>Ga0194110_10001056_pt1 | contig 35648 bp, 34 predicted proteins | sample TA2Kig1200mmetaG_FD_146192 | JGI IMG/M metagenome (GOLD analysis project Ga0194110, IMG submission 146192) | Freshwater microbial communities from Lake Tanganyika, Tanzania - TA2015032 Kigoma Deep Cast 1200m | ecosystem: Environmental > Aquatic > Freshwater > Lake | place: Tanzania: Lake...
GGTTTCATAAAGGTTAGGCTTAGAGAATGGCCTGCAAGGGCAAATTAAGCCTGGGGCGGGTGAAAAATAGAAGTAGGGAAAATCCTTGTCGCGATTTCCAGAGGGGCCGATGAGTAAGGTATTTCTGCGAAGCTGAGAATAAGTTGAGGTCCGGTGGTGAGGAGGAGTGCATGGCAAAAGCACACCGGGCACTGGTCATTGCCCGGATGGCATAATGCTTCCTCGGCTGCCACCAGGAGCAGCGGGAAGAGCATGGCCAGCAAGACCATACCCCACTTCGCCAGAGTATGTTTTCTCATCCTTTTCATACTCGGTCACTATAGTATCCCAGCCCTTTTGTGATGTCAAGCCCATTTTACGAATGAGCAAAGCTAACCTTGCCTCATCCCCTAAGAGACGGAAATTCACCTGAAATTAAGACCGCTTTCGGGGGAATTCATAGCATGAACGCCGTTTTTTGGGTAAAAAACGACTTGAAGGCGACTGGCCCTCAAAATTTCATGAAAAGAGTTCGTAGCATTTACGGATAACATGTTCATGATGATCGAAAGTGTAAAGCAAGATAACTGCGGGAAAATATCCCTCTTTAAAAAATATTCCCTGTATTTTCCAGGGGATTTGTTAAATAATAGACTTTATGTAGCCGGGGAATATTAAGCCGGGCCGGAGCATGAGTGGCGAAATCATCACCGCATTGGAAGGACTCAGCGGACCGCGTCCTGGTTTACTGGCTGATTACTGATCACTGATCACTGGTCACTGGTCACTGATTTTCAGGGGGGATTTGCCCATGACTCCCAGGAGCCGGGTGCACCGCCAGACCAAAGAAACAGACGTGGAACTGGAACTGGAACTGGACGGCCGGGGGGAGGCCGCCATCGCCACCGGCATTCCCTTCCTGGACCACATGCTCCACCTGTTCGCGGCCCACGGCTACTTTGACCTGAAGGTCGCGGCCGCCGGCGACCTGGAGGTGGACCAGCACCACACCGTGGAAGACGTGGGCATCTGTCTGGGGCAGGCTTTTCGGGAGGCCCTCCAGGTCAGAAAAGGGTTTCGCCGCTTCGGCGAAGCCCAGGTGCCCATGGACGAGGCCCTGGCCCGGGTGGTGGTGGATTTGAGCAACCGCCCCTATCTCCATTTCGATGTGAAGTTTCCCCCGGGAACCGCGGCCCTGGACCCCCAACTGGTGAAAGAGTTCTGGCGGGCCGTATCCGTCCACGGGGGCATGACCCTGCACATCCAGGTGCCTTACGGAGAAAATACCCACCACGTCATCGAGGCGGTGTTCAAGGCCGCGGGCCGGGCTTTGGATAGGGCCACCCAAATCGAACCCCGGGCCCAAGGCGCGCCCTCCACCAAGGGGGTTCTTTAAATGATTGTGGGGGAGGGCCAGGGAGCGCGGCTTCCTGCCCTCCCCCACACCCCCTCCCAACCCTTTAAGTGGGGTGAGCTGGCCCACCGAAATATCTTTACCTTCTGCCATGAGATTCCTCAACGCCTTGGTCCTGGCTTTTTTCATGGTGTTCGGGGCCTTGCTCCCGGTCATGGCCGCGGAATGGGTCCCGGAAATCTATCTGCGGGGGCTGGATCAGGCCAGTCAAGGCAAATATTCCCAAGGCAAAAAAATATTCCAGGAAATACTGGCGTCGGACCCGTTTTATGACAGGGCGGTGCGATGCCTCAAGATCATCGACGACCTGGAAAGCCGCAAGATAACCGACGACACGGCCTCCCACCTCTTCAAGGGTCTATCTCACTATTATCGGGACAGGTTTCCGGAGGCATTGGCCGAAGCCGACCTGGCTTTGAAGATCAATCCCCGATACGCCCGGGCCTATAACGTCCGGGGAGGGTTTTATTACGGAACGGCCAAGTATGACCAGGCCATTGCCGACTTCGACCGGGCCTTGGAGATAGACCCGGCATTCGCCGTGTCTTACTATAACCGGGGTTGCGCTTTTTTGCAGATCAGGCAATATGACCGGGCCAAGGCGGATTTTGACCGCGCCGTGGAGTTGGAGCCGAAATACTATAGCGCCTACCACAACCGGGGCATCCTTTATTTCCAAAAGGGGCAGTATTTTTGGGCCTTGGCGGACTTTAACCGGGCCTTGGAAATACATCCCAAACTGCCGGAAGGCCATCTGAACCAGGCCCTGACCTTTGAGGAAGTGGGTAAAGAACAAGAGGCGGTAGCGGCCTACAAGAAATTTCTCCAATACGCCACCCCCGCCCATACCCGGGAAGTTGAATATGCCCGCAAAAGGCTTGGAGTTTTGGAGAAATAGTGTGTGCGGGCATGGCACACTGATTAATGGTTGTGTGTCATCCACACCCACGAAAGTTTTATTCGTTAAATGAAGTATAATTTTAACTTATCAAAACATGATGTACAATAATTCTTAAGATTGAGAGCATGTATATACTTGTCTTTAATATTTTCTTTATAATAATATTCTCCAGGAATTATTTCTTTATCGCAATTTGAACAAAAATGAAACTTTATAGCTTTAGTCATCTTCAATATTTTGAGACAATCGTATTTACTTACCATATAAATGTGTCCTATCCTGAGCTTTTAGTAATTTGCCCAACACCATCTTATGAAAATTCCTCAAAATAATCAGTATTTATCTTCTTAACTATGTAATTTGCGGTTTCATAAACGCCAATATCATGGTCAATCATAAATTGGGCAAGCTCTTCTCCATCTATCAAGACTATCTTTTTCTCTATATTTTTTACATAATCTCTGGCATCTTGAGAAAATTTCGATGTTGTTATCATTACTCCTTTATTCGCTCTCTTGCCCATTAAACTACCTGCAAAAGCCTGAACGATTGGTCTTCCAACATTATTCTCCCATCTTTTAGCTTGAATATAGACAACATCAAGGCCGAGTTTATCCTCCTTTATTATCCCATCTATACCACCATCCCCGCTTTGACCCACAGCTTGTCCGGCGTCTTTTCTTGAGCCGCCATAACCCATAGAAACTAATAAATCAACCACAAGATTTTCAAAGAATTTTGGTGAACAACTTTTGACTTTATCCAAAAGTTCTTTAGCTAATTCTTGTCTTAAATTGTTATAACTATCCTCCAGATTTTCTTCTGGGGTTTTCATGATTTCTTCTGAAGAGTTATCTTTTGTGTCATTTGTGCTCGACCTTCTTGTAGTGCGAAATGTCTTGAATTCTTCAAATTGATCTAAGAATTTTATATTAATTTCTTCGGGTTTTTTAGAAAGAACATTTAAACCACGTTTTGTAATCTTTACTTTCGCTTTACCTACTGATTCAACTAATGAAGCTTTTTTAAAATAAGTCCTAGTCCATTTTACTCTATTTGCATGTCTTGTGTCACGACCGCTTGGGACCAGTTCATTTTTATCTTCATTTGATAGATTGAAATAATTCGCCAATCGTTCGATTAATTCATTTATCGAATGTTCTTTCTTGTCTTTAACTATCTCGAGAAAGGGGAGAAAGTATTTCTGGAATTCAGGGACTGACATGGTTTTTCACTTCCGAGAATAATACCTTATAAAAAATTAACTTTTTAAGTCACATTGCCACAAGATGTATGGATTTGTCAAGGAATCTGGGCTCACCCCCTTGCCTTTTCACCCAAGGATGCTTATTGATTGCCAGGACGTCCAGTCTGAGCAATCGGTAAGGTCAGGGGTTGACGGCCAAGAGGTTGCGCCCCTGAAGGGTAGGGTCGCCCGCCGGACTGGACTTCACGGCAACCTGCTTTGGCCCTGAGCAAGAGTAGGCCTTGACCCAAATTTTCACCAAGGGGCCGGCTGGGCGCTGATTGCCGGAAGCGGCAATAGATGCCCGCTCTGTTACCGAAGCAGTGGGTGTAGCCACGGAACCTATCGGACCTTGGTCCGACCACTCTCCCGTTGAGAGGAAGGAAACGGTTTCGTGGTCCTGGGAAGCCGGGGAATCTTTTCAGATGACCCTTTTTGAAGTTGGTTAACTGTATCCCCGGCTTCCCTTTTCATTTTGGCCCCCCCGGTTTTTCCTCCTAATCATGCCAAGCAGTTCTTGTAGGTGCGCTTTATGTACCATTAATCTGTCCTAAGAAATTTGGTAGCACAGGCTTTCCAGCCTGGGCGCAGGCTTTTCATGCTGTATGGGTGAGCCGAAGGCGCATGTTTAACTTCTTTTATAACTCAAGTTTCGCACCCTTTGCGAAGGGGAACGACTTGAAAACCCTGGAGTCGATTTCAGAACCATGCCGAAATCGCCAAGCTTTTTTTCTGCAGCCGCAGCCTTTAGGCTGCGTGAGACGCTCCAGAGAAGAGGAAAGTGGTTTTGCGCAGGCTGAAGCCTGCGGCTACATTTTTGGGCGTTTCAATAATACCTGAAGTGCATCGGCGGGAAACAACTACTGCCTTTATAAAATTGGGGTGCGAAACTTGAGTTTTATAAGTTCGTTGCCCCCTCGATGAAAAAATGTGGGATAGTAGTCCCAAGCTGTCCAGGCACAGGCTGGAAAGCCTGTGCCACCAATACGAGGAACAAAGAGTCAGGGTGAGCTAGATAGGTTTTGCTCCGGCCCCCGGATCGTGGTAATAATTGTTCTTATTTAATCTGAAGATTACGGGATATTAAGGCCTTCCTGGCCATCAGAGGCAGCTATGGAACGGAGGGAGTTCTTGCGGCGGCTGGGCGTCGCTCTGGCCGCGGGGTGGGCTTGGGGGAGGGCGGCCTGGCCGGTGAGCGCCCTGGCCGAGGCGCCGGAGATTCGCCTCGCCTTTCTGGCCGATTCTCACCTGAAAAATGGCGACGCCCGTCAGCCCGAAGCCCGGGCGTTGGCCCGGGCGGTGGGGGAAATCCGCAATCTCCAACCCCGGCCGGATTTGGTCCTTTTTGCCGGGGATTTGGCTCACAATGGCAATCCCCCGGCCCTGGCCCTGGGCCGGGAAATTATTTCGGACCTGCCGGCCCCGGTGTTGATGGTCCGGGGGGAAGGGGACGGCAGCCCGGAGAGCAGCCATTGGCCGCGGCTCTTTGGGAACTCATGGTTTCTCCGCACCCATAAAGGCGTGAACTTTCTGGGCCTTTATACGCACCCTTGCCGCTCCCCCCACGGCCCGGCCTTTGCGCTGGGAGAGAATCAGATTGCCTGGCTGGGCCGGGAATTGGCCCGCCTGGACCCTGCCGCGCCCCTAATAGTCGTGTCCCACGCGCCCCTGACCCCCATCTTCCACCCCTGGGGGCAGTGGACCCGGGATGGGGAGCGACTGGCGCCGCTTTTGGTTCGCTTTCGCCACGCGGTTTATCTCCATGGCCACATCCACCAGACAGGTGTCAGGTTTCAGGTTTCAGGTTTCAGGTTTCGGGGAGAAGGAATTGGAAGCCTCAATCTTTTAACAGAAAACAGAAAACAGAAAACAGAAAACTCAATCTCCCTTCCCGCCACGGCCTGGCCTCTGCCCTCGCCCCTCCAGGGAACCCCCAAGGCCCTCAGCCCCGGACTCGGCCCCCAGGGCTGCGGCTGGGCCATGATCTCTCTCCACTCCCAATCCTGGCAATTCCAGCCCCAGGTCTGGACCGCATGAGCGAAAATATTCTTTTTCACAAGAAAAAAGGGCACCTTAGCGCGTGCCCTTTCTATATGGTGGAGGGGAAGTTAGTCAATCAATAAGGCAGCTTTAAAAATCGTCAGTTACTCCCCTTACTCTCCGCAGTTCTCCGCCTCATAGAGGCGGTTCAGAACGCCGGTGCAGTAAGTGGACCAGTCCAGCCATTCCACTTCTTCCACCAGGCCCAGTTCGAACAATTCCCGGGACTCACTGCTGGCGATGGGGTCTTGCCCCCCCGCGGAGAGCCGGTACATCCTTTCCACTTCCCGCTTGGCCGCCCGTAGAATAGCCTTCCTTGTTAACCTGAACTTAGTAACCGTGCCCATCGTCCCACCTCCCGGGGAAAACTGACCCTGTCCTCTGGAGGAGGGAACGCTGCGCCCGTTACATGGGGATCGTCCTCCCCGTCCAGAGTTGAAACGCCTTACCGTCGCCCCTGGGTATTTGGGTTAACCCGCTCATGGACAAAAGTAGAATCAGTTTTTGGATTCTGGTTTTCTTTTAATCTATATTATCTATATATGATACAAAATTCCCTGTCAATAGCCTTTTCCAGATACCCTTGGATTTTCTTCAATCCGGCAAGGCTGCCACTGCCGGGGGGGCTTCCGGGGGGCTGGTCCGGGAGACCGGCAGTTCTTCCACGATCTCTTCCAAACGGACGATGAGAGGAGGCAAGGTGCGGGGGTCAACTGCAGAAACGGCCACGCCGTGGTGCATCCGGCACTGGAGGGCCGCCAAATTGGCAGACGCCAGGTCCATCTTGTTGAAGACCTTGAGCACCGTCTTGTCCTGGAGGCCCAGGGAGGCCAGGATGTCGTCCACCGCGGCCATCTGCTCCTGAACCCGGGGGTTGCTCAGGTCGATGACGTGAATGAGGAGATCCGCCTCCTCCAACTCCTCCAGGGTGGCCTTGAAGGCTTCCAGGAGATTTTTGGGGAGATTCTTGATGAAGCCCACGGTATCGGTGATAATCACTTCCCGCTCCCGGGGAAACCGGAGGCGGCGGCTGGTGGGGTCCAGGGTGGCGAAGAGGCGGTCCTCGGCCAGCACCTGGGCGTGGGTTAGGGCGTTGAACAGGGTGGATTTGCCGGCGTTGGTGTAGCCGATGATGGAGAGCACCGGCAGCCGCAACCGCCGCCGGGGCTGGCGCCGCTCCTGCCGCTCGGCCCGCACCCGGCCCAGGTCCTGCTGGAGGCGGTGGAGGCGCTCCTGGAGGCGGCGCTTGTCGATCTCCAGCCGGGTTTCCCCCGGCCCCCGGCCGCCGATGCCCCCGGTCAAGCGGGACAGGGCGTCATCCCGGCCCCGGAGCCGGGGCAGGAGGTACTTCACCTGGGCCATTTCCACCTGGAGTTTGCCTTCCCGGCTGCGGGCCCGCTGGGCAAAGAGGTCCAGGATGAGCTGGGTGCGGTCGATGACCTTGATCTCGGTGAAGTCGGTGATGGAGCGCACCTGGGAAGGGGAAAGTTCGGCGTCGAAGACCATCAGGTCGGCCCCCGACTGGAGGGCCTGGATGACCAGCTCCGTGAGTTTCCCCTTGCCCATGAGGAAGCGGGGGTCGAACCGGGGGCGGCGCTGGATGAGGGTGGCGGCCACCTCCAGGCCGGCGGAGCGGGCCAGTTCGGCCAGCTCCGCCATGGAATCTTCCGCCGCGGCTCTGCTGGGCCCGGTGACGCCGATGAGGATAGCCCGCTCCCGGGTCTTGCCGGCGCCGTCCGACCCGGACCGGGCGAATTCCGCTTCCAGGGAGGAGATGAGTTCGTCGAAATCCAGGGCCAGGCCGGTGACGTGGGGGGCTTCCAGGATGGTCCAACTGCGGCCGTCCTGGGGTTGGGGGAGGAGGTGGGCTGCCTGGATGCGGCCCGGCAACCCCTGGGGGCCCACGGTGAGCGCGGCCACCGCGTCCAGGCGCAGAAAGGCCAGGTCCATGAGATCGTCCTGACTCAAAGGGCTTAAATCCAGGTGGGTGTGGATGAGGCGCAAGCCCTTGAGACGGCCCCGAACGCCCCGCTCCCGGGGGAGGGGAGGGATGAACAGACCTCGGGCGTCACCCACGATGACCTGGATGATGCTGCCCTGCCGGTCAATCATGACCCCCACCTGGCGGTGCAGGTCATGGGAGATTTCCGTGAGATGGCGCGCCAGCTCCGGGGTCACCAACTGGGCCGGGGGCACCCGGCGCCGGTAAAGGCGCTCCAGTTGGCGGTACTGCTGGGCTTTTAAACCGGTGAGATTGCCTAAGGGGCGGTGGATATTCTCAACTCCTTTACAATTAATATTATATCAAATTCGGCCTAATATGGGAATTATCGCTCCCTAGTCTCAATTAAACTAAGCTCCCATCATCAATCGGGCCAGGCCGCGGCCACATCCAGAACCACTTGCGCTCCCGCTTCCCGGGCCGCCTTAAGTTCGGGACTGTCCCACCCTCGGTTCCAAACCAGGGTGAATAGTTCATCGGACACCGCCAGGAGCGAAGCCATGGCCACGCCCCGATATTTCCCCACGGTGAACAGCGCGGCCGTCTCCATTTCAATGGCCAGTTCGCCCAACCCTTGATATCGGCGGACATAGTTTACGGTTTCCCGATAGATGGCGTCAACGCTCCTGATTTTGCCCTCATGCCAGGGGATTCCGGTCAGGGCAGTGCGGGCCTTTAATAGTTCCAAAAGCACCGGGTCAGGAGTGGATTTGGATTTATGGCGATAATACCGGGAAGTGCCATCCCCGACCATGGCGGAAGCAGGCACCATCAGATGGCCTATCCTGACCCGGGAGTTAAGGGAGCCGCACCATCCCAAGGTAAGGATCATGCGAGCATTCATGGCGATGAGATTCTCTATGACCATAACCGCGTAAGGCGCACCTACTACCGGGCCGACAACAGTGACGGACATCCCTTTCCAGGAACCCACCCCGATGGAACAATCCCAGATCCCTTCCCCGCTTCGGTCGGCATTGGTTAAGTTGCAGAGAAGATCGACATCCAGGGGTGAAAAAGCCAGGATCACCCTCGGGGCAATCTGGCGGTTGGGGGGGACAGGATAAACAATGGCCCGGTCCCCCTTCCCGGCCTGACTGCTGGAAGCGGTTAAAGTGAAATGGCTTACCAGAACTGCGGCAATGACCAGGAAAAGAATCAGACGTCGGGCCATTTGGGGATTCCTCCCTTACTGGAGATCAGTCCTGTTGCCGGTCCAATTACCAAAGATTTCCGCTAACCCGGTGGTGACGAGGTCAATAGGGGGGCCGGTCGCACCCGGCGGCCATCAAGGTGCACAGCCGCCGCCGAGCCGGGCTGAAAGTCGTTGAGATTGCCTAAAAGGCAGTGGATGGATACGGTTTCCGGTTTCTGGTTAAATGACTAAAACAGGGTTAATCAATGAGATAAACGCCAGATTTATAGGCTCTCCGTTTATCAGAAATGAGCCTAAGTTTATTACAGACGATTTTGAAATCTTAATGCAGGAGTTGCAAGGAAAACTTTCATATCACCTGTCCGATAGTCTTCATAGTTTCCACCAGCCCCGGCTGGAGCACGTCCGCCAGGGCCAGGTGGAGGCCGGCTCCGGCTAGGGCGGCCAGGCAGGTCTGGTCCAGTTGGGGCGGGTAGACCTTTCGCCGGCCGCTGCGGAGGTTGGACAGCCCCGCCATGGTGCGGGCCGGTTGGAGAAAAACCGCGCCCCCGGCCAGGAGGCGCACGGTTTTGACCACTGCCTTGATCTGGTCAAAGGCGTCGGGCCAGCTCAGGTGGGGGAACACCGGGTCGAAAATCAATTGTTCGTGGGGCACTCCGGCGGCCAGGGCGCGCTCTTGCAGTTCCACGGCTAAGGCGATCTTGCCCTCCAGGGTGGGCGCCACCCGGGATTTTTCATCCAGAAGCAGGAGCACTAAATCTGTGCCATGATCGGCGGCCAGAGGCAGGATTTCCCGAAGTTTTTCCTCCTCCAGGGTGCAGGCGTTGAGGATGGGTTTATCCCGGCATGCGGCCAGGCCTAAGGCCAGCACCCGGGGCTGGAGGCTGTCCAGGATGAGGGGAAGGGAGGAGACCTCTTGCACCGCGGCCACCATGAATGCTATGCGGTCGGCGCGGCGGGGTGAAAGATAGCCGGGGTTAATATCCAGATACGCGGCCCCGGCCAGCTGGCAGCGCCGGGCCAAATCTTGGATCGGGTAGGGGTCCAGCCGGGCCAGGGCGTCGGCCACCACCGGATTGGCGGCAGTTAGATTGTCCGCGGCAACAATCACTTCTTCTCCGTGCGATTCCCGAGGGCGGCCCGGGCCTGGTCCAAGGCCTCGAAGCCGGCGTCGCGCCGGGATTTCAGCCGATGTTTTTCCATTTGCCGCTCCCGGTCATCCTGGAGAAAGGGGAGATTGGCCCGGGCGATGTGATAGGCGCCCAGGAGCGCGCCGCCCAGAAGTTCGCAAGCCACCTGCAGATCGGAAATGAGGTGAAACCGGCATTTATTGCCGACGGCGACCAGCAGTTCCAGCCCCTGTTGGGCCTGGGCCATGATCTCTCCAGGACATTGCACCGCCTGGCGCACTGCCATTGCCAACACTGCTGCATCATCTGCGGCCCGAGCCCGGGTCAGTTGGAAATAAGCCCGGACGTCCCTGTCCTGCAAGTCGGCCAGGTTGCGGGCAATTTCCTGGACCTCTTGCCAGGTCTTTTCCCAAAAAGCGCCTGATTCCCCAGGGTTTCGGGGGCGCTGATATTCCAGGCGCACCACCTTTTCCATCAGGGCCAGGGCCACCCTGGCCCCAAAGGCCGCCGCGGCCCCGCCGCCAGGGTCCGGCTGGGGCCGGGCCAGTTCTTGCAGAAATGAAGGACTCATGGCTATCTTATATAAATTTGGGCGGGGTAAAACAATGGGGCAGCCCAATGCTGTCCATCAAGGATTTTGCCGCCACGGACATCCTGGCGCAATTAAAGTGTCGCCGCAGGCTTCAGCCGGCGCCGGCGCAGGCTGGAAAGCCTGTGCCACCAGACTATGCGACTACTGTAATAATCCCGAATTGTCACCCTGAGCGAAGTGAAAGGACCGGAGACCGAAGACGGGAGACCGGGTTTTTTCCCCGTCCCCAGGTCCTAGATTCTGCGCCGCCTACGGCGGCGCAGAGTGACAAAAATTAACCAGCTATTCCCACTTGGCGCACTTTTGCAGCAGCCTCAGGTTATGTCGAAGTCCCGCGGCGGCTGCCGAAGGATAATTCAGATTAGATTTTACGGCGGAACTATCTTATAATGCGACCCGGAAGCCTGAGTATTTAAATGAAAAAATGTAGTTACGGAGAGTCCATGCCCAGGTTTAAAAAGAAAAGATCCCAAAAAGTGGGTCTGCCTCCGGGGACCCTGGTCTATACCGGCGAAAAGGTGTTGGTGAAACCCCGCATCACGGTCATGGACTATGATGAGAATAATCTTTATGAAACCGAGTTGACCACCTTTGAAGGATGCCTGGTCTATAAAAATAAGCCTACGGTGACCTGGATCAACGTCAACGGCATTTCTCACATCCCCAACCTGGAAAAGCTGGGAGAATGTTTCAATTTACATCCCCTGGTGCTGGAAGACATCCTGAACATCGACCAGCGCCCGAAAATTGAGGACTATGACGATTATTTGTTCATCGTGGTAAAAACTATACGTTACGACGAAAGTACTAATGAGATAGTGGCGGACCAGATAAGTTTAATTTTGGGGAATAACTACGTAATCTCCCTGCACGAAAATAACGTTGAGATCTTTGATGTCATCAAGGAGAGGCTTCGCACCGCCAAAGGCCGAATCCGCAAGGCCGGAGCCGATTATCTGGCTTACGCCTTAATTGACTTCATCGTGGATAATTACTTCATCGTCCTGGAGAAGTTTGGTGAAAATATCGAGTTCGTGGAAGATGAAGTGGTGAAACAGCCCACCCCCCAGACCCTATCTTTCATTCACAAGGCCAAAAATGACATGATTCTCTTGAGGAAATCCATGTGGCCCCTCCGGGAGGTGGTGAGCCGCCTGTCGCACCGGGAGTCCCCCCTCATTATCGAGGCCACTTCCGTTTATTTCAGGGATGTATACGATCATGTCATTGTGGCCATTGACACGGTGGAGACCAACCGGGACATTCTGTCGGGGATGCTGGACATTTATCTCTCCAGCGCCAGCAATAAACTGAACGAAATCATGAAGGTCCTGACCATCATCGCCACCATCTTCATGCCCCTCACCTTTCTGGTCGGGGTTTACGGCATGAACTTCAAGCATATGCCGGAACTGGAATGGCCCTATGGATACTATACCGTCTGGGGAGTTTTGATCACCGCGGCGCTGTCCATGGTTTTGTATTTCAAGAGGAGAAAATGGTTTTGAGCCGGTGGCGCTTTATTGCCTTGTTTGCGGCTGCTGGAGTGATTATAGGTAAATTTACGGATTGCCCGTAACTAGTCGATTTAGTCAGCAGTTCGCTAATAAGGAGGATAAACCATGGCCGCCAGGGTGGGAAAGCCGGCTCCGGATTTTGAGGCCAGGGCCTATGTGAATGGGGACGTTCAGACGGTAAAGCTCGCGGAATACCGGGGCCAATGGGTGTTGCTCTATTTTTACCCCGGGGACTTCACCTTTGTCTGACCCACGGAATTGACGGCAGTTGCCGCCAAATACCCGGAACTCAAGGCCCTGGGGGCGGAAGTCCTGGCAATCAGCGTGGACAGCCCTTATTCCCACAAGGTGTGGCAGGAAACGGAGCTGTCCAAGATCATCCCCGGGGGGCTGCCTTTTCCCATGCTGTCCGATCCCGGCGGAGTCATCGGCCAGCAGTACCTGGTGTACGACGAGGAGGGAGGGGTGGACATCCGAGGCCGGTTTCTCATCGACCCCGACGGGGTGCTCCAGGCCATGGAAATCCTGGCGCCCGCGGTGGGCCGCAACGTGGAGGAGATGATCCGGCAGATCCAGGCCTGCAAGCACGTGCGGGAAACCCAGGAGGTCACTCCCGCGGGTTGGGAACCGGGCAAGAAAGCCATCAAGCCTTGCGCGGAAATGGCCGGCAAGGTCTGCGAGTTCTGGTCGCCGGAAATGGCGTTTTAGCTATCAGCTATCAGCAGTCAGCTTTCAGCTAACTACTAAAAATGAAAATTAAAAAAGCTGATAGCTGAAAGCTGACCGCGGAGGCGAAGCCGACATGAAAGCCATCTGGAAGGGATACCTGAAGTGCAGCCTGGTCACCATCCCCATTAAGATGTATAAGGCCATCGCCCGGAAGGCGCTGCAGTTCAACCTGCTGCACAAAGACTGCGGGGCCCGCATCCGCCAGGAGATGGTCTGTCCGGCCTGCGGCAAAACCCTGGGCCAGGAGGACGTGGTTCGGGGATACCAGTACGGCAAGGACCTGCACGTGGTGGTCACGGAAGCGGAATTCCAGCAGGCCCGGAAAGAGTCCACCGACACCATCGAGATTCTGAAATTTATCGACGCCGCCCAGATTCACCCCCTCTATTATTCCGATTCCCACTACCTGGTCCCCGACGGCCGGGCCGGGCTGGAGGCCTTCGCGCTGATTCACCGAGCCATGGCTGAAAGCGACAAGACCGCGCTGGCCAAAGTGGTGATGCGCAACCGGGAGCACCTGTTCTGTCTCCAACCCTATAACGGCGCGCTGGTGGCCTTTACCCTCCACTTTCCCCAGGAGATCCAGGCCGTGGACCAAATCGAGGGCGCCGACGAGGTGGGCAAGTTCCCCATCAGCGAAGAAAACCTGGGATTGGCCCGGACCATTATCCAGCACCTGAGCGGGGAGTTCCAGCCGGAGCAGTACCGGGATGAGTACACCCAGACCCTGATGGAGGTCATCCGGGCCAAAGCCGCGGGCCAGGAGTTCAAGGTGGAGCCCCGGGTGGAGCGGGAAAAGGTGGTCAGCCTCATGGACGCCTTGAAAAGGAGCGTGGAGGAGACGGCCCCGGGGGCCGCGGTAGGTAAAAAGCCCATGGCCCGGGCCGGGGAGAGGGCCAAAAGCGCCCTGCCGCGGCGGCAGAAGGCGTAGATGCTGGATGACAAAATCGCCCCCATGCTGGCTTACGCCGCCCGGCCGTTCGACTCCCCCCGGCACCTGTTCGAAATCAAATGGGACGGTGCCCGTTGTCTTCTGTTTGTCAAGGATGGCAAACTGAGGTTGCAAAACCGCCGCCTGGACGACATAACCTACCGTTATCCGGAAATGGCGTCCCTGCCCCGGAAGCTTAAAGCCCGGAACGCCATTCTGGACGGCGAGCTGGTAGTCCTTTCCCAGGGCCGGTCGGTGTTTGCCAAACTGCAGCAGCGGGAGCAGATAACCGACCCTTTGAAGATTCGGCTTCTTTCCCGGCGGCTTCCGGCCGCTTACGTGGCGTTTGACCTTTTGTACCTGAATGACAGAGAATATCTCCGGGTTCCTTTGATGGAGAGAAAACGCCTCCTGGAGAGCATCATGGGGGAATCTCCCTATCTGGTGGAGTCCCGGTTCATCCTGGAGAAAGGCCGGGCTTTCTTTAAGGAAGCCGTGGCCCAGGGCCTGGAGGGGATAATGGCCAAGGCCCTGGATAGCCCTTATCTTATCGGCGTCCGCTCCCGCCATTGGCTGAAGATCAAACCGAGGGGCCAGGCGGAGTGCTACATCGTGGGATATCGGGAAGGGCGGGGCGCCCGGCAGGGGCTGGTGGGCTCCCTGGGGGTGGCCACCCGAGAGGCCGGGACGTGGCGCTACCGGGGCCGGGTGGGAACCGGCTTTTCCGAGGCGGATCTGGCGGCTCTCACCCCCCGGCTGCAGCGGCTTAAGACGGAGGCGCCGGTGGTTCCACTGACCGCGCCGGTTAAAGGGATGGTTTGGGTCCGGCCGGAGCTGCGCTGTAGGGTGAGTTTTCATGAAGAGACGGCCCGGGGGCATTTTCGCGCCCCGGTATTTGAAGGGATGCTGGAGTGAAAAAGCTATTTGACCACCGGGAAGTCTCTCGCCTAACAGGTATTTCCGAGGGGCGCATCCGCGCCTGGACCAAGCAGGGCCTCACTCCCTGCCTGGAAAAGCGGAAAGGCGTCTTAATGTTTGACTTCCGGGGGCTGGTGGCCCTGCGCACCCTCCGGAACCTCCGGCAGCAGGGGGTCCCGTTGGGAAAGATTAAAAAGGCCGTTACCCGGCTGAAGCGCCTGCTGCCCGACCTCAATCAACCTTTATCCGAAGTGCGCATCCATCTGGTCAAGGGCCGTCTCATCTGCGGCCGCCACCGCAAACGGTTTACCCCGGAGGGCCAGTTGCTCCTGGATTTCTCCGGGGAACAAACCAAACCCCGGGGCCGCCAAGCCCTGGAGGCAGTGGAAGCCCTGTTCTTCCAGGCCCTGGAAGATGAGCAGGCAGAAAGGTGGGAGGAAGCCCGGCGGAAATATGAGGCCCTCCTGTCGTTGCTGCCCCGGCACGTTGACGCCCTGGTGAATCTGGCGAATATTTTATACCTCAAAGGCTCCGAAACGGAGGCCGCGGCCCACTACTTTCAAGCCCTGCGCCTGGACCCGGGCCACCCGGAGGCCAACTACAATTTCGCCAACCTCCTGGCGGAGCGGGGGGATCTGGACAAAGCGGTGCTCTTTTATGAACGGGCCTTGGATACCGAACCGGATTTTGTGGAGGCCCACTTCAATCTGGCCGTAACCCTGGAGGACAAGGGGGATTTACCGGGAGCCAGGCGTCACTGGCAGAGATATCTGGAGCTGGACCCCGAGGGCGAGTGGGTGGAATACATCAAGAAGCGATTGGACTAGGAGCAGGTTTCAGGTTTCAGGTTTCAGGTGTTAGGTGTTAGGTGTTAGTGTTAGGGAATGGAAGGTTTGGGCGGGCCTGGAGGCCCGCCCCGCCAAAATACATCTGGCCTCATGCAACCTCTTTCCTTGGCGACCCCACGCCCATTGGCCAGGAGGGATCAGCCGATGAAAAAAAGCCTGTTTTGGTGTGCCATAACGACCTTTCTTTTTATAACCCCTGCCGTAACCTCAGGAGGACCGGCCATGAAACTTGCTTCCAGCGCGTTCTCGGATGGGGGGAAGATTCCCCAAAAGTACGTGATGCCCGGAGCCGGGGGAAAAAACGTCTCCCTACCCTTGAGTTGGTCCGGCGCCCCCCCGGGAACCAAAGCCTTTGCTCTGTCCGTGGTGGACCCGCACCCGGTGGCCCGGAACTGGGTGCATTGGCTGGTGATCAACCTGCCGCCGGAGGCCGCGTCCCTGGAGGAAGGGGCCTCAATGAAAAAGATGCCCCCGGGCGCGGCGGAGCTGAAAAATTCCTTCGGCGACCTGGGCTACGGCGGCCCCCAGCCGCCCCGGGGCACCGGCGACCATCCTTACGTGGTCACCCTGTACGCCCTGAACGTCCCTCAACTGGACCTGCCGGTGAGCACCAGTCTGACGGCCTTCCAGAAGGCCCTGGAGGGGAAGGTTCTGGCCCAGGCCAGTATTACCGGGTATTACGGGAGATAGGTTTAATCTACAGATTACCCAGATTTCGATTGTTGCTTTAGCTTCGGTCTTTTGACATCGCCCTAAGTCCATATCCCTATCAAACGAGGTAGGGCGTGGACCACTGGAAAAGCCCCCTCCCTTTGAGAGGGAAGGGGGTTGGGGGAGGGTGGTAAAAGTATGCCTCCACCGCACTGAAATAATTTCGCCACCCCCACCCCAGCCCTCCCCCATCCAGGGGGGAGGGAGAGTTTGTTAACCTTTGAGCACCGAAAAATCTACGCCTTTTTCCTTTGAAGGAGCAAAGGCAATAATCGATATACAGAATAATGTTGTCCGATCTGCAAAAAATCATCGCCGCGGACCGCCAAGCTCATGGGGCGGTGGCCGCGGCCGAAAATGAGGCCGGGAGCCTCCTGGCTCAAGCCCGGTCCCAGGTGGAGGATCTAAAAGTCCGTCTGCAGGCCGAACTGGCCCAGGTGCGCCAGTCGGCCCAGGATGACATCCTGAAAGAGGCCGAGGCGCGGGCCGGGGAGATCCAGGCGGCTACTGCCCGCTATATCCAGGGACTGAGAGAAAAGGAGGCCGCCGGGAAGGAGGAAGCCCTGGCCCTGCTGGTCTCCCGGGTTCTGACGGCATGATTTTCCAGGTCCTGCGCTACGCTTATGGGGGAGCCAAGGTCATGGCCATGAAAAGCCGGCTCCTCACGCCGGAGGACTACCGGTATCTTCTCAAGGCCCGGGACCTCCAGGAGATGGCGGGATACCTGATGTCCACGGCTTACGGGCCGGCCCTGAAAGATTGGGACTGGCGCTCCCCGGACGCGGAAGCCGATTTGAACCGCCGACTTTACGGCGACCTGGCCCAGGCCTTCCTCAAGGTGCGGCGGGGACTGATGCGGCGGGAGGCCCGGTTTCTGGAGCGGCTGGCGGTGCGCCTGGCCGCAGAAAACCTCAAGGTGGTCCTTAGGGCCTTGCACCAGGGGCTGGCTCCCGAAGAGGCCGCCCGAAAGCTTTTGCCCCTAAATGGGCTGACCCCTTTAAATTTCGGCGAGCTGGTGCGCCAGGGGAACATCCCCGCGCTGGCGGACCATCTGGCCCCCACTATCTGGGGCATGCCCCTGGCCCGGGGCCTACCCCGGTACCAACAGGAACAAAGCCTCTTTCCCCTGGAAATGTCCCTGGACCTTTTTGTCTTCGACTATCTGCGCCAGGGGCTCAAACACCTGTCCAGGACGGACCGCCGCCTGGCCGGCCGCGTTCTGGACCTCCGGGCCGACATCACCAACATCTTGTGGGTGGGCCGCTTCCGGGAGATTTACGGCTTCCCGGGGGAAGAAATCTATCAATACCTCATTGAGGCCGGCAGCTTTATCAAACCCCAGGCCCGCCGGGACCTGGCTTTTGCCCGGGACACGGCGGAAATGGCGGCCCGGCTGCCCCGGCCGCTGCAAACCCGGCTGGCCGGGGCGGCGGACCGGGTTGCGGTGGAAGAACGCCTGACGGCTTACTGGGCCGAGACTTTGGCCAAGCTGCAGCGGCTGCCGCCCTTCCAGATGGGCCTGCCTCTTTCCTATCTGTTTTTGAAGGAAATGGAAATTCACCACCTCATCACCCTGGCCACCGGCAAGCTGCTCAATCTTCCGGCGGAGAGGGTCCTGCCCCAGCTTAGGCCGGGGCTGGCGGGGGTGATCTGATGTTTCGGTCCGTACCCCTGGTCCTGGTGAATATCCAGGCGGCGGAGGAGAACATCTCCAAGGTCACCGCCATCCTTACCCGGCTCCGCATCATGCACCTCATCAACCTGGTGGAGACCCCCCTGGGAAAGCTGGGCTACATGGGGGAGCTGGAACGGGGCCTGCTGGAGCGCTACCAAAAGGTGGGGGAGGAAGTGGACCGCTGGGCCGCGGCTCTGGATATTCCGCCCCAGGTGGTGGACATCCCCTCGGACCTGGACCCGGCCAAAGATATTTTTTCTCTGGAAGAGATGGCGGAAGAGATTCGCGGCCAGGCCGATCCTCTGTTGAGCCGCTTCCAAGAGGTCAAGGAGCAGCTAACGGTGCGGCGCCAGTACCAGAAGAACCTGGAATACCTGCTTCCCGCCGGCCTGGCCCCCGGCGACCTGGCGGGCCTTAAGTTTGCGTATCTGGCTCCGGGCTGGACGCCGACGGAGAATCTCCCCCGGCTGGAGCAAGCCCTGGAACACCTGCACCATGCCATCATCCCGGTGATCCAGGTGGAGAACCGCACCCTTATCGTGCTGGCGGGCCTGGCCGCGGACCGGGACATCCTGGAGGGGGCCTTGAAAGGGGCCTTCTTTGAGCACCTGGAGCTGCCGCCGGGAGCCGCGGGCGCCATCGACGACCTGTTGGCGGAGGTGAAGGGTCAAATTAAGGATTTGGAAGGCGCCCTGGCGGAGATGGAATCCCGGCGGGCTGATCTCCGGGAGCGCCTGGGCCCGGCCCTGGTGCGCCTGCGAAACCGCATCGACCTGACCCGCACCCTGCTCCGGGCTCGGGTCCTATTCGGCAAGGTGGACCGCTCCTACCTCATCAGCGGCTGGATTCCGGCCCACCTGGTGGAGGAGCTTAAAGGCGCTCTGGCTCAGGAACTGGAAGAGCGGGTGGAGGTGGAAGTCTTGTCCCCGGAAGCTGTTCCCGGGGCCCGGGGAGGGATTCTCAAGATTCCCATTCTGTTCAATAATCCTTATCTGCTCAGGCCCTTTGAGAGGCTGACCACGGCCTACGGCACCCCCAGCTACCGGGAAGTGGAGCCCACTGCGTTTTTGGCCGTGACCTTTTTGGTGATGTTCGGGCTGATGTTCGGCGACGTGGGCCAGGGCGCGGTGCTCTTTGGGTTGGGTTACCTCATCTTCCGCCGGTTTTTCCGCTACACCGACTACGGCGTCATTCTCATGGAGTGCGGCGTGGCCTCCATGATCTTCGGGGTGCTGTACGGCAGCGTCTTCGGCGTGGAGGGCCTGTTTCCGCCGCTATGGTTTGCCCCCTTGAAAAATATCAACTACTTTCTCAAGATGGCCCTCATCTTCGGCCTGGCATCCATCAGCCTGGGGGTGATATTGGGGTTCATCAACGCGGTGCGCCTGGGTCAGAGCCGGCTCCCCGCCGCAGGGCTGCTGGCCGCGCTGATTTACTGGATTATGGCCGGGTTGGGGCTGCGATACCTGCTCACCGGGGCCTGGCAGTGGGATTTCTGGGTCACGGTGGGAGCGGCCGCGGCCACCTTGGGCATGGGAGCTTTTTATATTTTCCTGAGGCTCCGGCGGCCCCCCGCGCCGGAGAGCCCCGGGGCAGGGCGGGGCCTCCTGCTCCTGGAAGGGGCCATCGAGGTGGTGGATTCCACGGTGCGTTACGTGGCCAACACTATTTCGTATATCCGCATCGCCGCGTTTGCCCTGGCCCATGCCGGGCTGTTCATCGCGGTCTTTTCCCTGGCGGAGACGCTGGGGCGCATGGGCGGCGGCGGCGTGGCCTACTGGCTCACCGTGGCCCTGGGCAACGTGGTCATCATTGTCCTGGAGGGGCTGGTGGTGTCCATCCAGATCGTGCGCCTGGAGTATTATGAATTTTTAAGCAAGTTCTTTCACGGCGGCGGCGAGCCTTTTAAGCCCCTGGAGCGGGGCGCGTGACGGCAGGTGTCAGGTTTCAGGTGTCAGGTGTCAGGGAATAGGGAATAGGGCAGGCGGCATGCCCGCCGTTCCTTAGAATGGAGAACAGCCGCCCCCGGCTGTTCAAGAACATTGCGGCCCCAACTTTAGGGTGCGTCTTACGCCGCAGGTGCGGCTAACATATGGATGTTATTTATTTTTTTCACAGAAAACCGAAAACCGAAAACCGAAAACAGTATTAAAGGGAGGAGTTTTCGTGGCCAGACTATCCAGAGCGGTTAGCATACTTGCCGGAATTGTGGTGATTGCGTGGACGCTTACGGCCGGGGCCGCGGAAGGCCCGCCGCCGGATCCCCAGTTGATGAAGTGGGCCTTCATCTCCGCAGCCCTGGCGGCGGGCCTGGGCGCCCTGGGGGCCGCGGTGGCCGTGGCCGTGGTGGGGGCCGCGGCCCTGGGTGCCATCAGCGAAAAGCCAGAACTCTTCGGCCAGGCCCTGATCTTTGTGGGTCTGGCGGAAGGCATCGCCATCTACGGGCTGATCATCGCCATTATGATCCTGGGCCGAGTGTAGTGAGCAGTGAGCAGTGAGCGGTGAGCAGATAGTTTTTATCCCTAAACTGCTAAACCGCCAAACCGCTAACTGTCGACTGTGAACTGTCCACTGTCAACTACAAGGAGAAAGCCATCGATCCCCAAGGCTTCTTTGTCATCGCCGACCCTCGCACTTTTCTGGCCTTTGCCCTGGCGGGGCTGCCGGGGGGCGGGGCGGAAACTCCGGAGGAGGCCCGGCGGCTTCTGGCCCAGGCGCAAGGCAGACCTGAGGTGGGTTTGATTTTGATAACTCAGCGCCTGGCCCGGCAGGTCCAGGCTGAGGTAGATGCGGCCCGGGAGGCGGGCATGCCGCCCTTGATCGTGGAAATTCCGGATATGACCGGGGCGGTGGAAGGGGCCCAGCCCCTGATGGAGCGGTTGCGGGCGGTGATGGGTGTACCCCGGGGGTAAAGACGGTTTTCGGTTTTCGGTTTCCGGTTTTTGGTATTATACGGGGCCTAAATCGATAGATATAGCCGCAGCCTTAGCTTGTACCTTTGGACGATCTCGAATCGCCCTTTCTTGGGGATGGCTTGTTGGGCAAAAAAGGACTAACTAATACAATTCGGGAACATAAAGCCAAGATTAATGGTGGTTTCGATTTATAACCGAAAACCGAAAACCGGAAACCGGAAACCGCGATATGGCGCTTTATGACCAGGTAGAGCTCCTGTGCCAGGCCATTCTGGACCGGGGGGAAAAGGAGGCGGCCCGGATAGTGGCCCAGGCCCGGGACCAGGCGGCCCGGATGGCGGCCGACGAGGAAGTCCGGGGCCGGGAAGTCCTGGAGCACACCCGGCGGGAAGTCCAGGCCCAGGCTCACCTGGCGGCCCGCAGCAGCCTGGACCGGGCCGAACTGGATAGCAAGCGCCTCGTGGCCCAGGCCAAAGAAGCCCGGTTAAATGAAGCTCTGGAGCAAGGAAGAGAGCGGCTCCTGGCTTTCCGGGAGTCGGCGGAATACCCGGAGTGGCTTAAGAAAAGCCTGCTTCGAATCCTGGGACAGTTGGAAGGAGAGAGCTTCCGGGTGGCGGCCCACCCCGAGGAAAACCGGTGGCTCACCCCGGAATTAATGGAGGCAGTCAGCCGGGAGAGCGGCCGGAAACTGGAATTCTCCGTGGATGCAGAGCTTCCTCCCGGCGGCTTCACCGTAACCCGGGCCGACGGCCGGGTGCGCTACGACCAGACTTTCCAGGGCCTCATGGAGCGCCAGCGGGAGAGTCTCAGGGCGGAATTGGCCCGGAGGCTGTGGGGAGGTTAAGAATTTGGGGGAGGGGGGCTAACTGAACTAACATGCTTAAATCAGGAAAAGATTTCCCACCCCCTCCCTAACCCTCCCCCCTCAAGGGGGAGGGATTTTAAAGATTACCGTTCAACCAGGTATTTTGCAGAGGTCTTTTAAGAAGGTAGTGATTGCCGGGAAAGTCGGGGCTAAAGGCCCCGCCTTTCCCGGCCCCCTTAAAGGGTTGGGAGGGGGTGTGGGGGGAGGGCAGGGAGCGTTGCTCCCTGCCCTCCCCCCACAGACCAAAGGGAATATGACCGATAAATCCCAAGTCCTCTGGGTCAGCGGGCCGGTGATCAAGGCCGGCGGCGGCCGCGCGCTGTCCATGTATGAAGTGGTGGAGGTGGGGGCCCAACGCCTCATCGGCGAGGTCATCGCTTTAGAGGGCGAAACGGCTACCATCCAGGTCTATGAAGAGACTGGCGGGGTGCGTCCCGGGGATGAGGTAACGGGCCAAGGCGCGGCCCTCTCGGTGGAGATCGGGCCGGGATTGTTGGGCCAGATCTTTGACGGCATCCAGCGGCCTCTGAAGCGGCTGGCGCAGGCCTCGGGCGCGTTCATCGCCCGGGGCGTTTCCGCCCGTCCCCTGGACCGGGAGCGGGTGTGGACCTTTACCCCCATTCTTAAAGAGGGAGACGCAGTTTCCGGCGGGCAGATCCTGGGGACCGTGCCCGAAACCCCGGCCCTGACCCACCGGGTGTTGGCGCCGCCCGGGGTAGAAGGGACCCTTACTTATGCGGCTCCGGCGGGGGAATACACCCTGGAGGATGCCATCGCCCGGGTAAAGGATGCCAAGGGCCGGGAAACGGAGCTTTTTCTATGGCACCGTTGGCCGGTGCGGAAAGCGCGGCCTTACCGCAAGCGCCTCCTGCCCGCAGAGCCCCTGGTCACCGGCCAGCGGGTTCTGGATGCCCTCTTTCCCCTGGCCCAGGGGGGCGCGGCGGCCATCCCCGGGGGCTTCGGCACGGGGAAGACCATCACCCAGCACCAGCTTTCCAAATGGTGCGCCGCGGACCTCATCGTGTACGTGGGCTGCGGCGAGCGGGGCAATGAAATGACCGGCATCCTGACGGAGTTGCCGGCCCTCCAGGACCCCCGCACCGGACATGCCCTCATGGAGCGCACCATCCTCATCGCCAACACCTCCAACATGCCGGTGGCGGCCCGGGAAGCTTCCATTTACACCGGCATCACCCTGGCGGAGGTCTTCCGGGATATGGGCTACGCGGTGGCCCTCATGGCCGACTCCACTTCCCGATGGGCCGAGGCCCTGCGGGAGATCTCCGGGCGGCTGGAGGAGATGCCTGCGGAAGAGGGGTTTCCGGCGTATCTGGCCACCCGGCTGGCGGATTTTTACGAACGGGCCGGGAGCGTCATCACTTTGAACGGCGACGGGGGGTCGGTGTCGGTCATCGGCGCGGTGTCGCCCCCGGGCGGGGATTTTTCCGAGCCGGTGACCCAGCACACCAAGCGCTTTGTCCGCTGTTTTTGGGGCCTGGACAAGGAGCTGGCCGCAGCCCGCTACTTCCCGGCCATCAACCCCATGGACAGCTACAGCGAATATGCCGACGCGGTGGCCGGGTGGTGGGCCAAAGAAGTGGACCCGGCCTTCAAAGAGATGCGGGACGCGGCCCTGAAGCTCCTTCAAGAGGACTTTCAGCTTCAGAAGATCGTGAAAATCATCGGGGAAGAGGCTCTGCCCGACGCCCAACGCCTGACGTTGGAGGCGGCCCGCTGGCTTAAAGAGGGGTTTCTCCAGCAAAGCGCGTTCGATCCCCTGGACATGTACTGCTCCCCGGCCCGGCAGATGAAGATGCTAGGGCTGATTTTGGCCACCTACGGCAAGGCCCGGGAAATCCTGAACCGGGGGATCCCCTTTTATCAGATTCAGGAACTGGAGGCGGTGCGGGACCTGCTGCGCATGAAGGCCGTCATCGGGGAGGACCGGATGGGGGAGTTTGATGAGTTGGGAAAAAGGCTGAATGAGAGCTTGGAAGCTTTGGCGGGGTAAATTTTGTTTCGAATAGTTCAAAGTTCAAGGTTCAAAGTGAATAGAGGGGCCATATTCAGAACAATAACGTTATGAGTAATCAACCGAAAACCGAAAACCGAAAACCGAAAACCGACATTTCCCTATCAGGCAGGGAATACCTGGGCCTGAAGAGCATCGCCGGGCCGCTGTTGGTGGTGGAAGGGGTGCGGGGGGTGGGCTACGACGAAAGCGTGGAGGTCGCAGCCCCGGACGGCTCCGTGCAGTTGGGCCGGGTTCTGGCCGTGGGCTTGGACGAGGCCGTGGTGGAGCTGTTCGGGAACACCGTGGGTTTGTCTTTAAGCGGTACCCGGGTGCGCTTCACCGGCAGGCCCCTGACCATCCCGGTGACCACGGACCTTTTGGGCCGGGTTCTGGACGGGCTGGGACGGCCCCTGGACGGTGGCCCCCCGCCGGTGGGGGAGGATCAGCGGGACGTGAACGGGCAGCCCATCAACCCTACGGCCCGCACCTATCCCCAGGAGTTCATCCAGACGGGGATTTCCGCCATCGACGGCATGAACACCCTGGTCCGGGGGCAGAAACTACCCCTGTTCGCCATGAGCGGGCTGCCCCACCACGAGCTGGCGGCTCAAATTGTCCGGCAGGCCCGGCTGCTTACCGCGGAGGAGCGTTTTGCCGTGGTCTTCGCGGCCATGGGGGTGCAGCACGACGTGGCCAACCTCTTCCGCCAGTCCTTCGAGGCCAGCGGGGTGCTGAACAACGTGGTGATGTTCCTCAACCTGGCCGACGACCCGGCCGTCGAGCGCCTGGTCACCCCCCGGCTGGCCCTCACCGCGGCGGAATTCCTGGCCTTCGACAAAGGCCATCACGTCCTGGCAGTGCTCACGGACATGACCAACTACTGCGAGGCCCTCCGGGAAGTGGCCACCTCCAAGGGCGAGGTGCCCAGCCGGAAAGGGTATCCCGGGTATCTCTACAGCGACCTGGCGGCCATCTATGAGCGGGCCGGCAAAATCGAGGGGAGCCAGGGGTCCATTACGCAGTTGCCCATTCTCACCATGCCCAACGATGACATCACCCACCCCATTCCCGACCTCACGGGGTACATAACCGAAGGGCAAATCGTCCTGGACCGGGGGCTGCACCAGCGGGGGGTTTATCCGCCCATCAACGTGCTGCCGTCGCTCTCCCGGCTGATGAGCGACGGCATCGGGGAAGGCCGCACCCGGGCGGACCACGCGCACGTCTCCTCCCAGCTTTATGCATCCTACGCCCACGCCCAGCGCCTCCGGGCCTTGGCGGCCATCATCGGGGAAGACTCTTTGTCCCGGGCGGACCGGCAGGTGCTGAAGTTTGCCCGGGTGTTTGAAGAACAGTTCGTTCGCCAGGACCAGGAGGAAAACCGCGACATCTTCCACACCCTGGATCTGGCCTGGCAGGTGTTGAAGGAATTGCCGGAGTCGGACCTGACCCGGGTCACGGAAGAAGAGTTCGAGACTTATGGCAAATTTTAGTTTCTCGCTAAGACGCCAAGGCGCAAAGTTTTTGGCGCAGGCATTTTGCCTGCGCCAAAAAAGACTTTGTCTTTGCGTCTTTGCGCCTTGGCGAGAGAACTAATATGGCTAGGCTGGCCTTATCCGTAACCAAAGGCAACCTCCTCAAGGTCCAGGAGGAACACGGTCTGGCGGTGGAGGCCCTCACCTTCCTGGAGGAAAAGCGGGACCTGCTGCTGGGGGAGATGCAGCGCCTTCAGAAGCAGGCAGACCGCTTCCGGCGTCGGGTGGAGGAAGCCCTGGAGACGGCATATGGTCATCTCACCGACGGGTTTCTGGCCCTGGGAAGGGAAGGGGTGGCCCGGGCCGCCCTGGGGGTGGCCTCGGACGACGCCATCACCATAAAGGAACGGGCCTTCCTGGGGATGCCCATGCCGGTGGTGGAATTCACCCCCGGCGCCCGGCGGCCCCGGTTCAGCTTCGGCGGCACCGTGGCCGCGCTGGACCAATGCCACCTGGCGGTTAAGGAAGTCCTCTCCCAAATCGCCGAACTGGCGGAAGTGGAAGCCATCCTGTGGCGGCTGGCGGAGGAGTTGAAGCGCACCGTGCGGCGCACCAACGCCCTGAATTACATGATTATCCCGTCCTACCGGGAAACCATTCACTACCTGGAGAGCGCCCTGGAGGAGCGGGAGCGGGAGAGCCTGTTTCATCTGAAGCGGGTCAAGGCCCGCAAGGCTGGTTTGAGATAGGTTTTAGGTTTCAGGTTTTAGGTTTTAGTACCTTAGAAATAAGATTCATGCTTTTTCTGGCAGAAAATTTGTTTCATCCTTTTTGGTTCCGGCTCGTCCGGGTTAGGTTTCAGGTTTTAGGTTTCAGGGTTCAGTTGAAAGAGTGGGTCGATGAGTTGTGATTGAGTTGGCAGTATCGGGAGAGGGGAAAGAATAACATGGCGCGGCTCAAAAAAATCCTGGCGCCGGTGGACGGCTCCGCCGCGTCCCTGGAGGCCCACCGCCTGACCCTGGACCTGGCCGGGGCCTTCGGGGCGGAAGAAATTCTGCTCTACGTAGTGGATTCCTCAGTGCTGGCCGAACTGTCCCGCCTGTCGGGCCAGGAGCGCCCCCGCCTGCTGCACGACATGCAGGAAAGCGGCAGCAAGCTGTTGGCCACCCTGAGCGGCGAGGCCAAAAAGCGGGGGGTGGCGGTCCGGGTGGAGATGCACGAGGGCATACCCGATGAGATCATCATGCAGGAGGCGGAGCGCCACCGGGTGGACCTCATCGTCATGGGCAAGATGGGGCGCAAGGGGCACCGGCGGTCGCTGCTGGGTTCCGTGACCGAACGGGTTCTGGAAGCCTCGGACTTGCCGGTGCTGGTGGTGAGCCCGTGAAGTTCACACCAGGATGAGAGTCTTGCCTTGTTGCATAATCTTTCCCGATTCCTTCAGGGATTTCATGGCCCTGGTGATGCTTACGCGATGTGCTCCCACCAGAAAACCCAGTTCTTCATGGGTAAGCGGAAACTGGATGGCATAACCTTTATGGCTTTTTATCCCATGTTCCCGGGCTACCTGCATGAGAACGGAGTAGAGCTTATCCTCCAGATTGGAAAGTGACAGGCTGCCCACCCGGCTGGTCAGCCAGTCGATACGCTTGCTTAAGTTCTTAATGACCTGCAAGCCGATGGAGGGATTTTCCAGTACCAACTTTTCAAAGTCACTCTTGGTAAACCCGCAAATAAAGGTATCTTCTAAGCAAACGGCGGTTAAGGGGTAATCGGTATCTTCAATAAGCATGCTTTCCCCTAAGAAATCCCCGGCTTTTCTGATATCAAGGGTTATTTCATCTCCACCTTCGGTAAGTTTGCTCAATTTGACCCGGCCCGCTTTGATTAAAAACATCTTATGGGCCGGATCGCCTTGAGAAAAAACTTCCTGTCCCCTTTTATAGAGCTTGCGGAGGGCAGCCTGGGTAAGGGCCTGCAATTCTTGTGGCTTAAGACTCTCAAAAACCCATAGATGGCCGATGCAGGTGGCGGTGGCGGCTAAGGTATTATCTGCGACGCGGTCACATGGACAAGTCATAGCTTTTACCCCAAAAGGCGCAGAGGTCTTTCCTGCTTCTTGATTTTGATATGGGCTTCCCTCAAATGAAGATTTTTAGGGGGCGGACCACGTGTATCCGCCCCCTGGAAGGTTGAATATTATTGGTTTATGGCCGCCTTTAGCTCCTCCGACAGAATCTCACATGCCCTCATCACATCCTGGTGGTCTTCAAAGTTCTGAAACATCTCCGGAGTTATTTCGGTGAATTTCTCAAATTCTTCCGGCGTCATCCAGCGGGCTGGTCCGCCATAACGGCAGGTGGTCCCATAACCGCAAATAAAACAGGGCGGGGTGGCGCTGTTGAAAAAGACCGAGCCCACCACCTTGAAGTTGAAGTAGCTTTCCAGTTGATAAGCGATTTGGCGGACGCTGGGTTCGGCCTCATCTCCCCCCACGCACACCGCGGCCGCGGGCTTCCCCATGGTCAAGGGCTCCCGGTGGCGCAGCGGGAAAAGTCTTTCCAGAAAAGTATAGGTAAACGCATTGGGGTGACCGAAGTAAACCACCCCGCCCACGATGAGGGCGTCTGCGGCCAGGATCTTATCGTATAACGGGGCCATATCGTCTTTTTGAATGCAGCGCTGGGTGTCGGCGCACTTGACGCAGCCAAAGCAGGGGTTGATTTTCAACTTGGCCAGGTGGACCAATTCATAATTTTCTCCGGTATCCCGGACGATTTTCTCCACCATGCGGTGCAAATTGCCCTGGGGCTTGGGGCTGCCGTTAATTGCCAGGATCATGGTTCACCTCTTTTTAAATTCAACATAACTATGATAAGGACGGAGTGCTGTAGTGACGGCTACAGTTGATAATTTTTTAACCCAAGGCGTCAGTCGCAGTCTTTAGCCAGAGCGGTCCTCCAGACCGTCGGATTACGGCGAAAACAGAGAAGCTTTTTATCGCGCTTTGATAGAGAGATTTAATTACTTTGAAACGGGGACCAGCACCAAATCAAAAGTGGCCTGCTTCGTGCCCTTTACCGGATAGTGCTGGGTCACCAGGGTCTGGTGTCCGGGCGCGGTGACCTTGAGATGGATATGGGAGGGGCGCCAGAGGTAGGAAGGCGGAAAATTGCTTTCAAACCGGTAAGCCCCGTTTTTATCGGAATACATGGTGGCCCGGTGGTCGTCGTCGTATTCGCCTTTGGGGTTTACTAGCCAGAATTCGAGGCGGGCGTCGGCAATGGGAGAGCAGTCCGCGGCTGATTTAACCATGCCGCTCAAAACGTAGCCTTCGCCCACTTTGGCCCTTACCGGGGCGCCCGGCACGTACATAGGCCCCAACTGGTCGGGCTGCGTGGGCGGGCAGGCGAATTCCGGCTTGCCGGAGGAGGACTTCTCCGCGGCCAGCAGCCGGGGCGTCTGGTAACCGGCCCCCACAGACCACCAGAAGGTGGCCAGGACGATCAGGGCGTAGAACAACCAGGTTGCATGGTTCATGAGTCTTTTATAAGAAGACCCCCCATCCCTGTCAAGGCAACATCAATGATTTCCAGGATGGCCTTTTATAGTAAAAAAAATATCTAGCAAAAAAAATATCTAGCAATAAAAAAATAAATAAGTAAAATTACCTATGGCAGAATAGGAAGTTTTACCTATTGTTGTGCTACTAGAAAGTTGTTAATTTGATGATAAATTATATATCAAAATAGTAGAAAAACGAGTCTTTCACACTTTAGCTCGGATTCGAGGTCAGGAGGGAAGGCAATGAGTATCCGAAGATTGTTAATGTTCATAGGGGTGGCGGGGTTTGCCTGGGGGGTGGTTGCACTGCCTGTGGTAGTAGCCCCGGCCCATGCCGGCGCGGGGCCGCCCGGCGTCACTTTTTACGCCAACAGCCCCATAATGCAGAAGTTTGTCCATTCCCTGCCCGGTTTGGGCGCGGCCAACGCCAACGACCTGGGACAATACATCCCGGTGGCGGTTCCGGATACGACCACCTATCCAGGGTCTGATTATTATGAGATCGGTCTGACGGACTATACCCAGCAGCTGCACCGGGACCTGCCCAAGGCCACCAAACTCCGGGGTTACTATCAAATCAACGGCCCGGACACCAATGCCAAGTATTTGGGACCTGTGATCCTGGGGCGTCGTTACAATCCGGCGAACCCGCCGGGGGTGGCGGGAAACGGGAAACCGGTGCGCATCAAGTTCACCAACAACCTGGGGGTGGGCGCCGCGGGCAACCTCTTCTTGCCGGTGGACGAAACCATCATGGGGGCCGGGATGGGCCCTCCCGTTCCCGATCCCGGCGGCCCCAGTGAAACCTACAAGCAGAACCGGGCCACCATCCATCTCCACGGCGGCTTCACGCCGTGGATCAGCGACGGCACGCCCCACCAATGGATCACCCCCGCGACGGAAACGACTCTTTATCCCAAAGGCGTGAGCTTCCAGAACGTTCCCGACATGGTGGGGGCGGGGCCGGGCCAGGTTCCGGGCACTCCTACCGACGGCATGGGCACTTTTTACTATCCCAACCAGCAGAGCAGCCGGTTGATGTTCTACCACGACCATTCCTACGGGATTACCCGCCTCAATGTTTACGCCGGCGAGGCCGCGGGCTATCTGCTGGTGGACCAGTTCGAGGACGATTTGATTGACGGCACCAATGTCACCGGCATCAATCCGACTCTCGCCAAGGTCCTTCCCAATCAAGGGGGCGGAATTTACAAGTATGGAATTCCTCTGATCATCCAGGATAAGACCTTCGTGCCCGTGGACGTGGATATCCAGGATTCGAAGTGGAATGTGTGGCGGACGGCCCAGGGTATCACTGACGGGCTGCCCGGCGATCTCTGGTTTCCCCATGTCTATGAGCCCAACCAGGACCCCACGGCCCCGGACGGCATGAACCCCACCGGGCGGTGGGACTACGGCCCCTGGTTTTGGCCGGTGTTTCCCGCCATCGGGCCGCTGCCGGAAGTATCCCACGTGCCCGAAGCCTTCAAGGACACCATGCTGGTCAACGGCACCCCCTATCCTTACCTCAACGTGGAGCCCAAGGCCTACCGGTTCCGGATTCTGAACGCCTGCAATGACCGCTTCCTCAACCTGCAGCTCTATAAAGCTTACCGGGGCACGGAAGTCAAGATGGTGAAGGCGGTGGCCACCAAGAAATTCCCGCCTCTCTGGCCCACGGACAACCGGGATGGGGGAGTGCCGGATCCGAAGACCGCAGGCCCGCCCATGATTCAGATCGGCAGTGAAGGCGGGTTCCTGCCGGCGCCGGCGGTGATTCCCCCCCAGCCGGTCAACTACGAGTACGACCGCAGAAACATCGTGGTCTTGAACGTCAAGGAAAAGGCGCTGTTTCTGGGGCCGGCGGAGCGGGCCGACGTTATCATTGACTTTTCCAGGTATAACGGCAAGACCCTGGTTCTCTATAACGACGCGCCAGCGCCCGTGCCCGCGTCGGACCCGCGCCAGGACTACTACACGGGCAACCCAGACCTAACCGCCAGCGGCGGCGCCCCCTCCACCAAAGCAAGATTTGGGCCCAACACCCGGACCATCATGATTTTCAAGGTAAGGGGGAAACGGTCCCGGGTACCCTTTGATAAGGCCGCGTTGAACACCGCCATCACGGCCGCCTACGTAAACTCCCAGCCGCCGCCCATCGTGCCGCAAACCACCTATCCGCCGCCCTGGCAGGCCGCCGCCGATTCCTATGCGAGAATCCAGGACAACACCTTGACCTACACCCCGGTGGGGGGAGGCGCACCGGTAACTAGGGACTTGCAGCCCAAAGCTTTACACGAGCTTTTTGACGACTATGGACGAATGAATTCCGTACTGGCGCTGGAACGAAAGTTCACCACTGCCTTTAACCAAACGACCCTCCCCTTCAAGTACATCGATCAGCCCGACGAGGTATTCAACGCCGGTGAAACCCAGCTCTGGAAGATCACTCATAACGGGGTGGACACCCATGCCATCCACTTCCACCTGTTCAACGTTCAGGTGATCAACCGGGTGGGCTGGGACGGCCAAATCAGGCCCCCCGACCCCAACGAACAGGGGTGGAAGGAAACCGTCCGGATGAACCCCTTGGAAGACATCATCATTGCCATGAAGGCCGATTTGCCCACGGTCCCCTTCGCGGTTCCGGTCAGCATGCGGCCTCTGGACCCCACCAGCGCACTGGGGACTACCACACAGTTCACCAGATTCGGCCCGGACGGCAACCCCCGGGTTACCGTCAACGCCATAACCAACTTCGGCCATGAGTTCGTGTGGCACTGCCACCTGCTGGGGCATGAAGAGAACGATATGATGCGGCCATTAGTAGTGATGCCCGGACCATAGGGGCCTAATCCGAAAAGCAGGTTTGCCATGCAAAGACCCCGCGGCTCGCCCGCGGGGTCTTTATATTGGGGGGATAATCTTCTATAGAACACCGAGGTCTGCATCGCTGCCGGGGACAGGCCCACCCTCAAGGTCAGGAATGCTTTACAAGGCTCCCGGTTTGGCGCTAAAATGAAGACCGAGGGCATTATGTCAGGAACCCGGAAATGGCGTTGGAGAAGTCATGAAAGTTAAACGCCTTGCACTTGTGATACTTCTGCTAGTAGGCGGGGGGAGTCTGGGTTATTGGCTCTATACCCGGCATCACTTGAGCAAAAACCATGACCGGCTGAAACTTTCCGGCCACATCAAAGCCACGGAAACGGACCTGGCGTTCAAGGTTTCGGGGAAAATCGTCAAGATCCACTTCGATGAGGGAGATTGGATCAAAACCGGCCAGGTGGTGGCGGAGTTGGAAGCCCAGGACCTGAGAGACGAAGTGGCCCAGGCCCAGGCCCGGATGGCTACGGCCCGGGCCAACCTCACCAAGTACCTGGCAGGGTACCGGGTGCAGGAAATCGAGGAAGCCAAGGCCGCGGTGGCCAAGGCCAAGGCGGACCTGGATAACAAACAGATCATGTTTCACCGCTACCAGAACCTATACGAGCGCAAAACGGTGTCCAAACAGACCCGGGACCAGGTGGAGGCCGACTTTCTCATGGCCCGGGCCAACCTGAAGAGCGCCCGGGAGCAGTACGACCTGCGCAAAGAGGGCTTCCGCAAGGAAGATATCGACGCGGCCAAGGCGGAGTTCGAACAGGCCAAGGCCACCCTGGAACTGGCCCAGACCCGGCTGGGATACGCCACCATCACCGCGCCCGCGGACGGGGTGGTACTGGTGAAGCCCGCGGAGGTGGGGGAAGTGGCGGCCATCGGCTCCACCGTGGTCACCCTGGGCCTCCTGGATGACATCTGGTTCGAGGGCTACATCCCGGAAACGGACCTGGCCAAGGTGCGCTATGGCATGAAAGCGGAAATCACCACGGACAGCTATCCCGACAAGAAATATCCCGCCTGGGTTTCTTTCATTTCCTCCAAACCGGAATTCACCCCCAAGTCGGTGGAGACCTTCAAAGAACGGGTGACCCTGGTTTACCGCACCAAGATCCGGTGCGCCAACCCCAACCACGAGCTCAAGCCGGGGATGCCGGCGCAGGCGGTGGTCCTCCTTGACAGCCAGCCATAGCAGCAGCGAACCGGCCATCCGGGCTGAGGGCCTCACTAAGCATTTCGGGTCCCTGACGGCGGTGGACGGCTTTAGCCTGGAGGTGGCCCAGGGGGAGGCCTTTGCCCTGGTGGGGCCGGACGGGGCCGGTAAGACCACTTCCATGCGCCTGCTGGTGGGTATCATGGACCCTGACGGGGGCCGGGCTGAGGTTTTGGGCTGTGACACGGTAAAAGACTCGGAGCGCCTCAAAGAGCGGATCGGCTACATGCCCCAGCGCTTCGGGTTGTACGACGACCTCACGGTCCTGGAAAACCTGATTTTTTACGCCGACATTTACGGGGTGTCCCAAGGGGAGCGGAAGGACCGGCTTCCGGAACTGCTGGGTTTTTCCAACCTGACGCCCTTTCAGGACCGCCTGGCGGGCAACCTGTCCGGCGGCATGCGCCAGAAGCTGGGCCTGGCCTGCGCCCTCATCCACACGCCCCGGGTCCTGTTCCTGGATGAGCCCACTTTCGGGGTGGACCCCGTGTCCCGCCGGGAATTCTGGCACATTCTCTACCAACTTCTGGGCACGGACATGACCATCTTTGTGACCACGGCTTATATGGACGAGGCGGAGCGGGCGCATAGGATAGGGCTGATGCACCGGGGCCGCCTGCTGGTGGCGGATAAGCTGGCCCATCTCAAGGCCCGCTATCTGGGGGAACTGCTGGAGGTGCGGGCCGATGACCTGCACGCCGCCAAAAAGCTACTGGCTGACTTTCCCCTGGCCCGCCATCTGCTGGCCATGGGAGATAGGCTCATGGTCACGGTGGACAATCAGGCCCAGGCCCAGATGCCCATTCAGGAGACCCTGGAAGGAGCGGGGCTGACCCGGGTGTGCGTGGCCCTGGCGGAGCCGGGCCTGGAAGACTTGTTCGCCCAGTTGGTGGGAGCGAGCAGTGAGCAGTGAGTGACAGTGACCAGTAATCAGTGATCAGTAATCAGTAATCAGTGGGCATGGAGCAGGAAGCAAGCAGTGAGTTGTGAGCAGGTTAGCAGGGGGCAGAATAAAGATATTCCTCACGCAAAGACGCCAAGACGCAAAGTTGTGGTCCAGGCATTCTACCTGGGCCACACAAAGATTATTTAATATTTAGGCGATTTATCTTTGTCAAACCATAATAAGGAGACCGGGGATGGCAAATGTATCATATTCTGGCAAAGGAAAAACATTGTATATCAAGTTGAGTATTTATCGTTGTGGAGGTGCCGATCCTACGAAGAATTTAACAATATCGTGTCCTGACAATGACACAAAATTTAAAACCACACTTTCTGATGAAGGCCTTCAAAAATTCCGAACTAACATTTTGGAGTTTTATAGGAGGCACATTCTCGATCGAAATGAAAATCCTTAATAGTTTGTCATTATATCATTATTTTTTCTTTGCGCCTTTGCGCCTTGGCGTGAGGTAATGTCTTTGGTTTATAGATAAGTGATGGAAAACGAAAAAGCCATAGTCGTTGAGGACCTTACCAAGGTCTTCGGCAATTTCACCGCAGTGGACCGGGTCAGTTTTCAGGTCAACCGGGGGGAGATCTTCGGGTTTTTGGGGCCTAACGGCGCGGGCAAGTCCACCACCATCCGGATGCTCTGCGGCCTGCTGCTGCCCACCCGCGGCGCCGGCACGGTGGGTGGCTATGACATCATCCGAAAGCAGGATCAGATCCGGCAACATCTGGGGTATATGTCCCAGCGTTTTTCCCTTTATCAGGACCTCACCGCGGAGGAAAACCTGCGATTCTTCGGGGGCATCTACGGCCTTTCCCCCGTCCGGGTCAAGGAGCGCACCCAGGAGGCTCTCAACCTGGTGGGCCTGTGGGAACGCCGCGGGGAACTGACCGGGCTGCTTCCTTTGGGGTTGAAGCAGCGTCTGGCCCTGGCCTCGGCCATCCTCCATGAGCCGCCGATTTTGTTCCTGGACGAGGCCACCAGCGGGGTGGACCCCATTTCCCGGCGGAATTTTTGGGACCTGATTTACGCCCTGGCCGCCAAGGGGGTGACCATCCTGGTGACCACCCACTACATGGACGAAGCGGAGTTCTGCGACCGCCTGGTGCTTATTTCCGCGGGCCGCCTCATTGCCCAGGGCACGCCCCGGGAATTGAAGGAGGGGGTGCCGGAGCAGATCATCGCGGTCCAGCCCGGAGACAGGCTGGGCGAGGCCCTGGACCTCATCAAGAAGCTCCCCCGGGTGAGGGAAGCCGCGGTCTTCGGCTACGGCCTCCACGTGGCCACCACTCACGCCGAAGAGGTGGAAGAGGCCATTAAAAACGTTCTGGCGGCGAACCATATCGCTCTGCATCGAATGGCCCGGGTACCCCCCACCTTGGAGGACGCGTTCATTTCTTTAGTTGATCGAGCCAAGGGATGAGGGGGTTTTGAGTTCTGGGTGTTGGGTTTTCAGTTAGAAGAATTGGATTAGGATGCCAAGCAGAGCTTGGCAAAAAAAATGCGTTCCCAAGCGGGAGCTTGGGAACGAGGAAAAAAATGCTCACTGCTCACTGGCAACTGGGAACTGACCGCTGGCAACTGACATGAACTGGGCGCGCACCAGGGCCATATTTCGCAAGGAATTGATCCACATCCGGCGGGACCCCCGGAGCCTGATTCTCATTATCCTGCTCCCCATCATCCTGCTGCTGCTCTACGGCTATGCCCTCACCTTCGACATCAAACACGTGCCCACCGCAGTGTACGACCAGGAGCGCACCCAGGTGAGCCGGGACTTCATCAAGCGTTTTGAAGGCTCGGAATACTTTGACGTGCGCTATCACCCTTTCAGCTATGAAGAAATCCAGCGCCTCATGGACGATCGCCGGGTGACGCTGGCCCTGGTGCTGCCTTACGACTTTTCCCGGCACTTGAAAAAGGGGGAAACCACCGCCAAGGTCCAGGTCCTGCTGGACGGCACCGACGCCAACACCGC
>Ga0194110_10001071_pt1 | contig 35305 bp, 31 predicted proteins | sample TA2Kig1200mmetaG_FD_146192 | JGI IMG/M metagenome (GOLD analysis project Ga0194110, IMG submission 146192) | Freshwater microbial communities from Lake Tanganyika, Tanzania - TA2015032 Kigoma Deep Cast 1200m | ecosystem: Environmental > Aquatic > Freshwater > Lake | place: Tanzania: Lake...
GTTGACAGGGAGCGGCTAATGCCACCGGAGCGAGGTCTCAGGGTGGGAGTATCTCAACTCCGCCTGGACATGGCGCTCCTTGGCAGTAGATGGCAGCAGGTTCTCAGGAGGGTGGTAGAGGCCTTGGCTTGCCATCCTCCCCCTCAAATCGGCTAATTCAGGGTATTTGATTACGGGCCAGTTACGTGATAAAATGTTAGACGGAACTAACAAAAGGAGGCTGTGTGGAGAGAGAACATACTGCCAGCATGGAAGACTATCTAGAGGCAGTGGCTATGCTGAGCAGTGAGGGGGGAGTGGCCAGGGTGAAGCAGATTAGCCAGGCACTGGGGGTAAAGATGCCCAGTGTCACTGCCGCGTTGAAGAAGCTTTCGGAAGAAGGATTGGTAGAGCACGAGAGATACGGCGGTGCCAGACTCACCGTCAAGGGGGATAAGGCAGCGGTGGAGGTTTTTCACCGCCACGAGGTGCTGCGTCATTTCCTGACGGATGTGCTGAACATTGACGCTGAGACCGCCCGAGTGGATGCCTGCCGCATGGAGCACTCCATCAGCTCGGCTACACTCGAGAGACTGGCCAAGTTCTTGGAATTCATCGCAGCTTGCCCTGAAGATGAGCTCCCCTGGCTGAAAGACTACAGCCACTTTGTGCAGCATGGACAGCTTCCGACAGTCTGTTCCTTAAGGGCATCGGAAGGAGAGCGGTAGTTTTTTTGAAGACTAAACTTAGATGAGTCTAACAATTTGCCTTGACGCAACTATTGTCAAGATGGAGAAGTGACACATGACCATCAGATCGTTGGAGGAACTAGAACCGGGCGAGAAAGGCAGGGTCGTGAAGGTCGGCGGTAATGGAAGCATTACCAGGCGATTCCGTGACATGGGGCTGGTGCCAGGAAGCGAGGTGGAGGTGGAAAGAGTAGCCCCTCTTGGTGACCCGGTCGAGATCAAGATCAAGGGATACCATCTGGCAATCCGCAGGGAAGAGGCAGCCAGCATACTGGTGGAGGCTGCCCCGCTTATGCCGCTGGCACTGGTCAGCCCCGGCGAAGTGGTCCAGGTAGTCAACGTCAGAACCGGACGGGGGCTTAGTAGAAGGCTGGCCGACATGGGGTTACTCCCTGGAACAGAGGTCAAGGTGATCACTAGTGGGCCTGGTCCCCTTGTCCTGGAAGTCAAGGGGACGAGGCTTGCCTTAGGGCACGGAATAGCCCAAAAGGTTATGGTAGCGGAGAAGAAATGACAGAGGAGATAACCATTGCCCTGGTGGGAAACCCGAATTCTGGTAAGACCACCCTTTTCAACAGTCTCACCGGCGCTCATCAGCATGTTGGGAACTGGCCTGGCGTAACAGTGGAGAAGAAGGAGGGCAGGTTAGACTACCAGGGGTACCGTATCAGAGTGGTTGATCTTCCTGGTGTCTACAGCCTCACTGCCTACTCCTTGGATGAAGTCATCGCCAGGAATTTTGTAGTGGATGAGAAACCACAGGTGGTGGTGGATGTGGTTGATGCCTCAAGCCTGGAGCGAAGCCTCAATCTCACTGTCCAGCTTCTGGAGATGGGCGCTCCAGTAGTGGTAGCACTCAACATGATGGATGAAGCCGAAGCGAAGGGTTATAGTATCGACGTGGCGCACTTATCCCATCTCCTGGGTATTCCCGTGGTGCCTATGGTGGCCAACCGCAGCCGGGGGATCGCGGAGCTGCTGGCGCAAGTAATCGCGGTGGCCAAAAAAAATATAGAAACGAAGGCGTTGAAGATCGAGTACGGCCGCGAGCTGGAAGAGGAGATCGGCCATCTAGAAAATCTTATCTCCCAAACCGAGTTGGCTCAGAGGTATTCGCCCAGATGGCTGGCGGTGAAACTACTGGAAGGAGATGAGGAGATAGTCAAGAAGTTCAGGGAATAAAGCTTGGGCAAGGAAGAAATCCTTCAGGCTAGAGACAAAGGCCTCTCTCACCTGATGACCATCTACGGTGATGAGGCGGAGACAGTAATCGCTGATGGAAGGTACGGCTTCATCAGCGCTCTCCTGAAGGAAACCCTGAAGAAACCGGCCGTAGAGAAAGTCACCCTTTCAGACAAGATTGATAGGGTGCTTCTCAACAGGATAGCGGGAATCCCCATATTTCTGGCCATCCTGTTTGGCATTTTCCAGCTCTCTTTCACCTTGTCTGAGCCGCTCATGGATCAGGCCCATGCTGGCTTTGGCTGGCTTGGTGATAAGGCAGCAGCCCTCTCGCCGCAGTGGTTGGGCTCGCTTCTGGGTAACGGCGTCATTGCCGGGGTGGGCACAGTACTCACCTTTATACCCCCCATTTTTATCCTTTTGGCTGCCATAAGCGTGCTGGAAGATAGCGGCTACATGGCTCGCGCAGCTTTTGTGGCCGATAGGGTGATGCATAGTATCGGACTTCATGGCAGATCCTTCATCCCCATGGTTCTCGGTTTCGGCTGTAACGTGCCAGCGGTCATGGCTACTAGAACCATAGATAGCCCACGAGACAGGCTGACCACCATCCTGATAAACCCGCTAATGTCCTGTGGTGGCCGCTTGCCTATCTATACCCTCTTCGCCGGCGCCTTCTTCGCTGGCAATCGGGGTCTGGTGGTCTTCTCCTTCTACCTCATGGGTATGGTTCTAGCACTGGCAGTGGCCTTCGTGCTGAGGAAATCGGTGCTAGCTGGGCCGAGCGCCCACTTCGTGATGGAGCTTCCCGCCTATCGCTGGCCTACTGTTACAGGGATAGCGATCCACGTTTGGGAGCGGGGCAAGGAGTTCCTTATCAGGGCGGGGACTATCATCTGCGGGGCGGTGATACTCATCTGGTTCCTGGGCAGCATGCCGTGGGGGGTGGACTACGGCAGCGAGGCAAGCTGGATCGGCCATATCGGCCGTTTTTTGGCACCCATATTCACGCTGTGCGGCTTTGGCGATTGGCAGGTGGCGACAGCGCTGCTTTTTGGCTTCTTTGCTAAAGAAGCGGTGGTGGGCACCTTTGGTGTCCTGTTTTCGGCAGAGCGGGAGGGACTGGGAACCATCATGCAGGCCCAGCTTGACTGGACAGCCCTCACGGCCTATGCCTTTATGGCCTTTTCCCTGATCTACATTCCGTGTGTTGCCACGGTGGTCATGATCAAAAGGGAAACCCAATCCTGGAAATGGGCTGCTTTTGCCATAGGCTATAGCCTGATATTGGGCTGGACAGTTGCCACCCTGATCTACCAGATCGGCAGGCTTTTTCTGTGACAGGTGCCTCTACAGGCAGTGCACCAGTTCGGCCAGTGTCCTGATTCGATGGCAGCCGGTGAGGCGGCGATAGAAGTCATGGCGGTCCAGAAGCACGCCTTTCATGCCCACCCTCTGGGCACCAACAACATCAGTGTCATAGTGGTCACCGACGTATATTGTCTCTGCGGGTTGCGCCCCTGCCCGCTCTAGGGCTGCCAAAAAGATAGGCGGGTGGGGCTTTTCATGGCCGACTTCCCTGGACGTCAGTATCAAATCAAGATAGGAATCAATGCCCAGTTCCTGACAAATGGGCCTCAAGTCGCGATCGAGATTAGAGATGATCCCCAGAGTCAATTCCCACTTCTTTAGCTGACGAAAGGCAGGCAGCACGTCTTCGAAAAGCACAAACTGGTTGTTGGAGAAGGTCTTGGACACCGCTTGCATTATGCTGAGGATAACCTCGTCGGAGACGTTCACCCCAGCATGCTTCAGCACAATGCGCTCCATCTGAACATAAATTTCCATCTGCTCTTCCGGGGGGCGCTGCTTCACAGGGGAGCGGCCGTTCTCATCGAGATAATAGTGGTCAGCCAGGACAATGCCTGGGGCTAGCTCTTCCTTGTCCACCTTAATGCCCAGGTCACGGCAAGCGTTGGCCCGCATCTCGTCACGCAGCGGATGGTATTGGGCCAGGGTATCAAACCAGTCGAACAACACCGCCTTTATCATGTTCAATGGCCGTTCCTATTTTACGCTATAATTATATTTAGATTCAAAGAAAAGATGTTGTCGGAAGGAGCAGGGGAAGATGCCGCACTACGCCAGGAGAATAAACGAACAACTGTACTGCTATATCTGGCAGGGCAGGGGAAACAACTGCAATACCTACCTTTTGGCCAACATGCTGCGGGGCGAGCGGCCTCATGTCATTGTCGATCCAGGATTCGTGGTCAACGAGCTGAGGGAACCCTGCTTCGATTCCCTGCTGGCGGCAATGCAAAGAGACAAGCTGAATGCCGAGGACATCGGCCTGATAATCAACACTCACACCCACCCCGACCACTGTCAGGCCACGGAGGCCATAGTGCAGAAGAGCGCCCCAAAAAGGGGGAGGGGCAGGCTCAGCCAGGCCCTTACCGCTCTTTCAAGAGAAGAGGCCGAGTATTTCAAAGCAGTGGGGGAGAGAATGTTTGGCATGTTTGGCATGGAGGTAGCCAGGCTCGATCCCTTTATCTATCTGGTGGAAGGCGATTTGACCCTGGGCGTAGGCACGAAAAGAGTAGACCTGCAGATCCTGCACACCCCGGGGCATTCGCCAGGCTCCATCTGCATCTACTGGCCTGACAAGAAAGCGCTCATCACGGGTGATGTGATATTCTATGCCAGCGTGGGGCGGACGGATTTCCCCGGGGGAAGTATCACTGTGCTCAAGCAAAGCATTGAGAAGCTGGCAACGCTTGACGTGGAATACCTGCTCCCCGGCCACTCTACTGAGTACGGCAGCATTGTGGAAGGAAAGGACAAAGTGAGGCGCAATTTCGAAGCCGTGAGGTTGTTCGTTTAGTGGATATGATGATTGAGCGTGGCTACGCTTGAGGGAAGACGCCATGGAAGATGAAGCCAGGATTCGATATGCGGTAGAGCACACGGAGGTGGTGCGAGCTCCGGAGCAGACTCTGGCCACCTTCGGCGTGACCAATATCTACTACTACCTGCTGACCGAGCCCGTTTACAAGGAGCTATTAGGCAAGGAAGGAGAGACGGTGGTGAGAGAGGGCAAGGTGATTGCGGAGAGGCCGAAGATCGTCACGCCCTACTATCTGCTGAATCTGTTTGAAGGCTTTGAGCATGGCAAGGAATTCGCTGAGTACCTGGTTCGGGAGCACGGCCCCAATGAAGCCGGCCTTCTGTATCGCTACCGGAATGAACCTGCGGAGACCAACGTCCTCTCCAGCCCCATGGAGGCGGTGATCCACAACATCGCTCAGAAGATAGATAGGGAAGGGAATCCCCTGGCGACGATCATCAAAGGTGTTGACGAGATGTGGGATATCTGCCTGATGAAGTTCATCCACGACATGACACGCAGTTCCTTGAGGCGGAATGTGATGGAGTTTGGGGCTAGAAGACTACTGGATGCCGATACCGGCGGTATTCCCAGATATGCCAGACACACAATTGAGAGGCTTTTCGAGGAGGCCAGGGAAGACAGGGCTAAAGTGCACGAACTGGAGGTGGAGCTGAGGAGGTGGGGGCTGTTTCAGGAGTACGAAGATAGGTTCCTGAACCTCTTTCGCCAGGGGAAATAGAACGCTGAGGCATACGCCGTCGTGTTGCCGTGACCCAAGGAGGTGGCTGAATGGCTGAGTTGAGCCAGGAGTTGAAGAAGAGCATGGATCGCGCCATTGAGGTGCTGCTGAAGGCGAAATACGTGGTGGCCTTGACCGGCGCCGGCGTGTCGGTGGAAAGCGGCATCAGACCCTTCAGGGGGCCCGGCGGTCTGTGGACGGAATACGGCGAGCCGCCCATGGATGGCTACCAAAGATTCCTGGCCGACCCCAAGGGAGAGTGGGAGAGGATGATCAAAAGGGAGGGCTACCTGAAGGGCTTCTTTGCGGCCTTCGATACCGCCAAGCCGAACCCCGGCCACTACGCCCTGGCGGAGCTGGAGCGGATAGGAGTATTGAAGTGCCTCATCACCCAAAATGTGGACAACTTCCACCGGGCCGCCGGAAGCCAGAACCTGGCCGAGATTCATGGAAACCTTTACCTGCTCAGGTGCATTGGCTGCAATTCCAGATACAGGCAGGAGGAGATTTCGTTGCAGGAACTGCCGCCCCATTGTCCCAGGTGCGGCGGGATAGTGAAGAATGATGGCGTTTACTTCGGCGAGCCGATCCCCCCTGACGTCCTGCACAAATGCCACGAGGAGGTGTACCGGTGCGACTGCATGTTGCTGGTGGGCACTTCGGGGTTCGTTTATCCGGCGGCTGGATTCCCTCAGGCCGTGAAGCGCAGCGGAGGCCCTTTGGTGGAGGTTAGCCTTTATGAAACTGACCTCAGCTATTTATGCGACGTTATCCTGCGCGGCAAGAGCGGGGAGATTCTACCCCTGCTGGTAGACCAGATAAAAGCCAGCCGGCGCTGAGCGGAACCGTAGGGCATCCGCCTGGGGTGGACTAACCTGCAGGCCGTGACAGTCGGGTTGGGAAACCCGACCTACGGACTAACCTGCCCACCCGTGACAGTCGGGTTGGGAAACCCGACCTACGGACTAACCTGCCCACCCGTGACGGTCGGGTTGGGAAACCCGACCTACAGACTAACCTGCCCATTCGTGACAGTCGGGTTGGGAAACCCGACCTACGGACTAACCTGCCCATTCGTGACGGTCGGGTTGGGAAACCCGACCTACTTATTATGAGCAGACCTCGGCCACCAGCAGGTCCAGGGCGAGCCTGTCCCCCAACCTCCCTGTCTTAATGGCTATGTCCGCCTCCAGAAGCTTCCGGTGAATTTGGATCAACCGTGGCATGGGGTATCGGGCGCTTTGGCTCAGCAGCTTCTCGACAGGGTAGTTGGGCGCCAGACCTAGCTGCTCCTGCTTCTGCGCCATAGAGAGCCGCTGCGTGCCGAGCTCCCGGGCCTGGATCATAAGGCGGAGCTGCCGGGTAAGCATAGCCAGCAGATAGGGAGGCGCCATGCCCTCGGCCAGCGACTGATGCAGCAACTGCAAGGCCGCCTTGATCCTTTTTTCTACGATAGCGTCTATCAGATTGAAAATCGTGGCTTCCCGGGCGTAGGTGGTCACCTGCCGCACGTCCCCCTCTTCGATGCGCCTTCCGCGGGAGTAGAGGCACAGCTTCTCGATCTCGTTGGCCAGCGCCCAGAGGCTGTCTCCAGCCAGGTCGCTCAAGAGCTTCACCGCCTGAGGGGATATTCTTCCGCCGCTGCTGGCTACCCGGGACTGAATCCACTGGTGCAACTTAGCGCCCCTTACCGCAGGGAACTCCTCCACCTCCGAAACCGGCTTGAGCCTCTTGAGCAAGGGGTTATTCTTACCTATTTTGCCGTCAACTAAGACCAGCGTGGTAGTCGGGGGCATCCGGGAAGCATGACCGCCCAGAGCCTGCCATTCGCCCAGGTCGGGCTGACGCCCTCCTTCTTTTGGCTCAAAGCGGCTGAGCAACCCTTCTACAATAACCAGTCGGCTTCTCCCCAGAAAAGGGAGGGCATCACAGGCAGTGATGAGGTCGGACAGGGTCAGCTGTTGACCGTCAAAAGAGGTGGTATTGAGGGACAGCGACTCCCCGTCCCCCTCACCTTTAAGCTCCTCTAGCCTGTTGTGCAGGGAGTAATCGTCGGCACCATGCAACACGTAGATCAATGCTGAGCGCCCCTTTCATTCCATTATATCGGTACTTTGGCGGTAATGACACCCCTCTGTGGCAAGAATAGCGATTAAATCTGTAGGTTGGGGTTCCTAACTTGACCATCGCGGGCGGGCAGGTTGGGAAACCTGCCCTACGGCGGGCTTTCTGCCTGGATTCCCGCTTCCGCGGGAATGACAGTCTGGAGGGTAGCCCCTGCTACTAACTTGACCATCGCGGGCGGGCAGGTTGGGAAACCTGCCCTACGGCTGCCCTACGGGTATTTTCGAAGTAATGGTTCGGGGCAGGGCGGGTGGTGGCATGGAGACGGGGGGTGGGAGGGTCTCACCCCAGCAAAAGCAGAAGCGCCCCGACTTTCGTCGGGGCGCTTCCCTGAATCAGCTAACCTATCTGACGTTTACGCTAGGCTAGTAATACCACACCACGTCAGAACGGACCTCGATCCAGAAAGCTTGCGTCGTATCCATGCTCTTCAGGTCGTTGGCCCAGCTCGGAGCCGATGGACTGTAGGCCTTCCAGGTCTTCGTCACGTTGTCGAAAGACCAAATCGACACTACTTGACTCACAATCGGTTCGATAGCCTCAGCCACCGAAGTGTTGCCAGACTTCCAGACAATCTGGTTCCACCCATTCCCGTCTCTGACGTACAGGTACTCTACCGGGTCAACAGGATCCTGACCTGGCTGACCGTTCTGGCTGAAGTCGAGCACATCGATCGTCTGGCCGCCACTGCGCGCGTGCCTCTCGATGATGCCCTCACCAGGATAGCCGTTGGGCCTCATGCTCTGGTCGAGAAGCAGCTTCAGGTAGGCCATGGAACCCTCGCCCGCGTTGACGATGATCCAGGAAACGCCATACGCGTGCGCCGGAACAGCGATTCCGAACAGGTACGTCAGGTAGTGTGCCTCAGCCTGGCTGGGCAGGTAGGTCGTGGTAGTGGCGATGGTCTTGTTCGCCGGATCCTTCCAGCCATTCAAGCCGTCCATGTAGCCGTACTTGAAGTCGGCGGCACCGGCGTAGATAATGGCCGGAGCGCCGGGCAGGATCTGCCACACAATGACCTCGCCGACCACCGCGAACTCGTCGCGATCGCTGACCAGCACCCAGACCTTCTTGTTGGTCGGGTCCGGATTCACGTTGTCGGCCATCTTCATCTGCTCGACCAGGATGACGATGTTCTTACCCCAGAACCAGCTATTGTACACCGGGTTGGAGATGATGACCGGATGCTTCCTCATGTAGGGGTAATCGGCATACGCCTTCACTGTGCTGGTCCCCACATAGGACATGTAGGGTATGTCGATGAAGCCCTTGGGGCCGACAGGCAGGTTAAGGTTCCAGTCGCCATTGATGTACACCATAGCCTCGCCATGGTTATCAGTGTAGACCTGGACCTTGGTGGGATGTGCCGGGTCATCGGGCATCGTCGCACCCAGCGGAGTGCCGAAAGGCAGCCGGTTTATGATCCGCCAGAACCAGTAAGGCCCGTAGCCGGGTTCCTTGCTCCAGCCCCAGCTATCCCAGTCGTAGCCACCGTTGTTGCAGAAAGGCGGGATCTCCTGGCCGGCCGGGATCTCTATGGCGTAGTACGGGTTGGTCCAGTATCTCCACCCGTAGTCCCACATATAGTAGATGTCAGCCTTGTCCGCCGCCCTGAAGTAGCCAGGCCCAGACAGGATCTCGAAGGTCACCTTGGCCGGCGGCATCGGGCAGTCATACCAGTTCAGGATGCCATCGGGAACCGTGGTGTCACGAGCACCAAATTGCCGTCCCGGCAAACTGGTGTAAGGCAATCCGACAGCCATATTGCCATCGAGACTGCTGTAAGGCCCGATAACCGGGAAGTTGCCCACCTCGCCCGCCGCAGTGTAGTAGGGTCCCAGCGGGGTATAATAACTCGTTGCGCTAGGAATGGACGGCGTGTTCATGATGTCGTAGTTGGAACGGAACTGCTGCCACTGCGGGCCAGCCAGATACTGCCAGTCATCCGGCAGAACCCAGCGCCCTTCCGGCAGAACGTAGTCATACATGTCCAGGATGCCGTTGCCATTCACATCGCAGTATTCCTTCTGCCTGATGCTCTGGTCGTCGCCCATGAACCAGCCGCGGACACGGACACGCAGCAGGTCATCGGCCGAGACGTTGGCCTCCTTGGCCAGCAAGTCAGCGGCCAGTTGCCCTGCCGGCGTCGGGTCATCAATACACGGGTTCCCGGGGATCCAGTCACCAGTGTTGTGCCCGCTGCGCTCACCCGGCACCTTGGTCAGGGTGATGGACTCAAACTTCAGGAAGAACACCACGAAGCCATGCTGGTTGAGCAGCACGCCTGGCCCAATGGGTATGCCCTCAGGGTCGGTGGGGTACCAGTACAGGCTGGCAGTCACGTCGGCCTCACCCGGCTTCTCCGAGGTCAGTATGCACCGGGACACGCCATCCGGATCAATGGGCGCCCACACCGAGTAAGCGCTGTTGGTCTGGTTGAACAGTAATCCATGGAGAGACTCCAGCGTGCCCGGAGAGCCACCCTCCAGCGCATAGTGCACCACGTAGGTGCCATTTCCGGGCTCCACGAACTCTATGCCCCAGTACTTCTCCAGCACGATCTTCTCGCCAGCCCACCGTACCTGGGGGACCTTCTCCATTTCCTGAGTCCAGAAGTTCCAGCTAGTGAACTCCGGCCTCACCAGGGCCTGAACGCCCTGCGGGAAGGCATAGTCCACCAGAGCGATGATGCGCACGGCTTCCTCGGCGTCAGCAGCGAAGGAGACGTTGGTCCGACCGATGTCCCCACTGTCGCCGCTTATCGTCTGGGTGTACCTGTCGTTCGCGCCCACATTGCCGCTGGTGAACCACACGTGCTCGGCACCATAAAAGGATAGCAGGAAGTCCAGTTGTGCCTTCAGCACTGCCCCGTCATCCAGACGGTTGAGGTTATGGGCAGCGATGTCCAGGCGGCTGTTGAAGAGGTACCAGTGCACGATGGCGCCATCAGCCGGATTGGTGATGACCACTGGCTGAACGCCTTGCTGCACCACGAAGGCACCGATAACCAGATCCGACGCCTGACCGGAGCCAGACCACTTCTTCCAGTACTCGCTCCAGGTCATCTTGGTGGCGCCCGGCTTGGATATCTGTGTCTCCCAGATCTTGCCCCACTTCTTCTCACCCTGGTAGGTCGTGCCTTCAGTATCGGTCACCTGCACCGAAAGGGCGCCCATGCTCTCAGCCTTCACTTCAGCCGACATGTCACCGGCTTTGCCGCCGGAGATCAGGCTGTAGCCATTCAGACCGTCCTTGGGGGTGAACGCCCAGTCAGAGGCAGCCGGATAAGGGATTGTCCACTTCTGCACCGTGCCCAGCACGTTCCAATCGGTCACAAAACCGGGAGCGGCTGGGAGCTCACGGGTCGACTGGGCCATCACTACCCCAGGCACCATCCCGATCAGCAGGGCGATTGCAATAACCATGTAAAGTAGTTTTCGACTCATATAAGCCCTGTTACTCCTTTCTTTTGTTTTTCTCTGTTCCTCGTTCCGCAAACTGCAATCCACAACTTCCGTCAAAGCGCTATTGCCCTTCCTTTTAGCTCCCCCTTAGTCATCTTCACATCGTCACACCTCCTTATTCGTATCCAAGTGCGACAAAACCAGGATATGACCAAGGAGACGCACTTCGCACGTGCTCTCCCCTCCCGACGGATCCCGACAGCGTACTGCTATCATAGGCTGTTCCCGATTGTAGAACAACACTTCGTGTTTTGTCAAGCCCCCCATGCGAGGTTTCTTTACTAAGGTTACCACAGGACTAATGTCACCATAGAGCAGGTTTCCCAACCCACCCGCTCCCCCCTTGCCAATGCCCCCACGGTCTCACTGTCATACTCCTGTCACCGCCCTTTTACTGTCATTCTGAGCGTAGCGAAGAATCTGGCATCACTGCACTGTAACTGTCCGCCTGCGGCGCATCAGCCTGACAGCATCCCTTTATATCACCGTGAGCATAACCCATCCGCGCAATTTAGTCAAGCCCCCCTGCGAGGTTTCTTTACCAGCGCCCCCATGGTGTCACCCGCCCCCACAGTGCCACTGTCACTCTGAGCCACCCCACTTTTACTGTCATTCTGAGGGCAGCGAAGAATTTCGCCCCTTACCCGGTACTATCCCCCCCTCCCTGGGATTGCCGCGCTCGCCTGCGGCGACCTCGCAATGACAACACAAGCAAATGAGCCACTCGTATCTCACTCCTCGCCAAAATACCGGTGGCAGAGCCCCCGCCCGCCAGCCTCGCACCGCCAACAACGCCACACGAAAGAATTATACTTTCGTATCAAGCCGCGGTAGGGTGGGTTTCGTCCGCCTCGGGCGGACGAAACCCACCACCCCCCCTCTCCCTCTTGCCCAAACCAGCGCAATGACACTCTTCCCTCCACCACACTCAGAATGACACAGAGTCACCATCTGAGCGCGCCTCCTTCTTCAGCCACCTTAAGGCCCTGTCCATGGCCCCTCTGTCCAACCGCAGCCTGTGTCCCGCCCCTTCGATAACCGCTATCTCTTTGGGCTCCCTGGCCTTGTGGTACAGGAGCCAGGCCTGACTCACGTCCACCACATCATCCTCCGCCCCTTGCAGCAGAAGCAAGGGTCTGGGCGCAATCCTGTCTATCCAGCGAAGAGGGGCCACATGGCGGAAGCCTTGCAGCCAGCCGTCCACCGAAGGCGGGAAATCCCTGTCCCTGATTATTCCAATGCGGCGGAAGTGCTCGATGGAGGACAGAGCGTTTTCTTCCAGGACGAGGCCGCGGAACTCCGCCGGGCAGGCGCAGAGAACCACCCCCTTCACCCTGGGATCGCGGGCAGCGACGCAAGCCGAGACAGCAGCGCCTCCGCTGAAGCCCATGAGGTAGAGCCGCTGCCGGTCCACCTCAGGACAGGAGTAGAGGTAGTCCATCGCCGCCTCCAGGTCCCTCGCCCAACCCTGGATGTCGAAATTGCCTCCGCTGGCTCCCGTCCCTCTGAAGTTGAATATCAGGGTAATGAAGCCAGCGGCGCAGAAGGTCGCGGCCAGCGCCGGGTAACCCCCATCGCTGGGGTCTGGAGGGCTGCCAGAGGGGATGCCGTGGCAGATACAGAGAGCGGGCAGGCTTGCCCTTTCACCGTCAGGGAAGCAGGCTTCTCCGGCAATATCAAGCCCGTCAATGCCCAGGGAGACCTGTCTTGTCTTCATAGCCAAATCGCAGCCAGCACCCGTCCGGGCGGTGCAGGAAAGCGACCTAGTGCCGGCAAACCACTGTTTCTGCGGCTAACTCCCCAGCTCAGAGCGCAGTTGCATGATGCGAAACAGATCTTGCCGCACCAGCATGCCCAGGACAACACCCTCCTTCACTACCAGCATCGTGTCTGCATCGTGATCATCCATCCGCTCCAGCGCCTGGAGGGCTCCTTCATCAGGTTCAGCCACTATCAACTTGTCTGCCGGAAGCATGACTGCGCTCACTGGAGTAACATCCCAGCGATTTTGAGGCACCGCCTTGATCTCAGCATAGGTAACGAGCCCCTTGAGCCTGCCCTCATCAAACACCAGAAAGTGGTGGCTACCAGCCGGGAGAACATAGCGGTCAATGAGCTCTCGGAGACTGTGGTCGGGGGGAACAGCAACGTAGTGAGAACCCATGACAGAACGAACCTTCAAGTGCCGCAGGGCTTCGCGCAACTCCACCTGGCGATAGCTGGTGCTGGCCGCCCGGTGCACGAACCAGCCAACAAAAGCGATCCAGATGCCGCTGAAGGCGGTGAAGCCTTCATAAATCCTGTCGCCACCCAGCACTACTGCCACGCCGAAGGCGATCATCAGGTAGGCCACGCCCTGCCCCACCACAAAAGCCGAATGGGAGGCCTTCTTATAGTCCTTGGTGCGCCGCCAGATAATAGCCCGCAGCACGCGGCCTCCGTCCAGAGGAAATCCTGGTATCAGGTTGAACAGGGCCAGCACCAGATTGATCCAGGCCAGCCAGAAAACCGGGTCACCGGAGACGGACTCGCTATCGTGCATGCCCCAGACCAGGAACCACAGCAGCCCGAAAATGCCAGCCAGCACCAGGCTGCACAGTGGGCCCGCCAGGGCCACCAGCAGTTCCGTCTTGGGCTGCGCCGCTTCGCGGCGTATGTGGGCCACCCCGCCGAGAAAGAACAGAGTGATGCTTTTTACCGGGATACCGTTTCTGATGGCCACCAGGCTGTGCGCCAACTCGTGAGCCAGCACGGAAGCGAACAGCAGGATGCTGGTGGCTACCCCTGTCACCACCCTTATCCACAGAGCATGCTCCTTAAGAAAGCTGAGAGAAAGGCTGGCCGTAATGAGAGCAAAGATGATGAACCAGGAGTAGTGCAGTTTTACGTCAATGCCCCATACCCTGCCCAAACGAAGCGAGCTACCCATCATTCCCCCAGTCCACTCTACATCAGGGTAACCGCCATGTCAATTTGTGCGGTGTCCAGGACATACTATGCAGTGAATGTCATTCCACATATGTCATTGCGAGCGAAGCGAAGCAATCTCGGGGGGTGGTGCCCCCTCCCTGGGATTGCCACCCCCGCCGCAGGCCGACCCACACTCACAAACGAATCGCCTTGCGCCTCGTACCTAGCAGGGGTATGCCCAAGCCTGAAGAAACGCCCTCAACACCAGGCTGCGGCCTAATCTCCCGCCATCAGCCTCTGGTACACGCCTTGCGGTAAGAAAGCGTGGCGGTGAACCTCCTCCGTGTAATACCTGGCAGGCACTACGCACTTTCTGAGCACCTCTTTCGGGTCTCCTCCCTTGGAGGCAATAGAGAAGGTCCACCAGTTCCCGGCATAGGTAGCCAGGGACACCGTGTACAGACTCACCACGTTGAATATCCCGGCCAGCCGACGCTGCACATGGCGGACGAAATCACGGTGAAAGTGGAGCGACTCAGTCTGGGCCACAAATATGCCCCCTGGTTTCAGGGACGAAAAGGCATGAGTGAAGCATGCTTCGCTGAAAAGGGACTCAGCCGGGCCCACCGGGTCCGTGGAGTCAATGATGATGACATCAAACTCGCCTCTTGTTTTCGCCAGGAAAACTGCCCCGTCCATCTCCAAGACCTCTGTCCTGGGATCAGCGAAGCCGATGGATAGCGTGGGCAGGAACTCCTTTGCGGCCTCTATCACCCCCGCATCCAGCTCCACCATCACAACCTTCTTCACCACCTCATGCTTGACCACTTCGCGCAAGGTGCCCCCATCACCACCCCCGATGATCAGGACGCTCTTGGGGGAAGGATGCGCATGCAGTGGCACCTGCGCCAGCATTTCATGATAGAAATGCTCATCCCTTTCAGTAAGCTGCACCACGCCGTCCAGCACCAGCACCCTGCCGAAATAGGGATCCCTGAATATGAGCAGTTCCTGGTGCTTCGTCCGCCGCCGGCAGATTACCTCCTCTACCTCATACGCGTACTCTATGGGCGCAAAAGGGTCCTGTTCACGAAAAACTATGCCCGACACAGCTAACCTCTATTCTATTCTATAAAATATACCTTCGGGATTGGAAACCCGTCGAATTGGGAGGCGTAAGCGGTGGTGTAGGCACCAGCAGACAGGAAATACACTCTGTCGCCAATCCCCACCTCCGGAAGCTCCGCTTCATTACAAATGACGTCAAAGCTGTCGCACGATGGCCCGGCCAGCACCCACTTCTTGCTCCGGCCACGCTTGCTGGTTCTCAGGCTGTACCTTATGCCGCCCACCGCCTCCATCAGACCATTGAACACGCCAACATCTAGATAAAGCCACCTCTCGCCCTCTCGCTCCGCCTTAGCTACCACTGTGGCTCCCAGGATGCCTGAATCCCCCACCAGAGCCCTTCCCGGCGCAACCAGCACCTCTACGCCACCAGGGAAAGCCCTGGCCAACGATTCCTCCACCACCCGGGCGATCTCGGCTAGGGACGGCACCGATCTGGTGTACTCGATGGGAAAGCCACCGCCGATATTCAAGGCTTTCAATTCCACCCCTTTACTCGCCGCCATGTCCCAAACCGCCCGGCTCTTTTGAATCGCCTTAGCCCAGGTGGCCGCCCTGGTGCACTGGGACCCAACATGAAAGGCAATGCCCTGGGGTTTGAGACCCCTCTCCTGGGCCTCCGCCAGAAGCCCGGCAGCCTGTTCCGCTTCCACACCGAATTTCTTGCTCAGTGGCCACTCACTGCCTTCATTCGGCACCGAGAGGCGCACATAGACCTGGCTGCCCAGCGCCAGCTTAGATAGCTTTTCCACCTCGGAAAACGAATCAAAAGCAAATACGTGTATCCCGCTGGCATACGCCGACCTGATGAAGGCCGGATCCTTGACCGGGTTGCTGGATATAATGCTCCGAATGGAGATTCCCATTCCCAGCAGCAATTCTAGCTCCCCCTGAGACGATATCTCGAACTGGCAGCCTATCTCATGAAGGAGTTCCACCAGGCCCGGGTGCGGATTAGCCTTCAACGCGTAGTAGATTCTTGCCTTACTGAATTCCCGGCAGAACTCCCGGTATCTCTCCCTGATGGCCCGCTTATCCATCACAAGCGCCGGAGTCCCTTCTCTCTCCAGAATTTCCCCCACAGCCTTTTGCAAGCTCAGACGTCCATCTGCCAACTAGCTATACCCCCTCTCCTTTTCTATAGTCTTCTGTCAATTCTTTGAGTATTATCTGTGCAGCCTTCTTATCCAGTGGCTGGTTATTATTCCCACATTTGGGCGACTGAATGCAACTGGGACATCCCCCATCACAAGGACACTCAGCGATCACCTTCAGCGTTTCCCGCCATAAATCCTGAATCAGATCAAAACCCTTTTCTGCAATTCCTGTGCCGCCTGGGTGAGCATCGTAGATGAATATCTGCGCCTTTCCGGTGTCCGGGTGAAAGGGGGTGGACACTCCACCCAGGTCGTTGCGATCACACAAGGCAAACAGTGGCAGTATAGCAATAGCAGCATGCTCCCCTGCGTGCAAGCCGCCAGCAAAATCGAGCTGCCTTTCGGCTATTCGATCCACCGCCTGAGCAGGTATGTCAAGCCACAAAGCTACGGTCTGAAAACACTGGGGTGGTAGGTCGAGAGGCTCTTCGTCCACAACCTCCTCCGTGAACTGCCTCTTTCTTCTAAAACCGATCACCGCCGTGGTTACCTCCACTTCACCAAGATAGCTCCTGGCTTTCGGCGTATCCTTCTCTTTGGCGATCCTCAACACCCGCAGATCCGTCAACTCCTTGGCCTGGGTATAGTAAGGCACGTCCGTGGGAGTGGCGTAGGCGGTACGGGCAAGCAAATCCAGCTTGGTTATCAGATAGGACCTTCCCTGGTGTAAATAGATAGCGCCAGGGTGGATTTGGGAGAAAGCCACACTGGACTCAACAGTCTCCAGGGGTATGTTGCCTTGAGAGGAGTCCAGAATGATGTAATAAAGAGAAGAAGTGGAGCGTATGTTAACATGCTCAGCAGGATAGGCGATGGTGGCCGCCAGATACCAGTTTCCTCTTTGCTCCCTGAGAAGGCCCTCCTCTTGCAGAGCGTCTCTGGCTTTGGCAAAGCTTGTTCCCCAAAGCTTTTCATCACCTTCAGCCAGAGGAAGCTCCCAGGCGGCGCACAGAAGATGGGATTTCAACACATAGGGGTTACCTGGGTCAGTCAGGGCATTCTCAAAATTTCGGCGGAAGATAGACTCGGGGTGACGCATGAAGTACTGGTCCAGAGGGTTATCCAAACCGATGAGAAAGCTGAGAGACTGACCGGTTCTCCTGCCGCTGCGACCAGCCTGTTGCCAGGTGGCAGCAATGCTTCCCGGGTAACCGGTGAGCACGGTAGCATCCAGATCGCCAATGTCTATCCCCAGCTCTAGCGCTGTGGTAGCCACTACCCCCAAGAGCTGGCCCTGAAAAAGCTCCTGCTCGATCTGGCGTCTATCCTCAGGGAGGTAGCCAGCCCGGTAGGGTTTGATCTGCTGTGCCAGGTTCGATTCGGCCAGCCGCTGTCTGGCATAGTTATAAATCAGTTCCGTCAGCTTGCGTGTCTTGGCAAAGGCAAGAGTCCGAATGCCCTGGCGCACCAGTTCAGCCAGTAGAAAAGCGGCTTCAGCATTCGCACTATGGCGAGATGTCTTGGCTGGATCCAGGATAGGCGGGTTCCACAGGATGAAGTCCTTTTTGCCGCGCGGTGCCCCATCCGCTTCGATCACTTCGAAAGGTTGCCCCACCAGTTTCTCGATGTGTTCTCTGGGGTTACCAATAGTGGCCGAGCAGCAGATAAACTGGGGACTGACGTTGTAAAGGGAGAAGATACGCCTCAACCTGCGTAACACGTTGCCGACGTGTGACCCGAACACCCCACGATAGATGTGGGCTTCGTCGACCACAACATACTTTAGCCGACGGAAAAACCTTGACCACGCTGGATGATTGGGCAAGATGCCCAGATGGAGCATGTCAGGGTTAGTAAGCACAATCTGAGCCGTCCTTCTTATCTGCGGACGCTCCTCGGTCGGTGTATCGCCATCGAAGGTAGCCAACCTTATTCGGGTGGGAAGCAAAGAAACCAGCTCGGTCAAGCTGCGTAACTGGTCCTGAGCCAGAGCTTTGGTAGGAAAGAGGTAGAGGGCTCGACTGCCCTTTTCGGTCAAGATCGCTTGCAATACTGGCACATTGTAGCACAGGGTTTTGCCGCTGGCAGCAGGAGTCACCACTATAACATTCTTCCCCGATCTGGTTGCGTCTATTGCCACCGCCTGGTGACTATAGAGTGGGGATAGTCCCGCCTGTTGTAGCGCCATTTCGAGGGACAGAGCCAAGGGCGTGCCTAACTTGCGGTAGCTTGCCTCGCGGGACGGCAGGTGCTCGATGTGGGCAACTTGATTCCTGTAGTCAGCCAAACCCTTAAGGTGATCAACAAAAGATGCGACTGATATCATTACAAGCTTGTATCACAATTGTCCTTACCCACAGCCCCAGCCTCTGCCTGCCGGGGGAACAAACCTGAAGGCCTCGGGTTCCCTTGCATCACGCCAGGATAAAAGCCAGGTGGCTTTCCGTCTCTCGGCAGAGCCATATCAGGGGAAAGACATAATTTCGATATTGTAGTCGAGCACCTCAATATCAAGCCTACTCTGCCTGATAAACTCAGCCACTTTTGACAACACCTGATCGACTTGTTGAGCGTCGTTGCTAAGATAGGCTACCCCTATCACAGCCAATTGCCACAGGTCCTGGTCACCCATTTCCGCAATCGCCACATTGTACTTATTCCTTACCCTGGTGATAAGGGACTTCAGCACCCTTCTCTTTTCTTTAAGAGAGCGGTTCTCAGGAAAGCGAAGCTGAATGGTACAAACCCCGAGGCTCATGGAAAAACAGTGCCTACTAGTTAGGTCATTTTACACTACCTGCTATAAGGAACACAATTATCTGAACTCGGCTTCATGGCACCCTGGAAGAATTCACAAGCATGATTTTCCGTATCCTTCAGCCCTCTCTCTTTGCTCGCCAACTGTCTAGAAAGGTAAGGTAAGTAAGAAGACCGCTACTGCCGTCCGTCGCCAAAATGTGTATAATTTAGGCAACGAGCAATCATGTATTGGTCTATGAGCTAATGGTCAAGGAACTGATAGCTAAGCTAAGGAAGCAAAGGTGCAAAGCCACCCGCTGATTGATGAGGTTCCGACCTCGCTAAGTGCGCCCGAAGCCTTTGGACTTTTTTCGCAGCGACCCATGAGCTTCTTCCTCGACAGTGGGATGGATGCTGCCAATCTGGGGCGTTACTCCTTCATAGGCAGCGATCCCTTCCTGATAATGACAAGCCGCGGCGATACCCTCAACCTCCTTAGCCCAACTGGGCGAGAGAGCAAAAAGGGCAACCCTTTTGAAGCCCTAGAGAGCTTGCTGAACGCGTATGTATTGGAAGCGTCTCATTTTCCTACACCTTTTGTCGGCGGTGTGGTAGGCTATTTCAGCTATGATCTGTGTCACTTCATCGAGCGTCTCCCGTCTACCGCCATCGACGACACCTTGCTCCCCGAGTGCTATCTTGGCTTCTATGATCTAGCCCTCACTTTCGATCATCTCAAAGGCAGGACCTATGTTGCTTCTAGCGGCTTTCCAGAGCGAGACGAAGAGAAGCGTTTGAGAAGGGCAGCCAGGCGCCTTCAAGAGGCAAAGGCAACCCTGCTCACTCCACCCCCAAAACCAAACAGCGCCCCTCCAGATAGGGAAAGAGGGCTCGGTGCGAACCTGCGAACCAACTTCACCCACCATGAGTATATCAGAGCTGTGGAGGCTGCCAGGGAGTATATCGCCGCCGGGGATATTTTCCAGGTCAACCTGTCTCAAAGATTCGATACAGATTTCACGGCCACCCCCTACGAGCTCTATCAACGCCTGCGACAGCTTAGCCCGGCCCCCTTTGCTGCCTATCTCAACTTCGACGAGGTGACCGTCATTAGCTCATCCCCTGAGAGGTTCCTCAAAGTGAACGGCGACCGGGTGGAAACGCGCCCGATGAAAGGCACCCGGCCTCGCGGGGCTTCAGCCTCAGAGGACGAGGCGCTGGCACAAGAACTGTTACATAGCGTCAAGGACAGGGCTGAAAATGTTATGATTGTTGATCTGGAAAGAAACGACATTGGGAGGGTGTGTCGCTTCGGTACAGTGAGGGTGAGGGAACTATGGACTTTAGAGAAATACGCTACTGTATTTCAGCTCACCTCCACTGTGGAAGGCAGGCTGAGGCCAGACAGGAATAGGATTGACCTGCTGAAAGCCTGTTTCCCCGGTGGCTCGATTACCGGTGCCCCGAAAGTGAGGGCTATGGAGATCATTGATGAACTGGAACCCACCAGAAGAAGCATCTACACTGGCTCCATCGGATATCTTAGCTTCAGCGGGGAGATGGACCTCAACATCGCCATCCGTACCATGTTTATTAAGGATGGGAAGGCGTACTTTCAAGTAGGGGGCGCTGTCACTTATGACTCCGACCCAGAAAGGGAATACCAGGAGACAATGGACAAGGCAAAAGCTATGTTTCAATCTCTGAGTTTGTCGCCCTGGTCGGCAGCAATAGCATGATCCTGATCATCGATAACTACGATTCCTTTGTTTATAATCTGGCCCAGTACGTGGGTGAACTTGGTGCGGAACCTCTGGTTCGCCGAAATGATTGCATTTCTCTGGACGAGGTAAAGGCACTAGCACCGACTCACATCATCATCTCTCCAGGTCCCGGCACCCCCCTGGACAGCGGAATCTCCAATGACATACTGCGTTCTTTCGCCGGCAGGATTCCTATCCTGGGCGTATGCCTGGGACATCAGTGCATGGGCTACGTCTATGGTGGCGAAGTCATCCGTCACACGCCTACACACGGCAAGGCATCCACCATCTACCACGACGGCAGAACGATCTTTTCCGGTATTCCCAGCCCTATTGAAGCCGGGCGTTATCACTCCCTCATAGTAAAAGCCGAAACCGTGCCTTCCTGCCTCGAAGTCTCGGCCTGGACGGTAGACGGAGTGGTCATGGGAGTGCGCCACAGAGACTACGTCGTAGAAGGGGTCCAGTTCCATCCTGAATCTGTCCTTACCCCGAACGGACTCAAGATACTGGACAACTTTCTGCGTATATCCTGCGCTGTTTGGAACCCAGCGTAGAGGAGTTCGAAGAAGCCGTGGAGGAAATCGTATACCTCAATGGCTCTCTTATGCCTCAATCCCAGGCCAGGCTACCTCCCCTAGACTATGGCATGCTCTATGGCTATGGGCTATTCGAGACCATGCGCAGCTATTCTGGGCATATCTTCCGTCTGGAGAAACATGTTGAACGGCTTCGCGGCTCAGCCAAGTTCTTGGGAATAGACCTGAGTAACATCCCTGACCTAGAGAAAGCTTTGTACAGCACTCTCCAGGCCAACAATCTGTCCGATGCCCGCATCAGGCTCACTGTTTCCGGCGGTGAAGGAGAGACAATCCCTGACCTGCTTGTGTCTCAGCAGCCCACAGTGCTCATTGTGACTAGGAGCTATACCCCTTACTCCGACAAGGTCTACCAGGAAGGTTTCAAAGCAATTGTCTCCCGCTTTCGGCGGAATACCCAGTCGCCAACCTCAGCAATGAAATCTCTCAGCTACCTAGATAGCCTGCTGGCCCGTCGCGAGGCCAAGCTTAGTGGTGTAGATGAGGCTCTTCTGCTTAATGAAAAGAACTTTCTGGCTGAAGGTAGCATCAGTAATGTCTTTCTGGTCTCAGGTGATGTCTTGTCGACCCCCAGTGAGGATAGTGGCATTCTGCTCGGAGTTACCCGTGAAGTGGTGCTGGAATTGGCCTCCTCTTTGGGTATCAAGACGACGGTGAAAACAATACCGTTAGAGGAACTGTACCAAGCCGACGAAGCTTTCCTGACCAACTCTCTCATTGAGATAATGCCCCTTACCCGGGTCAGCGGGCGGAGGGTGGGATCAGGAAGAACAGGCGAAATGACTCGTCAACTTACGCACGCTTACAAAGCGCTGGTACATGAACGCCATTAGGGATGACCGCTGCACCAACTTGTGCCAACTTTGGGGATAGGGCGTGCTTGAGAGGCCGCTACCAATTATCATCTATCATTAGAGCTACTTAATCGAAAGTCTTGACCTCATAGCTATAGCTATGCTAACGTTCAGTTGGAACAATGTGGTTCCACACGGCTAAAGCTAAACTTGCGTTGGTGAATCTGAAAACAATAGCGTTGATTTGCACAGGACTGCTGCCGAACTCAATACGAGTCGTGTGATACGCGGCATGATTGAAGTCGGCTGTCCCACCTTACTTGGAGAAGAGACAGCCTATGAGGAGGGCAGTGGTGTAAAGCTTGTCTTTTGATTTATCTTGGCGTAGAATTTACTTGCAGTTTGCTTTGGCGGGTGTAACTCAGCGGTAGAGTACTTGCTTCCCAAGCAAGGAGTCGCGGGTTCGAATCCCGTCTCCCGCTCCAGATTCCTTGAAAGTATGTCCAGGTACTAGCGTGGCCGAGATAGTCGCATCACCAATTTACTGAATGGGGAGCACGCGTTTTCTAAGGAGGAAATAAGCAGCATGGGAACAAAGCTTCAAGGCAGGAGTGCAGTGGTTACCGGTGGCGGGCGCGGTATTGGCAGAGACATAGCTCTGGCGCTTGCTGGAGAAGGAGCTAAAGTGGTAGTGGCCGATCCAGGGGCCAGTCGGACGGGGTCAGGAAGTGATCTGGCACCAGCAGAGGAGGTGGTTGCCGAAATCAAGAAACACGGGGGCACAGCTATTGCCAACCACGACTCAGTAACGGATTTTGCTGCTGCGGAGAGAATCATAAAGAGTTGTGTAGATAGCTTTGGTCGCATAGATATCCTGGTCAATTGTGCTGGCGTTCTTCGCGATCGAATGCTGCACAACATGAGTGAAGAGGAATGGGATACTGTGCTCAGCGTCCACCTCAAAGGCACCTTCAATATGTGTCGTCATGCCTCCGGATTTATGAGGGGGCAGCGATTTGGGCGTATAATCAACATCGCCTCTGCTGCCTGGCTGGGCAGCGTCGGGCAAGGCAATTATAGCGCTGCCAAAGGTGGCATAGTAAGCTTCACTCGTACTGCTGCTCTAGAGTTGGGAAGATATGGCGTGACCTGTAACTGCATTGTTCCCATGGCAGCGACCAGGATGACCCTGGATGAAGATGTAAAGGCAAAATTCAAGAGGCAGTTTGAAGAGGGTGCCATCACCAAAGCCAGGTATGAAGAGTTGGTGAATATGCCAGGGCCCGAGTTCATAGCCCCAGTTGCGGTTTACCTAGCCACCGATGCAGCAGCCAATGTCAATGGGCTGGTAGTTCGTAGTGCTGGTGGTACGGTGGGCATATACTCCGAGCCGTCTATTGTCAAGATCATACACAAGGATCACAGGAAAGGTGAGCCGTGGACAGTGGACGAACTGGCTGACTTGGTGCCCAAGATATTGCTTGCGGGTTATGTCAATCCAGTGCCTCCTGAGGAACAGAAAAAGTAAGCCAAGACCATCAACCCGAACCAACAAGAGGCCGTCGTAGGGGAATGCCATCCCCCATTTTTTGACAGAAATACTTAACAAGAACAACAAAGAGAGCCGCAGAACCGGCGCTTAGCGCTGACCATATTTATCATAGAATACGATCTCAGATAGTTCCCTTCTGCGCGGTGCCTTAGGCTCCTCGGCTGGATAGCCCAGCGGCGTCATTTCCACAAAAACGATCCCCGGCGGCAGTTGCAGTATCTCGGCTGCCTTCTTGGCATCCACTAGCCCCACATGCACCGTACCCAGGCCCATAGACCAGGCCGCCAAGGCCAGGTTCTGCATTGCCAGAGCTACATCAAACATAAACCAATCGCCTTTATCAGTAGAGACCTCACCCCGCTTGTAGCCCGCTTTCCCCAGCTCAGCGCAGGCCGCTATGACCACAGGCGCCTCTTTGATAGCTTCAGTGGCCGGGTTGCCGAGGTTAAGAGTAGCTGCCAGCTTGGCTTTGACTGCAGCATCACGCACTACAATGAAATTCCAGCACTGGGTGTTAGCCCAGGAGGGAGCCCAACGGGCAGCCTCCAGCACAACCCTGAGATCCTCTTCTTTCACCGGATCAGGCTTGTAGCGCCGCACACTTCTCCTCGATAGGATGGCAGCCATTACCTCCATCTTACTCCTTTCCAAACAGACTCCTGTTTTCTCAATTCCGGACGGCTACTCTCCGGTGACCACCCTTATCAGACTTCCATCGGAGCGCCTCAACATTATGCTGCCGTCAACATTTATTGATTCTGCATAGCCTTCTTCTAACGTATCCCCTGATTTCAACCGCACCATTTTGCCCAGCGTTTCCACACGGGCCAGCCATTCTTCGTAGATAGCGATAGAACGTCCGCACTGCAATGCTCTGTAGCTCTGCTCAAGCTCCCTGAGGAGAAACGGCAGCATCTCCCAGGGAGAAATCTCCCTCCCCACTTCCTGCGACAGGCTGGTAGCTGTAGCGGAGATGCTAGCGAAGCGCAAGGTATCGAGCCGGACATTCAACCCTATCCCAACAATAGCGGCTACTAGCTTGCTGCCTTCAAAAAGGTTTTCCATCAGTATACCGCATACCTTCTTGCCATTGAGAAGGACATCGTTAGGCCACTTGAGCACTGAGCTCAGGCCCGTGGCCTTTTCAATGCTCTGGGCAATCGCCAAGCCGGCAACCATATTAAGCTGAGGCAATTGCGATACCTCGGGACGGAGGATGATGGACAACAAAACGCTGCTATCCGGGGATGACAACCATGTCCTTCCCAGCCTACCCCTCCCTCCTGTTTGTTGACTGGCAAGCACAATAGTTCCCTCACCCATGCCTTCCATGGCCATCCTCTTCGCCGTATCCATGGTGGAATGAAGACTGGTAAAGTAGAGGATATTCCGGCCTATGAGGGATGCGTTTGAATTCTTGGCAGAAAAGAGCGGCGAAATATTTCTTGAAATTCGTGGTTTCATCATGGCTGCGACCCCGGAGAGCCACCACCGTCACAGCACTCTTCAAGGAGACAACTGATTCCAGGAGCCTGTGTGATTGGTTCACGTGTCATGCCTGAGCACCATTGTTTTCTAGTCTCCGCCAGCTTTAGATCGGTCATTACTCGCACCCGCTACCAGGGAGGATTGAGGAAACGGCAGAAGCCTTGTGCCAATCTTGGTACGACAACATGAAGGTCTACCTGACGGTCTCGCAAGACTGTTGCCTCCCCTTCTGCTCTCGGTTTTCATGGTAGAGAATAAGGTGGGCTATTGCCTGAGTAGCTTGTCTCACCGAAGGATAGACTGGGTACCCAGCCTCGAGGCACTGTGCCCGCACAGTGCACGCCAACTGCTCAGCCTCGATTAGGCCGCCTGTACGCAAGACGACAACTACTGGCTTGTCAGTTTCCCTGCCCACTTCTACAAGAGCCTTAATCTGCTCTCCTACCATTCCAATCTTGTGCTTAGCAGCATAAATAAGTCCCAATACTATAAACAGAACGTCAACTCCGCCGAAGCCAGCGACCAGCCTGATAGTTTTGGCAAACAAGACCGGATCCCAGTACACGTCTGCGGAGGTGTCTATCGGATTGCCCAGACCCACCCCTGCCTGTGGGGTAAATTCCCGTATGGCCTGGATTAGGCCAGATGGCAAGAGAGGCACAGTGAGACCGGCTGCCTCGCAGTCGTCTGCCGCTTGGACACTCGCTCCCCCGCCTACCCCAACAATACCCACTCTTCTACCCCGTGGTGGCCTCAAGTATGTAAACGCCAGGATGTCGTCTGCCAATTCTTCCAGGCTGCCAACTTGCGTTATGTTGGCCTGCCGACAAAGGACATCCCACACTCTCCTGCTTCCAGCCAAAGCGCCTGTGTGTGAGGTCACCGCCCTAGTTCCTGCTCCAGTTTTCCCTCCCTTAAGGATTATGACAGGCTTCTCTGCGGCGCCTTTTGCCAGTGTTCTAAGAAATCTTGGCGGCTCCTTGATTCCCTCAATATAAGCTGCGATAACCTTGGTATCCTTGTCACCAGCAAAGTATTCCACGAAGTCTGCCTCATTCAGATCAGAGGCATTTCCGTAGCTAATGCCTTTGCTGAACCGAATGCCACGTTCTGTGGCGATCAGGATCAATTCCCTGGCATTGCCCCCGCTTTGAGAGAGAAAGCTGACAGGGCCACTATCCCTGGAACTATTAGGCTCAAAGGTCAGGCCCACCTTGGGATGATGTACCCCAAGGCAATTTGGCCCGATAATGCGCACCCCACCCCGGCGCGCAATCTCGGCCATCGTCTTTTCCAGCTTCAGACCTTCCTCTTCACCCGTTTCGCTAAAGCCTGCACTGTAACAGGTGACTGCCTTCGCGTTGGCCCTCACACAATCCTCTATGAGCTTCGGCGTCAAGGGAGCGGGGATGGCGCAGACCACATTATCCACTTCTTCAGGTATGTCCAGAATTCTGGCATAGGCTCTTAAGCCCATGATCTCGCTGCTGTGAGGATTGACCGGGTAAATCCTTCCCTGATAGCCAAGAGCCAGTAGCGGCCGTATGAAGTTTCGGTTCGCCAGAGAATCGGGGTTGGAAGAGGCACCAACTATAGCTACCGATCTGGGGTTAAACAGGAACTCTAGGTCTGGCACAAGTTAATTTAGGCAAGTATTTACTCTGGTGTCAAGTAACGATCGCACGGGGCCATCGTTCATCCACAGTGACTAATCCTTTGCTGTTTCATCAGAAGTGTAACACATCAAAGTCATCAGTTGTTGGTATCTCCCACTCTTGGACGATCAGACCAAGCGCCTCTTTTGGAGAGCGTTTAGCAACCCAATACGTCATTGCAATCCTTCCAAAGGAAGGAGAAGCAATCCCTTGTAGTCCTTCCGAGATTGCTTCATCGCTAACGCTCCTCACAATGACAAATAAACAACCTCTCTTTTACTCCCCCACGATCTGGAGTACTATCTCCCTCGACCTGGGCCGATTGTCAAAATCGACATACACAATTTGTTGCCAGGTGCCCAGAAGCACTCTCTTGTCGTTGAAAGGCACCGTGAGGGAAGGGCTGAGCACAGACGCCCGCAGGTGAGAATGGCCATTGCCCTCACCCCAGGCCCGATCGTGCTGGTAGCCAAGGCCCCCTGGAATGATCCTGTCCCACATCGCCTTGAAATCCGACAATAGCCCAGACTCATGCTCAATAGTACACACCCCAGCCGTGGAGCCGACGACAAAGATAGTTACAATTCCGCTATTGATATCGGAATCGTTGATCTGCTTGGCCACCTGCTCGGTGATGTCTGTGATGTCACAATTCCCCTCGGTTTTGATCCTCAGCCTTTTGCTTTGTACCATTAACCTTACCCCCTTCACCAAAGGATATCGTGCAGCTCAAATACTGGCCCATCTCGGCACACTTGCCTCAAGCCTTTCCTAGTCTTTATAGTGCAACCATAGCAAGCCCCCAGTCCACAAGCCATGGCTGTTTCCAGACAGACCTGAACCGACTTCGGCCCGTGAAGAGGACGCGCCGCCATCACTTGATACATACAGAGAGGCCCACAGGCAAACACCTGGTCAGCTTGGCTGACAAACTCGGCCAGGAAATCGGTGACCATGCCCTCCCTTCCCCCTGACCCATCTTCGGTGGCCGTGACGAACTCAATCGCCGATGGGAGCAGAGACTGGGGGTATAGGAGGGAGGCAGTAGCAGACCCGGCAAGCAGGACTACCGCCTGCCCCTGGTCAAGCGCTTTATCAGCCAGAAAAACCAGAGGTGCAATCCCCACACCTCCTGCTATCAGAAGGAGCTTACCTGAATCAGGATAAAGTGAGAAGCCATTGCCCAAAGGGCCCAGGAGGTCAAGCCTGTCCCCCTCCCGATATTGAGAGAGAAGGGAGGTACCCTGGCCTACCACGCTGAAAAGCAGAGCAATTTGTTCGCCGCCGGCGATGCGGTGGATACTCAGAGGCCGCCGCAACAACGGTTGATGGCCGTTTCCACAGCGCACCATTACGAATTGCCCTGGTTGAGCCACTTCGGCAATCTGCGGTGCCCGCAGCCAGAAGAGGTAAACACCTGGCATGAGCTCAATTCTCGACACGACCGGCGCAGAGATCTGTTTTATCATCTCGGACTGTCTTCAAATGCTAGGTGCGAAAACGCCTCACCGACTTTCAGACTTGAAGCTGCACGTTCATGGTTTGAGTTCTCAGCCTCCAGACACCTCCTTCTGATACTCCTGAAGAGACCGGGGTAGAATGTTTTGTGTCCTCACTGCCTCGATGCCTTCAAAGCTGGCTTCAGCAGCGGCAATCGTGGTGACGTAGGGGATCTTATACTGTATGGCCATCATACGGATGTAACTATCGTCGTATTTGCTGCTTCGCCCAGCCGGTGTATTGACGATCAGATGGACATCTCTGTTCTTGATCGCGTCCGCCAGGTTTGGCCTGCCTTCATGCAGCTTCTTTATCGGCGTATAGGGTATGTTGTTTTCCCTGAGCAGACTGGCCGTGCCCTCTGTGGCATAAATCTTGAACGGCAACTTGGCGATCCTCTTAGCCAAGGGAAGCAGATTTGGTTTGTCTTTGTCGGCGACAGTTAACAGAACGTTCCCTTCCACAGGTAGCCTTGAACCAGCAGCTTCCTCTGCCTTGTAGAAAGCTAGCCCGAAGGAATCAGCCATCCCCATGACTTCACCGGTAGATTTCATCTCTGGCCCCAGCACCGGGTCTACCTCAGGAAACATGTTGAAAGGGAAGACAGCTTCCTTGACTCCGAAGTAAGGCGGTATACGCTTCTCAAGTTCAGGAAAATCCTTCAGTTTCTTGCCCAAAACCAAATAGGTAGCGATACTCGCCATTGGAATCCCGGTCAATTTAGAAACATAAGGCACGGTACGAGAGGCGCGCGGATTAGCCTCCAGAATGTATACCTTGTCATCACATATAGCGTATTGAACGTTTATCAGCCCTATGGCCTTTAAGTCTTTGACTATCTTAGCCGTATACTTCTCAATGGTGTTTAAGTGCTCCTCTTTGATTGTCCGCGGCGGAATGACACAGGCCGCATCACCTGAATGAACGCCAGCCAGCTCTATGTGCTCCATAACCGCAGCGACAAAAGTGTTCTCTCCATCACAGAGCGCATCTACCTCAGTTTCAATTGCAGGCTCCAGGAAGCGATCAATGAGCATGGGGTATTCAGGACTGACCTGAATAGCCTCCTCACCATGCCTTCTCAGTTCCTCTTCGTCATAGACGACCTTCATGCCACGGCCCCCAAGCACGAAAGATGGTCGCACCATGAGAGGGTAGCCGATTCTATTAGCAATGACTATTGCCTCTTCCATAGAACGAGCCGTGCCGCTTTCCGGCTGTGGTATGCCAAGAGCAATCATTCTTTGCCTGAATAGCTCCCTGTCCTCAGCCAGAGCAATGCTCTCCGGGGTGGTTCCCAATACCCTTACCCCGTTGTCCTTGAGTTCCTGAGCGATATTCAGAGGGGTTTGGCCACCGAACTGAACAATAACGCCTTCAGGTTTCTCTTTCTCATAAATGTTCAATACGTCTTCAACAGTCAACGGCTCAAAGTACAGTTTGTTGGAAGTGTCATAGTCTGTGGACACCGTTTCTGGATTGCAGTTGATCATAATTGATTCATAACCTTCATCGCGCAAGGCAAAAGCGGCATGAACACAGGTGTAATCGAACTCTATTCCCTGGCCAATTCTATTGGGCCCCCCACCCAGAATCATCACTTTCTTGTGCGGCGAAACCGCGACCTTGTCTTCGCCCACATAGGTAGAGTAATAGTAAGCAGCTTCCTTTACCCCACTAACAGGGACAGCATCAAATCGCCCATGTTTCCCGACGGCGATTCTTCTTCGCCTGACCTCCTTCTCTTTCACACTGAACAATCCGGCAAGGTACAGATCCGAGAAACCCCATTCTTTTGCTTTGATTAGCTCCTGATTGGGCAGGTCATGCCAGCTATACCTAAGTAGTTCCTCTTCAAACTCCACCAGCTCTTTCATCTCGCTAATGAACCAGCGCCCAATGTAGGTCATTCTATATAGATCTTCCACCGACATGCCTTTGCGCAACGCCTCATACATCAGAAATACGCGCTCACTCGATGGCATAGCTAGTTTCACTTTCAGTTCTTCAATCGAAAGTCGCTTGAAGTTCTTGGCTCCGCCAAGACCATATCGCCTTGTTTCCAAAGACCGTATCGACTTCTGGAGGGCCTCCTTGAATGTCTTCCCAATGCTCATCACTTCACCGACGGCCCTCATCTGGGTGCCCAAAACATCCTTGGCTTGCTGAAATTTCTCAAACGCCCAGCGCGGAAACTTCACTACTACATAGTCACCGCTGGGCTGATATTTCTCTAGTGTCCCTTCTTTCCAGTAAGGAAGCTCATCCAGGGTTATTCCCGTGGCAAGTGTTGTCGAGATGCGGGCGATGGGAAAACCGGTTGCCTTTGATGCTAGCGCGGAAGAGCGAGAGGTGCGCGGATTGATCTCTATCACCACCAACCTGTTATCTTCCAGATTATGAGCGAACTGAATGTTCGTCCCCCCAATAACCCCGACAGCGTCTACAATTCTGTACGAGAGTTCTTGCATGCGTTCCTGTAGTTCCTTAGGAATTGTCAGCATTGGTGCAACGCAAAAGCTGTCACCCGTATGCACGCCCATAGCATCAACGTTTTCGATGAAACATACTGTGATCTTCTGGTTCTTCTGATCCCTGACAACCTCAAGCTCCAATTCCTCCCAACCGTAGACCGACTCCTCCACAAGAACCTGCCCAATAAGGCTGAAGGAAAGACCTCTGCTCACTATAGTTCTCAGCTCTTCCACATTGTAAGCGATGCCTCCCCCCGTGCCACCCAAGGTATATGCTGGACGCAGGACAACGGGATAGCCGAGCCTCTTGGCTATTTGTTCGGCTTCCTCAACAGAGTAACAGGGATCAGACCGCGGTACTGGAATACCCAGTTTCCCCATGGTCTCCTTGAAAGCAATTCGATCCTCCCCTCGCTCAATGGCATCAGCCTTGACACCGATAACCTCAACACCATATTTTCCCAGCACCCCGGACTTATGTAGGCTAGACGCCAGGTTAAGCCCGGTCTGGCCCCCCAGGTTGGGAAGGAGGGCGTCCGGCCTTTCCCGTTCAATGATCCTGGCCACACTCTCGGTGGTCAGCGGCTCAATGTACGTCCTGTCAGCCATGCCGGGGTCGGTCATGATGGTGGCTGGGTTGGAGTTGACCAGTACTATCTGGTATCCCTCTTCCCTCAGCGCTTTGCAGGCCTGTGTTCCGGAATAATCGAACTCGCAGGCCTGCCCGATGATGATGGGACCCGATCCGATGATCAGCACCTTTCTAATGTCCTTTCGTCGCGGCATTAACACCTCCTCGTCTTATTTGCCTGACAAATACGACCAACGGGTAGGTCGGCTGACGTCAGCCGACCTGCCCATAAACTTCACCTTTATCCATGACCACCTTGCCACCGACGATGGTCACCACTGCCTTTCCTTTCAGTTTCCACCCGTCAAAGGGGCAATTTCGTCCCTTGGATTCAAATTCGTTGACGTCAACAACCCACTCCCGATTGGGGTCAATGATCGTTATATCCGCCGGCATGCCGACGCTCAGTTCGCCTGCCCTTAGCTTCAAAATCCTTGCCGGGTTGACGGTCATCTTCTCAATTGCCGAACGAAGGGACAGCACGCCAGTATGAACCAGATACGTTAAGACTACTCCCAGTGTCGTTTCTAATCCTATGACTCCGAAGGGCGGATTATCGCTAGCTTTTTCGTCAGGTGTGTGCGGGGCATGGTCAGAGGCAATAACATCAATGATGCCATCTCTCAAGCCCCCCCTGACCGCTGCCACATCCTTGGCACCCCGTAAGGGCGGACTCACTTTGGCGTTCGCGCCGATAACCTTTGCATCTTGCTCGGTCAGCGTGCAATGATGTGGGGTCGCCTCCGCCGTAACAGGCAAGCCCCTTTTCTTGGCCTGAGCTATGAGTGCTACCGATTTCGCCAGACTCACATGGAGAAAATGGAATGGACAACCAGTGCTTTTCACTATCTGAATATCCCGCTCTATGTATGCCGCTTCAGAATGATAACGCCGTCTAACCAGCCCTTCTCTTCTCCATCGGGCTGAGGGCTCTTTGCGCCCCTTCAACCGCGATTCTTCACAGTGGGGACATATCGGTATACCATATTCTTTGGCCTCAATAGAGGCTTTCTCCATGACTTCGGAACTGACCACCGGAAAGCCGTCATCAGTTAAGGCTACCGCCCCAGCCTTCACACCGCGTCCAACCCTGATCAGTTCTCTCCCCTTCATTCCTTTCGTAATACACTCCATGGTATAGAGATTGACAATGCTCTCAGCCTTCGCAATTTCCAGAACCTTCTTAATACGCTTTCCGCTATCAATCGGAGGGACGGTGTTCGGCTCGCAAACGACTGTGGTAAATCCACCTTTGGCCGCCGCCCTAGAGCCTGTCCGAATCGTTTCCTTATACTCGTACCGCCCCGGCTGCCGAAAATGCACATGCACATCAATCAGGCCTGGGGTGACCACCTTGTTCGAGGCATCAATCACTACCGCATCTTCAGCTTCGATTGCAGGCGCAACACCTCTGATTCGGCCTTCTTCGACGAGTATATCCAGTACGTCATGCCTGTCATTGCGAGGATCCACTACTTTGCCATTCTTAATAAGCAGCTTCACTGCTTATCCTTTTTGGGCATCGCGTACCTGCTGGGCCTGAATCCCTGAGCTTGAGCCTCGCCTTCTGAATCAAAGATGATCAGGTTTTCCGGTTTTATCCTTTTGACCCATCCGCTATCCGTGCAATGGTACTTCTTACTCTCCAATGTCCCATCATGCCATTCGGAGCTGGCGATATACCTCGGAAACGTTTCATGTTCACAGTAGGTACACCTCAGCGTCAGAGGCCGAAAGCTTACTATTCGGAACTCCGGCTTGATATACCTTTCCTCGTTAACAGCGACGCATCTTGGGTTTTGGCACCTGACCCCAAAAGGGCGGGGGTAGATAGGATAGTCCACTCGGCGAACGAAGGCCTCTCTCTCTTCCCCAGGTATATCGACCTCCCTGGCTCCGAGCAGCAGGCTGATGAGGGCCATCCGCACTGGCACCCCAAGGGCTGCCTGTTTGAAATACATGCTCCGCCGATCAGCATCCATTTCGTAAGCAAGCTCATCAACGCGAGGTAGCGGATGCATCACCAGCGCTTCCTTAAACTCTTTGGCTTTGAGTAGCCTCTTGTCTACCACCGGATACCGCTTCTCCAAGCCATGTTCCGCTGCCGCGGGCGCATGCCTTTCCTTTTGAACCCTGGTAACGTAGAGGGCATCCACCCCTTTCTCCAGCTCAATCTGTATACCGATGTCAGGCATCATGGCCAGTTGATGCGGGCTGGAAGGGGTGACGTACATGGCATCCACAGCAAAAAGGCTCGTCTCCTCTCTGGTATTCTCCAGGGCTTCAGCCCTCCTCAGCTCACCTTTGTATTCTGTAGACAGCTTCCTTAGAACGTGTTCCGGTATCTCCAGGCCTGGCGCAGGGCGGAAAAGGATAGTAGCCCCAAACCTGGCCAGGGCATAAGCCAGAGAATGCACTGTCCGCCCATACTTCAGGTCCCCCCACAGAGCGATCTTCAGGCCCTTGATCGTCTGCCTTTCCTTCTTCAGCGTATAGAGATCCAGCAATGTTTGGGTCGGGTGTTCATGGCCTCCATCGCCGGCATTGACCACCGGCACACCAGCATAGTCGGCGACCACTTTGGCTGCTCCCTCCCACGGGTGCCTGATGACGATTATGTCGGCATAGCTTCCTACTACCCGGGCCATATCAGCAATGCTCTCACCCTTAGCTAGTGAGGTAGCACCAACATCCACAGCAGTGATGACGCGTCCCCCAAGCCGGTGCATGGCAGCCTCAAAGGACAATCTGGTCCTGGTGCTCGGCTCAAAAAAGAGGCTGGCCATGATCTTCCCCTGGCAAACACGGCACTGCTGACTCATGGATCCCGCCATCTCATCTGCCAGAGAGAACACCGCTTCAATTTCGGCATTGGAAAGGTCATCCACGGTTACCACGCTTCTACCTGCTAGGCCCATGATCGTTCCTCCCAGATGACACGTTGTGCCTCAGTTCTTCCGGTACTGGCTGCCCCCTAGCCCAATCCACAATGACCACCTCATCGCTGCCATCCACCTCTTTCAACCTCACTTCCACCTCCTCCTTTCTTGAGGTAGGCAAATTCTTGCCTACATAGTCAGGGCGAATGGGCAACTCCCGATGTCCTCGATCCACGAGCACCGCCAACTGAACGGATTGCGGGCGCCCGAAATCGATCAGCGCATCCATAGCAGCGCGGGTACTCCTGCCGGTATACAAGACATCATCTACCAATACAATTCGTTTGCCAGCGATATCAGCCGGGATATCATTTGGTCGAAGCTTAGGAGGTAACTCAAGATAGGCCAGGTCATCTCTGTAGAGCCCGATGTCCAGTGCTCCCACAGGAACCTCCACTCCCTCAATGCCCCTTATAAAAGCAGCCAGCCGTCTAGCCAGGGGCACTCCCCTGGTATATATCCCAATAACCACTAGATCCTGACAACCGCGATTCTTCTCCACAACCTCATGAGCGATCCGGGTTAGCGCCCGCCTTATCTCCTCGGCAGACATTATTACTTTTTCAGACATACAAAAAACCTCTTGCCTGACTGGCAAGAGGTTTCCGAGCTTTTCCCTTGATACTATCTGGAACCCGGTTAGCTTGCGCCCGATTTCCCTTGCCAGCCTCACTGGACTGGCTTAAAGGTCCAATCCTTGGAAAGAGTTATACCACTTCCGCCGCAGTTTTGCAACTACTGGCCCGTCTTTCACAGTTAAGAGTGTAGACCCATTCAAACCCGAAAACAGCGATTGGTGAGATGGTGACAGGTACAAGAGGTATTGGTTTTAGGTTAAACTAAGCGAGAGGAATAAGACACCGAGGAGGTGAGAATGGGAAAGAGGCAAAGGGAGGGGATATTGCC
>Ga0194110_10001081_pt1 | contig 35106 bp, 38 predicted proteins | sample TA2Kig1200mmetaG_FD_146192 | JGI IMG/M metagenome (GOLD analysis project Ga0194110, IMG submission 146192) | Freshwater microbial communities from Lake Tanganyika, Tanzania - TA2015032 Kigoma Deep Cast 1200m | ecosystem: Environmental > Aquatic > Freshwater > Lake | place: Tanzania: Lake...
TGGTGGATAAAACCATACAGAGGGCTGTTCATATCCATTTTACTTCGAAAGGATATTCTCTTCGTGCCTGAGGCCAGAAAGGGTTTCCCGGTGACGTGTTCGCGTTTGAAACATTACGTGGGAACCCCGTGTAAATTATCACGCGAGGGGGTATCCCTGTGAAAAGATTTTTATCGTGTGCCGTACTCTCGATTGCCCTGGGAATCCTGCCGCTCGATGCTCTCGCGGATGTTGTGTTTCACGATGACGTGGTGATATCAGGCCGGGAGATTGCATTGAAGGCCGAAACAAAAGGAACTTTTCTTCTCAGTGGCGGCGAGATCGTGGAATTTTTCGTTGATGGCAAGCCGGTCGGGAAGAGCCTTTCAGGGGGTGACGGCGTAGCGTTTAAGCGTTTTGTGCCGTCGAAGGAGGGTCTGTATAAGATACGCGTGAGATCGGGCAAGGCTTCAGACAGCGGGGTGCTCCTTGCGTTGAAGAAAAAAAGCCGGGTCGTGTGTATCGAAGTGGAGGGAGGATTGTCTGAAGGGATGTTCTTTGAGAAGGTGCACCCGGGGAGCGCGAAGGCTGTCAGAGCCATATGCAAAAGATATCCGGTGGTCTTTCTTCAGACAGGCCTTGCCGGAGTGAGGGCTCTCAAATCATGGTTGAAAAAAAATGACTTCCCCGAGCTCCCGGTTCTGGCCTGGAAGGGGGGTGAAGTATTCAGGGAAATACATCAGGGTGGTCTGGTGATTAAAGCAGTGATCGGGAGACCCGACGTGGTCAATTCGGCGAGACCGTACAAAGCCCTCGCCTTCAGTTTTCATCCTCTGGAAAACGGGGAATCTGTTGATGACTGGGAAGAGATAGAAAAACGGTTGAAATAACCGGGAGGTGCCGCGATGAAAATAAAATATGTAGTTTATCTTGTGCTTTTATGTGCCTATGGGATTTATTATTTCGGGGTATCGGAAGGATTTATTAAGAAAAAAATACATGAAGAGGAAATGACGGCAACCCAGGCATTCATCAATCTCATCACTCCCCAAAGTCCTCAGGAAAAGGTCTTTTCACTGTCTGAGGAGTTGTGGAATGAAAGGCAAAGTTTAAACAATTTTGAGAAGTGGAAAGAGAAGGTGGAGTCGGGTCAGATCACGTGACCCGGGGCTGTGGAAAAGCTCAGGAGTGAGCTGGAGAACGATCCCCGTCCGAAGATGAGAGCAAAAATAGAAAAGTTGCAGGAGGAAATGAAAAAGATGGCAAAAAAGGCGGCCCGCAGCAAATAACTCGTCTGAGGAGCGAAAGAATATCCGGAGGGGAGTTATTCCCCGATGATTTTTACCAGAACCCTCTTTTTTCTCCTGCCATCGAATTCACCGTAAAATATCTGTTCCCAGGGGCCGAAATCCAGCCTGCCTTTCGTGACGGCAACGACGACTTCCCTTCCCATGATCTGCCGTTTCAGGTGAGCGTCTCCATTATCCTCTCCCGTTCTATTGTGACGATATTTAGAAATTGGTTCATGTGGAGCAAGCTTTTCAAGCCACTCTTCGTAGTCCTGGTGAAGACCCGACTCGTCATCGTTGATGAAGACTGAGGCGGTGATGTGCATGGCATTGACGAGTACCAGGCCTTCTGTGACTCCGCTTTCCTTGAGGCATTGCTCCACCTGGGGGGTGATATTCACAAAGGCCCTCCGGGTGGGAGTATGGAACCATAATTCCTTTCTGTGAGATTTCATTTTCACCTCTCCTTCTGTTTATTAATATATCTCATGCCGTGAAGGTAAGCTTCGTCCCCGACATATTCAAGATGAAACGATCGGGCATTTCCCTTTCCACATGAGCAATTGTTTTGCGCCCCGTGCAATGGGTGGGTACCACATAAGCCGGGTTAATTTTTTTCAGCTCTTCAATGGTCTTTCCGACAATCGGTTCGAAAATGGGTCCGGAAAGGTGAAAACCTCCGATTACTGCGTGCACGTTCTCTATGCCGGTTACTTTCCGGGCATGGTGAACCGTGTTGACGATGCCCGAATGAGCACATCCGGTGAGAATAACCAGTCCCTTCCCCTTGAGATGCATGGCAATACCCGTATCGTCTTCAATAGGATCCCACATATCACCACCCTTCTTTACAAAGAAGGCGTTGGGGGTGCCCTTTTCGAATTCCGAGGTACGTTCGATTTCTCCCAGAAACAGGACATTTTTTTCCAGAAGGGGATACGGCAATTTCGTTTCCACTATATTCACCGCTGCTTTTTCGATCCTGCTTTTTATCCGTTCGGGGAAGAACGCCTTCACATCGCCCGGAAATTTGAGATATCTCGATTTCCTGAATGCAGCAGGATGCAGGATCAGCTGGATGCCTTTCCTTCCGATCATTTTGACTAACTTCTCGAAGCCGAGGAAATGGTCACTGTGGCCGTGGGAAAGAACCATCACTTCCACGTCTCTCATGGTTACCCCTAACACCCTGGCATTCGCCGCGACGCCGTCTCTGGAGAACCCGAAATCAAAAAGGAGCGTGTGGGTCTTATTTTTTCTCGTCGTTCTGACAATCGCCGAGAAACCATGTTCCGCCCTGATTGAATTCTTTACCTCTTTGCCGACCAGGAAGCGGGCCCTGGATACAATCGCGGTATTGTCCATGGCGGTAATCTCGATGAAGTTATCCTGGAGCGTCAAGATGTCTACCCTGTCCAATTCCTGAAGGTGAAATTTCTTCTTCATCTTCTTTTTCCTCCTTATTTGCAATTAATCGTGTGGGCGGAATATCCTGAGCCATATGGGACCGCTTGCCGAAACCAGGCCGAGCGAGGCGAATGCGAGTCCCCATGCAACTGTTCCGCCGCCCGCAAGATCAAGAATCACGCCAAAGGCAAGGGGTGAGAGAAAAGCCATGCAGAATCCGGCAAACGTGTAGAGAGCCAGAGTTCTCCCGCGCTCGGTAGTGTACGATGCGGCAACCACGCCTGCCGTCAGTGAACCGCTGTCCAGCATGACTGCGATTCCATAGAGGATGCAGAGGGCTGCGACGATACCGTAGGGCAAATGTGCGGAAAACCCTATGACGCATCCGAAGACGCCCGAAGTCAGCATGAATATGGCAACGGCCCGCCTGCGGTCCCATCGGTGAGCAACTTCGTTTCCAAGGACGCTCGCAGGGACGCCCGCAAGAACGATCAGCGTTGCGATGTCCTGGGTGCTGAGAGAGTAGTTTTGAGTGGTATGCAGGTTCAGGCAGAAGGCTAAAAATGCGACCATCCATGTGCGGTATCCAAAGAGCTCCCAGCAGTGAACGGCGTATCCGAACATGTAGCCGACAGTCGACCGGTTCCGGAGGGTCTCACGGAAGTCAAAGGAGGCAAGAATGCGCTCTTCCTTATGTGAAGCAGGTTCCTTTGGTGTCACAACAAGGGCGAAAATGAGAAGAGCCCCGAGGTATCCGGCCGATAGCGCCACAGCTGCATGGCGCCAGTGGAGCATGGTCACCAGCCAACCGGAGAGAAATACCGAGGTTGCGGTTCCGATACCGTATGAGGAGGTATAAAATGCGATTGCGCGGCTCTGATTTTCTCCCGAAATGTGGTCGCTGAGAACTTTCAAACCGGGCATGAATGTACCGGCCAGGCTGATGCCACCGAAGAACCGAAAGAGCATTGCCGTTACGGTGCCCTGGGCGAACAACCCGAAACAGAGCATGGAAATCGCGCCGAGTGCAGCCGAAAGAAGGTAGACACGACGCGGGTCGATGCGGTCTGTGAGACTCACCAGCAGAGGGGAGAACGCAGCATATCCCCCGAAGAAGATGCCGTTGATCCAGCCGGCCTCGGTGTTGCTGAGACTCCACTCCTTCTGAAACCCTGGTAAGAGGGCGGGGAAAAACATCGTTGACACGATCGTGAGGATTTCGGCGACGCATACGAGTGTGGTGAATGTAACCTGACTGTTCATAAACGGGAAGACAGAATGATCGTATGTTAATGAATATGGAATCCTTTGATCAGATTATCCAGGATGAGGCCGAAAAAGAAATCCTTTCCTGACTGGTAGTACCATCCAAGATGAGTATGGCAATTCGTGCACAGGGCAATGCACCAGGTGAACCCCGCAAACCAGGTGTATTCGTATGTGGGGATCCCGTAGACGATGCATCCCCAGGCCTGGGAGAAACAACCGATATTAAAGGTGATCCCTGCGGGATTGGTGAAGCGATGAGCATGCTTACCATTGATGATGCTTGAGTGTTCAGCGGTGGTAATCTCGTTCCGGCAGTGTTTACACAGCAGCGGCCTTTTCTCTTTTTCCGTTACCGTATCATGTGATGTGCTCGTGGACGATTTATCACGCGGATCTTCTGAAGATTGCTTAAATAGCCAGAGAGGCTTTGCGTGAATCCGGTGCATCAGATCGCTTTTCCGTGTCATCATGTCCGGGGTTCCGGTATTTCTCTTTTTCATGACGGTATGGTTATAGCAACTTTTTGTCGTGATGGGGAAGGGAAAATTGCGACTGAAAACATTTTACATGATTTGGTATTGCGGATCAAATGCATGCACCCTGCTGTTGAGGTCTCTTAAAATTCAAATCTGATGCCTAACATTGCGTGCTTTCCTTTCCCGTACCTGAAAATGTCATAATCTTCCTGGCGGCTGTAATACACGCTGAAGCTTCCTGCCTTTCCGTGAATTTTTATCCCCGGCTCTACCGTGTAGCCAAACTCCGGATCATTTCCCGCAAGCAAGTGTCCTGAGAAGAGGACATAGGGAGAAATCCTTCTCTCGATGAAGGTATAGCGCACACTTCCCTCCAGATCACCCCAGTAATCAAAATTCTTCGATGCCGGGTAACCTCCTAACTTCACGTGCCAGTGCCAGGGGAAGGACTCCTGGTTCTGCAATCCTACGCCTAAGAGATGGTAATCTCTGATTACGCTGTCACTGTCCACACCGTAGAGGCAGGCATAAGAGTGAAAAAGCTGTAATTCATAATGATGAAGTTGAACGCTCAGTGAAGGTCCGATCTCATACTTCACAAGGTAGGGGTTGAGATCATCAGGAAGTGTGAGGATGCCTGCATAGGTATTCATGGTGAATTTCTTGTCAGAGTCCCATTTGAGAAGATCCAGATTGAGGGAAAAGTCACTGCGGTGACCGAATCTGTCGTCATCGATGAAATTCGCGTAGCCCCCGGTTATATGAATCTCAGGATTCCATGAACTCTTTCCGTTTCCCGCATCCGGATACGTGCGATCATCCTTTCCCAGACTCATCTCCAGACGCAGGCCGATCAGGAAAAAATCTTCACCTCTATCTGATCCATACCAGTCGTGGAATTTCTCGTACGAGATAAAGGGAATAAGGCAATCTTCTTTTCGCCAGCAGAACCGGTTTCCTGTTTCGACAGAGTAGTTGTGATTGAATCCCCTGTCATCATAGAAGGAGATTAAACCTGCCTGAACGTAGAGAATATGCCTCTCATGCCTGTACACGTCATATCTGATTGTTAACTTCCCCATCCATTCGTATTCATTCTCCGTTCTCATCCAGATTTTGCTGAGAGAGATATTCCAGTTGATTTTATTCAACCATTCGGAACCGGAGTTGAATATTATCCCGTCGTTTCTGTGACCGATCGCCATTCCCGGCGTTTCGTACCCTACTCCCAGTTCGTTCCAGTGAATACCGTTTTTCTCGCTTTTGGGTAGCGTTCTGCTCGGATTATTGCATGTGTGATCCCAGAAGAATGTGATGTTCCCCCGGGGTGTGTTGTGCTTGATTCCCACATAGGTGAACTCGTGATCGAGTTGATTCGGCGAGGATGTGAATAAACTCTTTTCCTTGATGGAGAAATGAAAAGTGAAGTTGCTGACGCGGAATGCGTCGAAATATAATTCCCGTGCGGTCCTTGCAGTGTACTCTCCTCCGCTCACCCCAGCAGCCTCGAGTGCCGCATGCGCATCCATCAACAATTCAAGGGATTGTCTTTCTTCCTTCCCATCATCCGGTTTGGTCGGATGGATGACTGGCGCGGTCGGGGCGTTTGCCGGGTTGCGTTCCTTAAATGCGTGCACAGATTGTCCCATGCCGAGGAAAAGGGTGATGCATCCGAGGAGGGCGAGGCCCTTTTTCAGGTGGTCATTCATGGACACCCCTCATCGGGATTGTGTGTCCTCCAGTGGGGGTGTTGTATGTGGTGGTGAGTGGGGAGAAAGATTCATAGCCATGTTTTATCCTCCCGATGAAGAAGCTTATGATCATAGTCCCTGTACTCTCACGCTTAGAAAACCTTGAGGAGAGAATGCACGAGATTTTCCGTTGTGTAGTGACCGTTCGTCAGGATGGCGAAGTCGTGCTCGCCGCCAAAAATCTCTTGAATGATATCCTGCACGGTCAGGCCACGTTTTTGCAGGTCTTTCGCCCTTTGTGAGAGGTCTTCCAGATAGTGGATGCAGTTTTGCAAAGCCTCCTTTCCCTTCTCAACGATCCGTCCGAGAGACGTGAGCAGAATGAGTCTGTCTGTTTTCAGGTTATACAGTATTTTCAACGAGCGAAGAGTTTCACCGATATCTTCTTCAGATCTGATGAACTTCGGTTTCTCTCTCGCGAAGATGTCTCCGGAGAAACACCATCCTTTGGATGATTCGAAAAGGGATATATGTCCTGCACTGTGGCCTGGTGTTTCAATGACCTGGAAATGGAAACGATGTGTGTCGACGGATACGGGTATCGGTTTCACCTTGGAAGGTGTCGGGTAACCCCAGACGAGTTCCTGGTAGGGGAATAGGGGAAATCCACCGCTGATGAAGGGAATGGAATCGGGATGGGCGAATATATCCACACGGGAATGCGTTATGATGCGGTCATTGCCGCCGATGTGGTCTTCGTGAAAGTGTGTATTGACCACACTGTGAAGTTTATGTTTCTCCAGAACATGTAGGAGTTCATGAGCTGTGTAACTGCACCCGGTATCGATCAAAAGTCCATCCACTAAGTATGCGGCCACCCAGTATACAGGCTTGCCGTCAATTTCGCAGCTCATATTGATCTGAGTAATTTCTTCGAACTGTCGTGTTTCTATCATAAGTCTATAATAAATTGCGCACGTGTGACTGGTCAGGGCGTTGTTGTGGAGTTGTGACGTTCGTGGGATTCGCTTGTGACGGGGAACGTATTGTCAAGCTTGCCGGGTATTTCGATCAGATTCGCTCCCGCCGGGGTAAGGATAAAGAAATCCGGCCTTCTGCGACCTTCCAGGGTGCTGCGGATGAGTTCGATGTACCCGGAATCGCCAAGATAATAGAGATCGAAAAGGTTGGTACGTGCCTCAGAGGTATGCCAGTTGAATTCGTCGCGCTCACAGTACACATATTCGGGGTAGGCACTGTATGCAGCCATGACAAGGCGCCGTCTATTCTGATTGATCTGTGAATATGAGCGATTAAGAATGGGGGCAGCCGTATCCATAAAATATTGTTGCAGGTGAGCTTGTGGAAGAAATCAAAAAGGGGCTCATGATATTTCAGGGCCCCTTTTGATTCACTTTTATGCCTATGATGGAGACGAGGTAAATTACTTCTTCTTTTCTTCTTTCTTTTCTTCCTTCTTCTCCTCTTTCTTCTCCTTCTTCTCTACTTTCTTCTTTGCTGGTTTCTTCTTTGCTGGTTTCTTCTTCTCTTCCTTAGCAGGCTTCTTCTCTTCTGCCTTCGGTGGTTCAGCGGCCTTTGGGGGCGGAGCCTGTGCGAAGCAGAGACCGGTCATAGAAAGTGCAAAGAGGATAGAAATTAACACTGACATCAGCTTCTTCATTCGTTTCACCTCCTTTCAATAAATTTGTTATGACAAATTTAGCAAGAACCATTCCATGTCCCAGAGAATCGAAATAATAAGCAATAATGATACCTTAAAGAAATCTTGTGGGGGAGCGATACCCGGTTTTTGAGGAAGTATTCCCCGTCCTTTGGGGAAATATTCCCTACAAGTTATAGGTTGACCCGGACGCTCATCTTCCGGCCGATATAATGGATTCTTGAAGTATCGAATCGGTTTGCTGGCGGAGTATCCTGCGAGGTCAGTCTAATTTCCCCTGCATTGGGATTCGCCTTTTCCGTAACCTCCGGTTTCTTCGTTTTTGAGAATGCCTCCTTCGAAGGTAAGAATGTAAATGAAATCATTCTTTCCGCAGTTGTAGTACCATTTTTCCACCGGCTTGGTTACTTCCTTGAATGAGCGCTGTTGTGATGAGTGCCTCTCCCGGTTGTAATGATCACCTTTTCTGTATCGCCTTACTTTTTTTGTTCCCACTTTTTCCTTGGATGTGGGTTTGCCGCATTCCTGGAGGACCTTTACTTTGCTGTCTCCTATACTGACGAGGGTTTCCCCGCACCGGAATGCAAAAGATTCCAGAGTGTATGACAAAGTAAAAAGAATCAGGGGTATCACTAAGAGAATGATTTTTTTCATGGTGGTGTATCTCTTTTCCTCCTGACTGATAAAAGCCCTTATCAATACGTTTCCCTCATATGTGGTCTTCCTAATCATATGGTCACGAAACGCACGGATCTTATGCTTTTATCGTTCATTGTTCGGCTGGTTTACCGGAAGAAGCACATCAGCTCTTTCGACTCGTCTTGGCGGTGAATATGGAAACAAGCTGCTTGACCTTCTTGCTCTTGCACTTCGGACATGTTACTTTTGCCTTCCCATGTTCGCTGAAGCTCTGTATCAACGTAAATTCATATTTGCATGCTTGACAGAGATACTCATATGTTGGCATATTTTTACTCCTTCCTGTGCATTGATTGGGGGGAATCATCCCCTATATTTTTATATTGTATTTAATTGACATTTCTTGTCAAGTACTGTGGATAAAATAGTGTAAAAAAATTTCAGGCAGGCAATTGCATGCAAGAAATTCGGCGGAGGGGGTATTCACCCGTACCATGACGAAGATATTGATTGTGTTTCATTCTCAGTCCGGAAATACGGAGAAGATGGCTCGGGCCGTTGCGGATGGTGCGCGCGGTATCGCTGATACGGAAGTTCTCCTGGTGAGGGCACAGGATGCCAGCCTGGGTGATCTTCTGGATGCGGACGGTATCGCGATAGGCACGCCGGAAAATTTCGGCTACATGTCGGGAATGGTAAAGGATTTTTTTGACAGGACGTATTATCCGGCCCAAGAGAAGGTGTTTCGCAAGCCCTATGTTGTCTTTATCAGTGCGGGAAACGACGGCGAGGGGGCATTAAGAAGCGTTGAGAGGATTGCTCAGGGTTACAAATTCAAGAAGGTGTATGACCCGGTGATTTCCAGGGGAACGGTAACAGAGGAAGACCTCGCCCGATGCCGTGAACTGGGAAGTATTTTAGCGGCGGGATGCCGCGAACGGATATACTGAAGCCGGCTTCATCAGAAGCTGTACTCAATTTCCGTCAGTATCCGGTCATTGCGGTACCAGCGTCCATAGTAACTGTTGTCGGATCCGTTGAAGAATTCGACGGCGACCTTCCAGATCAAACCGTCCCTCAGGCGATACTTGCTCTGGACTCTTTGATAACGGCCGCTCTCGTTTTCTTCAAGTTCGAAGTTCGAAATATATTCCATACTCAAGTCTTCATTGTACTTGAAGTTAGCGCGGCAATAGAGGTCATTTTTCCCCAGTCTCGTTTTTCGTGAACTCTGGGTATAGTTGGGAGCGTCCTGTTCCCTGGTAATGACTTCTCCTCCGTACTCGACTGTCAGGTCTATTTGTTCAAGTCCTATTTTTTTTGCGAGATCATCGATCGTATAGGTAGTGCCGCCAAGATAGCTTATATAATTGTCGTCTTTCCCGTCATAACTGTAGTTGTAAAGGGCTTCTCCGTGAAATTCCCATTTCTTGTAGGTTGTGGAGAAACCGGCGGCATAGTTTCCCACCTTCACGGTTTCTTTTATGCGTACCTTCTTTTCCCCCTCGGTTTCCTCTCTCATTACATAGTACGGGTTTGGTCCGTGGTAGAAGGAGAGAAAGAGATCCCAGCAGTGGTAGGTGCCTTTACCCCGGGCAAAGTATCCCGTATTGTTCGGATTAATTTTTGCCCGATCTTCAATGTCAAGCGCAAACTACATCAACGCGGGGCCGTGCGGTTGGATGATCACCTTAAGGGACTTCCCTCCCTCGGCAACGAGCTGAAAACCGAGCCCCGTCTTTTCCAGGGGGAGCCTGTGGGTGATCATCTTTTCGACGGATATCCTCTTGTGTCTGAGGAGTTCTATCGCCGCTGCTGCATCCAGGGGGCTGTTTCCGTACGAGGGCATCAATCTGATTTCATTCCGCCAGAAGTCGTTAACAGGAATGGGGAGGTCCATGCCGGGTTCGGTGGTGGCGAAACAGAGCACGGTTCCGCCCCGGTCGACGGATTGCAGTGCCTGCCTGAAGGCGGACAGAGCCCCGGTGCACACGATGACGAGGTCGGCGAGTCTGCCGTTATTCATCTCCCGCACCATTGCCGGGACGTCCTCTCCCGCAGGGATGACTCCATCAGCCCCGAACTCCCTCGCCATGCGAAGCCGGAATTCGCTGACGTCTGTTGCCATGATATGTCCGGCGCCGAGAGTGCGGGCAAGGAGCAGGTGGAGGATACCGGAGATGCCGCTTCCCAGAATGAGGACTGACTGGCCGGGCTGGAGATTCGCGATTCTCTGACCGCGGACGACGCAGGCAAGAGGTTCCATGAAAGCGCCCTCCTCATAGGTCATGCCATCGGGAAGATGGAACACCCCTCGATCCACATTGAGGGAAGGGACCCGTACATATTCGGCCAAGCCGCCGGGATAATAATTTGTCGTGTGGAGTGTCTCGCAGGCGGTGTGATAGCCTCTCAGGCAGTAGTGGCAGGTGTTGCAGGGAACATGGTGGGAAACGAATACTCGCTCTCCGACCTTATAGCGTGTGACGCCTTCTCCGGTTTCCACGATTTCTCCTGCGATCTCATGCCCCAGTACCAGCGGTGCCTTCTTGATTCGATACCATTCCATGACGTCGCTCCCGCAGATGCCGCTCGCCATTACCTTTACCAGGATCTCACCGGAACCAATCGCGGGTACCGGCATCTCTTCCAGCCGTACATCCCTGTTGTGATAATACATTGCAACACGCATCAGGTATCATCACCTCACTGTGATGCGAAAAATTTAAATGATTGCCTATGGGTCATCGCGAGCTTGCTATATTGTAGTTACGGAAAGCGAAGCCCACTGGTATAGGAATTAAAAAGGCTATACACTTTCTTGAATTGGACCAATGAGCATGTTGGTTTGAATCCAATCCAAAAGGAGTATAGCCATGAATGAAATTAGAACAAAAGGACGTAATATAGTCAATGAAAAAACTCTTCTGGTCACGGTTGATATAGGCAAAATGATGAACATGGGGTATTGCCGGTGTCCCGATAAAACAGAGGTGAAGCCATTCGAATTTCAGAATGGATATCAAGGATTTAATAAATTTCTGAACATTATTTTGAAGACTCAAACAACCAAGAAGCTGGAGCACATCGTTGTGGGTTTTGAGTCTACAGGGGCTTATGCGGAGCCATTGATGCACTTTTTGAGGAGAGGAGCCATTCAGCTTGTCCAGGTGAATCCCCTGCACACAAAGAAGCTCAAGGAGCTTCAAGGCAACTCTCCGAGTAAGACGGATAAGAAGGACCCCAGGGTGATCGCCGACATTATGGAGCTCGGTCATGCCTTGACGGTGATGATACCTGAGGGGGCTGCTGCGGATCTGAGAAGACTGACCAATGCGAGGGAGAGGGTTCTGCAAAGACGCACGGCGCTTCTCAATCAGCTTCAGGATATTGTCTTTATATCTTTCCCCGAGTTTCTGGGGATTATGGGGGATGTGAAGACCCAAACGGCCCATTACCTGCTGAAACATTATCCAACGCCGGCGGATATTTTGGAATCCGGTTTGGATCGGCTGATTTCTGAAATGAAAAAAGTTAGTCGTGGTAAATTGGGAATCAAACGTGCCACAGCTCTCTATGAAGCAGCAAAAACATCTGTTGGTATCCAGGAAGGGCATGTCGGACTGTCCCTTGAGCTTCAGGAGTTTCTGCGCAGTATTGAAGAATGTGAACACTTTATCGAACGTCTTGAAGAAGAGATTTCCCGTTGTCTCCGAGAGATTCCTTACAGCGAGGTTCTCCTTTCCATGAAAGGAATCGGTAAAATTACGGTCGCCGGTTTGATCGGAGAAGCAGGGGACTTTAGAAAGTTTCGTAGCATCTCTGAGCTTTTGAAGTACGCGGGCCTGAATCTTTATGAAATCAGTTCCGGCAAGCGGAAAGGGAACAAACATATTTCCAAAAGAGGGCGATCTCTCATGAGAAAGCTGCTGTTTTTCGCAGCTATTCGTACCGTCCGTAAGAATGGTATTATGCATGATCATTACCAGCGGTATCTCCGACGTGGAATGAAGAAGATCAAAGCCCTTGTTGCCGTGTCTCGTAAGCTCTTGGGAATTATGTTGGCCCTTGTCCGTGATCATACCCTCTATCAGGTGAATTATGGAGAAACACAATATCTTAGCGCAGCATAAGCTTTGATGCTTTAGGTGAGTGAGCGGGGTGATTACCACTTCGCTATTTAAGGCGAATGATTATTTCGACCTTCGTCGCGAGCCTCTGTAACCCCCGCTTGCACCTTAGCCCCAATTAAGCAACGTCAGAGCTCTGTTGAGACTCTCAAATAACCAGGGTTGGGCAAGGGTGCTATATGCCAACATTATACAAAATAATGTTTAAAATACTTGACAACAATAAACCAGGAGTGAAACGACGTGGCGATCTCGTTAAGTATCAGTGAGTTATGAGATTGCTTCGCTTTCCCCCCACGCTTCGCTCGGTGCTTACGGCTCACCGCAATGACTGTTTGTATTATGCAAAGATTTTAATGCTTAAACGCTCTTCGAAGCGAAGGCTTCATTTATCGAGTGACTGGGAAATCTATGCTTTCTCCTCACTTTTCAGGCTATTGAACATATCCCACGCCTCTTTCGCGGTATGGTTTTCATGGATAATCGCCCGGAGCGCCCTCATCATGGCAACGGGATGGGGATTCTGCCATACATTCCTTCCCAGGTTGATTCCCGCAGCACCTTTTTGCATGCCGTCGTGGACAAACTCCATGACTTCCAGTTCCGTCTCACATTTTGGCCCCCCCGCCATGACCACCGGGACAGGACACCCGGTGACGACCCTGTCGAATTCTTTACACCAGTAGGTTTTGACTACCCGCGCTCCAAGTTCGGCGGCGATGCGGGAGGCCAGTGCAAGATACCTGGCGTCGCGTTTCTCCAGTTCCTTCCCCACTGCGGTGACTGCCATTACCGGAATTCCGTAAGTTTCACACCGGTTCACCAGATCAGAGAGATTTGTGAGAGATTCCCGCTCGTAGTCACTGCCTACGAATATGGAGATTCCGACGGCGGTTGCGTTGAGGCGGATGATCTCATCTATGGATGTGGTAATGCTCTCATTTGCCAGGTCCTTCCCGACCACACTGGTAGCCCCTGACACTCTGAGAATAATGGGCTTCGTTTTTCCGGGATCGACGGCTGAGCGCAGAATTCCCCTTGTCACGAAGAGGGCGTCGCAGTAAGGCAGAAGGGGCCTGATGGTTTCTCCCGGTTTCTCAAGACAGGACGTGGGTCCCTGAAAGTATCCGTGATCTATGGGTAGAAAAAAACAGTGACCATCGGACTGAATAAGTTGAGACAAGCGATTTTGCATTCCCCAGTCCATTTTGACTACCTCCCGATGATGGTGCAATTTTTTGATGTATTCTACGATAGCGTATTCCCCGTGTTGAGGCAAGCACTGTCTTCGACATACTTCTCACCCGGCAATTGGAACTCTCCGCAGTAAGCTGCGGAGAATCTTCGTTCTTTCAGAAATAGCAATGTTACCCATTCGCTCGCTACCAGATTCAATCTTGACTTTCCCTTCCCGCAACTCTATGATTCCTCTCAATTCTTGCAAGAGGCCAAAGTTCCGGAGTACGACACTGAGTGTTATGTCATTTCAACCGCGGTGAGAGAACTTGTCCTATATTATCAAGTTTTTCTGGATTCATAACGGAGGAGGGAAAGACAATGAAACGTGGATCGCTTTGTGTGTTGATTATTCTTGTACTTCTTTTCCCGGGAGTGGGTTTTTCTGAGACTTCGGAGATTATTTCCGAAGGAGTTTATCATATGGGGGATGGTGAAACACCCATCATTGCGGAAGGAAAGGCCCTGGAGCAGGCGAAAAGAGTTGCCGTAGAGCAGGCGGGGACGTACGTAAAAAGTTACTCCAAGGTCAAGAACTTCCAGATTGAAGAAGATGAGGTGCAGGTACTGGCTTCCGGGATAATGGAGGTCACGGTGCTGGATAAGAAGAGGGATGTGGCTCAGGATGCAATAAAGTTCTGGGTGAAGATAAAAGCAGTCGTGCATCCCGACAGGATGGAAATCATGGCGGAGCGGATCAGGGAGCAGGGACTGACCGAGGATTACAAAAAGATGAAAGATGCCTATGAGCAGAGCCAGAAAGAAATAGAAGCCCTGAAGAAGCAGCTTGCCGGGACAAAGGATGAGACAAACAGGAAGGATCTTGTGGCGAGAATATCCGAGAAGGAAAAAGTCTTCACGGCAAACAGACGGTTTGACGACGGCATGCGGGGCATCCTTGCGAACAGGCTGGATGAGGCGATTGAGGCATTCTCGCGGGTTATCGCAGAAGATCCCGGAAACGATAAGGCGTACGGTCAGCGGGCGATGGCGTACGTGAAAAAGAGACAGTTTGAACTGGCAATTGCTGACTTCAACAAAGTCATTGAACTTAAGCCGGATGGCGCCAGGGCGTATGGGGGCCGCGGGATCGTTTTCAGCAGAACTGGCAAGCACAGGGAAGCGGTTGCCGACCTCACCCGGGCCATGGAGCTTCAGCCGGATGCCCCGGCCTTTGCCCGTGCGAGAATCTATTATTTCCTGGGGCAGTCATACCGTGGGATCGGAGACAGGAAGAATGCCCTCGAGAACCTTCAAAAATCCTGTGATCTCGGGAACAGAGAAGCCTGCAGGCAGGTGAAAGCGACGAAGGGGGATCGTACACCCAGGAAAAAACCCTTGCGCGCCTTGAGAAGTTGAGTCATCGGGTATTGAAAAACGGAGAAGGGAAACAGTGAAACGCACTATATGGCTGGTTATCCTGTTCATGTTCCACTCTGGTCAGGCTTTTGCCGGCGGGGACGTTAATGTCCGGGATTACAGCGACCCATCAAAACCCATTGAGGTTGCGGCCGGTCAGCAATTCATCATTACGGTGGAATCGAACAGGACGACAGGCTACCAATGGCAGTTGGCCGGGGTGCCGGACAGTGCTGTGGTGCAACTGGAGAATGTGGAGTATCGCGTATCGAACACGGGACTTGTGGGTGCGGGCGGTATGGAAGTATGGCGGTTCAAAGCGTTGGGTCCGGGGAAAACGGCAATCGCCATAAAGTATGTTCGTCCGTGGGAAAAGGATGTTCCTCCGGTGAAACATCTTCAATTTACGGTTATCATTCATCGTTAAGTTTTGAGTAATCCCCCCATCCCCCCTTGAGAAAAGGGGGCTGGGGGGATTTTCTTGCACCGAAATCAGCAGGAGCAGGCGATGGTTCTCTTTCTTCTTGTTTTTTTCCTGATCTATGGCGGGTTGCATCTTTATCTTTTTGCGAAGATCAGGGGGGCATTTCATCCGGGATTTGGATCCAGTCTGTGCCTGATTTTCTTCTTAATAGTTATGCTGCTTGCACCCATTGCCGTGAGGGTATCGGAGCGCTACGGATTCGAGTCTCTCGCGAGAATCATCTCCTATGTAGGGTACCTGTGGATGGGGGTGCTCTTTTTATTCATCACTCTCTCGCTGATCTTCGATTTCTACCATTTCTTCATACGCGCGGGAGGATTCATCTTCCGCAGGGAGCTTTCACATCTGGTCATCCCTCCCCTGTACGCCTTTATGTTGCCCGTGATACTTTCTCTGGTTTTGAACATGTACGGGTATTTCGAAGCGAAGGATGTCAGGACGGAGAAAATCACAATCGGATCACCCAAGATACCTGAGAAGACAGGACGGATCAGGATTGTCCAGATAACCGACATCCATCTCGGTCTCGTCGTGAGGGAAGACCGCATGAGGAGGATTATCGAGGAGGTAATTAAAACAGAACCTGATGTTCTGGTGTCGACGGGAGACCTGGTGGACGGACAGATCAACAATCTGGATGAGGCCATGGGACTTCTGAGGGAGATACGTCCGAAGTACGGAAAATACGCAGTCACAGGCAATCATGAGTTCTTCGCCGGTCTGGATCAGGCCCTTGAGTTTCTGGGGAATTCGGGATTTACAGTGCTCAGAGGCGAAGGTGCAACCGTTGCCGGATTGATAAACATCATCGGTATTGATGATCCTGCGGGAATACGGTATGGTTTATACAAAGGAGTTTCAGAAGGGGAGCTTCTGTCTCGATTCCCCGGGGCTCATTTTACCGTACTGCTGAAACATCTCCCCATTGTGGAAAGAGACGCTTCAGGTATGTTTGAACTGCAGCTCTCGGGACATACCCACGGGGGACAGATATTTCCGTTTTGTTTTATTACGAAATTATTTTTCCCCTTTCATGAAGGAAATTTTACTTTCCGGAATAATTCCCGGCTGTACGTGAGCAGGGGAGCGGGCACCTGGGGTCCTCCCATCCGTTTCCTCTCACCACCTGAAATTACCGTGATAGATATAGTCCATGAGAAAAAATGCGAAACGCCGTGAATGCCAAGAGGAGTGATTGATGAAAATACTTGTCTTCGATCCCGTCGGCGGAGCGAGCGGTGACATGATTCTGGGCAGTCTTGTTCATCTTGGATGCCCTCTGGATTACTTGAAAGATTCTCTGAATGCCCTCAATCTCGGGCCATTCGATATAAGAGTTGATTTCAAGAAGGTTCACGGCATCGTCACGGTGGACATCGGTTTTATTAGAGGAGCGCATGATGAGCAAAGACCGTATAAGGATATCAAGTTTCTTATCTTAGGATCGAAGCTCGAAGAAAATATTAAAGAACGGGCGTTGAAGATATTCGGGTGTCTCGCCGAAGCGGAGGCCTCCGTCCACCAGGTGGAGATGGATGAGGTGCATTTCCATGAACTGGGAGCGATTGATTCCATCCTGGATATCGTCGGGATCAGTGCGGCGGTAGAATGGTTTCATGCCGATGCCGTGTATGCGACATCCATACCCCTGGGGTCGGGTATGACGGAAACGCTGCACGGGAAAATCCCGCTGCCCGCGCCGGCAACGATCAAGCTCCTGGAGGGGATGCGGGTGAGATTCACCGGGCAGGAAGGCGAGCTTGTCACCCCTACGGGGGCTGCGGTAATCAAAGCCCTTGCCCGGGGACCGATACATTCCGACGTGATCATAAAAGGTACCGGCTACGGATGCGGTGACAGAGAATTTCACGGCTGGCCTAACCTTTTCAGGTCCATACTGTGCGAGGTATCGGACGTTCGCGATCACGTGTTCATTATTGAGACCGACGTGGATGACATGGTCCCCGAAGAGTGGGAAGCGGCAATTGAACGGGTATATGAAGCCGGAGCCCTCGATGTGAGCCTTGAGACGAGGATCATGAAGAGGGGGAGACCCGGTTCAGGCCTCAGGGTAGTAGCCGGGGCAGGGAAATTGGAGGCGATTATCTCCGCGATTTTCACCCACACGACGACCATCGGGGTGCGATACTTTCCGGTGATGCGTGCGGTTCTCCCCCGTGATGAGTTTCTGATCCGGACCCGGTACGGCGATGTGTCGGTGAAGGAGGTGATCCTTCCCGATGGAACAAAGAGGTACAAGGCCCAATACCGGGACATTCAGAATATGTCGAAAAAGCACGGTATCTCCGTAAGCCGGTTGAGACGTGAAATCGATGAAGAGATACGCACGTATGCGAGCAAAAGGCAAGAGGGGGGAGAATGAGAGACATCCTTGATCTGTACAGAAAAGGATTGATAGACGAGGATGAGGCCCAGGGGAGGATCTGGCAATGTTTTTACGAACGTGGGGAGGAATTCATGATTGACATAAGCCGGCATGAGCGCCTTGGGTTCCCCGAGGTGATCTTTGCTGAAGGAAAGTCGGAAGATCAGCTCCTCCAGATCGTGGAAAGAATCCTTGCAAAGGGGGAGATCGCACTCCTGTCACATGTGAGTCCCGAGAGGCAAAGTGTGCTGAAAAAGGCGTTATCGGGCAACGCAATGGAATCGGCGGGGAGGCTCATGGTGGTGGGTGCGAAAAATACGGGAAAGTCGCCGGGAACGGTCGGGATTATCACGGCAGGCACATCGGACATTCCTTATGCGAAGGAGTGCTCTCTTATCCTGGAGTCAATCGGGACAACAGTTGTTTCCTGCTACGATGCAGGAGTGGCGGGGATTCACCGGCCTTATCTGAGCCTGCGTGAGGTAAAGGACGCGGATGTGCTCATTGTCCTTGCAGGCATGGAAGGAGCGCTCCCCACCATGATAGCCTCGATTACGGACAGGCCGGTTATCGCGGTTCCCACGCCGGTCGGGTACGGTGTGGGGGGCTGCGGGGTCGGCGCCTTTATCGGCATGCTCCAGACCTGCGCCCCCGGCGTGCTTGTGGTGAACATAGGTAATACCGTTGGTGCTGCCGCGGGTGCGGTGCGGATACTCCGGACTCTTGCGAAGAACCGGTCATGAAAGAGATTCAGGATACCCTGCGGGAGAGGAAACATGTAGCGGTGTTGCTGTCCGGGGGGCTTGACAGCACGCTGCTTTCTTATCTCGCCCATGAAGCGCTGGGAGAAAATGCCCTGGCGGTTACTGTCGATTCCCCTATCGTCCCGCGATCGGATATACGGGATGCCCTCGCCAGTGCCCGGGAGATCGGGATCAGGCATGAGGTTGTCGCATTTGATGAACTCCAGTATCCGGATTTTGCCGCGAATCCCCCCGAAAGGTGCTATCTCTGCAGGAAGATGAGGGACAGACTGGTCAGGGAGATCGCAGGGAGTTTCGGAATTGAAACTGTCGCTGACGGCATGAACCTCGATGATTTGGATGATTACCGGCCGGGGATGCAGGCTGCCGATGAGGATGGGATCTGGCATCCCTTCATCGAACACAAAGTGACGAAGGCAGCCATCAGGGAACATGCAAGACGAATCGGCCTTTCCGCATGGAACAAACAATCCGATGCCTGCCTGTGCTCCCGGTTCGCCTATGGCCTTGTGTTGAACAAAGAGAGGCTCTCCCGTGTGGAGCAGGCTGAAACATTTCTCAAAAAAATCTGTCCCGGCCATGTGAGGGTACGGTGTTTCCCCCTCGATGCAGTACTGTTGGAAGTAGAAAAACCCGAGGATGCGCTCCGCCATAGAGAGGAGATTGTCTCGGTGCTTATGAATCTCGGATTTTCCTTCGTCGGCCTTGACATGGAGGGCTATGTCACGGGGAAGATGAACAGGATGATTGCACGGTAAAACAGGGTCGGCGCACTAAAACTCAATTTCTCTGTCCTTCTTCAGCCATTCGATTAAGATGTTTTCACGGGTCTTTTTTATTTTGGCGAGATCTTCGGGAGTCCAGTCATATAATCCGGAGCCCGTTTTTGCCCCTAAAGAGCCTTTTGCCACAGCCTGTTTCAACCGTGGGGGTACTTCCGGGCTGTTGCATAAATCTTTCAGGAGATAACTGGCGATATTATAAAAGATATCCAACCCTCCCATATCGGCGCTCTCAAGCGGGCCGGTGGTGGATAAGCGGCGGCCGAGGCTGTATTTCATCGTGGTGTCTACGGCTTTCGGGGTTGCTATGCCGGCTTCAACAATATACAGGGCCTCTCGTAACAGAGCCAGTTGCAGGCGATTGCCGATGAAACCTAAGGCCTCGCGCTTCAGGGCCACCGGTTTTTTCCCGATTTTTTCCATTAATTTCCAGGTGATGTCCACAGTTTCCTGCGACGTGAACTTCCCGGGTACTACCTCCACAAGAGGCATGAGATACGGGGGATTCCAGAAATGGGCAACTACAAATTTATCCTTTCGCTCGAGTACCTCGGCAATGGCGGTCGGACTTAGACCCGACGTGTTTGTGGCTAAGATGGTATTTTCACGGCACAGTTTTTCCACTTGTGCAAATACCTGCCGTTTAATGGCCAGATCTTCAGCAATTGATTCAATGACGAAATCGGCATCCGCCGCTGCCGCTTCCAGGGTGGTAACTCCCGTAATCCTGCCGAGAATTTCGGCAATGGCTGCTTCCTTTATCAGGTCGTGTTCACGATAGGTTTCCAGTGCGGCCCTGATGTTTTTGAAGCTGCGTTCGATACTCATATCGGATCGGCCAAACATGCGCACGGTGTAACCCGCCAGGGCAAATGTGAGGGCCGTTCCGAATCCCATTGTCCCCGTACCAAGATTACATACGTTTTTGATGTCTTTCAGTTGCATGGCAGTCGTTCCTTTCTGCGAAATGAGCAAAATCTCAGCCTCCTTGAAGCCGTTTTCTGATCTCGTCGAGAATTCGTTTCGCCCCCGGAGGATATTTCATCCTTATAATACCGATGACGTAACGGCCTGTCTGCTCCGCCAATATTCTCCCGTACAGAGGGTCGATGGCGGTGAGGGAGATGTGATCAGCAGTCTCGGTCAGGTGAACGCCCTGTCCGGACGCCTTCAGGAAAGAACGGTAGTGGTCGAAGGCGCTGCGTGCAGCTTCAGGGGAAGATTCCGGTATCACAAAGACCTGCATCCGTTCGTCTCCCGAGAGTGCATCGGCGATGATTCCCCGGCGGAAAAAGGAATATCCCAGGAGACTCCGGGCGATATACCGTTCACTCTTCGGCACGACACCCGGTATCCGCAGTATCTCTAACTCCGGGGGGCCTCCCGTGTTGTGCGGGAGATTTTGAGAGATGGCCCGGCCGCACGCGAGGAATGTGTTTTGTTCCAGAGTCGTTGTTCCGGTAGCCTGAAGCCTCACGAAATACCTGTCCTGATAAAACATCAACTGAGACGAAGATACAAACCCCTCAACACCGATCATGATCGTGGCGGCACCCGCCTTCCGGTAATTGGAGTAAATCCCGAAGGCGTCCAATGGAGAGCCCATCATATATACGTCCGCCACGATTGCGAGCGATGGATTATTCTTGTGATGATATGTTGCCGTTGCGAGAACCTCAAACCCGTAGGGGAAGTAGAGTTCCGCCTCACCGTTTATGTGATCGAACAGTGTTTCCCGGGTGTGGAGCTTGATCTTGTCTTCTATGATCCAGTCTTCGGCGCACCCGACGGCGGGAAGAACATTTGTGATGGTACGGTCGGCAGCAGGGGCCGTCATTGCCATGCCCACCGTGAACACACATGCGCATATAATAACTATTGATGGGAACCCGAATCGATGCATGGTACCCTCTGATACATGGGAATGTCTCCGAAACAACCTCATGGCGAGAAGAGACAGAAAAGGATTGTTACGCCAGCAACGTTCTTGCCCGCTCCATCTTCATTGCAATGTCGATTCCGTGGATGCATGTGGCCATACAGTCCTTGCAGTCGAGGCGCGCCGAGGCGGACACGTTCGCAGGAATCTCATCATAGGTGGACCGGGCAAGTTCTATGCTCCTGTAGGCCTCCGCATACATGACGCAGCGGTTGATCGTGCTGATCGCTACGCCTTTCGGACATGTCGTTTCACATTTACCGCAGAGGTTGCAATAGTAGGTTCGTACCGCCGAGGCGTATCCTCTCAGAATAAGCTCGTCCATGAAACCGTAAGGCATTCCCATCACCGCGATGTCTTCCCTGAGGTGGGTCATGTCACGCATCCCCGGGATCGCGGCGGTGACGTGACTATCCTGCAACACCCATTTCAGGGCTGCCTGATGGGGACTGATCGGACCAAGTGCATCGGTGCTGTACCCTCCTGCCTGTGTCTTCATCGCGATAATACCGATATTCGCGCTGGCGGCCCTTGCAATGGCTTCTCTTACATCCGTACCGCTCTTGAAGTTGTATGCCACCAGGGCCATGTCGAAGAACTTCTCCTCATCATCCACGAGGGCGTGGAGGACCAGCGCCTGATTCGTATGCGTGGTCACCCCGAAGAAACGCACCTTCCCCTGCTCTCTCAGTCTGAGAAGAGCCTCCCGGGTTTCCGGAATGAATACCCGTTCCCTGCCGCTGAGATTATGGAGCTGGATGACATCGACATAGTCTGTTTCCAGCGCTGTGAGGCTTGTCTCAATATCCTTGAATATATCCTCCTTTGACCTCGATGAGGGGCGTATCTTCGTTGCCACATACACCCTGTGGCGTATACCTTTCAGTGCCCGGGCAACGATTTCCTCGTTCCTGCCGCCCATGTAACGCCGGGCCGTGTCGACATAGTTGATGCCGTGCTCAAAGGCGACCCTCATCACTTCCGGTTCGGGGGTCAGCATCGCGCCGAAGCTCACCACCGTGATCTTCAACCCCGTTCTTCCCAGCGTCCTGTAAACAGGTGCGGGAAACACAAAGCCTTCCTGCGCAGCGCCGGCGATGCCGTTTAAATCCAGGAGTGCCGACGTGGTTCCCGCCAGACCTGCCATTAAAAACTCTCTCCTGTTCATTCCCTTATATTGCTTCTCTTGTTTCATGGCATCCTCTCCTCTTTCCTGAAGGATCACTATAATGTACGAGACGCTCCCGGTTACGGCAGTAAGAGCTGTTTGTCCTTTGACCTTGATTCTCCCACGCTGGTTACATAGATTGCAGGCTGCCCGATGACGGGGCACTTTGCCTCACAGATGCCGCAGCCGGTGCAGAGCGTGAGGTCGACCTTCGGCTGCTTGACGATGAGCTCTTTCCCCTCCCTGTCTTTTACCGTCACCGTCTCGAGCCAGATTGCCTTCTTCGGGGTGGGACAGACCTCTTCGCAGACGATGCACGGTGTGGCGTGGGCGTAAGGCAGGCATCGCCCTTTGTCAACCATTGCTGATCCTATCCTCACTTTCTCCTTTTCGGCAAGATCGAGTTTCTGAATGGCTCCCGTGGGACAGACCTGACCGCACAGGGTACAGCGGTACTCGCAGTAACCGATGCGCGGGATAAGAACGGGAGACCATATCCCTTCGAGACCGGCTTCCAGAAATGTCGGCTGGAGCCCATTGGTGATGCAGACCTTCATGCACTCGCCGCACTTGACGCATTTTTGGAGAAATGCCTTCTCTTCAACCGATCCCGGAGGTCTGATCAGAAGCGGATTTGCGTACGCCGGTTTCATGAGGGGAGAAATCCTCAACAGAGGAACGGCGACAATCCCGGAGAGAATCGAACCGGCGACATACCTCTTCCCCAGGTCGAGAGAAGCCCCGGGCTTCTTCAGGGAAAAGCCGAAACTGACGGCATTGCGGGGGCAGATGTCGTCACAGTTTCCGCAGATGAAACACTCCGTATTCTTCCTTTCCTCCTGTCGGTCGGGGGCGGCTCCACCCTGACAGGATGCGGTGCATGCCCCGCATGAGTCGCAGCCCTCACTTACGGATCTTTTCAGGAAAGCATACCGTGACAGGAGCCCCAGGAGGGCGCCTAAAGGGCAGAGGAACTTGCACCAGAAGCGCCTCTCTATAAGGTTAGCTCCCAGGAGGAGGAAGAACAGGATGCCGATGAATGCCCCCTGAATGAAAAAGGGCTGCTGGAAGGGGAGAACTGTCTTTTTCAGGATGGTGTAAATGAATTCGGAGATACTGACGACGACAGGGATGTTTGCACTGTATACGGCATCGAAGGCAGCACCCGTGGCATAACTGAACATGGGGTACACGGTGACGGAGAGAGACCTGATCAGGAGAGAGAGGGGATCCACGATCCCTGTTAACTGAAGAGTAAAGAGAGATGAGATGAGGAGAAAGATCAGGATGGCGTATTTGACCCGGTACCAGTTCAGAGGTGCGGTTTGCAAGCGCCATCGCTTCAGGGAACCTGCCATGTTATTGAGGGTTCCCAGGGGGCAGACCCAGCCGCAGAAAACCCTCCCCAGGATCACCGTTGCGACCACCACGATGAGCGCGAGATAGGGGAACTTGTCGACAGACCAGGTGGCAAGGCTCGTCGTGAGAAAGAGAAGGGGATCTGCGTCTAAAAAGATCTTCACGGGATAGCCTAATTCGTTGGCCCCCTTCGATTCCGTCTGGAGAAAGAGCCAGAGAAAGGTAAGCAGGAAAAGCCCCTGGGTCGCGATGCGGATTTTTTTAATCATGAATCTCTGAAGTGAATTGTTCTGGATCTCTCCCATCGAGAGACCGGGTCATGCGGTGATTCTCTTGATCTTCAGTTTCGACAGTTCCATCGTGCCGAGACCGGCCTCGTGGCCCATCCTGACGTAAGCGAGATCGCTTCCCCTCATACCGAAGAGGGTTGCCCCGTAGGCATCGACGGCGACCTGATCCGTTCCCGCAACTACGGTATTGAGGAGTTTTACATCCGAGAGATCCCCTCCCTGGGGACCGTTCGCAGTCAGTATCCTTACCGCGTCCAGGACGACGAGGACCGGTGTGACGGCCATGGAAACATCCACAAGACTGCCGTCGATCCTTTGATGAATCCTTCCGCGCCAGCCTCCCATGATTCCCATCCAGTTTTTCATGCCCAGGGTGAGGGTGGTCAATCCGTGGGTTTTCGCGATGGGCACGTTTATTATCTTGTCCGCCTCGAATACCTCCATATAAAGGGGCCATGATCTGAGGGCGTAGCCGGAGAGTTTCATATCCCGGAATTTCCTGTCGTCGATGAAACTCACGAGACCCCCCACCGCCGATACGGCGTCGGCGATCCCGCTCTGTTTGTAACAGCGCTTCGCGTTACTCACGGTATTGTCGAACACCTTGACCTTCTTCGCTCCCGCTTCGTAGCAAAGCCTGACGATAGTCGCAACGACCTCAGGATTGGTGTTAGCGGCGTATTCGGGAGTCCTGTCCCAGCCGATGTTCGGTTTGACGACGACAACATCGCCCCTGGATATGAATCTCTTGATCCCCCCCAATCCGTCAATGGCGGCCCGGGTTATTCTGGCCGGAGAAGTCCCGCGGGCAACGGCTAAATCGGATTTAACTGCCGCATCGGCAGGCGCGATGAGGGGGAATAGAATCTCCGGGGAGGAGATGGCTATTCCTGAAATGAGAGTTGCTTTAAGAAACTTCCTGCGGTTCATGTATCCTCGCGAAAACGGTATTGCACGGCACTATATATGGTGATATGAAACCACGCAAGAAAACTTTTATTAACGATCTGCAGAGAAAGGATATCCAATGGATGTGATTCACATTATGCCGTGTCTTGATATGAAAGACGGGCGGGTCGTCAAGGGCGTTCACTTTGTAAACCTCAGGGATGCGGGCGATCCCGTGGAAAACGCCCGGTTCTACCAGAAAGAAGGGGCGGACGAGCTTGCCATGCTGGACATCGCGGCGACTTTGGAGAACAGAAAAACCCGGCTGGAATGGGTGCGGCAGGTCTCCTCCGTCATCGATATCCCTCTGACCGTGGGGGGAGGGATCGGGACACTGGAGGACATTGAGATGGTTGTGAAGGCCGGTGCACATAAAGTGTCCATGAACAGTGCAGCCGTAAGAGATCCCGATATGTTGAGGAAGGCGGTGAAGGAATTCGGGTCCGGAACGATCACCGTGGCCATTGATGCCCGGAGAAACAGGGAAATGCCCTCCGGTTTTGAACTGGTCGTTTCAGGGGGAACTACCCCGGTGGGAAAGGACGCCATCGCCTGGGCAAGACAGTGCCAGGAGCTGGGGGCGGGGGTGATCCTGCCGACGAGTATGGATGGAGACGGAACCTTAGCCGGTTATGACTTGGAATTCACTAAAGCTGTTTCCGACGTTGTAAACGTACCGGTGGTGGCTTCCGGGGGTGCAGGAACACTGGAACATTTTTACGAGGGTGTTGTGAAAGGGGGGGCTGCGATTTTACTCGCCGCGTCGGTGTTTCATTTTCGTATGTTTACCATCAGACAGGTAAAGGAATATCTGCGGGAGAGAGGTCTATCCGTCAAGCTTTAAGTGTACACATGGTACAATTGGAATCAATCAAGAGAGCCGCTGAGGTGTTGGAAGGTGTGGCGATTAAAACGCCGCTGGTATACTCCACGTACTTCAGCGAAGAGAGTGGCGCGCCCGTCTACCTGAAGTTGGAAAATCTGCAGAAGACGGGTTCATTCAAGTTCCGCGGTGCATACTACAAGCTGTCTCACATCCGAGATCGCATCGGCGGCGGGGGTGTTGTCGCCGCCTCGGCGGGAAATCACGCCCAGGGGGTGGCCCATGCAGCCCACCTCATGGGGATTCCGGCCACGGTTGTCATGCCGGAATGGGCCTCCATCGGCAAGCAAGTGGCTGCCCGATCCTATGGCGCACAGGTGGTGTTACACGGCAAGAGCCTGACGGAGAGCCTCTCTCACGCCCGCAGGCTTGAGGGGGAGGGCCGCATCTTCATACATCCCTTTGATGACGATGATGTCATTGCCGGTCAGGGGACGATTGGTCTTGAGATTGTTTCGGAATTGCCCGGGGTCGATACCGTCCTTGTTCCCATTGGCGGCGGCGGGCTCGTCGCCGGGATTGCCACGGCGGTTAAATCACTTCGGGAAAAAGCGAAAATCGTCGGCGTGCAGGCGGCTGCGTGCGCCTCGGCCGTATCGGCACGCCGCTTGGGAAAACCTGTGAGCGTTTCCGCCGGGAAATCTCTGGCGGACGGGATAAGTGTCAGACAGGTGGGGAAGCTGACATTCCCCGTGATAGAACGTCTGGTAGATGACATTGTGACCGCGGAGGAAGAACAGATTGCCGCGGCGATGTTGAAACTGCTGGAGCGGAAGAAAGTGCTGGCGGAAGGGGCCGGTGCGGTGCCTCTGGCAGCTCTGATGGGTAATCAGTTCCACTGCCGGCCGGGGCAGCCGGTGGTGTTAGTCGTTAGCGGCGGCAATGTGGACAGCCACCTGCTGGGAAAAATTCTGCACCAAGGATTATTCCGGACGGGGCGTATCCTGCGGTTTTCCGTAGAGCTGGAGGATGTGCCGGGTGCTCTTGCCGAACTTTTGCGACTGGTAGCCGGCCACCAGGGAAACATTCTTCATATCCATCATGATCGTATGGGGCGACATCTGCCTGTGGGCTTAAGCAGGGTGGAGTTGGAAGTGGAAACCCGCGACTACCCGCATATAGAACAACTGCTCAATATGCTCGCTTCCGGCGGTTACGACGTGGAGGTGCGCTGACCCCGCACTTACATCATTTCTTTTTCACTCATTTCGACGGCGTGGTCGATCTCGGCTTTAAGCTGGGCCGGCAGACCGGGAATGTCGACGCTGAGGAATCCCCGCACAATGGTTGCTGTCGCTTCCTGTTCGGAGAGTCCCCGGGACATCAGATAGAGGATTTCTTCCTGGGCGATCTTTCCCACCGCCGCCTCATGGGACATCTCCACTCCATCAACCAGGCCCCGTAACTCCGGAATGGCATGGATGAGGCCGCCTTTCAGGAGAAGACCCCGGCATTCCAGGTGGGCCTTCACCCCCGGCACTTCGCCGATCAGGTCTCCCCGGGAGATAATCCTTCCCCCGTTACTTATGGCACGGGCAGTGATTTCCGCCCGTGCATCTTCTGACTTCAGGAATATCCGTCCGCCCACGTCGAGTTCAGAACCGGGGCTTCCCACCAGGAGGCTGTAAAACCTGGAGACCGCTCCCTTCCCTACAAGGTGGGTCGTTGGATACATCTGGAGGGACTTGACCGGCTTCATACAGATGTAGTTATTGAGGAAGAGACCTCCTTCTTCCACCATCCCGACGGAACGGGGTCGTACCATCATTTCTTCCGCCCAGTTATGGATCATGGTGAAACTGAGCTTGGCATTTTTCTTGACGAAGAATTCCGATATCCCGACGTGGAGTCCCTTTTTAAGGTTGGGGGACGTGGCACACCCTGTAATGACGTGAAGTTCCGAATCTTCTTCAGCAATGATCAGGTTGTGGACATACTGGCTCAGGTTCTCTTTGTCAATGTAGAGGCAGGCCTGGACGGGATAGATAATCTTGCTTCCGGGAAGGGCCCGGATGACGTAACCGTCGTGTAGATTGAGCTCGGCTCGAGCCGTATATTTATCTGCATCTACGGATACCAGCTTCCAGTAATAGTCTTTTGTCCAGTCACATTCTTTGAGAGCCTGTTTAATAGGCAGTACCTCAAGTCCTTTCTGGTGCGAGTCAGCGTGGACTATCGCCGTGTCTTTCTGAAAATAGGTTCCCGAACGTCCCTCCTCGCTGGCGTCCACTCCGGATTGGAGAATTCTTTTACGGTCTTTCTCCGGGAGTTTCGTGAGATCTTCCACATACGAATGGGCCACTGGATCGGCGGTAAAGGCATCCAGGTCTATATCCGGGCCAAGGACTGCTTTCTTGTCTTTCGCCTGTGTGGCCTTTTCATTCAGATCGCGCATTTCACACACTCCTCGTACCCGGATTCTTTTATGCACCGGAATATTTCCTGGGGGTTGCTCCTGCAACTTAACACTCCTTCATAGAGTACCTGCCCCTTGTCTGCTGTCACGTAATCCAGGATGAATCCCGTGTGGGTGATGATGAGACCCATCCTGGTTCGTTCGGCGCGCTGCTGTTTATGCGTCTTGTCAGGAGCTGCCTTGTAGTCACGCTGAAGAAGGGAACTGATTGAATGACCTATGAGGGAAATGTTTTCCAGATCCACACCCGATTCCGGCTCATCAAAGAGGAGAAGATCCGCATCCTGGGCCATGAGCTGTAGAAGTTCCGAGCGCTTGATTTCCCCGCCGGAAAAACCTGCATTGATGTCGCGCTCAAGAAAATCGGAGAAATTCACCATCGCGGCGAGTTTTTCGACGTCGATCTCCTTTCGCGCACATATGTGGACCATCTGTCTCGTCTTAAGACCGTGAATGGTAGGCGGCCTCTGGTAGGACATGCCGATACCGAGCTTTGCCCTTTCAGGTACGGGCATGTGGGTAATGTCTTCTCCCTTGAAGAAGATATTACCCGCTGTGATGGTATACTGGGGGTAACCCATGATGGTCATCAGCAATGATGTTTTACCCGAACCGTTCGGGCCGAAGAGAATGTGTGTTTCCCCCGGATTGATTTCCAGATCGATGTGTTTCAGGACTTCCTTGTCACCGATTTTTACCTGCAGGTCTTCTATTTTTAACATGGTATTCTATTTTCCTTCAGTCCTTCAGTTTTTCCACGTTGTCGCCGAACGGTTTCGAAGCCAGTTCGTTCTTGTCGGAAAGAATCAGATCGGCGGCGATTCCTGCCGCGTCTGTAATGATTTCACGGCAGTAGAGGGCGTGGTCGCGGCAGAGCCACGCGTCGTGCCACTGGGAAGTGAGTTCTCTACAGAGAGTCTTTCCGTATTTCTCTTTGAGTCGGTTGGGTACCTGGTTAAACAGGCGATACAGGCCGGGCCTGCCATACAACTGTTCCTTTCCTTTAAGCATCGCCTCTTTCCCCTCACCCTCAGGCAGCTTGCTTCTGCCATGGACGGCACTCACGGCCATGACGGCACCCACCAGGGCTCCGCAGGTATCTCCGTAAAGCCCGATGCCCCCGCCGAATCCCGTCGCCATTTTTTTTGCCTCCTCGGGCAATCCCGTGTCCACAAGGCTAAACACTGCTTCGGTGACACATTCGCAACAGTTGTACCCAAGAGAAAAGTTTTTCCGTGCCCGCTGCCTGATCGCTTCGATTTTTTCTTCCTTGGTCATTGTCTCCTCCTTGAGAGTTCTTTCCTGTGAGCTGTCGTGGGTTACAGGGGAATCAAACGGGCCTGCACAGGACTCCTATATCAGATCAAGAGCTTCCTTTCCCCTCATCCCGATCTTTACACCCCGTTCGACTGCCGCCTTGTTCGCGTCTTTTACCACGCCTGAAAGGAGATCCTCGATTGTTGCAATGGCACTCCCCGTGGCAGACTTCACCCTGGCCGCCGGATAGCTGAAGTTGTCCAATGCCGCTACATCGAATGCCCCGCAGCCGACCATACCGGTTTCGGTGATCACCGCAACCAGATTCAGTACCCCTAATGGAATGATGTACCCATCAGCCTTTTTGTGCGTAAGCTGGACTTTTTCATGGACCATATTTACATCACTCTTTGTTGGTATCAGGACTGGCTTCTTGCCAGTCTCATACTCTTTATCTGCCGGATTTGGTAATGTTGGCTCATATCAGACATCAAGGCAAAAAGCAAGGGATGCCCCCTGGTTGCTAATGAAGGTAGGTTTTAGCCTCCGGTTCTTTCAGATCCACCTTTAGCAGTTTTTTTACGCTGTTCCAGTCGGGATAACTGATCCGGTCTTTCGTGAGATGCACCAGGCCGATTATCTGACAATGGCCGTATCTGCTCCTGGCATAGATTTTTCTGCCGCCGACACCTATCTTCACTTCCGGATTATCGCACCCCATCAGTATGGAGTTTATAAGGATATCGAAGACTTTCAGACCTTCCGTCACAATGTGCCGCGGCTTGAGGGTGTTGATGATATCATGTACCTTGCGAAAACAAAATAATTCAAGTTCAATCCGGATGTCCCTTTCCAGGGCTTCCCATTGAGCTTCGTTTTCGCTTCCGAAGAAGATCAGATTCAATTTTACACTTTTTTCCAACCAATCATCTTTTTCAATGCTTTCAAAGAGGTATTTCATCTTTCTTGCAATCCGTGAATCGTGGTGGAAGTATTCATGCACTTCGGGGATCTGAATGTCTTCTTCCCTGCAAAAGAGTTTATCATCAGCGTTGGGGTTGTGCCCGATTATCATCAATTCAGGACTGAAGTGAACGGGGGAGTAGAAAACCCGAAATCCGCGTTCACTGAAATCATATTTATGCCCGGTGGATTCCCATTTCCTGTACACTTCGTTCACCAGTTCTTCCGCCCAGTCCTGTATATCCATCACCACGCCTCTTTTTTATAGCGAACGTTAAACGAGTTAGAAGGGCATGTCAAGGGGGTTGGTCCTCATTCGTATTCTCCTTTACAACTCAGACAAATATTGCTAATGGAAAAATTACAAAGACCTCCTGTGGAAGGAACAGCCTTCTCAGGAGGATACCCATTTTTAGCCATATGTTTCAGAGAAATTCCGTGGATAATGAGAACGTTCAGCGTCTGACACTTGACGGGAGAGAAATTATCCTCATCGGCACCGCCCACGTTTCCCGGGAGAGTGCCGATCTGGTAATAAAGGTTATCTCGGAAGAAAGACCGGACGTGGTATGCGTGGAACTCTGCAAAGCACGCCTTGATGCCATCAGGCAGAGGGATAAATGGCATGAGACAGACATCGTCAAGGTAATTCGTGAGAAACGGGCTTCCCTCCTGCTCTCCCAGTTGCTCATGGTATCGTTCCAGAAAAAAATCGCGCAGAAATTCAATATCAAACCCGGGGAGGAGATGATTCGGGCGGTCGGGAAGGCGGAAGAGATCGGTGCGGAAGTTGTCCTAGCTGATCGGGAGGTGCGGATAACCCTTCTCCGGGCCTGGCGGATGATGAGCTTCTGGAGCAAGATGAAGGTTGTTCCGGAGTTGATTCTTTCGTTGTTTATTCCGGAGGAAATCACCGAGGAGGATATAGAAAAACTCAAGAGACACGACATGCTGGAAGTGGCGTTGCGGACTGTCGGCGAAAAGCTGCCGGACCTGAAAACCACACTGATCGATGAGAGAGATCAGTATCTTGCTCACACCATAGGCCATGCCCCGGGGCGTAAGATTGTCGTGGTGGTCGGGGCAGGGCACGTCCCCGGCATCGTGAAAAACCTTGGCGTTGACATCGACATTGAGAAAATCAATCAGATCCCCCCGCCGAGCCTCTGGTCGAAGCTCGCGGGCTGGGTATTCTCCGGGGCCATTATCGGACTTTTTGTCGCGGGCTTTTTTTACTCGGGTTCTCAGGCAAGCATGAGCATGATCAAATGGTGGGTTGTTATCACGGCGACATGTTCGGGGCTCGGGGCACTGCTCCTTCTTGCACATCCTCTCACCATAGCGGCCTCAGCCATTGCCGCTCCCATTACCACACTTCACCCCCTTATCGCTGCCGGGTGGGTTGCGGGGCTCACGGAAGCGACCGTGCGGAAACCCCAGGTAAGGGATTTCCTGGACCTTTCGGATGATATTACGAGCATCAGGGGATTCTTCCGCAATAAAATCACACGGATTCTGCTCCTGGTTGCCTTCGTGAATGTCACCACCTCCATCGGCACCTTTATCGCAATTCCGGTAATGATGAGATTTTTTTAGGCTTTCCAATGTCAGAGAGAGAAAAAAACTCCATGCTCTGTCCAAACTGCCGAAGGCTCATCAGTATTGACGAGCCTGCCTGCCCGTATTGTGGTTTAGCGAAACCAGGATCGCGGCTCAAGATGCGGTTTTTTACCTTTTTCTCTGCAGGTGCAATAGATGTCGTAAAGGCGATAATCGTCATCAATGCGTTTTTTTACATCTTCTCGATTCTCCTGAGTCCGACGGCCATGAGTTTATCTCCGAACCCTCTGACGTTTTTATCCCCTTCGGACAGAAGTCTGTTTCTTTTAGGCGCGACGGGAACAATCCCGATTGCCTACGGGCGCTGGTGGACACTGCTGTCCGCGTCTTTTCTCCATGGGGGCATCCTCCATATTTTCTTTAACATGGCGGCGCTGAGTCAGTTGGGCCCTTTCGTCCTCAGGGAGTTTGGATTCAGCCGCTTTGTGATCATTTACCTCTGTACCGGTGTAGCAGGATTTTTTCTGTCATATTTAGCCGGTATTCCCTTTACCATCGGTGCATCAGCAAGCATCTGTGGACTCATCGGCGCCATCCTTTACTACGGCAAAAGCAGGGGGGGCTTTTACGGTGAGGTCATTTACCGGCAGGCCATGGGATGGGTGGTCGGTCTCGTGCTCTTTGGCGTGCTGGTGCCGGGAATCAACAACTGGGCACACGGCGGGGGCATCATTTCGGGTATACTCCTGGCATTCCTGATGGGATATCAGGAAAAGAAAAGTGAAAACCAGCTGCATCGGGTTCTCGCCGCCGGTTGCATCGTGGTGACACTGTTCTTTCTCCTGTGGGTGAGCCTACAGGCGATGTACTACTTTTTTAGTGCCGTGGCCTCTTAAAGTATGCCCAAAGGGCAATCCCATACACAGTGTACTGCATGATTTTCTTTGACAAGTGAAACCCTTTCTACTAATCATATAATTCCACACACCCTAATTAATGCAGGACGCGTAGTGATGCGCGGCTGTTTTCTCAGGAGGTAAAACGGCAGATGGGAACGAAAATAATCGCTGTGTCAGCGCGAGTTCACCTGACGGGGGTACTTCTTTTATGTGCTTTCCTGATATCTGGTTGTGATACCGCGTTGACGGTGGGAGGGAGAACCATCGGTGTGAAATCCGGACATTTCCTCTTTACGGATGGGTATCTCGCAACGAATTACAACTACTCCCTCAAAGAGGTCTGGAAAGCCTGTGAGCAGGTAATGACCGAGATGAAGGCGACCGGGATAGAGAAGAATCTCAAAATCGCCAAAGGAACGATAAATGCCTTAGCTCATGATGAGAAGATCCAGATTCTGGTTGAATATGTGTCAAAAGAGCAGACGTCTGTTTCCATTCGCGTCGGTTTGTCGGGAAACAACATGGCTTCCCAGCTCATTCATGAGAAAATTGCCAATAAGCTCATCCAGTCTGAGGGAAGGGCGACACAGTAGAATAAGAAATAGCGCGTGAACATTCCCGGCCGGGACGGATGGGCGCATTTCAGGTGGCCGCTGCACCCGAAATGCTGTCCGCTTCTTTCCTTTCGATGATAAAATCGCAATGACTCCTGCCACAGGCGATCGTATTTTCCCAGGAATCTCCTCGGCTGAATCTCAGGGAAGGAAAAGCGCGCAGATAAAATTCCCGATCAACTTCGCAGAATATCCGCGTCAGTTCCGGAGTGCCGGCTTCGTTAAAAAAGTCATAAAAGACGCATCGTGTGATGATGAAATGGCATGTGTGATTGTCATGTGAAATGTATGTTCGGTGACAGAATTTACCCGCCCCCTCGTTCTCAAATGCCTGTCTGAACGCGGTAAGGTGTTTCATTCCATCTGTTTCGGGTAGAGACAATTTGTGCAAAAAATTCAATAATTCTTTCAATGCCGCAGGGATGGATATTCTTTCGGTGAGTGTGTAAGCAGGTTCTTTCCCGAATTTATTCTGGAGTTTTAAGTACACAGCGCAGACGAATGCGAGGCGCCTGACAAATTCCGATTCCTCGCCGGGAGAAATCGCCCAGTGCGTGTTGCGAAATATTTTCCTTTTTATGATGAGACATTCCGCGAGAAACCAGGGCCAGGTTCGTCCCAATTCCTTGCCTAATACTGATTGAATTAATTTGATTTGTTCGGCGTTCATATGTCGTATCGTAAATTGATATAGTCGTAAATATCTACTTACATTGTAAGGTAATAATATTCAAGTGTCTCTGAACCTGTCCCGGAAAGAAATGATGGCTTACCGGTTGACACAAAGGAGCAATCCCTTGAGGTACCGTCCCTCCGGGTGGGCTAAGTTTGTGGGATGATCCGGACCGGGACCAAGGGTCTGAAGGAGCTGAGCCGTCTTCCCTGCATCGCGGACGGCACTTAAGACGATTTTTTGAAAGAGATCGGTATCGATGTAATTGGAGCAGGAAAAGGTAACCAATATCCCCCCGTCTTTTAGATGATTCACGGCATGCAGGTTGATATCTTTATATCCCCGGGACGATTTCGCCACGTCTTTCTTCGCTTTGGCAAAGGCAGGCGGATCGAGAATAATCATATCGAATGTCTCCCGTGTTTCCCGGAGGAAGGTAAAGGCGTCAGATCGGATAATCGGGTGATCTTCCGGGGAATAACCGTTTCTCTGGAGATTCTGCCGGGCCATCTCGCCGGCCGCTGCGGATATTTCTACGGAGATTACGCGTCTGGCCCCTCCCCGG
>Ga0194110_10001082_pt1 | contig 35089 bp, 35 predicted proteins | sample TA2Kig1200mmetaG_FD_146192 | JGI IMG/M metagenome (GOLD analysis project Ga0194110, IMG submission 146192) | Freshwater microbial communities from Lake Tanganyika, Tanzania - TA2015032 Kigoma Deep Cast 1200m | ecosystem: Environmental > Aquatic > Freshwater > Lake | place: Tanzania: Lake...
CTGGTGCTCCTGGACCTGGGACTGCCGGACCTGGACGGCACGGAAGTGATTCAGCGCCTGCGGGAATGGTCCGCAGTGCCCATCATCATCCTCTCCGCCCGGGGGCAGGAACGGGACAAGGTGGACAACCTGGACGCCGGCGCCGACGACTACCTCACCAAACCCTTCGGGGTGGGGGAGCTGCTGGCCCGCATCCGGGCCGCGGTCCGGCGCTCCCGCCTCAACGGGCCCTCACCGCACGACAAACTGGTGGTCATCGGCAACCTCAAGGTGGACCTGGACCGACGCCAGGTCTTCAAGGGCGGCGAGGAAATCCACCTGACCCCCATCGAATACAAGCTGCTGTCGGTGCTGGTCCGCCACCGGGGCAAGGTGGTGACCCACCGCCAGCTCCTCAAAGAGGTGTGGGGGCCCTCCTATACCGAGCAGCACCCCTACCTGCGCATCTTCATCCTCAACCTGCGGCGCAAGCTGGAGGACAACCCCACCCGGCCCGCTTACCTCCTCACCGAACCGGGAGTGGGCTATCGTCTGCGGGATGAGTGAGAGGCTGCGGGCATTCCGGTTCAGTACAGGCGCCGCCGTCCTGCCGAGAGCAGCTTAAGCAACATAGCGGCAACCTGGCCGACTTATTGATATTACTGGAGGTTTCCCATGACGAGAAAAGATCTGGACTGCCGTGGTCTGGCCTGTCCCGGGCCGGTTCTGAAAACCAAGGAAATGGTGGACCAGGGCGGTTTGGAGAGCATCACCGTGCTGGTGGACAACCCCGCCGCCCGGGAGAACGTCAGCCGCTGTCTGAGCCGCAGCGGCTATCAGGTGCAGGTGGCCGAAGAGGGGGGGACCTTCGTGGTGACCGGGGTCCGCCCCGGCGTCGGTCCCTGCGAGCTCATGGCCCCGGCGCCGGGGGCGGCAGCCGCCCTGCCCCCCAAGGTGCTGGTGCTGGTGGGCGCCGACCGTCTGGGCCGGGGCGACGACTCTTTGGGGGAAAAGCTCATGGCCAGTTTCCTGGGAACCCTGAAGGAACTGGGACAGGAGTTGTGGTGCCTGGTCTGTCTCAATGCCGGCGTCCGTCTGGCGGTGACCGGCTCCCCCGTGCTGGACCGCCTCCAGGAGCTGGAAGCGGCCGGGGTGCAGGTCCTGGTGTGCGGCACCTGCCTCAACCATTTCCAACTCCTGGAGGCCAAACAGGTGGGCGAAACCACCAACATGCTGGACATCGTCAGCCACATGCGCCTGGCCGACAAGGTGATCTCCCTCACCTGAAGCCCACCCCCAAGCAGGGCATCAACCCTGAGGGCAGGGGGCGTCGGACTTTCGGCCGCCGATTCTCCGCCGCCCTAGCCCCGCAGCCTGCCGATGGCCTAAAATTCAAGGGGGACGGGTCACCTATCTGAAGATATCCCCCGCGTGGTCCAAGAGAAGCCCCAGGAACGGCAAATGCGTCGTGGGGAGAGGCAATAGCCTCCCCCAATGCTTCTCGTTCTGGCGGAACATGGGCCAGGGCGAGCGGGCCAGCCCCAGGGACTCGCTGACCACGGCATAGAGGTTGCCGTCATCGGCCCCCACATAGACGGCGCCGTCGGCGCCGATGACCGGAGAGGAATACATATTGTAGGCGTAACCCGTCTGGGTGAACCATTTCTCCGTCCCGTCCGGGTTCAGGGCATACAGCCGCCCCAACATGTCTTCTACATCATACAAGACTGCCGAGAACAAAATGGCGCCGTCCGCCCCCACGGCGGGGGAGGAGTTCACCTGGAATCCTTCCGGCACCGGGAAGGCCCATTTGACGGTGCCGTTGGGATTGACGGCGTAAAGCTTGCCGTCCCCGGACCCGACGTAGATCGTGCCGTCGGCGCCCAGGGCGGGGGAGGAAGTCACCGGCCCGCCGGTGAGGCAGGCCCACTTCAGGGAGCCGTCGGGGTTCAGCGCATAGAGATGGCCGTCATGACAACCCACGTAGATGGCGCCGTCCTGTCCCAACGCGGGAGAGGACCACATCATATCGGCGACGGGGAACTCCCATTTGAGAGAGCCGTTGGGATTGACCGCATGAAGGCATCCTTCCCCGCCCTCGCCGCTGAAGGAGGTCACATAGACGGTGCCGTCCCGGCCCACGGCGGGGGAGGACCGCAGTTCTTCATAACCGGTTTCGAATTCCCACTTGAGGGTGCCGTCCGGGTTCACAGCAAAAAGCACCCCGTAACTCGACCCCACATAGACGGTGCCGTCCGCCCCCAGGGCCGGCGAGGACGTGGACCAGTTCCCGATGGGGTAAGCCCACTTCTGGGTGCCGCCCGGGTGCACCGCGTGGAGACTGCCCGGAGAATAATGGTCCCCCTGGGAGGCGATGTAGATGGTGCCGTCCGGGGCGACGGCGGGAGAAGACTCCAGGTACATATGGTCGATGAAGAGGGGCCACTTCAGGGAGCCGTCGGGATTGACGGCGTAAAGACTGCCGTAACCGGACCCCACATAAATGGTGCCGTCCGCCCCCAGGGCCGGGGAGGAAAAGACCGGAGCCCCGACGTAAAAAGTCCAGCTTACGCCGCCGGGTTCGATGGTTGCGGCCGGGGCCGGGTGGGGGAAAAGAAGCGCTGCCAGACCGAAATACAAAAGTACGAGCCGGTTTCTCATGGATTTTTCTCCTTCAGGGTCCTCGGGACAGGTTGCCTGGACCTCCGGCCTCAACAGAGGCGACACCCCCGTGAAAGGCATTTCACGGCGGCACACCCGGCGCAAACCCGACGTTCCGGATGTGACGGCGGCATTGCGCCTCCAAAGTTTTGCCCCGGACCGGACCCCCACCGAGTTTGGCAGTGCCTGCCCCGGAGTGGGAGGGGCGAAGCGGGCGATCTGACCGTTGCAGACGCCCCCGGCTTCAGATCCCGGCCAGCAGCTTTTTCGCCCGCCGGCAGACGTTGGCCGCGGTGAAGCCCAGCTCCTGCATGGCCACCGGCCCGGGGGCGGACAGCCCGAAGCGGTCCAGGCCCACCACCTCCATGGCCGGGCCCACGTAAGGTTTCCAGCCCAGGGTGGAGCCGGCCTCCACGGCCAGCAGCGGCGTCCCCGGGGGAATCACCTCGTCCCGGTAGGCGGCGGGCTGGGTCTGGAAGAGATGCCAGCAGGGGAGGCTCACCACCCGGACCCGGCGGCCTTCGGCGGTCAGCATTTCCCGGGCCTCCCGGGCCAGGTGCACCTCCGAGCCGGTGGCCAGCATGACCAGCTCCGGAGCGCCGCCGGCCGCCTCTTCCAGGACATAGCCGCCCCGCGCCACGCCCGCCAGGAGCTGCGGGTAGCGGGCCGGGTCCAGGATGGGCAGGCCCTGGCGGCTCAACACCAGGGCCACGGGGCCGCCCCGGTGGGTGACGGCCAGGCGCCAGGCGGCCGTGGTCTCATTGGCGTCCGCGGGCCGGAAGACCAGGAGGCTGGGAATGCTCCTGAGGCCCACCAACTGCTCCACAGGCTGGTGGGTGGGCCCGTCCTCGCCCACGCCGATACTGTCGTGGGTGAAGATGTAGATGACGTGCAGTTTGCTCAGGGCGGCCAGGCGGATGGAGGGCCGCATGTAGTCGCTGAAGATGAGGAAGGTGCCGCCGTACGGCAGAAAGCCCCGGTGCAGGGCCAGACCGTTCAGCATGGCGCCCATGGCGTGTTCCCGCACCCCGAAGCGCAGGTTGCGCCCTTGATAGCCGTTGGACCATTGCACGTCCGGTTCCACTTCCTTAAAATCCGGCGGCTGCTTGATGAGGGTGTTGTTGCTGGGGGCCAGGTCCGCGGAGCCGCCCAGAAGTTCCGGGATTTTTTGGGCCAGGGCGTTGAGCGCCTTGCCGGAGGCCACCCGGGTGGCCAGAGGCCCCTGGTCGGCGGAGAAAATGGGCAGGTGCGCCTCCCAGCCTTCGGGGAGCCGCCCCTCCTGGCGCCGCTGGAACTCCGCGGCCTTCTCGGGGTGGGCCTGGGCATAGCGCCGGAAGCGTTCCTCCCAGTCCGCCTGCCGGGCCGCGCCCCGGTCCAGCGCCTGCCGGCAATGGGCCAGCACCTCGGGCGGCGCCAGGAAGGTGGGCGTCAGCGGCCAGCCCGCCTTTTCCTTGGTTTCCTGAACGTTTTTCGGCCCCAACGGCTCGCCGTGGGCCGACGCCCGGTCCTGTTTGGCGGGGCAGCCGAAGCCGATGTGGGTGCGCACCGCAATGAGGGAGGGGCGGTCCGTCTCCGCCCGCGCCGCCGCGAGGGCCGCGGCCACCTGCGCCACGTCGTTGCCGTCCGCCACCGTCTGGGTGTGCCAGCCGCAGGCCGCGCAGCGGGCCGGCCGGTCCTCGGTGAAGGCGATCTCCGTGCTCCCTTCGATGGAGATGCGGTTGTCGTCATAGAGCACGATGAGCTTCCCCAGCCGCAGGTGCCCGGCCAGAGAGATGGCTTCCAGGGCCACGCCCTCCATCAGGTCCCCGTCGCTGGCCAGAACGTAGGTGTAGTGGTCGACAATGACGTGCTCGGGGGTGTTGAAGGTCGCGGCCAGCATCCGTTCGGCCAGGGCCATGCCCACCGCGTTGGCCAGACCCTGGCCCAGGGGGCCGGTGGTGGCCTCCACGCCGGGCAGGCCATATTCGCTGTGGCCGGGGGTGCGGCTGCCCAGTTGGCGGAATTGCTTCAGGTCCTCCAGACTCAGATCGTAGCCGGTGAGGTGCAGCAGGGCATAGAGGAGCATGCAGCCGTGCCCGGCGGACAGCACGAAGCGGTCCCGGTCGGGCCAGGACGGGTCCCGGGGGTTGAACCTGAGAAAGCGGGTCCACAGGGTGTAGGCCATGGCCGCGGCGCCCATGGGCATGCCGGGGTGGCCGGACTTGGCCTGCTCGATGGCGTCCACCGCCAGAAAGCGGATGGTCTGGATGCTCAATTCGTCCACCGGGGTGGCGGGCAGGACGTCGGGAGAATGCGCCTGATTCATGCCGGTTCCTTGGAAACTGTGATGATGGGAAGAGAGGCCGGAGGAAGTCAACCCTCTCCTCAAAATGCCTTGCGCCCCTGAACATTTTTCCCTGCCCCTGGGCTTCGGCCTGTGGCACAATAGCATTATCACTATCCGGGGAAGGGGTCAATGGCAATGGAGGAGCGCAAACGGGAACACTGGACCGCGGGCAGGCTGGGCTTCATCGGCGCCGGCAGCATGGGGGGCGCCCTGATCCGGGGGCTGTTGGCCTCAGGGCGTGTGGTCCGGGAGGATTTGCTCTACTGCGACCCCGATCACCTGCGCCAGGGGGAGATGGCCGATCTGTGGGTGAAGCGGGCCCGGCACAATGTCGATGTGATGACGGCCGACACCGTGGTCCTGGCGGTGAAGCCCCAGGTGGCGGCGGGGGTGCTGCAAGAAATCAAGGGACAGGACCGTCCCGGCCAGCGCGTCATTTCCATCATCGCCGGGCTGCCGCTCGCCGTCCTGGAGGAGGCCCTCCCCCAGGCCCGGGTGCTGCGGGCCATGCCCAACACCCCGGTGCTGGTGCGGGCCGGCATCACTGCGGTGGCCGCCGGCTCCCGGGCCAGCGCGGAGGACCTGCTTTATGCCCTGGAGCTTTTCCGCGCCGGCGGGCGGGCCGTGACGGTGAGCGAGGGGCACCTGGACGCGGTGACGGGGCTGTCCGGCAGCGGACCGGCCTACGTGGCCCTGTTCATCGAGGCCCTGGCCGACGGGGGCGTCAAGATGGGGCTGCCCCGGGCCCTGGCCCTGGAGCTGGCCGCCCAGACGGTGCTGGGGACCGCCTGCCTCTGCCTGGAGAAGGGGCTGCACCCCGCGGCGCTGAAGGACCAGGTGGCCTCGCCGGGGGGCACCACCATCCACGGCCTGCACGCCCTGGAGCAGGGGGGCTTCCGGGCCGCGGTGATGAGCGCAGTGGAGTCGGCCACCTGGCGGGCCCAGGACCTGGCCGCAGCCGGCGTCAAATGAATAGCGGGGGAGGAGCGTTAGGGTCGCCACGCCCTGTTCCTGCCCCCTCCGGTTCCGAAGCAGGAGCTTCGGGTGCAATGGCGTTCCCAAGCGGGAGCTTGGGAACGAGGGTTTTGCTCATCCCTCGTCCCCGCACCGTAATTTGTGGATCATGATCAGCCCGGTGAGGACTGGTGTTACCATCCCAAGGGAGGCCGCGGGAGAATAGAGGCAGGCGCGAGGGCCTGGCACCGGCTCGGTTGGTCCAGGTCCAGGCTTGCACCTGCAACCCGACACCTGACACCTGACACCTGGCGCCTGGCGCCTGCCCCCTACCTCACCCTCCCTGCACCGCCAGCTTCACCGTCACCGTGGCCGCACCCTGGGCCGGTTTGGGGAAGGTGAGGCCCTTCAGCTTCTCCTGGAGGCAGTTCCCCAGGGCCGGGCCGCTGCCCGGGGTTTTCAGCAGCGGCTGGCCGGTGATGCGGCCGTCCGGGCCGATGGTGAAGGTCAGGACGATCTCCGGCGGCAGCTTCACCTTACGAGCCGCGGCTTCCCGGACGCAGGTCTCCAGCTTGGGCAACGCCCCCTCCAGGGCCGTCTCCACCGCGGCCTGGTCCACCGCGCCCTTGATTGCGGTTTCCAGAATCCTCAAGGAGAGCTTACCCTTCTCTTCCTTTTTGCCCGTGGTGATTTCGGTGGATTCACCCGCAGGTATCCGGGAAGACACTCTCCCGCCATAATAAGAGGCCAGGGGCGGCGGCGCCAACATTTTCCCGGCGCCGGGGGCAAAGCCGCCGTCCATCTCACCGACGGCCCGCCCGCTCACGCCCTGGGGCAGCGGCAGGGGCTGCTTCACCGTCACCACGGTGCCGTCGGCCCGCTTCACCTGGTCCACCGCCACAAAGGAGGTGTACTGGGTCATGAGGCTGTATCTGAGGCCCAGCCCGGTGATTTCCTTGGTGAGCGGCCCCTCGCCCTTCTCCAGGAAGGACTGGTCCGTCAGGCGGGCGATGCGTTTCCTGGCCCACAGCAGCCGCAGCCCGGCGTTGTCGGGGCCGGCCTTGCCGTCGGCCACCTTCACCTCCTGGCGGAAGTCGCCCGCGGCGGTCTTGCCGGTGACCACAATGGTCCCCCCGGGGCTGCCCCGGTACTTGCCCATGACGGTGATGGGCCGGAGGGCGAAGAGGTCGGGCACGGCTTCGGGCTCCACCTCATAGGCGCCAAACCCGCTGAAAGAGACCTTGATGTGGTTCAAGACCGGCTGGTCGATATATTTTTTGAAACGGGCCGCCTCCCGCCGGGCCTCGGCGGCGTTGAGCAGCACGAAGGGCTCGCCCAGGCCCGCCCGGGCCATGCCTTCGATGAGGTGGCGGTTCACCGAGGCGCCGATGCCGAAGGGGAAGAGGTTGGCCTCGCCCAGGTTCTTGCGGATGAGATTGAAGAGTTCAGGCTCCACCCGCACATAGCCGTCCGTGGCCACCACCACGATGCGGGAGGTGTTGGGCGTGCGGGGCAGGGCCAGCGCCCGCTTGAAGGCGGGCATGATCTCGGTGCCGCCGCCGCCGGGCCGGGCCTTGATGAAAGCGATGGCCTGCTCCTTGTTGGCGTCGGTGGCCGGCAGCGAGCCCGCATCGGACAACACCGCGTTGCCGCTCTCAAAGAGCAGCACGTTCATAAAGTCCGTGGGGCGCAGGCCCTTGATGATCTCCTCCATGAGGGCCCTGGTGATGTCCAGGGGGAAGCCGTGCATGGAGCCGGACACGTCCACGATGAAGATGTACTCCCGGGGCACCACGGCCTGGGCCTCCACCCGGGCGGGGGGCTCCAGCATGAGCAGGAAGAAGTTCTCGTCCTGGCCGGGATAGAGCAGCAGGCCCGTCTCGATCTTGTTTCCGGCCAGGGAGTAGCGCAGCACAAAGTCCCGGTTGCCGCCGGTCTTCTCGTCCTTGAGGGTGACCTCCGCGGAGGTGGGCGAGGCGAACTTGGTGTCCACCTCATGGCTGGGGCTGGCCAGCTTCACCAGAGGCAGGCCGCTGTTGACGTTCACCTTGAGTCCGAAGGTGTAGGGCGGCCCCTCCCCTTCCCGCAGATAGGGATTCTGCACCCACTTTTCCGACTCCGGGGCGTCCTTGGCCTTCAGGTTGGAATAGCGGGGGCCCACCACCGTGGGGAAGACGAACTCATAGATCTGCTCCTGGGGCTCCAGCAGCTCCAGGTAATCCAGTTCCACCTTGATTTCGTCGCCGGGCAGGATGTTGGCCAGGTTCATCTGGAAGACGTTGGGGCGCTGCTGTTCCAACAGCGAGGCCGTCTTGCCTTCCCGCTTGGCCTGTTCATAGGTCTCCCGGGCCTGCCGGCGCTCCATGATCCTGGCTTCCACCACCCGTCCGCCCACGGTCATGCGCAAGGCGTGGACCGCGGCCCGGGTGGAGCCGGGGAAGACATAGATGGCCTCCAGGGTCTTTTTGCCCTGGTTCCGGTAGACCTGGGTGACCTTGACGGCCGCCACCGTGCCGGCGATCCTGACCTCGGCCCGGGTGCTCTTGAGCGGCAGGGCGTCGGTCGTGGGGTCGTCGGTGAGGACCACGAAATAGGGCGAGAGAGTCTTGTCCTCCGCCGGCAAGGCCTTGCCTTTCTGGGCCGACAGGGGGCTTGCTCCCAGCCCGGCCAGGAGACCCCCCAACAGCAGGGCCAGCCAGAGATGGGGGCGAGGTCTGGGTCTACGCAGCGCTCCCGCGGAAAAATGAGTTGCCATAATACCACCTTCAACGTGATCCGGCCTGTGCTTGCCACCGTGGCCGGACCGGACGCCGGAAACCCTCACGGACCGGGTCCGGATTTCTGCCAGGAAAAGTTCCTTATCCCCCTCTCCCCCGGCGGGGGAGAGGGCCGGGGTGAGGGGGAGAACTGTTCATGCTTTGCGGGTAAGCCGCAGGCTCATGAGTAAGTGTCTTGACAAAATCTTTTCATGTCTTCCGGGTGGGCCGGAGGCCCAGGTGCGACTGTTCCGAACGATCTTGTCTTCATGATTTATCCATTAGACGGGATGGATGCTCTTTCGTTAAAGGGGAGGGGGCGGCGCAGAGGGCGACAGCCGCCCGGGAAGTCCGCGCAAGGCTTGAGCTGTCGGGGCTTTTCCCCGTCTTTTTATTTGACAGCATCACCTCCTGGGAATATATTTTCCACAGTGGCGGTGTAGCTCAGCCGGTTAGAGCATGCGGCTCATATCCGCAGTGTCCGGGGTTCGAATCCCTGCACCGCCACCAAAGGTGTTAGTGTTTTCAACTTAAAATTTCGGAGGATGAGACTCGATGAAAAAACTCTTGACCCTGGCAACAGTGGGCGCTTTTGTGCTGAGCCTCCAGGGAGCTTCCCTGGCCCAGCAGAAAGAGGACAAGGGCCCCGCAGGATCTCCGCCGCCGGCTGCGGTAGAGACTCCGCCGCCGGGCACGGCTACGCAACCTGAGACCGCCAAACCCGAAAAGGAAAAGACCACCAAAAAGAAGGCCACCAAGAAGAAGAAAAAGACCACCAAGAAGAAGCCCAAACCCAAGAAGCCGGTGGAAACAGAATCCTAACCCGGTGGGGGAAAGTCGGTTTAACTGGTTATATCACCGGCGGTCCGGGGGGCCCCGCCACCCCGACCGGCCTCCCGGCCCGCCGCTTTGTCCGAGTGATTGTCGGAGGCGCAGATGCGCAAATGTCTGAGCACGGCGCTGGCGGGGATGTTGCTCCTGAGCCTGCCCACGTGGGGACGGACCCAAAAAGAGGTGGAGCCGCCCGCCGTGCCCCCCATGTTGGAGGGGCAGCGCCCGCTGGAGCAACTCGAGCCCAAGAAACCCGCTTCTCCTGCACCTCAGGAGGTCAAGACCAAGCCCAAGGGAAAGGGCAAATCCGGCAAGAAGACCCAGGTCAAGGCCGGCAAAACCGAGAAGAAGAAGAAGACCGTCGGGAAAGCCGGCGCCAAGAAAAACAAGAAGAACGGCAAGACCGCCAAATCCACCAAGAAGAAATCCGCGCCCGCCATCCCCACCCCCGAGCCGGTGCCTGACAACAGTTAGGGGGACAGGGGGGGCCTGCACCGCGGGTGGTCCGAGGGGCGATGCCCTGCACCAGCGGCGCCGCTGCCCGGAAATCGCGGCGGCAGGGGGAATCCTCCCTGCCCGCCGCCGCCAGGAGAACGGAAATGAAGCAGGGGATGCTCCTGTTGACGATCTTGCTGGCCCTCAGCCTGTCTTTGGGCGGGCCGGCCGGGGCCGAAGAAGGCGGCTTTCTCTGGGACGGCAACCGCTGGGTCCAGGCCTCCCTGGACGGCAAAATCGGCTACATCTGGGGAGTGGGGAACCTGGCCGACCTGGAGGTGACCTCGGGCAAAGCCAAAGCCGGGGCCATTGCCCAGGCGCTGGTCCGGGAAATGAAGCAGAAGACCGTCTCCCAGATCGTCCAGGAGGTGGATAAGTATTATCAGGACAACCCGGCGGAGATCAAGACCTCGGTGATCGAAGTCATTCTCCACCGGTACCGCAAGGAAATGGGTAAAGGTGTGAAGGGGGAGGGAAAAAAGCCATGAAGAAGACCGTCGTGTTGTTAGTGGTGGCCGCCCTGTGGTTGGGGGGATGTTCGGGCATGTCACCCACGGAACAGCGGGTTCTGAGCGGCGGCGCCATCGGCGCCAGCAGCGGCGCCCTCATCGGCTGGGCCGCCGGCAACCCCGCAGTGGGCGCAGCCGTGGGCGGCGGCGCCGGCATGTTGGGAGGCCTGATCTACGACCAATACCAGAAATCCCAGGGCCGGCCTTGAAGAAAGGCCGGGAACCGGGGATTTCCCGCGGCTTCCCGCCCCCGCGGCGGGAGGCCGTTTGTTTTTGGGCTCCGGGTTTGGGGGACCCTCCCTGACCGGCCAGAGTTCCGCCGGCCCGGGGGTCCCGCCGTCGGCCGCCCCTGCCGGAGCTGATTTTCCTCTGATTCCCAGGCTCCTGCTGCCTGCAAAAACTGTTGCCGGCGGAGGGGCCGGAAGTCACCACCCCTGCCCCCTCCCCCGCAGCCCCTCCCCCTTTCTCCGGCAGCGTTTTCAGGTCCGGCGGATTAGAGCTGCGGGTGTCTCGGCATCCATCAATCCACCGCGGGGGTGGTTTTCTCCAGGATAGCCGGGGAAATTTCCAGGAATAATTCCGTGAACCGCACCACGCCCACCATCCGCTGCTCTTCCATGACCGGCATCATGTCCAGGTTTTCCTGCACCATCAGAAACAGGGCCTTGGCCATGGAATCATCGGCTTTTACGGAAACCTTGACAGGACTCATGACTTCACTTACCGGTCTTTCGGCATGCTTTTTCATGCGGGGGCCGAACAGGTCAACCATGACGATGTCCAGGGTGGGATCGGTCTGGACCAGCTTGCTCTCCCGCAAAAAATCCATATCCAGGCCTTTCAGCAGGTCTTTAGGGGTCAGGATGCCGACCAGCTGATACTTTTCATTGAACACCAGCATGGTCCGAAGTTCAGAAACCCCGGCGTGCCTGAGGGCCGACTCCTGCACGGTGGCCACCGCCTGTCGGAGGGTGAACCAATAGGGGATGTGGGGATAATCCTCCAAGAGGATCATCACTTCACGGATTTTCTTCTTTTGAAGCATGGGAGCCTCCTGGGCCGACCAGTTATTGCAAAGGAAGCTGTCTTCGGATCCGCCACCAGGCGGGGGAAGACGGCGCCCAGAGCTGCAAAGGCCGTCGCCCAAGGGAGCGACGGGATTCAGGCTTCGTCCCTTTCAGGAGCGAGACCCCGGACCATCGGGCAGGCGGACGCGGGTCCAGGCCTGCTCTGCCTTGTCATTCCTGGACCATTTCCTTCATTTCCGGATAGTTGCGGATGACGTTGATAAGCTGGACGGTCCGCCTCTCCAGGCGTCGTTTAAAGATGGCGAAGATGTTTTTCATGACCCGGTAGCCGGCCTCCTGGTGGCGGTCGAGGAGGCGCAGAAATTCCATTCCGGGGACCAGAAAGAGCTCGGACGGTTCGGTGCACAGGGCGTTGGACTTGTGGGTCCGGTCGGTGGGGGAGAGGGCCGACCAGCCGAAGGAGTGTCCGGATTTCACCGAGCCCAGGGACATCATCACCCGGGGCGAGACCTCCACTTCCAGGAGAACCTTGCCCCGTTTGAGCATATACAATAAAGCCGCGGGATCGTTTTCGTTGAAGATGATTTCCCGTTCCTTGCCTTCCCGGGGCCGGACCAGAGGCTGCAGTTCCTCCAGCATGGGATCGGTGAAGTCCTGCAGGAGAAGGATTTTTTTCAAGTCGTCAAGGCTTACCATACCGCGCTCCTTGTCAGACCAGACCGGATAAGATGAAAAACAGCAGCAGGAAGGCCGTGGCCACCGCGGCGCCGATCCCCACTGGTGCGGCGCCGCTGGCCAGGGTCTGTTGCAGGACCAGGTTTTTTTCCCGGAGTTCCTCTCCGCGCAGCCCCCGGGCCAGCCAGCAGGGATAGAGCAGGACCTGGGCCAGGCGGAAGGGGAGGTCGCGCGACCGGCGGCCCAGCCATCCGGCCAGTCCCAGGCTGAAGACCTGCTCGGCCCGTTCGTTCACGCCGTTCAGGACCCGGTCCGAAATGCGGTAAAAGAGGCGTCCCCCCCGGCGGTAGAACCAGTCCGTATCGATTGAAATAGTTTCGGTTCGTTTAAGCAAAGGGAGGAAGAGGAAAAAGACGAGACCTGAAAACATGAGAAGTTGTAACTGGTTTACCACATGATGAACGGTATAGGCCTGATAAGTGACTTCAAAAGGCAGAATCTGATAAAGCGGTTGGGGATAAACCCCCAAAAAAATACACAAGAAAGACAAAAAGCCCATGGCCGTCAGCATGGATTTGTTGGTTTCACCCGGCCGGAGTCCCTTATCTTTAGCAAAGAAAACAAAATAAGGAAACTTGATGCCTGCATGAAGGAAGACCCCGGCTGAAGCGATCTCCAACACCAGCCAAACCCAGGCCAGATGTTGTTGGATGGCCCCTTGAATAATAAGGGACTTACTGGTAAACCCACTGGTTCCGGGGAAGGAGGATATGGAAAGAGCACCGATGACTCCAAACACCATGGTCCAGGGCATCGTCTTGTAAAGTCCCCCGAGTTCTGTACATTTACTTTTGCCGACCATTGCCAAAACCGCTCCGGCCGACATCCATAGCAGGGCCTTATAAATGATATGGCAGAAGGCATGGGCAATGCTGCCATTGAGGGACATCATAGTCCCGATGCCCACCCCGACTACCATAAATCCCACCTGGTTGATGATGCTGTAGGCGAGAATCCTTCTCATGTCATTTTCTAACAGTGCGTAAATAATTCCATATATTGTCATCAGGCACCCGACGAGGATGAGAACTTCCCATCCGGGATACCCTCGGACCAAAGTATAAACCGCGGTCTTGGTGGTATAGGCGCTCAAGATAACCCCTCCGGTAACCGTGGCTTCCGGATAGGCATCCGAGAGCCAGGCGGAAAATGGCGGGGCGGCTGCGTTAATTAAAAAACCAAGCAGGATTAAACCGGTTCCCCAGTTCCTTTCGGCCATAGCCTCAAAGGACACTGAACCCGTCTGAGAGATATAGAACACTATTCCGGCTAACAGGCAAAGGCCGCCAAAAATGTGCACTAAAATGTAGCGCAGGCCGGCGTTATAAGCTTTTTGGGTTCTTCTGGCCAAAATCAAAAAGGTTGAAGAAACCGCCATGACCTCCCAAAAAAAATATAACGAAACCAGATCACCGGAAAAGACAACACCTAGAGAACTCCCAACATAAAAGAGGGCGGCTATATGTTGGGTGTTGTCTTTTAAATGAAAGGCATAAAGGAAGGCGGCAAAGGCATTTATAGTGAAAATGTATCCAAAAACCAGGCTGATTTTGTCAACCCGCAAAAGAGTTAGGTTGTAGCCGAAGAAATGATAATGCCAGGAAGCGCCTATTTCTAATTGAGAAATCAGAAAAAAAGCGGCCAGCGGCAAAAGGACTACGAAAACATTTTTGAATTTACTTTTAAAACAGGGGACCAGAAAAGCCCCCAGGATTAAAATAGCAGCAGGTGGAATGTTAGTCATAGTAATCTCCCGGCACTTTTAGAAAGAAACCGACTAATTTAGACAGCAGGATAAGAGCCGCACAGGAAACGAAACCAAGCAAGGAATAGAAGCCTATGAACCCATCAAAACCGAAATGGGCCTTAGGGGGAACGAAAAAATCCACTACAACCAATGCAATGCAGACTCCACAAAGGGCAATCCATAGTTTTTTTATGTTTTCCGCCCTGTCAAAAAAGTTGATTTCCGTTTTTGAGTCCTTCAAGTATTCGCCCCCTTACAAACCGGCTAGTTCCGCTAGTCGCAGAAATGGAAAAGGATAAAAAAAGAACAGGATGGTGCAGACAGCGGTTATTATTAGTGGAACAAGGCACCATAGAGGAGCCTCTTGGGTGGTGTTGTCGGAAAGGGATTGATCGCCTTGAAAGAAAAAAGCCCGGTACACAATGGGGAAAAAATAGGCCGCATTTAGTAAAGAACTGCTCAAAATGACGAGCAGCATCGGCCATTGATGTGCTTGCAGCGTCCCCAACACCAGATACCATTTACTTAGAAACCCTCCGGTAGGCGGCAACCCGATTACGCTCAAGGCCCCCACGAAAAAGGCGGCCATGGTGACCGGCATCCGTTTGCCGATGCCGACCAAGTCACTGAGGTATTTCTTCCTGGTGGCCACATAGATGGCGCCGGCGCAGAAAAACAGGGTGATCTTGCCGAAGGCGTGCATGGCGATATGCACCATGCCGCCCACCAGGGCTTTGGGCGAAAGCAGGGCCGCCCCCAGCACGATGTAGGACAACTGGCCGATGGTGGAGAAGGCCAGGAGGCGTTTCAGTTCATTCTGAGTCAGGGCGATCAGGGAGGCGACGATGATGGTGAAGGCGGCCACGCAGGCCACCGCCGCGCCCAGATGGAAAGAGGCCAGCAGGTCAAGGCCGAACACCCCGGTGAGGACCCGGAGGATGCAAAAGACCCCCACCTTGACCACGGCCACGGCATGGAGCAGGGCGCTCACCGGGGTGGGCGCCACCATGGCCGCGGGCAGCCAGGCGTGCAGGGGCATGACGGCCGCCTTGGCAAAGCCGAACAGAAACATGAACAACAGGACCCCCAGCAGGACCGGCGAGCCGGCGCGCGGCAGAAAACCCTGGCTTGTGAATTCCAGCGTGCCCGACAGGTGATAGGAGAAGATCATGGCCGGCAGCACCAGACCGATGGAGGAGCCCACGATATAGAGGAGATACTTGCGGCCCGAGCGCCGCGCCTCCGCATCCTGGTGGTGGGTGACCAGGGGATAGGTGGCGAAGGACAGCATCTCGTAAAACAGATACAGGGTGAAGAGATTGGCGGAAAAGGCCGCGCCGATGGTGGCCGACAGGGCCAGGGCGAAAAAGCAAAAATAACGGGTCTGGCCGTGCTCCTGCAAGCCCCGCATATAGCCGATGGAATAGGCCGAGGTGATGATCCACAGCGAAGAGGCCACCAGGGCGAAGAGCATCCCCAGGGCGTCCACCCGCAGGCGGAAGGCCACCCCGGGCAGGACTTCGGCCAGGGTGCAGACCAGCTCCCGGCCCTCCAGGACCGTCGGCAGCATGGCCAGGACGAGGAGAAACTTCAGGCCGGCGGCGCCGAAGGTCCAGGCCTCCCGGACGTTGGCGCTCCGGCTGGACATCAGGATCGGGACCACTCCGAGGGACACCAGCACGGCCAGCAGCGGTTTGAGGGAAGGCAGCGGTTCCACGTCGGTCCACCTGTTTTCAGAGCATCATTTCCGGAATGGCGTGGCGGATCACCCGGCCGACGATTTCTCCGGTGTAGAGGCCCACCAGGATCAGACTGAGGGCCGTTATCCACAGGGGCACCAGCATGCCCAGCGGGGCTTCCCGGACGGCCGCCCCGCCCTCGCCGTGGGCCGGGCCGTGGGAGGCCCCCAATGGTTCGAAATAGCCGATCTCAAAAATCCGGAAAAACAGTACCACGCCCACCAGGCTGCTCCCGAGCAGGGCCGCCAGAAACCCGTAATGGCCGCTCTGGATGGCCCCCAGCAAAAGATACCACTTGCTGAAGAACCCGCAGGTCGGCGGCACCCCGATGATGGACAGGGCCCCCACCACCAGCGCCCCCATGGTCCAGGGCATGGTCCGAAACAGGCCCGACAGACTTTCCAACCGGCTGTTCCCCTTGACGTGGATGATGTTTCCCACGGCGAGAAAGAGGCAGAAGGTCATCAGGGCGTCGTTGACGATATGCAGGACCGCCCCGGTGAAGCCCGCCCGGTTGCCCAGCCAGAACCCCCCCACCATGTAGCCCACCTCGGCCACCACGATGTAGGTCAGCATCCGCTTCACGTCCTTTTCGGCCAGGGCCAGCAAGGACCCGGCGACGATGGCGATCACCGCCAGCCAGACCACGGCGTCGTTCAACTTGAGGACCAGAAAGGCGTAGTCCAGGGTGAAGACGGTCAGGATCATGCGGATCATGACATAGACCATCACCTTGGTCATGAGGGGGGCCACCAGGCTGCTCACCGGAGAGGGCGCATAGGTGTAGGCGTTGGGCAGCCAGGCATGGAGCGGGAAAAACCCCATCTTCAGCCAGATCCCGACCATCATGATCACGAAGGCCACGATCACCACGTTCGAGCCGTGCAGGGGTTGCAGCAAACGGGAGATGTCCTCCATGTTCAGCGAACCGGTGACGATATACAGGTAGCCGACGCCCAGGAGATAAAAACAGGCGCCGATGGTTCCCATGAAGATGTAATGGAGACTGGACAGGGCCGCCCGGCCTTTCCCCAGGGCGATCAGGGCATAGCCGGTGATGGCGGCGATTTCCAGCAGCACATACAGGTTGAAGGCGTCGCCGGTGACCACCATCCCCAGCAGACCGGTGACAAACAGGACATAGAGGGTATAAAAAGGGCCGGCTTTTTCCGGGAAATCTCTTTCCACGGTGGGCCGGGCGGCCATCAGGTTGACGAATCCCACCGCGGCGATGATGACCAGGACCAGGGTGTTCAGATGGTCCACCCGGTAGTAGATCCCCCAGGGAGGGGGCCAGCCCCCGAACCAGTAGAGACCCGGGATGCCCAGGAGCACGTCGACCAGCAACCCCAGAGAAACCAGGAGGCTGCCGGCCATCGCGGCCACGGCCAGGGGGAAACACCACACCGGCCGGAGCCAGCCGGCGGCGCTGATGAAAAACGAAGCCAGCAGGGGGATGATGACCAGCAGGGCGGGATAGTGTACGTTCATGGCTCGCGAATCTGCTTGAGGATTTCGTCCTCTTCCAGGGTCTGGTGGCGCTGGTAAACCGTCACGGCAACGGCCAGGGCCACACCCAGCGTGGCCACCGAGACCACGATGGCGGTGAGCATCAGCACGTGGGGCAGGGGGTTGATGTAATCGGCGGCCCGGACGGCCTGGTGGGCGACGTCGTGGCTGTGCTCGATGATGGGGATGGTGGCCCCTTTCTTAACCCCGATGGACACATAGAACAGGATGATGGCCGTCTGAAAAATGTTCATCCCCACGATCTTCTTCACCAGGTTGTTCTTGGCGATCATGCCGTAGAGACCGACCATCATCAGCGTGATGTAAATCCAATAATTGTATCTGGCGATGACCAGCCCCAGGATCTCTTCCATGGCCTACAACCCCTCGTCATAGCGGCCCCGGGAGGCCAGATTCTTGAAGATCCAGACCATGGTGCCCATGACCGCCATGCCAACCCCCACCTCCACCAGGAAAATCCCGTGGGACCGGGCCATGATCGGCCCCCCCGGCAGCAGGGCGGCCAGGGCCTGGTAGTCCAGGAAGTTGTATCCCAGGACCAGACACAGGACCCCGGTCCCGGTGTAGATGAGCACTCCCAGGGGACTGAAAAGGGCGCTGGTCTTTTCCCCCATGCGCTTCAGGGCGGTGCGCAGGTTGTGGGACACGGAAAGGAGGATGATGCTGGCCCCCAGGATCACCCCTCCCTGAAATCCCCCGCCGGGGCTGTAATGCCCGTGGGCGATGACGTACAGGCCGAAAATCTGGATGAAGGGGATCAGATAGCGGCAGATCGTTTCGATGATGAGATCGTAAGGCGTCCAGATGCTGTCCACCGGCTCGAATTCCCGGACCGGCAGGACAAACTCCCCCCCGTCCTTGATCCGGAAGGTCAGCCCGGTCAACCGGTGCCGGAACTGTCGGGGGGCCGGCGGCCGGCGGCGGGGGACCCGCAACAGCAGGAAACAGGCCACCCCGGCGCAAAAAATCACCGTGGTCTCAAACATGGTGTCAAAACTCCGGTAATCGGCCAGCACCGAGGTCACCGCGTTGGGCACGGCGGTTTCCTCCAGGGTCTTTTCCAGGTAGCGGGGCGAGACATGGAGGCTCGCCGGGGACTCGGGGTCCCCGAACGGGGGAAAGTCGATGGTGGCATAGACCAGGATCGCCCCCACCAGCGCCACAATGATAAGTCCCAGGGCTTTCAATCCTTCGTCCTCCGGGTGGTATGGTACACCGCGGCGATGAAAAATACGGTGCTGACCCCGGCGCCCACCGAGGCTTCGGTGAAGGCCACGTCCACCGCCCCCATGATCGCCCAGAGCAGGCACATCATGAAACTGTAGGCCCCGAACAGGATGGCCGCTCCCAGCAGGTCCCGGATCATGAGCGCGCCGATCCCGCAGAGCACCACCAGGGTCAGGATGAGCAGGTCCAGTTGCCAGATCATCGGCTCACCTCCGGGGGTCCCCCTTCTTCCAGGGCTCCAGGCCCGCCCGGAACCCGGCGTCCATGATGGCATGGGTGGCCGTCGGGCTGGCCAGAAAGATGAAGACCAGGATCAACATCAGCTTCAGTCCGGTCAGCACGGAATCCAGGGTCAGGGGAAACAGTTGATGCAGGCCCAACCCGAGCAGGACCATCAGAGCCCCCATGGTGTCCAGCTTGCCGGCCGGATGCAGCCGGGAGTAAAAGTCGGGGAAACGCAGGAGGCCCAGCGTCCCGCCGGCAAAAAACAACAGCCCCGCCACCACACAGACGATCACCAGCAGAGCGATCACCATATTTCCCCCTTTATGGGTGCGCCGCCACCCGCAGCCGGCGCGGTTTTCGGACCCCGGCTGCAGACCGGGCGCCGCCGGCGCGGTTAAAAAAGCTCTTCATAAAGCCCCTTGCGCTTCTGGAAATACCGGGAGGCCGCCAGGACGGCGATAAAATTCAACAGGGCATAGGCCAGGGCGATGTCCACGAACATGTCCAGCCGGTGATACAGCAGGCCGATCAGGATCAGCAGCACCGTGGTCTTGGTGCCGATGGCGTTCACCCCGATCATCCGATCCAGCACCGTAGGGCCGACGATGCCCCGGTAGAGCGACAGCATCATCAGAAAGCCCAGAAAGAGACCGCAACCCAGGAAAAAATGGTCCACCGTCAATCCTCCCCAAAGGCCCGGGCGATGCGCCGTTCCATCTCCCCGGGCAGACCTGCGGCGCTGACCTGGTCAATGGCGTGGACGCTGAAGTCCCGGTGAAAATCGACGTAAATCGTCACCGTCCCCGGCGTCAGGGTGATCGAATTGGCGAAGGTCACCTGGGCCAGGTCGCTTTTCAAGCGGGTCCGGAACCGGATCACCTGGGGGTCGATCAGTTCCAGCATGCGGGGGTGAAAAGTAAGAAACATCACATGCAGGGCCGCCCGCAAAATCTGATACAGCAGCCATGGCAGATACCCCAGAAACCCGAAAAACGTCCGGAAGGTTCTCCCGGTGATGGGTCCGGAAAAGAGAAGGTCTGCGGAAAAATAGGACACCAGGGCGCTGGACAGGACGCCCAGCGTCAGGTGCAGGGCGTCGAACTTTCCGGACAACAGGCACCAGACCCCCAGCATCATGATAAACGTGGCTCCGTAGGCGGAACCGCTCCTCTTCTCCTCCTGGACGAGGGGAAGCTCGAGCTGCGGCTGTTCGGCGGCGTCTTTTTTCATGTCTTCCTGCTTAAAGGGATAAGATGTTGCTTTTCTAAGGTTTTTGCATAACACCCCTTGCGGCGGTTGTCAAAGCCCATTTTGGAGCCGGTTCGGGCGGCGCATCCCCCCCGGCAGAGCCGCTCAGCCCTTGGCCAGGAGCACCGGCATCCCCATAAGGGGCCAGATGAACCAGACAAACACGGCCAGCACCGTCATCAGCACCAGGCTGGGAATCCAGCCGTAGAGGAAGAAGTCGGCCGTGGTGAACTGCTTGGACTCGTAGGCGATGGCGTTGGGCGCGGCGCCGATGAGCAGGTTAAACGGCATGCCCGCGGTGACCAGCGAGGCGAAGAGGATGACATGGCCCGCCACCCCCAGGTAGTTGGCGATGACCAGGGACACCGGCAGACTGATGGCGATGGCGGCCACGTTCATGATGAAATTGGTCATGATCAGGACGAAGAAGGCGATGCCCAGGATGAACACCAGGGGCGGGGCCTTGAGGAACATGGTGAGCCAGTGCACCGCCAGCCACTGGGCCGCGCCCGTCTTCCAGAGGCAGAAGCCGATGGACATGGCGCCCCCGAACAGCAGGATGATGTTCCAGGGGATGGCCTCCAGGTCCTCAACCGTCAGAGTCTTGGTCATGAAGAAGGCGATGGTGCCGATGAGCATGATGCCGGCCCGGTCCATGTCCTGGAAGGCCTTCACCGGGGCGAAGGACTTGAGCATGAACAGGGTGATGATGCCCACCATGGTGGTGATGACGAACTTTTCCTTGTTGTTCATGGGACCCAGTTCTTTGCCCAGCGCGGCCGCCTTCTCCCGCAGTCCGGGGATGCGGTCCCGTTCGGGCTTAAACAGGATGGTGATCAGGAACCAGATGATGCAGGTCATGAGCAGGCCCACGGGCAGCAGGTACCAGGTGAGCTCGAAAAAGCCCACGTCGTAGCCCTGGGGATAAGCCACCCCGCCGATGGTGATCCCCTTGGTGAATTCCCGGAACATCCCCGCCGCGGCCACGCCCCGGGCCGCGCCCAGGTAGGTGATGATGGAGCCCGCGCCGGCCACCCAGGCCATGCCGATGAAGAGCCCCTTGCCGAACTTGGTGGGCTGGTCCGACTCGCTGTAAAGGGCGTGGATGGCCATCAGCAGGGGGAAGATGGCCGCGGCCACCGCGGTGTGGGCCATGAGCAGCGTCATGGCGGCCACCACCAGAAACGTTCCCAACAGGATCAGATTGGTCTTTTCCCCCACCAGTCCCAGCATCTTGTAGGCCATGCGCTTGGTGAGGCCGCTGGCGCTGAAGGCCAGGCCGATGACCACGGAGCCGAAAATGAACCAGACCGAGGGGTCCAGGAAGTCTTTGAGGGCCTGGTCCGCCGGGCGGATGTAAAAGAGCACCTGAAAGAGGCCGATGGCGATGGCGGTGGCGCCGATGGGCATGACCTCGAACACCCACCAGATGCCGGCCATGAGGAAGAGGCCCAGGGCCATCTTCCCCTCCCAGGAAAGCTTGAAGATCTTGCCGTTGGGGTCCACCGCATCGGGCAGGGTCTGCACCGCGTAAAAGCCCAGGAAAATCCCCAGACCCAGAAGAATGAAGATGATGCGCTTCCAGTTGATGACCTTTTTGGGCGGCGCCAGGACAATTTCTTCGGGCATCTCCGGCAGGCCCGCGCCCACCGGCATTTTCTTGGTTTCTTCAGCCATGGGTTGATATCCTCCAGGAACTTGCGGATCGTCTTATTCACCCAGCACGAGCTTGGAAATTTCGCTGAAGAGGTCGCTCAGGCGGACCATGCCCGCCACCTTGTTCCGGGCCGTCACCGGCATGATGCCCACGTTCTCTTTAATCATGAGAAACAGGGCCTTGGCGATGGGAGCTTCCGCGTCCACCGTCACCCTGATGGGACTCATCACCTCACTCACCGACTTCTGGGACTGCTCCTTCAGGCCGGGGCCGAACAGGTCCCCCATGAGCACCATGAGGTTGGGGTCCGCCTTCACCAGGGCCGTCTCCTGGAGAAACCGGGGCTCCAGGCCCTTGATGATGTCCCTGAGGGTGAGAATCCCCATGAGCTGGTACTTTTCATCGAAGACCAGCACGGCCCGGGGCTCATAGGAGCCCTCAAACCTGATGGACGCCTCCCTGACGATGGCCATGGCCTGGCGCAGGGTAAACCAGTAGGGGATATGAGGATAATCCTCCAGAGGAATCATGAGTTCCTTCACCTTTTTTTCAGCAGGCATGGGCCGCCTCCAAGTGGTTTTTGTGAATCATGGCACATAACCTGGGTTCCATTTAAGCACGGAGGGAATTAAGACGGGATTAAGAATGTGGAAGAGGCTGTTAAATTTTTGTTAAATTCCCCGGCGCCCGCACCCTGCCCCTTCATGCGCGGACCCGGGCAGGACGCCGCGGCTCCGCCGGGGCGCACCGTGCACACCGACGGCGGCTGAAGCCCCCGGTTGACAGACCGGGGCGGCTAAGGTATGCATCAAGGGCAGTTCTTTGCCAACCCCCACCCTCGGGGTGACCGCTATGCTGATCCTGCTCATGGTATTGCTGGCCGGCCTGTGGCTCTGGCCCGTGGGGCCCGAGGCCCGGCCCCTCCGGCCCCCGGAGCCTCTCCCGCCGGGGCTGCGTCTGCCTTATTTCCGTCTGCCCGAGGGGCTCACCCTCTGCGGCGAGGCGGTGCCCTTCCAGGAGCCGGAAGTGCGGGAGGCCCTGGACCGGGAATTCACCATTGTCGTCTGGAACCGGGCCCAGACCCTCATGTGGCTCAAGCGGGCCAACCGCCATTTCCCGGACATCGCCAGGAAGATCCGGGCCCAGGGCCTGCCCCTGGACCTCAAATACGTGGTGCTGGTGGAGAGCGACCTGCGCCCCAAGGCCCGCTCCCCCGCCGGCGCCCTGGGACCCTGGCAGTTCATGCCGCCCACGGCCCAGCGCTTCCAGTTGCGGGTGGGGGAGCAGGTGGACGACCGCCTGGACCTGGACGCCGCCACCACTGCGGCCCTGCGGTATCTGGCCACGCTGCACCGCACCTTCGGAACCTGGTCCCTGGCCCTGGCCGCCTACAACTGCGGCGAAGGCCGGGTGCAGCGGGCCATAAACGACCAGGGAGTCCGGGACTATTACTACCTGAGCCTCCCCGAAGAGACGGAGCGCTACGTCCCCCGCATCCTGGCGGCCAAGGCCGTGCTGGAGGCCCCGGAGGCCTATGGCTATGATATTCCTTACGACGACCTGTACCAGCCCCTGGCCGTCGACGAGGCCAATATTATCCTCACCCAGGACACCTCGGTGCGCCGCCTGGCTGAAGCCGCGGGCACCTATATCAAGCATCTGAAGAGTCTCAACCCCTGGATCAAAACCCTGACCCTGCCGCCGGGGAACTATCACTTCCTCCTCCCCAAAGGCAGCGCCGCCCGCTTCCTGGAGGCGGTGCGGCAGGGAAGGGTGTAAGGGGGGGGAGCGGTGGCTCCTGCGGCTCCGATTTACTCTACTCTGAAAATGTCTCTCGTAGGGCGCGTCTTACGCGCCACATCGTCTTAGGGGCCACAGATGGTGCGTGAGACGCACCCTACATTTTTATGGTTTTGAGTGTGCCCCTGGAACATGCATGGTTGGTTCCCAAGCAGGAACTTGGGAGCCGGCGTGGGTGGCGGGCTCTTTACCCCTGGCCCCCTCCCCCTCAAAACCTATCTGAACAACTTCGACAGGAGGAGCGCATGGCGGACCGGGAGTCGGTGTCGCTGCTGGTGACCGGCGCCTGGGTGGTGACCCAGGGGGAGGGGCGTGAGGTTTATGCTCCGGGCGCGGTGGCCGTGGCCGGTGAGCGCATCGTCACGGTGGGGCCCCAGGCGGAGGTGGAGGCGCGCTACCGGGGGGCAGAGGTATTGGCCTACCCCTCGGGACTGGTCATGCCGGGGCTCATCAATGCCCACACCCACGCGGCCATGTCCCTGTTCCGGGGCCTGGCCGACGACCTGCCCCTGGAGGAATGGCTCCAGAAATACCTCTTTCCGGCGGAGCGCCATCTCAACCGGGACATGGTCTACTGGGGCACCAGGCTGGGGGTGGCGGAAATGCTGCTCTCCGGCACCACCACCTTTGCCGACATGTACCTCTTCGCCGGCGCGGTGGCCCAGGCGGTGGCGGACACGGGCGTCCGGGCGGTGGTGGGGGAAGTGCTCTACGACTTCCCGTCCCCCAGCTACGGACCGGTGGAGGCGGGGCTCCGCTTGACCGAGGAGCTCATTGAGCAGTGGCGGGACCATCCCCGCCTCAGCGTGGCCGTCAAACCCCACGCCATCTACACCTGCTCCCCGGAACTCCTGGTCCGCTGCGGCGACCTGGCCGCCCGCCGCGGGGTGCGGCTGGTCATCCACCTGGCCGAAACCCACACCGAAGTGGCGGATTGTCTGGCCAAACATGGGGCCACCCCCGTGGGCCACCTGCATCACCTGGGTCTCTTGTGCGACCGCCTGCTGGCGGACCACGCCGTGGTCCTCACCGAAGCGGACATGGACCTGCTGGCAGAAGGCGGCGTGGGGGTGGCCCACTGCCCCGAGTCCAATATGAAACTGGCCTCGGGCATGGCCCCGGTGACGGAGCTGCTGGCCCGGGGGGTGCCCGTGGGCCTGGGCACCGACAGTTGCGCCTCCAATAACAACCTGGACCTCTTCCAGGAGATGGACACCGCGGCCAAACTGCAGAAGGTGCGGCGACTGGATCCCGAGAGCCTGCCCGCCCCCCAGGCCCTGGACCTGGCCACCCGCCACGGGGCCCGGGTGCTGGGCCTGGAAGGCCGGGTGGGCGCCCTGGCCCCCGGTTATCTGGCCGACCTCATCGTCCTGGACCTGAACCGGCCCCACCTCACCCCCCTCTACGACCCCTTCTCCCACCTGGTGTACGCCGCCTCCGGGGCCGACGTGCAGACGGTGGTGGTGCACGGCCGGATTCTGGTCCGGGACCGCCAGCTCCTGGCCTTTGACCTGGACGAAACCCTGGCCAAGGCCCGGGAACTGGCCCGGGTCATTAAAAACTTCGGAGGCTGCTGGGGGCCGCCATAAGAGCAGGGGAAGGGAAGAGAGGAGCAGAGAAGAGAGTTGCGGGGGAGGGGGCCGGGAGCCGGTGGGCCTCTGCCCTCTCCCCCGACCCCTGCGCCACCACCTGGTTCCCAAGTTTAACGTGGGAACCAGGTGGAACCCCTTAACCAGAGTGGAACCCCTTATAGGGAAGCTTTTTTCTCGTTCCCAAGCTCCTGCTTGGGAACGCCCTTGCCCCCGAAGCTCCCGCGTCGGACCCCGCCGGTTCGGCCGGATGGCCGCGCCTTGCGGAAATGAGCCTCAACTCTGCGCGATGATAAAGACGCCCAGGCAGGTGAGAAGGATGCCCGACATGCGGGTCAGGGTCACCGCCTCGCCGAAGAGCTGCCAGGCCAGCAGGGCGGTGAAGACGTAGCCCAGCGAGATCATGGGGTAGGCGTAGCTCACCTCGGCCTTGGCCAGGACGATGAGCCAGACCATGAACCCCATGCCGTAACACAACAGTCCCAACAGGACGAAGGGGTTAACGGCCGCCTGGAGGAAGACCGCAGGCAGGTTGGGGAGGGAAATGGCAAAATGCCCCACCCGGGACATGCCGTGTTTCAGGGAAAGCTGGCCGGCCACATTGAGGGTCACGTCCAGCAGAATCAACCCCAGCACCGCATAATTGAGCATGAAGCGAGGTCCTTGCACCTGTTTTTTGGGTTAGATTGAAATTTTCGAAAAAGTTAAAGGCCGATGCAAGTAAATAATCCGCCGCCCCGTAGGGTGCGCACTGCGCACCGTAACCCTGGCGCTCCGGCGGCGCGGGTTAGGATTCCTGCAGGCAAAATTTTCCCGCCGCTTCCGCTTGACCGGACCGGCCAACCCGCCCTCAACCCAAATTCCACCCGGAAAAAATATGATGGGAAGCGCAGCAGGGCGGCGGTTTTCCCCGACGCCGCGGCCACCCGGCCGCACTCCTGCGCCTTTCCTGGTACAGCCGTTGCAATAAAAACCCGAAATGGCCAGGGTCCCAGCCTGCGCTGCCATGGACAAGCAATAATTCCAGCTCTGACACCTGGCACCTGACACCTGAAACCTACATTCCCAGGAGGTGCGCATGGTATCTCTGATTCCCGGGCTCGAGGAGGCGCAGGCCTACCTGCGGTCCGCACCCCGGTCGTCTCAGGAGGATTTTGCCCAACTCCTCAAGACCGTAAGCCGCGGCGTCGGGTCGTCGCTGCCGCCTGAGCCGCCCCGGTACGTGGTGCAGCGGGGAGACAATCTCAGCGCCATCGCCAAGAAATTCGGGTGCCAGGATCCCTATGCCCTGGCCCAGGCCAACGGTCTGAAGAACCCCGACCTGCTGCATCCCGGGCAGGTCCTCCAGCTTCCCGAGGGGAGCTCCGGGGCCGTCCAGGCGGCGCCCCAGGCTCCGGCCGTGGTGCGGCCCCGGGTACGGCAGGTCGCCGGCGCGCCGGAAGCGCAGCCGACGGCCCGGGGCGCGTCCCGGAAGGCGGCGCCCGCCGCGGTCCCGGGACAGGTGGTGGTGGCCTCCTGGTACGGGCCCCGGCACCACGGCCGCCTGATGGCCAACGGCCAGCCCTTCAACATGTACGCCGACACCGTGGCCCATCCCAGCCTCCCCTTCGGCACCAAACTCCGTCTGACCAATCCGGACAACGGCCGCAGCGTGGAGGTCCGGGTCACGGACCGGGGGCCCTATATCAAGGGGAGGGGTATTGATCTCTCCTATGGAGTGGCGCAAAAGCTGGGGATGGTTAATGCCGGCGTGAAACGACTGCTGATGCAGAAGAGTTAAGCGGGTTCAGAGGGCATCAGGCGCCGGAAATTCTCCACCGCCGCCGGGACCAGGCGCCTGATGAAGACCACCTGGTCCCGGAGGGCCAGCTTCCGGTAGGCTTCATACCCCGGATGGCGGGGCGACAGGCGGGGCGTTTCCCGGGAGAAGGACGAACCTTCCTTCCAGGCCAGGCGCACCAGCTCCACGATGGGGGCGTCCTGCTGAGGCGCCTCCTCCACCCACCCCAGACGCCGCATCACCTCAAAGCGCACCCGATCCATCAGGGCGAAGGCCGTGTCCATGATCTTCAATTTGGTGGGGGCGGCCAAGTCGTCCAGACGGAAGCGCACCGACCCGCCCAGTCGCTCAATTCCCATCACCAGGTCAAAATAGATATAGAGCGTCTCGTCCCCGGGGGTGGCCAGGGTCAGAAGAGTGGCCGGGCTCAGGTCCTGGAGGCGGGTGTCGGGGCCGAACTGCTCCTGGAAGCGGGCCAGCCAGGTGCGGAAGCCCTGGTCTGCGGCCAGCTTGCGGCGGTAACGGTCCAGGTCCAGGAGCTCAGCCATGATCGTCCCCCTGCCCCCGGACGGCGGCGGACTGCTGCACCATCCTGAGGCCCCGTCCCATATACTGCAGGCCGGAGATGACGGTGAAGAGCGCGGTGGCCCAGAAAAACCAGGTGAGCAGCGGCGGCGGCAGCTTCCACACCTTCCCTGCCAGCACCAGCAGCACCGTGCCGATCTGCATCCATGTGGTCAACTTTCCCGCCAAGCTGGGCTGGACCACCAGGGGCGCCTCCACCAGCTTCAGGATGACCACACCCACCAGGATGATCACATCCCGGGTGAGGACCACCACGGTGAGCCAGGGAGGGATGAGGCGCAACACCGCCAGGGCGATGAAGCTGGTGGACATGAGCAGCTTGTCGGCCAGCGGGTCCAGGATGGCCCCGAGGGGTGATTTCTGCTGCCACATGCGGGCCACCAGGCCGTCGGCCAGGTCGGACAACCCGGCCACCAAAAAGATGATGAGGGCCCTACGGTAATTCCCCTGGATCAGGCAGATGAGAAAGATGGGAACAAGCAGGATGCGCGCCAGAGTGATGAGATTGGGAATGGTGAGACGGGCGGAATTGGAGAGCGGGGCAGCCATCACGGCTCTATAATGTATCAGAAAAATTTTTGAGATAAAAGGACATCCCACAGCAGACCCCTCTTCCTCCTGAATTTTTCTTTCGCCGGGGATATTTCCGCCGCCTCTTTCCGGCCCCCCCTTGAAATTCCTCATGGATTACCTCATATTGTAAATGACGGAAGGCCGGCCGGAGGTTTGCGGTCAACCGGGATGCCCTCCCGTCCGGCTCCTCTCAGCCTGGCCGGTTCAGCAGAGGGCCGGGTTCGACCCTTGCAGGTCGGCCCCGCCCTTTTGCACGATGGAGGTTGTCATGCCCATTTTTGAGTACCGCTGCCGCGCCTGCGGGGCGGAATTTGAGCAACTGGTCTTCGGCAGCAATGCTGCGGTGCAGTGCCCCACCTGCCGGGGGGCCGAAGTGGAGAAGCTGATGAGCGCCTGCGCCGCCAAGATCGGCTATAAGTTCACCGCCGCCTCCAAGCCGGCGGACGCCTGCTCCGGCTGCACCTCGGGTTCCTGCAGCACCTGCGGGTAGAGAGCCCACGTGGCGGCAACCGTGCGCATCGGCACCCGGGGCAGCCTCCTGGCTTTGGCCCAGACCCGGTGGGTGGCGGCCGCTCTGGAGGAGCGCCATCCGGGGTTGGCCGCCGAACTGGTGGTCATCAAGACCACCGGCGACAAGCTCAAGGATGTGCCCCTGGCCCAGGTGGGAGGCAAGGGGCTGTTCATCAAGGAGATCGAAGAGGCTCTGCTGGCCGGCGAAGTGGACCTGGCGGTGCACAGCCTGAAGGATATGCCGGCTGAGCTCCCTGAGGGCTGCGTCCTGGGGGCGGTGCCGCCCCGGGAGGACTGGCGGGACGCCTTCCTCTCCCACCGCCACGCCTCCCTCTCGGCCATCCCCCCCGGCGGTCGGGTGGGGACCGGCAGCCTGCGCCGGCGCATCCAGATCTTGAACCGCCGCCCCGATCTGGAGGTGGTGCATCTGCGGGGCAACGTGGACACCCGGCTGAAAAAAATGGAGACCCAGGGCCTGGACGCCATTATCCTGGCCGCCGCCGGGTTGAACCGCCTGGGGCTCTCCCACCTGCCCCGGGCCTGGCTGACTGCCCAGGAGATGCTCCCCGCCATCGGCCAGGGGGCCCTGGCCCTGGAGATCCGGGCCGACGACCAGAGGATGCGGGACCTGGTGGGGGGCCTGGACCACCCCCCTTCCCGCCTGGCCGTAGAGGCGGAACGCGCCTTCCTCCAGCGTCTCGAAGGCGGCTGCCTGGTGCCCGTGGCCGCCCTGGGGCAACTGGCCGGAGACGAGGTGGTGTTGGAGGCCCTCATCGGAGATCTCAGCGGCGTCGTCATCTTCCGGGACCGCTTGGCCGGACCGCCGCGCCAGGCCGCCGACCTGGGCCGGCGCCTGGCCGACCTGCTTCTCAACCGCGGCGGCCGGGACATCCTCTCCCAGATTTACGGCCGGCCCTTGTAAACCAGGGACATCCGGAAGCGGGTGTCCTGCCCAAGCCGAGCGGAAACTGTGGTAAAAGTTTTTCTTGACAGGTCAGACCTGATGCGCTATGTTGCAATATAAGAGGATAAAAGGGGGAAAGTCATGCTGGGTCCATGGGGGAAGACCTGGCGCCTTGTCTGCATCGGGTTTTTCTGCGCTCTCCTGGCCTTGATGCCGGGAAGAGTGGCCGCTATCGTTTGCCCTCCACTCTGTTCCCTGGCAGCCCTGACGTTTCCCCTCACTCCCGTCGACTCGACGTCCTCCATGGAAGCCCAGATGTTGGGGGAGAAGCCCTCCCGGCCTCCCGTCAGCGAAGTTCTGCCCATCCACGGCTCCCAGCGTCCGGAGGGCGAAACCGCCCTCAAATTGCCGGGCAACATCGAACTGCGCATCTCCTTCCTGTACGACGGCAAGCGGAGCACGCTCTTCCCGGAGCGCCCCGTCCAGTCCCACCTCCTCTTCCGGTCATCCGTGGAGTACCGCCTGCTCCCCAACCTCCAGGTGGGGCTGAGCAGCTTCCTCTACCAGACCCCCGCCGACAGCCAGCTCTTTCAGCGCCGCTACGGCGGCATGGTTTTGGGCTGGGGTCCCGGCATCAAGTACGACCTGGGCCGCTGGAGCTTCACCCTGCGCTCCCAACTGGAAACGGGCTCCCGGGAGCGGGGCGAAAACCTGCAGAACTGGTTCCGGGTCTGGTACGCCTTTTAATCCGTCATTTTCTTTTCTCATCCCCTGCTACCCGTGCGTTTCCCCTCGCCCCTGGTCCCTGCCCGCTTTCTCCGTCGCCGGCAACGCTTCCTGGCGGAAGTGGAGTTGCCGGACGGCCGCCGCACCTGGGTGCACGTCCCCAATTCCGGAGCCTTGACGGGCTGCGCGGCGCCGGGCCTGGAGATTCTTCTCACCGCCGACGGCCGCCCCGGCCGCAAGACGTCCCACACCTGGCGATTTTCCCGGGCGCCGGGGGGCTGGACCTGCATCGACACCCTGGCGCCCAACCGGCTGGTGGCCGCGGCCCTGGCCGGGGAGGGTCTGCCCGGCGTCCCCCGGCCTTTGAGCTTCCGGCCCGAGGCGCCGCTGGCCTCGGAGGCGCGTCTGGATTTTGGGGGCGATCTGGGAGGCCGCCTCCTCTTCGTGGAGGTGAAGAGCGTCACCTGGGTGGAAGACGGCGTGGCCCTCTTTCCCGACGGGGTGACCTCCCGGGGCCGCCGCCACCTGACGGAACTGGCCGCCCTGGCCGCCCAGGGCCACGAGGTCTGGCAGGTCTTTGTGGTGCAGCGGGAGGATGCCCGCCTCTTCCGTGCGGCCCACCGGGTGGACCCGGCCTACGCCCGACAGTTGAAGCAAACTGCGGCCAATGGGTTGAACATCCTGGTTATTTCGGAAAAAGTGGACCCACCCCACATTACCCTTGCCTCCACCCTGCCGTTTGATTTATCATTCCCATCCGAATGACTTAGAACTTTTGCAACTTCCATGCTCATTGCTCCTGCACATTTGTTAAAAAATCATTAAAAAATATGGTGAGATCATTGAGGTTTGGAGGGCGCCGGCACGAGTTTGCGCCTGAGCGCCGCCCTCCCATCGACCACTTTGCTAAGGAAGAGCGGCACGATGAACAACGACAACCTGAAAATTTTCACGGGCAACGCCAATCCGGAACTGGCCCGAAAAATTTGCGCCCACCTGGACGTGGATCTGGGCCAGGCCCAGGTGTCCACCTTCAGCGACGGGGAGATCCGGGTGGAGATCGGGGAAAACGTGCGGGGCCGGGACGTCTTCCTGATTCAGTCCACCAGCCCTCCGGCCAACCACCATCTGATGGAGCTCCTCATCATGATCGACGCGGTGAAGCGGGCCTCGGCCCGGCGCATCACCGCGGTCATCCCCTATTTCGCCTACGCCCGCCAGGACCGCAAGGTGGCGCCCCGGGTGCCCATCAGCGCCAAGCTGGTGGCGGACCTGCTCTCCACCGCCGGGGCCCACCGCATCCTCACCATGGACCTGCATGTGGGCCAGATTCAGGGCTTTTTCAATATCCCGGTGGACAACCTCTATGCCTCGCCGGTGATGATCCCGTACATCAAGGAGAACTTCAACCACGACCTGGCCATCGTCTCCCCGGACGCGGGCGGCGTGCCCCGGGCCCGGGCCTACGCCAAGCGCACCGCCGCCTCCCTGGGGCTCATCGACAAACGGCGGGACTCCAAGGGCAAGGCCCAGGCCATGAACCTCATCGGCGACGTGATGGGCAAAGAGGTGGTCATTCTGGACGACATCGTGGACACCGCCGGCACCCTCACCGAGGCCGCCAAGGTCATCGTCATGAGCGGCGCCAAGCACGTCAACGCCTGCTGCACCCACGCGGTGCTGTCCGGGCCGGCCATCGCCCGTCTGACCGACTCCAGCCTGCGGCGCCTGGTGGTCACCGACACCATTCCCCTGAGCGACGCAGCCAAAGGCTGCGGCCGCATCGTCCAGCTCTCCGTCTCCCACCTCCTGGCCCGGGCCATCCATAACATCCATCACGAGGACTCGGTGAGCTCGCTCTTTGAGATTCATTTTTAAGGATTCTGCCGGAGGAAGTCCCCGATCACACCGGGACATAATGGATTGAATTGAAAAAGACGGCAATTGAGGCAGCCGCGGGGCCTAATACTTAATTGCGTTCGCCGACCTCGGCGTGCACGGCACGCCCTATTACCTATGAAATGACCCAAGTTTCGCAGGGTGCGCACCGCGATCTTTCGGAAACAGAGACGCCAAGACAACCCGGCACCCGGCACCTGACACCTGACACCTGACATCTGACACCAGCCCCCTCCCGCCTCACACCACCGAATCGGTGATGCGGATGTCGAAGACCCGTTGGCTTTTCCGCTCCGAACGTGGCAGGTCGCCGTAGGCCACCACCTCCACCTCCGGGGTGACCATGAGGCGGTGTTTGATGAGGTAAATGACCTCCCGCCGCAACTCATCGGCGCGCCGGGCCTCCACGCCTTCGCCCCGCTCCACCTTGAGCAGCATATGGTCCCGTCCGGCCTGGTCCCGGCGGAGGTGCACCTGGTATTCCGAACCCAGCCCCGGCACCTCCGACAGCAGCCGGTCGATGCCGGCGGGATAGATATTCACCCCCCGGAACTTGAACATGTCGTCGGTGCGGCCCCGGATGCGGCTGTGCCGGGGCAGCACCGCGCCGCAGGTGCAGGGGTCGGGGATGATGCGGGTGATGTCGTGGGTGCGGTAGCGCAGGAGGGGCGCGGCCTCCTTGGCGAGCGTGGTCACCACCATCTCGCCCCATTCGCCGTCGGGCAGGGGCGCCAGGGTCTCCGGGTCCAGGATTTCCAGGATATAATAGTCGGCCCAATAATGGATGCAGTCGTGGTGGGGGCACTCGATGCCGGTGCCCGGCCCGTAGAGTTCGGTCATGCCGACGATGTCGAAGAGCTCCACCCCGCCGAAGAGGTCGGCGATCTTTTTGCGCATGGAGACGCTGGAGCGCTCGGAGCCGTAGATCACCTTCCGGATGTTGATCTTGTCGGCGATGCCCCGCTTGTGGATCTCTTCGGCCATAAGCAGGCCCATGGAGGCGGTGCAGCAGAACACGGTGGGCTGCAGGTCCAGGAAGAATTCGCATTGCAGGTCGATGTTGCCCGGCCCCACGGGCATGGCCAGGGCGCCCAGCTTTTCGACGCCCGCCTGGAAGCCCGCGCCCGCGGTCCACACTCCGTAGCCCACGGAGATCTGCACCCGGTCCAGGGGGGTGACGCCGGCCATTTCGTAGCAGCGGGCGAAGAAATGGGCCCAGTCGTCCAGGTCTTTCTGGGTATACCCCAGAATCTTGCGTTTGCCGGTGGTGCCGGAGCTGGCGTGGATGCGCACGATCTGCTCATAGGGCACCGCCCGGAAGGGGAAGGGATAGCCGTCCCGCAGGTCCTCGGGGGTGGTGAGGGGCAATTTTCGTAAATCGTCCAAAGTCCGGATGTCGTCCGGGGTGACCCCGGCCCGGTCCAACTGTTCCCGGTAGAAGCTGGAGCCTTCGTAGGCGTGGCGCACGGTCCATTTGAGGCCCCGGAGCTGGTGGGCCTGGAGTTCCTCCACGGTGCGGAAGGGCGGCATAAAGGTCTTGTGGGTGGTCATCTCTTTTTCCAGGCGGATGTTGGTGAGGCCCGCCGCACCCAGACGGCTGGCGGCCGGGTTGTTGCCGGAGGCGGCCCCCAGAAAGGCCCGGCGCAGTTCGGGGTCCACCAGGAGTTTCTGGCTGCGGCCCTGGCCGGTGATGCGGCCGTTGGCCAACAGATAGGCCGACCCCGAGGCGGTGAGGCCCCGGGCGGCGTTCTGCTCCACCAGCAGGATGGTGACGCCGCTGCGGGAGAGTTGGTGGATGATGTCGAAGATCTCGTCGGTGATCAGCGGCGCCAGCCCCAGACTGGGTTCATCCATCAGCAGGAGCCGGGGCCGGGCCATGAGGGCCCGGCCGATGGCCACCATCTGCTGCTCGCCGCCGGAGAGGGTGGCGGTGCGCTGGGAGAGGCGCTCCCGGAGCTTGGGGAAGCGGGCGCAGACCTCCTCCAGACGCCGGGCCAGCTCGGCCCGGCCGGGCTTCAGCACCAGGGCGCCCAACTCCAGATTTTCGCGCACCGTCAGGTCCCCGAACATCTCCCGGCCCTCGGGGACCAGGGCCACGCCGAGAGCGGCCATGGCCGCGGGGGAGGAGCCGGTGACCTCCCGGCCGTCCAGCAAAATGGCGCCCCCCGAAGGTCTGATCAGGCCCATGACGGCCTTGAGCAGACTGGATTTGCCCGCGCCGTTGGCCCCCACCAGGGCCACCGTCTCCCCCCGGCGCACCTCCAGGTCCACCCCGAACAGGGCCTGGGCGGCCCCGTAGTGCACCCTCAGATCGCGAATGCTCAGCATGATGTCCGTGACGCCGACTTGCATGGCGGCCTGTTTTGAAAAGTCAGTCAGCTTCTCTTTGCGCCCTTTGCGCCTTTGCGAGAAACTAGATTCACGCAAAGCCGGCAAGATCGCCAAGGATTTTCATGTGTTACGGGTGGGCCAAGGGCCCATGAGGGACTGCTTAGGAAAAGTTCCTTATCCCCCTCTCCCCCGGCGGTAAAAGTTAGGGCCGTGGGGCGATGGTATTATAGCCGGATCCCGTCCTTCCGGGGAGACGATGGTGGGCCGAATCCCGCCATTGACAGCCAAAATTCCCGGGTTATCTTTATAATCACGAGGTCAGGAAAATCGGTCCGACGTCGTCCCTGGCAATGCCGAACGGAGCGAAGGATCCCGCAGGCGCAAGCGGTTGAGATTCTTCCCGTGGCGCCCGGCGACGGCAAGCGCCATTTTGCCGGACCTCTGCTGACACCCAATTACAAGCCCCGCGCCCTCGGGCCGCCGGGTCTGCATAGGAAAGGAAGCTGACCATGAGAGACGAATACGGCAACGATCCTGCAACCGTGGAGACAATGGAACCGGACAGGATCGTCACCGCGGTCCTGGCCCACCCCTTCCACGGACGATTGGTGGAGCGGGTGATTCTCTACGTGCAACCCAAGCTCCGCTTCAAGGGAGAAAACTACAAGCTCACCTGGTGGGGGGACGGCATCGCCTATTATCGCCCGGCGGCCTGAGCCCGGTCAACATCCCAACCCCACCGCCG
>Ga0194110_10001095_pt1 | contig 34895 bp, 32 predicted proteins | sample TA2Kig1200mmetaG_FD_146192 | JGI IMG/M metagenome (GOLD analysis project Ga0194110, IMG submission 146192) | Freshwater microbial communities from Lake Tanganyika, Tanzania - TA2015032 Kigoma Deep Cast 1200m | ecosystem: Environmental > Aquatic > Freshwater > Lake | place: Tanzania: Lake...
CATCGAGGCCAATATTTCCCGGCTGAAACGGGCCTTTGGTCTGGATCGCTGCACCTGGCAGGGCTGGCCCGGCTTCCGGCAATATGTCTGGAGCGCGGTGGTGTCCTACAATGTCCTGGTTCTGGGGGTGTTGCTGCCGGCCCCGTAAGGCGCACCCCTCCAGGGCGTCATGACCAGGGGAGAGGTCCGCCCAAAAGAGGGGATAATCGGGCAACGATGCCCCGCTAACCGGCACATTCGCTTTCATAGACTTCGAATAACCAGAGCGCCGCCAAAAATTGCCCTGCCGACGCTAACACACCCACATGAAAGCACGACTTTCTGGATGAGAACTAACTAATAATTTCGCCACCCCCACCCCAGCCCTCCCCCATCCAGGGGGAGGGAGGGTGTGGAGGAAGGGTTTTGTCTGGTTCTCCCCCACCCTTTGGCTCCCCCCCCCCCCCTTGACCCCCCCGCGAAGGTGTGGTAGATGCTTGTCTGGTCATGGTTGATATGCTGACGCTGCTGGCCGGCACCGTGGTGCTGCGGCCCTATGTCTTCATCTTTCTGGCGGCCTACCTGGTCCTGGCCACCTGGCACCTGGGCGCCGGCCGCACCCTGGTCTTCCTGCCGCTGGGCTACCTCACCGCCTTCCTGGCGGAGTTCTCCTCCATCCACACCGGCTTCCCGTTCGGCCTTTATTACTATATCCCCGCCACCGTGGACCGGGAGCTCTGGGTGGCCGGGGTCCCCTTTATGGACTCCCTGTCCTACGTCTTTCTGGCCTATGCCAGCTACTCCCTGGCCCTGCTCTGCCTGGGGGAGGGGCGGCGCTTCGACCTCCCGGAGCCCCCGGCCCTGCACCGCTCCTGGCGCGCGACCTTGCTGGCCGCGGTGCTCATGACCACCCTGGACGTGGTCATCGACCCCGTGGCCCTGCGGGGCTACCGCTGGTTCCTGGGCCAGATTTACGGCTACCCCGAGGCCGGGGTCTACTTCGGCATCCCCCTGGCCAACTTCGCCGGCTGGCTCCTGGTGAGCCTGGTGATGGTCCGCCTCTTGCAGGTCCTCATCACCCGCCTGCCCAGGGGCCGGTTCTGGGACTGGGGACGGCGGGACTTCCCCGGCCGGGCGCTCCTGGGGCCCCTCCTTTATCTGGCCATTCTGGCCTTCAATCTTACCATGACCTTCTGGATCGGCGAACCCTGCCTGGGCTGGGTAGGCATCTTCATCTACCTGCCCTTCCTCACCTGGCTGGTGCTGCGGCTGACAGGGAAATGAGGGCCTCAGGCCCCCGGCCCTCCCCCCACGGTTCTCTAGCCAATCATCTCGCAGGCAATCTCCAGCGCCCGGGCCAGGCGCCGGGCGGCCAGCACGGCGCGCCGCCAGAAGTGGTGCAGCACGACCGCCCGCCGGGGGCTTGCCGCCACCCAGACCAGGGCTTGGCCCCAACCCGGCTCCACCCCCGCCTCCAGCAGCTCCGCCAGGAACCGGGGGATTTCTTCGCCGGCCCCGTCGGTGACCGTCCGCAGCCCCAGGAAGGGGACGCCCGCGTCCCGGGCGGCTTCGGCCACCGCGGCGCTCTCCTGGTCCAGGACGGGGCAGGGCAGGTGATGCAGCGCCAGGCCTTCCTGCGCCTTGCGCACGATGACGGGGGCCGTCACCAGGCTGCCGGCGTGGGCCGGCAACCCGGCTTGCCGTAAACGCGTCACCAAGGCGGAGGCCTCCAGGGCCCAAGAGTGTCCCGCCAGCGCCGCCGGTGCCCCCGCCTCCGGCCGGTAGCGCCAGAGTCCGGCCCCCACCACCACGTCGCCGGGGGCCACCGCCTCCGTCAGGGCGCCCGCAAAGCCCACCGAGAACAGGGCCGCGGGCCCGTGTGAGCGCAAAAGTTCCCGGGCCGCCCCGGCCGCCGCCTCCTCCCCCGGGCCGGCCAGACAGAGGACACCCCGCTGCCGGCCCCGGCGCCATTCCCAGCACCCCCGGACCTGTCGCCGGGCCCGGACAAGGCGCAAAAAAGGCCGCACTTCCCGGGAAAGTGCGGCCAGCATTACCAGAGGCCCGCGGGGCGGCTCGTCTGTGGCCACCGTGCGCCTTCAGGGCTTGGGCGCCGGCAGGTGGCGCCGATCGGGAGGCGACGGCGGCATCAGCTCGGGCTCCGCCGCGGGCGCCTCGCGCACCTGGCGGGGCCGACGCCAGCGCCCGCCGCTCACCAAAAGATTTCCGCTCTTGTGCAGCACCGTGCGGTCGTCCAGAATGATGAGCCCGTGGCGCTCGGAAATATCCGTGTAATATTGGTACTTCATCTGCCGCTGGTTGAGGCGGTACTTGAAAAAGAGAAAGAACATCAGATAGATGACGACGATGACCCCCAACACCGCCAACGCGTAGCTCAGGAACAGGAACGTGTTGTAGCCCAGGTTGGCGAGCCAGGTCATGATGTGATTGAGATTATACAGGGCGAACATGGCCGTCAGCATGAGAAAGAGAATGGCCAGCAAGGGCAGCCGCCGCACCTGGCGCACCACCGCGTCCAACTGGTTTTCCGCCTCCCCCTCCACCGGGGCGGAATCGTCCTCCCCCATAAAGTGATTGAACCCGGCGATGATGACCCCCATCAGAAAGGTGAGGCAGATGGGGAAGGCAAAGGCGACAAAAAGGTACTCCTTCCAGGGGAAGGGGGTGTAGGCGCGATGATATTTGTCGTCCGCAGACCACAACGCCACCACGATGAAGATGAGAATCTCCAGGATGCCGATGAGCTTCAGGTAGTCGAAAAAAAGCTTCTTGCGGTCGGCCTTGGTGAAGTAGCTGGCGAGCTTGGACATAGTTTCCCCTCAGGGTAGATATTCCCCCTACAGAAAATAACAGACAATCCCGGAGGGGTCAACGGTTTTCTGGACCACGCCGGCGCCGGCCTCTTCGCCGGGGCGGACAGGTGGGGAACGCACCGCGCCTCGGCAAGGAGGGCCGGGAAAATCCCGAAGGCGTCCCTCGGCCCACGCCCCTGCGCCCTCCTTTTGTTCTGGTTCCCAAGCTCCCGCTTGGGAACCGGCTTGCGCGCCAAGCTCTGCTTGGCCGGAGCACCGTTGCTTCAGGCACCCAAGCAGAGCTTGGGTGGAAATGAGCGTCCCCAAGCAGGAGCTTGGGAACGACGGGGGGGACACTTTTCTGGCGCCGCCCGCCCCAGCCGCCGGCGACCAGAGGGGCATTCACACCAGCGTGTAATCAAATTGGCGGCAAGGGCTTTCCAGCCTGTGCCGGCGCTGCCTGGCAGAGCAGAAAAACCCCTGTGGTTCCCTGAAAGGTAAAAACCATGTATTCCGGGCTGGTCATCATTTTGACCAGTGTGCTGCCGGCGGAGATGCAGGCGCCCTACCCCCCTTTTTTTCCAAGGAACAGCCGGGGGCGGCTGTTCTCCATCTGACATGTCCGGGGGCGGCCCCGTCCGGGCCGGGAGCGCTTCCAAGCCGGGAAACTGCGCTGGACCAAGCATCTGTTTTTCATAACTGTTTCGGTGCCAACGCCTCATCAGAAAGCTGTCCCCGGCTCATTTTCCCTGCGTCCTGACCGCTATCTGACTTTCAAAATCCGGTCGAAGTACGCAGGGTTAATCTTGCCGTTCTCCTTCTTGTTTCAGCATCTCCTCTATTTTCTGATGAAGGTCTGGAATCTTATTCTGAACAACATCCCAAACAATCTCATAGTCCACTCCGAAGTAGTCATGAATGAGGCGATCCCTCATCCCTGCCAGAGAACGCCAATTTACTTCACGGTATCTCTCCTTTAGTTCACTCGATATTTTCTTAGACGCCTCGCCGATGATCTCTATACTTCGCACAAAGGCCCGCTTCAGCGTCTCGCTGCCCATAAACCGGTCTTTGCTCAAGCCGTAGCTTGCCGAGATCAGGTATCTGGTTTCATCGAGGATATGGCGGAGATATTCAAGCGGCGAGAGAGGCATACTCCACCTCTTTTAAAATATACGGCCCGATATAAGGGCTGAGAGATTCCACCGTTACCAGTTCAATGCGATGTTGCAAGATCTCTTCCAGAAGGAAGGAAAGTTCCATGAAGGCATCAAAGGTTTTCCGTCCCGTCTCAAATTTCACCAGCAAGTCGATATCGCTGTCAGGACGCTGTTCTCCTCGCACAAATGAGCCGAACAACCCTATCGTGCTTACCCCAAGGGCCTTGAGGCGCTGTCGGTGTTGGTGCAGCCTATGCAACACATCCTGTTTCGTTTTGATGGCAGGTCTCATCCGGTCCTCCTCATGCTACCGCCTTCTTAGGCAACCATGACAAACATAACTTGTTAAAATAATTAGAAGAACACCATTTGCCCGAGCCGGGGAGCCGTTATGCTATTTGACACGGTGGGGCAAAAGGTTCGAAAATCTTTTATGAAGGTAACCTGGCAAGATATACTACTACAATTAAATCATATGATAAGGGGAGAGCCGGCAGGTTATCAAGTTTATTTTGAGTTCGGGATTCCCTGTTTGCTCGCGGATCCAAGGCGTCTGGAAACTCCCACCATCCCACGCCCTTTCCGGGTTGCAGCCGCCGGCCAACTTTCCCTTGCCCATAAATTTCCCTTCCGGCGTCTTGACCCGCGGCCTCTTTATGTGGTAGTTTTCACCGATTGAATCGGTTACAGGAGTTTTCGGGGGTTATGATTTACGACATAGAAAACGAAACCCGGCCCCGGGAGGACCTGGAGGCGCTACAGCTCAAGCGCTTGCAGGCCTTAGTGGAACGGGTCTATCACCTGGTGCCTTTTTACCGTCGGCGCCTGGACGAAGCGGGGGTGAAGCCCGAAAACATCCGCACGCTGGCGGACCTGGAGCGCCTCCCCTGCACCACCAAGCAGGACCTGCGGGACAACTATCCCTTCGGCATGTTCGCCGCGCCAATGGACCAGATCGTGCGCCTGCACGCCTCCTCGGGCACCACCGGCAAACCCACGCCCGTGGGCTACACCGCCCGGGACATCAACACCTGGTCGGAGATCATCGCCCGCACCCTGGCCGCAGGGGGCGTACACCGGGGCGACATCGTGCACGTGGCCTACGGCTACGGGCTCTTTACCGGGGGCCTGGGGTTTCACTATGGCGTGGAGCGCCTGGGGGCCACCGTGATCCCCGTGTCCGGCGGCCAGACCCGGCGCCAGATCATGCTCATCCAGGACTTTTCCCCCACGGTGATCTGCTGCACCCCGTCCTTCGCCCTGTATCTGGCGGAAGTGGGGCAGGAGATGGGGGTGGACTTCGCCCGGACCAGCCTCCGGGTGGGTTTCCACGGGGCCGAGCCCTGGAGCGAGGCCATGCGCCAGGAAATCGAGCAGCGCCTGAAGATCGACGCCCTGGACATCTACGGCCTGTCCGAGATCATCGGCCCCGGCGTGGGCATCGAATGCGTGGAGGCCAAGCAGGGGCTGCACATCTTTGAAGACCATTTTCTGCCGGAAATCATCAATCCGGCCACCCTGGAGCGGCTGCCCCCGGGCGACGCGGGGGAGTTGTTGATCACCACCCTCACCAAGGAGGCCTTGCCGCTGCTGCGCTACCGCACCCGGGACGTCACCTCGCTGACGCTCACGCCCTGCGTTTGCGGCCGCACCATCGGGCGCATCTCCCGCCTCCAGGGCCGCAGCGACGACATGCTCATTATCCGGGGGGTGAACGTCTTCCCCTCCCAGATCGAGGCGGTGCTGATGGAATTCCCCGGCCTGGCGCCGCACTACCAGCTCATCGTGGAGCGGGAGGGCCACCTGGACACCCTGGAGGTGCAGGTGGAGGTGGATGAAGCCGCGTTCAGCGACGAAGTGAAGCAGTTGCAGCAGTTGGCCAAGCGGATCGAGCGGCAGATCAAGGACTATCTCACCGTGTCCGTAAAGGTGCGCCTGGTGGAGCCCCGGACCATCCCCCGGAGCGAAGGCAAGGCCCAGCGGGTCATCGACCGGCGCCGATTGGAAGGAGCCAAGGCATGAAGGTGGAGCAGATTTCCGTCTTCCTGGAGAACAAGGCCGGCCGGCTGGCCGAAGTCACCCGCATCCTGGGCGAGGCCGGCGTCAACATCCGGGCCCTGTCGCTGGCCGACACCACCGATTTCGGCATCCTGCGGCTCATCGTGGACAAGTACGACCTGGCCCGGGAGGTCCTGAAGGGCAAAGGCTTCACCGTGGGCAAGACCGAAGTGGTGGCCATCGAAGTCCCCGACCGGCCGGGGGGACTGGCTTCGGTGCTGGCGGTGCTGTCCCGGGCCGGCATCAACGTGGAGTACATGTACGCCTTTGTGCAGCACAGCGGCAAGAACGCGGTCATCATCTTTCGCTTCGACAACCTGGAGGAGGCCATCAAGCTCCTCCGGCAAGAAGGCATCCACATTTATTCGGGGGAAGAGGTTTATCGGCTTTAAGCCGCGACGCTTCGGCCCCCGGACGCCGGGCCAGGCGGCGGGGGCGCAGCACCGGCGCCGCTTTTTCGGCCCCCTGACGGAGGTGTTCCCATGAAGAGCAGAGGCATGATTGTGGTCATGGTCGGAGTATTGGCACTCATCAGTCTCACCTGGCTCAGTGCGCCGGCGGCGGCGGCGGAGCCATTCGTCATCGGCGGCATCTTCTCCGCCACCGGCCCCCAGTCCTACCTGGGGGACCCGGAGAAGAAGACCATGGAGATGCTGGCCGCGGAAATCAACGCCAAGGGAGGGATCAAGGGAACTCCCCTGAAGGTGATCATTGAAGACGACGAAGGGGACTCCACCAAGGCGCGGCTGCACGCCGAAAAGCTGGTGCACAAGGACAAGGTCCTGGCCATCGTCGGCCCCAGCCTGACGCCCACCTCCATGACGGTGCTGGAAGTGACCCAGAAGGCCAAGGTGCCCCTCATTTCCTGTGCCGCCGCGGTGCAAATCACTTCGCCGGCGGACCAACGGCAATACGTCTTTAAGACGGCCCAGACCGACCAGATGGCCGTGGCCCGCATCTTCTCCTACCTCAAGGGCAAGGGCATCACCAAGGTGGCCATCCTCACCATGACCAACAGCTTCGGCGACGCGGGCATGAAGCAGCTCACCGGCCAGGCGCCGGGCGCGGGCATGGAAGTTGTGGCCAAAGAGACCTTCGGCGAAAAAGACACGGACATGACCCCGCAGCTCACCAGCATCAAGGGCAAGAATCCCCAGGCGGTGATCTGCTGGGGCACCGGCCCGGCTCCGGCCCTGGTGGCCAAGAACATGAAGCAGTTGGGCATGAAGATGCCCCTGGCGCAGAGCCACGGCGCCGCCTCGCAGAAGTTCATTGAACTGGCGGGAGATGCGGCCGACGGGATTCTCATGCCCGCGGGCAAACTGACCATCTATAAGCTGCTCCCCGACAACGACCCCCAGAAGGCGGTGTGCAAGGCCTATGACGAAAAGTACCAGGCCAAGTACAACAAGCCCGCCTCCAGCTTCGGCGGCTACGCCTACGACGCCATGGGGATGCTGGTCCTGGCCCTGGAAAAGGCCGGCGCCGACCGGGAAAAGATCCGGGAGGCCCTGGAGCAGACCAAGAATTATGCGGGCGTCAGCGGGGTCTTTAACATGAGTCCCGAGGACCACAACGGCCTCGCCCCGGACGCCTTCGTCATCGTCAAGATTGCCGGCAACGCCTTTGCGTTGGCCGATTAACCGGTTGCGGGAGGGGGAGGCCGCCATCGGCCCCCCTTCCCTGCCCTGCTTTGATCTCGTTCCCGAGCTCCTGCTTGGGAACGCCAATGCCCGCCAGGCTCCGCCTGGCACGATAGCCATTGTCTCGGAATTATTTGACATGGTGAGCGAAGCAAAGCTTCGCGTCCAATCTGGTTCCCAAGCAGGAGCTTGGGAACCAGGATGGGAATGGTAGGGGACAACCGCCGTCGCCCTCCCCTGTCCTGCCGCCGGCGCCCATACCTGCGGCCCGGCCCTGAAGGCCATGCCATAACCGTGGACAACTTCGGACCCCTGCTTCAATACCTGGTCTCCGGCCTGACCAACGGGGCCATCTACGCCCTCATCGCCCTGGGTTTCGGCATCATTTACAACGCCACCACCATCATTAATTTCGCCCAGGGGGAGATGGTCATGCTGGGGGCCCTGTGCGCCATCAGCCTTTACCAGCTCTATCCGTCCCTGCCCCTGGCCTTTGTGGGCGGGGTGGCCCTGGTGACGGTGGCGGGCCTGCTGCTTGAGCGCCTGGCCCTCCGGCCCGCCCGGGACGTCTCGCCCATCACCCTGATCATCATCACCGTGGGCGGGGCGGTGTTCATCAAGGGCCTGGCCATGAGCTTCTGGGGCAAAGAGGCCTACACCCTGCCCCCCTTCTCGGGGAGCACCCCCCTGCACCTGGGGCCGGCCACCATGATGCCCCAGAACCTGTGGGTGCTGGGGGTGGGGGCTTTGGTGGTGGCCCTGCTGGAGGCCTTCTTCCGCCTCACCCTGGCGGGCAAGGCCATGCGGGCCTGCGCCTACAACCAGCGTGCGGCCCGGCTGGTGGGCATCCCCGCTTCCCGCATGGTGCAGTTCTCCTTCGGCCTGAGCGCCGCCCTGGGTGCGGCCGGGGGCATCCTCATCGCTCCTCTCACCCTGGGGGTCTACGACATGGGCACCATGCTGGGCCTCAAGGGCTTCTGCGCCGCCATCCTGGGCGGCCTGGGCAGCAGCCTGGGCGGCGTCCTGGGCGGCCTGCTTCTGGGGGTGGCCGAATCCCTGGCCTCGGGCCTCATCTCCTCGGGCTACCGGGACGCGGTGGCCTTCTTCATTCTGCTGGTGGTCCTCTTCTGGCGTCCCCAGGGACTGGTGGGAGGCCGGGGGTGACCCGCCTGCTCCTCAACCCCTGGCTCCTGTTCGCCGCCGGCGTGCTGCTGGTGCCCCAGGCAGTGACCAACCAGTATTATTTCACCCTGCTCAACATCATCGGCATCCACACCATTCTGGTGGTGGGGCTCAACCTGCTCATGGGCTATGCCGGCCAGATCTCCCTGGGGCACGCCGCTTTTTTCGGGCTGGGGGCCTACACCTCGGGCATCCTCACCGCCGCCGGGGTGGTGAACCCCTGGCTGGCCCTGCTCCTGGGACTGGTGGTCTCCGGTTCGGCCGCCTTCCTCATCGGCATCCCCGTCCTGAAACTGCGGGGCTATTATCTGGCCATGGCCACCCTGGGGTTCGGGGTTATCATCTTTATCGTCCTGGTGCAGGGCCACCGTTTCACCGGCGGACCCTCGGGCCTCCACGGCATCCCCTCCCTGAGCCTGGGGGGCTTCCCTCTGGACACCCCCTTCCGCCTATATTTCCTGGTCTGGACCTGCGTGGGGCTGCTGTTGGCCTTCAGCGCCAACCTGGTGGACTCCCGGGTGGGCCGCGCCTTGCGCGCCCTGCACGACAGCGAGACCGCGGCCCAGTCCCTGGCGGTGCACACGGCCCGCCTCAAGCTGCAGATCTTCGTGCTGAGCGCCCTGTACGCCTCCCTGGCCGGCAGCCTCTACGCCCACACCCTGAACTTCATCGCGCCCTCTTCCTTTGACATCATGTTCTCCATCAAGCTGGTGACCATGGTGGTGGTGGGGGGCATGGCCAGCATCTGGGGGTCGCTGCTGGGGGCCGCGACGTTGACCGTCCTCCCCGAATTCCTGGCCTTTTTTCAAGAATTTGAGGTGGTGATCTACGGCGCCATCCTCATGGTGGTGATGATCTTCCTGCCCCGGGGCCTGGTGCGGGGCCTCATGGACCTGTGGGAGCGGCGTCATCGCCTGACGGAAGGAGGGACCACCCCTGGTTGAGACTCCGCTCCTGGAACTGGAGGGCCTGTCCCTCTCCTTCGGAGGGCTGGCCGCCCTGGAGGCGGTGACCTTCGGGGTGCCGCCGGGCCGGGTGAAGGCCGTCATCGGCCCCAACGGCGCGGGCAAGACCACTTTGTTCAACCTGGTCACCGGCTTTTTGATCCCGGACGCGGGCCGCATCCTTTTTCAGGGGGAGGAGATTCAGGGCGAACCGGCCCACGCCACGGCCGCCCGGGGCATCGCCCGCACCTTTCAGTTGGTGCAGCTCTTCGACCACCTGACGGTGCTGGAAAACGTCATGGTGGGCCGCCACCGCCTCACCCGGGCCGGGATGCTGGCCGGGGCCCTGCGCCTGCCCCGGGCCCGCCGGGAGGACGCCGCCATCCGCCGGGACGCCTGGGAGGCCCTGGAGATGGTGGGGCTGGCCGTCCGGGCCCACCAGCCCGCCGCGGCCCTGCCCCTGGGCTTGAAGCGCCTCCTGGAGATCGCCCGGGCCCTGGCCGCCCAGCCCATCCTGCTCCTCCTGGACGAGCCCGCCTCGGGGCTGGACCCGGTGGAGACGGAGCGCCTGGGGGAAATGATCCTGGACCTCAAGGCCCGGGGCGTCACCGTGCTCCTGGTGGAACACGACATGAGCCTCACCATGGAGGTGGCCGACGACATCGCGGTGCTCAACTACGGCCGCCTCATCGCCGAAGGGCCGCCCCGGGCCATCCAGCGCCACCCGGAGGTCATCGCCGCGTATCTCGGCACCGACTGGCAGGGGTAGCAGCGCGCTTCTTTTTTCCGTCATTTTTAAAAAATTGACACTTTGTCGGCTCGAAACTCAAAGTGCACATGCAGGGCAACCGTCCGGCAGCAGCGCCTCCTTTTACCCGCCGCGGCGAGGGAGGCTGCAAGGCATAAAGCTGTTCATCCTTTCAGAGTCGGAGGTGTTTCATGCAGCGGGTCGTTTATATGCGGAAGCTGATGCTGGCCCTCGCCGTCGTCCTCGCCACCGGTTTTTTGAGCCTGCCTCGGGCCGAAGCCGCCAGTTCCGTCACCGTCAAGAACGAGACGGGCTATCTCCTGGAGACGGTCAAGTACGTCAAGGAGGAGGGAAAAGCCAAACGGGTGATGGGCCAGACGCAGGCCCTGGCCAATGGCGGTTCCTACACCTTCAACCTCCCGGGCGCCGGTTCCTACCGGGTGTACGCCTCTTTGAGAATGGGCGGACAACTGAAATATGCCAAAGGGAACGCCTACTCCCTGCGGGACGGCACCAGGGCCCGGCTGACGCTGCTGAAGGTGGTGTCGTCCTCCCAGGGCAGTTCCATCTCCTTCATCAACAAGGACGAGTTCGACGGCCTCAGATAGCCCGAAACGCCGGGCGGGGGGTGGAGGAGCGGGGCAGGGATCCGTGACTCCCGGGCCCCCTCTCCCATGACCGACTTTTCTTAATCCGCAACTTCGTGTTATCATGGCCGGGCCGGGACCTCCGGCAGGCCCGGCCCTCCGAAACTATGCTCAGAATCCGCAATCTCTTTGCTTATTACGGCGCCGTCACCGCCCTGAGCGGCGTCACCTGCCGCGTCCGGGAAGGGGAGGTGGTGGCCCTCATCGGCGCCAACGGCGCGGGAAAGACCACCCTCTTGAACGCCGTCTGCGGCCTGGTGCGCTGGCAGGGCGAGGTGACCTTCCAGGGCCGATCCCTGGCCGGGATGGCCCCCGAGGCCATCGTGGGCCTGGGCGTCTCCCAGGTGGCCGAGGGCCGGCAGCTCTTCGCCCCCATGAGCGTGGCGGAAAACCTGGAGCTGGGGGCCTATCGCCGCTATCGTCGGGAGGAGCGCGGCGCCATCGAACGCGACCGAGAGTGGCTTCTCGAGCTTTTTCCCAAACTCCGGGAGCGCCAGGAACAGCGCGCCGGCACCCTGAGCGGCGGGGAGCAGCAGATGCTGGCCATCGCCCGGGCCCTGATGGCCCGCCCCCGCCTCCTGCTCCTGGACGAGCCCTCCCTGGGCCTGGCCCCCCTGGTGGTGGAGAGCATCCTGGCCACCCTGGGGGAACTGCGGGCCCAGGGCGTCACCATCCTCCTGGTGGAGCAGAACGCCCGGGCGGCCCTCAAGGTGGCGGACCGGGCCTACGTCATGGAAACGGGCCGCATCATGCTCTCCGGCTCCGCCCGGGACCTGCTCCAGGACCGTCAGGTGACCCGGGCCTATCTGGGTCGGGATTACAAGGAATTCACCGAAGGGAGGTGAGGAGTTTGCGACAGCCGGAATACGAGGCCCTGGCCTCCGAAGACCTGGAGCAACTGCAACTGGAGCGCCTGCAGAGCACCCTCACCCGGGCGTTCCGCCAGGTGAAATTTTACCGGCGGCAGTTTGAGCGCCTGGGTCTGCGCCCGGAGGACGTCCGCAGCCTGGGAGACCTGGCCCGTCTGCCCTTCACCACCAGGGCGGACCTCTCCGAAAACTACCCCTACGGCCTCTTTGCCGTGCCCTTGCGGGACATCGTGCGCATCGTCAGTTCGCCGGGCACCACGGAAAAGCCCCTGGTGGTGGGCTACACCTCCCAGGACGTGAAGCTCTGGCTGGAGCTCCTGGCCCGGCTCTACACCGCCGCCGGGGTGGGTCGGGAAGACATCGTGCAGCTCATTTTACCTCCGGGCCTGGCCAACTGGCGCCGGGACCTGCAGGCCGGGGCCGAATACCTGGGCGCTTCGGTCATCCCCGCGGCCACCCTCAATTTCGCCAAGGAGCTCATGGTCCTCCGGGATTACAAAACCTCGGTCCTGGTCACCACCCCCTCCCTGGCCCTCCATCTCCTCACGGTGATGCAGCAGATGGACCTGGTGCCCGCGGACCTGAGCCTCAAAAAGGCCCTGTTGGTGGCTGCGCCCCTGCCGCCGCCGCTGCGCCGGGAGATCGAAGAGGGTCTCCAGGTCCGGGCCTGCACCGCCTACGGCATCACCGAGGTCATGGGGCCGGGGCTGGCGTATAGCTGCGAAGCGGACGGGGGCCTCCATTTCTCCGCCGACCACTTCTATCCGGAAATCGTGGACCCGGTGAGCGGCGCCCCCCTGCCCGAGGGGGCCGAGGGCGAGCTGGTGATCACCACCCTGTCCACCCTGGCCTTTCCCCTGGTGCGCTTCAAAAGCGGCGACCGGACCAGCCTGCTCACCGAGCCCTGCCCCTGCGGCCGCACCCTGGTGCGCCTGGGCGAAGTGCGGGGCCGGGTGGACGCCATCTTCTCCGTGGGCGGCATCAAGGTGCACCCCCGGCAGATCGGCGCCCTCCTGTCCCAGGCCCTGGGCGGCCACGCCCCGGAGTTCCACTGCCAGGTGGCCACCGAAGCCGGCCTGGAAATTCTGGACATCGAACTCACCGTGGCCGAGGCCTTCTTTTCCGATGAGATCAAGGCCCTGGAGGGCCTCTGCCGCCGGGTCCGGCGCCACCTCCAGGACCACCTGGGCATCAACGCCCGGATCACCCTGAAAGAGTTGGCGATTTGAAACGGGGTTTCCACTATCTGGAAAAGAGCGTCCCGCAACCCGCATCCAGCCGGCCGGGACGCCGTCTTTGTAAAGAGCTCCCGTGAAAAAAAGGCCCTCTCAGAAGACGCCGACCGCGGGGCAGGCGGCCGGCTCCCCCCAGAGCCGGAAAAAGATGGAAAAATACGCCGGTCTGGCCAGACAGGCTTTCCGTGCCTATCGATGCGAGGAAGCCCTGGAATGGTCCCTCAAAGCCCTGGAACTGGAGCCGGACAATCAGGAAATGAGGTTCCTGGCGTTGGAATGCGCCATCTTGCAGGAAGATGAAGACGCCATATTGGCGCTCCTGGGAGAGATCTATCGGGACGGGCTCCTGACCGTCAGGGAAGGTTTTTTCATCCTGGGCCGACTGGCCCTGGCGGCCCAGGATTATGTCCTGGCCGAAGAGGTCTTCCGGGCCCTCCTGGGCGACTACCACTCCGTTGAACCGCGCCTGAAAGGCCGCCTCAGCAAAGCCAAGCTCAAAGAAGCCCAACAGGGTCTGCTTTACTGCCAGCTGGTCCTGGGGCAGACTCAATTCGCCCTCAAGCCGGTACAGGCCCCGGCCCGCCAAAGGTCTGCGGCTGCGCCGGCCGCAGCTCCGAGCAACAAGACGAAGCCGGCCAGGGCCGCGCCCGTTCCCCGGGCGGCGGACCCCAGGCCGGATGCCCCGGCGCCCCGGAAGCCGAAGGTTTCAGGGAAGGCGCCTGCGCCCCGGGAGGAAAAGCCCAAGCCGGCGAAGCGCCACAGAGCGGCCCCGTCGCCTGCCGGGCCGGGCCCGCCCCCCCCGAAGCAGGGCCGACGCGGTGGCCGACCTCCCAGGGCTGCGGCTCCGGCCCCGCCGCCACCCGTGGCCCCGCCGCCCGAGCCCCTGCCGGAACTGAGCATTAAGTTTGAAACGGACCCCACCCCGGTGCTGGAGGCGGTGCAGGACCTGCGCCGCTCCGACCCGGCGGCCTTGCAGCTGGCCCTGGAGGCCTACCGGCTGTCTTTCCGCACTTCTTACGACCAGCTCCTCTGCCTGCCCACGCTCCGGGACGTGCGCTCCCTGTGGTACCAGGAGGAAACGGCCCGGAAGGTCATGAAATATTTCCGCGGCCGGGCCATTCTGGCGGACGAGGTGGGACTGGGCAAGACCATCGAAGCCGGGCTCATCCTGAAAGAATATCTGCTCCGGGGTCTGGTGCGCACCGTCCTGGTGCTGGCCCCCAGCTCCCTGGTCCATCAGTGGCGGGAGGAATTGTCCGGCAAATTCGGGATTTCCTTTGCCTCCACCCAAGACGAGCTTTTCAAACAGGACCCGGAGCGCTTCTGGGCTCAACCCTTCATCCTGGCTTCCCTGCAAACCGCCAGGAGCAAGCGCCATTTTCCGGCGCTCACTTCCCGCAACTATGATCTGGTGGTGGTGGATGAAGCCCACCATCTGAAGAATCGCGCCACCCAGAACTGGAAGCTGGTGAATGCCGTCCGCAAGACCTTTCTCCTGCTTCTCACCGCCACCCCGGTGCAGAACAGCCTGGAGGAGCTGTATAATCTGGTGACCCTGCTGCGGCCGGGCCATCTGAAGACCCGCAAGGCTTTCCTGGCGGAATTCACCACCCGGGGCCACCCCACCGACCCCCGCAACCGGGAGAAGCTGCGGCAGCTCTTGCAGGAGGTCATGGTGCGCAACACCCGCTCCGTCACCCAACTGCGGCTGCCGCCGCGTTCCGCCCTGACGGTGCGCCTTTCCCCCGGCCCGGCGGAAGCGGACTTTTACCAGGGCGTCAGCCGTCTTGTCGCCACCCAGGCCTCCCGAACGGACCTCCCGGCGGTGGCCAAGCTGTCTTTCCGCAAGCTCCTGGAAGCGGCCGGTTCCTCGCCCGCGGCCGCCCTCCGGATGCTGGAGCGTTGGCAGGAACGCGGCCACAATGATCTGTCGGAGCGGCTCAGGGAGCTCCTGGACCTGGGCCGCCGGATCCGTCGGGGCGCCAAAGCCCGGAAGTTGGTGGAACTCGTGCAGGCGGCGCCGGCCCAGAAAATTGTCTTCGTCAACTACCTTGCCTCCCTGGAACACCTGGAGAGCGTGCTGGCGGAACAGCGCATCCCCTACGTCACTTACACGGGCGCCCTGACCCCGGCTCAGAAGCAGGCGGCGCTGGCGTCCTTCCGGGACGGCTGCCCGGTGCTCCTGGCCACGGGCACCGGAGGCGAGGGCCACAACCTGCAGTTCTGCCACGTCATGCTCAACTACGATCTGCCCTGGAACCCCATGGAGATCGAGCAGCGCATCGGCCGCCTGCATCGCATCGGCCAGGAAAAGGAGGTGCAGGTCTATAACTTCTGCGCCGCCGGCAGCATTGAAGACCACATCCTCGAGGTCCTGGATAAAAAGATCAACATGTTCGAACTGGTGGTGGGGGAGATGGACATGATCCTGGGACAGCTCCGGGAAGAGGAGGAATTCGGCGACCTGGTCTACGACATCTGGGTGAAACATCCGGAGGGACCTGAGCGCCGCCGGGCCTTCGAGGACCTGGCCGTCCGCCTCCAGCAGGCCCGCTCGGCCTATGAGAAGAGCAAGGAGTTGGACGACAAGCTCTTCCAGGAAGATTTCGGCGTATGACCTCCTTGTCGGACCCCGAACTGTATGCCTTCGCCGCCGCGGTGCTGGAGCGGCACGGCGGCCTCCTCGAGCCGGCCGACGGTCAGCTGCTGGCCTTGCTGCCCTCCGCCCTGGCCCGGAGCCTGGAGCTGCCCGAGGAGGTGCACCTGGGATCGGAGCAGGCGCCACTGCTTTACGGCAGCCCTCTGCTGGACCGGCTGGTCGGCCTGGCCACCCGGGAGGCGCCGGTGGCCTATGGCCAGATAGAACTTCCCTACCTGAAAAAATCCGGCTTCGAGCAATGCCTGGAGCGGGACCTGTCCTTTGTGGGCGGCCAGGTCCGCCTGGCCAGCCGGGCGGAGGCCCGCACCACCTACATGATCCTGTTCTGCCGCTATGTGGCCTTGAGTGATGAGCGCAAGGAAGGCCTGCTGCAGCTGGGCCTGCACGAAGCCAGCGGGGCGGTGATTCCGGGACTGACCGAAGCCTGGGAGGAATGCTCGCCCTCGTTTTTCCCGGCCGGGCAGGTGCCGCCCCATTTTCCCCTCCATCTGCAGCAGGCTCTGGCCGGCGGCCTGAAACAGGCCGGCTCGGCCGTGACCGTCCGGCTCAAGGACTTCCTCACCAGTATGCGGCGCCGTCTGGGGCGGGATGTCAGGAACACCCGGGAATATTACGAGGCCTTGCGCCTGGAAATGGAGGCCGGGCTGTCGCACCACCACCTGACCGAGTCCCAACGTCAGGAGCGCCTGGCCAAAATTGCCGCCCTGCCCCAGGAGAGGGACCGCAAGATCGCCGATCTGGAGCAGAAATACCAGATCCGGGTGCAGATCTCCGCCTGCGCCGCCCTGCGCTTCCTGGTGGACGTGGTCTACCTGCTGCTGGAACTCAGCTGCCGCCGCCTGACCCGGTCCCTCCGGGTCATTTGGAACCCGCTGACCAAGCGTCTGGACCCTCTCGTCTGTGAAGCGTGTCATGGGACTTCCGCCAGGATCTATCCAGCCGCCCGGAATGCCGAGGTCCGCCTGCACTGCCCGTCCTGCAGCCGGAAAATGAGTTGAGGGCCGGCCCCGGTGCACTTCGGGGACGCCTCCGGCGCCGGGGGTGCGGCGCCGCTCCGGCCCTGCGTGGACAATTGTTGCAAATGAAATGGAAAACGGTATTACTCCTGCCGGGCATACCGGAACGCCGCGGCGCAGGCCCCTTCCTGGGAGACCATGCAAGGCCCCAGAGGTTGCGCGGGGTCGCAGGCGGCGCCGAACAGCGGACATTGGCTCGGCGCCAGGACGCCCCTCAGCACCTCGCCGCACCGGCAGGCCGACGGCCCCGGTTCCGGCACTGAGGCGATGACTTCGCGGAAGCGTCGCCGGGCGTCATAAGCGGCGTAGGGCCCCCGGATTTCCACGCCGCTGGCGGGGATGTCCCCCAGTCCCCGCCACCTGGCCGCCGCCGGGGTGAATACCTCGGCCAGCAGCGCCTCCGCCCGCGGATTGGGGGCAGAGGCCACGGCCCGGGTGTAAACGTTGTCCACCCTGGCGACGCCTTCCTGCAATTGCCGCAAAATGGCCTCCACCCCCAGCAGGATGTCCAGTGGCTCGAAGCCCGCCACCGCGCAGGGCAGGTGGAATTCTGCGGGTATGAAGTCGTAGGCCTGCGCGCCGATAATGGTGGTGACGTGGCCGGGCAGGAGCAAACCGGAAAGGGCCGCCTCTCCTCCCGCCAACAGGGCCCGCAAGGCCGGCGGCATGGTCTTGTGCACCGTAAAGACCGTGAAATTGCCCAGGCCTGCGGCCGCCGCGGTCTTGACGGCCAGAGCGGTGGCGGGCATGGTGGTCTCAAAGCCCACCCCGAAAAAGACCACCTGGCGCCGGGGGTCTTGGCGGGCCAGGTCCACCGCGTCCAGAGGGGAGTAGACCACCCGCACGTCCGCGCCGGCGGCCCGCACCCGCTCCAGGGAGGTGGCCGAGCCGGGCGCTTTGAGCATGTCCCCGAAGGTGGCGAGGATGAGGCCGGGGAGGCTCCCCAGGGCCAGAAAGGCGTCCAGGTCCCGGGGGGCGGTGACGCACACCGGGCAGCCCGGCCCGGAGACCAGGCGAACCGGGCGCGGCAGCAGGGACTGCAGCCCGAAGCGGGTCACGCTCATGGTGTGGGTGCCGCACACCTCCATGAGGGTGGCGGGCCGCCCCCCCAGGAGCGCCAGACGCCGGGCCAGGTCCCGCACCAGGCTCTGGTCCCGGAATTCCTCACTGAACTTCATGGGCCAGTTGCCTCAGGATGGTCAGGGTCTCCTCGGCCGCCCGGGCGTCCACCCGGGCGATGGCCAGCCCGGCGTGCACCAGGATGTAGTCGCCGACCTCCACTTCGGGCAGCAGGTCCAGCCGGGCCCGGCGCACCACGCCGTCCACTTCGGCGACGGCGATCTCCCCCTCGATTTCCATGACCTTCATGGGTATGGCCAGACACATGGCCGGATTTCCTTTGCGTGGAAAGATTTTTGGAGGGATGGGCGCGGGAGCCATGCTCCCCGGCTCTCCCCTCCACTCTTTATCATTTCTCTGCCTGCCGCCGGGCCCCCGCCACCGCCACCTGGCCTAAAGAGATGCCGCCGTCGTTGGGGGGCACCTGGGAGTGGGTCAGGACTTCAAAGCCCAGGGTTTCCAAACGCTGCCTCAGTCCTACGGCCAATAGGCCGTTCTGAAAGACGCCCCCCGAAAGGGCCGCCAGATTGAGGCCCGTCACCTCCCGCAGGCGGCGGCAGGTCTCAGCCAGCAGCCGGATGAGGGAATGATGGAAGCGGGCGGCGATGACGGCGGGCTCCACCCCGGCCAGCCGGTCCTCCACGGCTCCCCGGAAAAGGGCCGGGGTGTCCAAAATGAACCGGCCGTCGGTTTCATGCAGCGCCGCCGGGTAGCAGCCGCCCTCCCGAGGGTCCGCCGCCATCTCCAGCTCCAGGGCTGGCTGGCCCTCGTAGGTGCGCTCCCGGCAAACCCCGATGGCCGCCGCCACCGCGTCAAACAGGCGCCCGGCGCTGGTGGTGATGAGGGTGTTGAGACCGCCCGCCGACTGGCGCCGCAGGATGGCGGCCTCCAGTGGAGGAAAGGCAATCCCCAACCGGGCGGCCACCTCCTCTTGCGCCTCGCCGTAGACGGCATGCAGGTAGGCGGCGGCCATGCGGACAGGTAGGCGGATGGCCGCCTCGCCGCCGGGCAGGCGCACCGGCGCAAAATGCCCGACCCGCTGGAAGCCCGCCAGATCGGCCAGCAGGATTTCCCCGCCCCAGACCGTGCCGTCCGGGCCGAAGCCGGTGCCGTCCAGGGCCACGCCCAGGCAGCGGTCGGTGCGGCCGTGCTCCGCCAGGCAGGCGGCCAGGTGGGCATGGTGATGCTGAACGCCCACGGTGCGCCGACCCTCTGACGCGGCCGCATACCGGGTGCTCAGGTAGTCCGGATGGAGGTCATGGGCCACCAACCGGGGGGCTTTGCGGCTCAGGGCCTGGAAGTGTTTGACTGCCAGGCTGAAGTAAACAAAGGTCTCCAGGTTGTCCAGATCGCCCAGGTGCTGGCTCAACAGGGCCGTCCGCCCCCAGCCCAGGCAGAAGGTGCTCTTCTGTTCGGCCCCCACCCCCAGAACTTCCGGGACCTCCAGGGGCAGGGCGATGGTGCGGGGCACGTAGCCCCGGGCCCGCCGCAGGACGATGAGGCCGCCGTCCTCCAGCGGCCGCACCACCGAATCGTCGCAGGGCGCCTGGATGTCCCGGTCATGCAGCAGGAAGGCGTCGGCCAGGGCGGCCAGCCGGGTGCGGGCGCCCTCGTTGGTGAAGACCAGGGGTTCTTCGCTCAGGTTGCCGCTGGTCATCACCAGAGCGGCGGGGGCGTGCCGGAAAAGCAGGAAGTGCAGGGGCGTATAAGGCAGGAGCAGGCCCAGGTAACGGTTTCCCGGGGCCGCGTGGGCGGACAGACGGGCTCCCGGCCGCCGCGGCGCCAGCACGATGGGGGCCTCCGGAGAGAGCAGCAGGGCCCGGGCCCGGTCGCTGAGATGACAAAGACGCCCCGCTTCCTCCAGGTCCCGGACCATGACCGCAAAGGGCTTGGCGACGCGGCCCTTCCGTTCCCGGAGGGTGCGCACCGCCTCGTCCCGCCGGGCGTCGCAGGCCAGGTGGAAGCCGCCCAGGCCCTTCACCGCCACAATCTTGCCCTCCTGCAACAATCGCCCCGCGGCGGCCGGGACATCGTCATCCCAGCGGCGCCCCTCCCGGTCCTCCAACCAGAGGCGCGGCCCACAGGCGGGGCAGGCGGTGGGTTCGGCGTGAAAGCGCCGGTCCCGGGGGTCCAGGTATTCCCGGCGGCACTCCGGGCACATGGCGAACGCGGCCATAGTGGTAAATCGGCGATCGTAGGGGACTTCCCGGATGAGGGTGAAGCGGGGGCCGCAGTTGGTGCAATTGGTGAAGGGGTAGGCGTGGCGGCGGTCCCGGGGATCGCTCACTTCACCGAAGCAAGGGACGCAGGTCCCCACGTCGGGAGGGATCACCGCCTCGGTGTCCGCCAGGGCGCGGCTGTCCTGGATGAGAAACGCGGTTTCGCCCAGGGGGAGCGCCGTCTCCGTGATCACCTCCTCCACCCGGGCCAGGGGTGGGGCCTGGCCGGCCAGCGCCCGCCCGAAGCGTTCCAGGCCTGTGGCCGGGCCCTCGGCTTCGATCTCCACCCCCCTGGAGGTGTTGCGGACCCAGCCCGCCAGGCCGTGGGCCAGGGCCAGGCGGTAGACGAAGGGCCGGAAACCCACGCCCTGCACCAGTCCCCTCACCCGGAAGCGCTGCCGGGCCGGTCCTGACCCTTCCCCCAGGTCGGTCCCGCCGGCCGTGGGGGGTTCCGAAGCGGGCAGAGGGTCCGCTTCCTCCCGGTGAAAAGCTTCCCGGCCTGGTCCGATTTTGTCCACCGCGCTCTCCGTCGCATGGTGAGACTGGGGCGCGAGTCACCTGAGAGAAGGGTCGGGGAGCCGGCCGGCTCCCCGCCGTTCATCCCAATGCCGTCCCGCACCGCGAACTGTTCGGCAAGAACCGGTCAGGGCTTGACCGCCATGATCTGGGCCACATCCACCACATGCTGGGCGATGGTGCGCAGGCGGTCCAGAAGAGCCAGAAAGATGGGCGCAGCCTGGGGCAGGCAGACGCCTTCGATGAGGCGCGCCTCATGTTCCGTGGCGAATTCATGGGTGCTTTGGATGAGCTGACGCCCGGTGTGCGCCACGTACTCTTTCAGAAAGGCGTTGTCGGTCTTAAGAATGTCCAGAAGGGACCTGAGCAGCCCGGCCAACTGGTCGAAGAGCTGGTTGGCTTGAGTCACCGCCTTGTCCGAAAACAAGACGCCGCCTTTGATCTTCTTTTCCACGGATCCGCTCAAATCCCCCAGGTTGTCGGCCATCACCTGGAGATGCACCAGAATGCTCTGGCGCCTGAGCCCCGGCACTCTCTCCGCGGCAGATTTCGCCTCGAGTGCTTCTCTGACCTGCTGGGAGAGGTTGCCGATTTCCGTCAGGATAAGTTTTTTCAACTCCTGGAGGCGGTTCAGTTCCGGCAAACTGTGACGGTTGAAGGAATCCCGGGATGCCCCCACCATGCTGACAAGCATCTCAAAGATGGGAGCCAGCCTTTCCCCTGCGGCAATTTCCGGAACCATGATGGTCCTCCTTTCCCTGAGAATGCTCCGCCCAGTTGTCGATTACTCCGCAGGCCCGTTCCCGGGATCTCCCGGGAACGGGGTTGAAGAGGCGCCGGTTCGGAGATGGACCCTGTTCCAGACCCGTTCGGAGGCGGGCCGCCCCGGCCCCGGGTTAGATTTTTTGCTCTTTGAACCGCTTGGTCCGCACCTCCTCCATCTTTCCGGGCTGGGCCGCGGCGGACTGGCTTTTAACCTTGGCCAATCGGTCGGCGGTGGGCGGATGGGTCCGCATGATGCCGCCGCCGCCGGAGCCCATCCTGCCCAACAGCGAGGCCAGGGCCGCGGGGTTGTAGCCGGCCCGGGTGAGGATGGAGATCGCCTCCCGGTCCGCCGCTTCTTCGGCCCCGCGGCTATAGCCGTTCACCACGATGGTTTTGAACACATCGTCAATGGAGCTTTCGAAAAGGGTGACGAGGTTCCCGGCCACCCCCCCATACTGGCGGGCCGCTTCGGCGCCGGCGGTGGTGAGCACCTCGCTCCACCGGGCCCGGCTGATGGAGTTGATGCCGTCCTGGTTGACGATGTGAGCCACCTCGTGGGCCAGCACCGCGGCCAGTTCATCTTCATCGGCGCATTTCCTGACCAGCCCCTTGGTGACCAGGATGATGCCGCCGGGACAGGCGAAGGCGTTGGGCTCGGAGGTCTCCAGCACCCCGAAGTGATAGCCCCGGTAGGGATCGGGACGGTTGGATTTGCGGGCCACGGTCCGCCCCACTTCGTTGACGTAAAGGGTGAGGGCCTGGTCCTGGGAGAGCGGGTATTTGGCCAGAATCCGGGCGCATACCGCCCGCCCGATATAATATTCCTCTGAGGGAGTGATGGGACGGGAGGCGTCCACCGCCTTGGCCCCGGCCTTGGTGACGATGGCTGCGGCCGGCTGCGCCGCTCCCGGAAGGGGCACCAACCCGGTCAGCCCGGACAGGCTGGGACCGCTCCCCTCAGGCCCGGCGCAACCCCAGGCCAGAATCAGGCCGGCTAACGCCGCTATTGTCGCACCCTGGATGCGCCTCATGGATTGAGCCCTCCTTCCTTAATGAACGACTGGAGCCTGCCGGGGTCCACCCTGAAAGCCTCAATCTGGTCCACCTGGGCATAATTGAGACCAGGGTTCTTCTGCCGGTACCCGGACTCCACTTCGGCGGTGAAGCCCTTGCCCGCCAGGGCCACTTCATCGCTCTTGACCTGTTTCACCGGGCCGCCGCCGACCTGGCCGGGGACGAACACCGGGGATTCGGGCACCGCCTGGCGATGCAGCCAGGCCTTCTTCCCCTGGTACTCCACCCGGTACCAGTCCCCTTTGGTTTCCAGCACCTTGACGTGGGCCCCCACAGGCGCCGGGCCTACGGGATTGCTGGCAAAATTCGGCTCCGGGTAAAATTGCTGATTGGACTGGCTGACCTTCAGGGTCTGGGCCCATACCAGCCCGACTCCCAGGAGCAGCGCGGCCGCCAGCGCCGCAGCTCCTAATCCGGTTCTCCATCCCCTTATGGACCTCACTGCCGCTGCCTCCTTTGTTCGGGATTCTCAGAATTAAGTCGAAAAAACCGCCCCAAAACTCCAGTGAGATTTTTCTAGACAGTTACTCATGAGCCTGGGGCTCACCCATAAATTATGATAAGTTAAGCATGCTTATGGTGCGCAGTGCGCACCCTACACAAAACTTTTCGGAACAGCAGACCCCCAGGATTCTGGTTTAGAGTATGCCCTATGGAGGGGGCTGTGTCAATTTCAAGACCATCGGCGGCGGTCCGGCGGCAAGCCCGGATTTTGTCGGCCTGCGATGCGGCTTGCTGCCCATGGCTCCTGGGGTGGACCGGGGCCGCCCACTTCGGCGTGCACGGCACGCCCGAAGACCGCTCCCGGCCCGACCCAGACCCACTCACGTCCGCAGGGTGGCCCTCAAGGAGTCCGGGTGCAGGAGCAGGTCCAGGGCCTCCAGGATGTTGAGGGCCACCACCTGGGCCGCCAGCAGGGTTTCCCGGGCCGCCCCCTCTCCCTGCAGCACGGCGATTCCCAACGCCGCCTCCTGGAGCATGAGACGGTCATTCCTGCCGTTGCCGATGGCCGCCGCTTGTCCGGCCCCCAGCCGCCTGAGGTGCGCCGCTTTGGCCTCCGCCTGGTGGTCCGGGGGGATTACGGCCAGACTGACGGGCAGGCGGGCCACCTGCCGGTGCGCCGTGCCGAAGGTGTCCGCCGTCAGGACGTGGATCTCCAGATGTCGGGCCAACCGACTCAACCGTTCGGACACCCCCTCCACCAGCATGCCGCGGCAAGCCAGGGTGCCGTTGTAATCCAACAGCAGATGGGCCAGTCGCAACGTCGGCGCACCGGGGATGGCGATTTCCAGCATTTTTCGGACCCCCCTGTAAAGCTATGGTCAGCAGCACTGCGCCTCACTTCTTTTCCGGCCGGAAGACGCCGTCCCAGCCCGGCGGCGGCGGGGCGGCCTGATAGTGGCGGCACCGTTCCAGGTAGACCTCGGCGGGATGGGGGTCCGGCAGGTGCTCCCGGGCCCGCTCAAAATGCAGGACCGCCTCAACAAAGCGGCCCTGGCGGTAAAGCGACAGACCCTCCAGGAATTCCTGACGGGCCTCGGCCTGGAGTTGGCTGAGCTCCCCCGCGGTCCCCAGCACCGCAAAAACGGTGACGGGCGCCGCCCGCCCCTTCACCGCCACCTGGTCCAGCTCCATGAATTCCACCTCTCCCCCGCATTCGGCCCGGGTGGCCTCGCTGGCCATGACCGCGGTGCCGTAGAATTTGTTCAGCCCCTCCAGGCGGGAGGCCAGGTTGACGGTGTCGCCGATGACGGTGTAGTCGAACCGTTTGGCCGAACCGAGGTTGCCCACCACGGCCTCGCCGGTGTGCAGACCGATGCGCATGGCCAGGGCTGGCAATCCCTGGGAGCGCAGGCTCTGGTTGAGGTCGTCCAGGGCCCGCACCTGGCGCAGGGCCGCCCGGCAGGCCCGCCGCGCCTGGTCCTCCTGTTCCAGGGGCGCCCCCCAGAAGGCCATGATGGCGTCCCCCTCGAACTTATCCACCGTGCCCCCTTCCTCCATGATGATCTCCGTCATCCGGGACAGGTAGTCGTTCAGGAGGCCCACCAATTCCTCCGGCGTCAGGCCTTCCGAAATGCCGGTGAAGCCTGCCAGATCCGAGAAAAAGAGGGTGACCCGCCGCCGCTCTCCTCCCAGTCGCAGCTTGTCCGGATTTTCCAGCAGGTCGTTGACCACCGTCTCCGCCAGGTACTGGCTGAAGGTGCGGCGGATAAACTGCTTCTGTCGACCTTCGGTGGCGTAGCTGTAAGCCGTGGCCCCGCCGAAGGCCAGAAACAGGGCCACCCCCGGCGCCACCGGGTCCAGCCACCAGCTGAGACGGAAGGCGGCCACCGCCAGCACCAGGTGCAGGCCCCCCAGGACCAGGAACACCCCCAGCGTGACCTCCAGCCTTCGGGAGAAGAAAACCCCCAGGCTCACCGCCGCCGCCAATCCCAGCGCCCAGGCCCAAAGCAGCCACCCCGGCGCCTGCCTCAGGAAATCGCCCCTCAGCAGGTTGTCCAGAAGCGTCATCTGCAGCTCCACCCCGGTAAAGATGGGTGCGACGGGGCTGGGTTTCATGTCCTTGAGGCCAGGCGCGGTGAGGCCCACAAAGACCCAGGCGCCGGCCACTTCCCGGGGGGCATGCAGGGGCGCCTCCCCCTTGGACGCCTGGTAGGCCGACCTGATGACGTTGGCGGCGCTGAAGTGGCGGTGGCTGCGGCTGGGTCCCCGGAATTTGAGGAGCATGCGACCCTGCTCATCCAGGGGGAGGCGCACACCTTCCTTAACCAGGCCTCCCTCCCCGAAGCGCCAGGGCCCCGGCGATTGGAAGCGCTGGTAGGCCGCAAAGGCCAGGAAGGGGAGCCAGCGCCCCTGATAAGGCAGCGCCAGCGGCAGACGGCGGTAAATGCTGTCCGGATCGGGACCGGCCTCCACATTGCCCAGAGTGGCCGCCGCGGCCGTCAGGGGCGGGATGGGCGGCAGCAGGGAACGGTAATGGGGCAGACCGACCGGCCCCGGTCCCGCAATCTCCAGGGCCGCCTTCTGAAAAATCTCGGCCTCCAGGGGGCCGGACTCTTTCTCTTCCCGGGACAGAAAAAAGGGAAAGATGACATTCCCCGCCTGGGCCGCCGCCTCCCCCAGGCGCTGGTCGTCTTCCGGCCCGTACACCGAGGGCTCGCTGTAGATGATGTCGAAAATCACCGCCCGGGCCCCGCCCAGACGGCAAAACTCAATGATGGGGGCATACAGTTGCCGGGGCCAGGGCCAGTTGATCCCTTGCTTCTTATAAAAATCCACATCCGGCTGGTCGACGGTGACCAGGACCACCCGGGGGTCGGGTCCCGGCAAAGGCACCCGGCGGAACAGCAGGTCCAAGGTCTTGAGGGCATAGGGCTCCAGGACGCCCCCGAAAAACAGGGCCAGCGTCGTCAGGAAGGCCGTGGCGCCCAGAGCCAGGGCGGCCTTGATCTTGGCGAGTCGGCCGGGAGAGGTGATCAGCGGTGCCGGCATGGGCTGCTCCGATGGCAAGGCTAAGCGGGAGAAAACCGACCGGTGTGCCGGAGGCCGCCGCGCCGGGGTCTGAAGGGGGGCAGAACCATTTGTCCGGACCAGCGCGGCCCGGTGAGGAAAAACACGACCATGACGTTTTAAGACGGATGCTTCATGCCGCCAACAAAACCTTGGAGAAACAGCACCCCGGTCCCCGGATTAACGATGAAAGCCCATGCATTTCTTAATGAACCTGATAAGAGAGTTTGGAGTGAATTTATACAGGTAATCGGCATACTTCCATCTCATAGATGACAACATCGCCTCAATTTCCCGATCTTTTCGCTGAATTTCGATATCTTTTCTCTGTTGAATTTCCTGCAACTCAAGGTGCAGTTTCTCATACAGTTCCCTTAACTCATGCATCTCCGCTTCCCTCTTGGATAATGTCGCCTTGAGGCCTTCTCCTGCCACGTCTAAAAGAAGCTGATGCTGTTCTTGAAAAACGGATAGATGCTCTATGGTAAAGTTTCTACGAATCGCAAACAACATTCCATGTTGCCCGTAGTGGTCTCCGTGAATAACAAAGAAACCGTTATTTTTCAAGAATTGACCGAGGTCAAAAAAAACCGCCTCATCGAAAATAAAATTGTGGTATTCTATTGCGATACGGTCAATCTTCCGCAGTGTATCTTCCGGCATCTGGAAAATAATTTCATACTCAGCGCCCTCACAATCCATCTTCAATAAATCGCAGATGGCGATCTCAAATCGTTTAAAGATATCTTCCATGGTAATCGTTGGAACCGAAATTTCATCATGAGCAACCCCGTCGGCAAAGCTTGTTTCGGTTATCTCGCCGGTGAGACTCCGGTGGCCGAAAATATTGGCGCCGCCTTGATTGGGGGACTGGCGGTCTATGGTCAGGGTTCTCGGTTCCCGGCTCCCCCCCACGGCGGCGGGTATCAGATCCACATTGTTCAATTCATTGAGGAAAACATTCTGTTTCAATAAGGCAAAACTTTCCGGATTGGGCTCGCAGGCGATGACCCGTTGCGCCTTTTGGGCGCTGTACACCGTAAAAGCCCCGATGAATGCCCCGACATCAATGATGGTAAAAAACGGCTGGATGGGAAATTTGTAAGTGTTGTCGTCGAACACCTCCACAATCGTGCGTCGATCAAAAATGCCCCGCTCATCCTTTCTGATGAGAAACCGGCAGTCTTGGTGATGAATCAACGCATATTCATGTTGCATGTTGTTGCCCGTCGCCTTAAACAGCTTGCTTTTTGATGACCAGGCCCCCGACGGTCATTTTGGGAGGAATGCCCTCTACGCCTGATATTTGAATATTATCGGATGAAGCAGCATATGTTTCCATAAGTTTTGCTTCCGAATATTGTCCCTGAATCTTAAAATTACTCAACAACTCACATATACTCTTTTCATTAAAGACCTCAACCCTGCTGTATTTGCCGAATATGTCATTGACATCCTCATCCCACACCTGTTGCGGCACGAAATCAAAGGTGATGATTAAAATACCTCCGTCTTTAAGGACGCGCAGAAGTTCTCGGAAGGCGTAGGCTTTTCCTTTAACATGTTCAATAACGGACAGACATAAAACCACGTCAAATGATTCGGAAGGAAAGGACAAATTGAAAATGCTGTTGAAGGCCACCGTCAAATTTACCGGCGCATGGGAGAGGAATTTAGATTCCCATTGCTCTCCGGCAAAAGCAAAGTTAACATCTGCCACAGTAACATCATAACCTCTCTGTAATAAAGTTTTATGGATCGCCCCACGCCCTGATCCCACATCAACGATCTTGAGCTTGGCATCTGCATTCATGTTGCAGGCTTCAATGTTTTTCAGGGCATACGTATATTCCCAATACTTGGAGCCGTGCAGATAAATTCCAGAGGCGCCATTCTGAACACTTTTATACAGTTGGTCGACGGGAAGGGCGGCGTTGTCCCCCAATTCTTTAATAACAATCAGGTTATCGGCCACCAATTTGTGGTCAAAAAAGGAAATGTCCAATAAAGATAACCGACACGATTTTGGGTTTTTGTAGTCATCGACAATCTTCTTTACTTCCTTGAACACCATTTCCGGTGTCAGTTCTTCCATGCACCGGGAAGTTTCGTGACCCTCCGGGCAAACCTCCATCCAGCGGTCCGTCTTCCACCAACAGGGGGAACAGGGCAATGCAGCAGTCAGGTTGATATTGTGAGGTTGGCCGAAAAAACCGGGATCAGTGGGACCAAACAGAACAATGGAGGGTGTCCCCACTGACTTGGCCACCCAGACCAGACCTCCTTCGATGGATATATGACAAAGGGCATATTTTATGACGGCCGCGGCCTCTCGCACCGAGGTTTTTCCCAGCAGGCCGATGGTGTGGGCCAGCGGTTTCTCATAAGAATTGCCCAATTGCACGACGCGCACCCCGAGTGTATTGAGGTTATCAATAACATTCTGCCAATATTCCACGGGCCATTGTTTAGTTTTTCTCGGACTAGAAGACTGTTCATTCCAATAAGGGTCTACCCCCGCACCAATCGTAACATACGGATCATCCAATAGATCTTGCAAATGATGAAAGTCATCCGGCGATAGTGGAAAAGTCGCATCATAATGCTGTAAATGAATCCCTGATGTTTTTTGTATGATACTGAAGATATCCAGTCCGTGTTCGCGATGAAGGTAATTGTCCAGGGGAGATCTGTCAAAGTTTATATTGTATTGCTCAAAAACGGCCTGCAAATTGCGGGCATATTTGTCATATTTCTGATTTGTGCTTGTCACTTTTGTAACATATCGGCAGTCAAGAATTAAATCGAACATTTTTTCCCGGGCATTTATGTATTCCTCCATATATTGATGGTCCAAATCAATTACAAAAATGTGGTTCATAAATTTCAGGCAATCTTTTAAAAAAGCTACATGTTGACCGCTGGGAATTATGAACAGATATGCGTTCGGGAATTGACGCCTGATTGCGAGGGCCAGCCAGAACAGCAATAAGGTATCACCGATGCCGCCGAAATAAGAGATTAATATCTTATCAATTTCACGTTTTTTCAGATATTGTTCAATCTCCTCGTAATTATTTAAAAACCTCGGTCTGTCAGTGAATTTCCGCAAAATCGCCTTAACCGGGCCATCAAACCGCTCTAATAAAACTGAAGATGTGAGGGCATTGGGGTCCTTTGCCAGTAAACTCAACAAATAACCCATGCAAAACTCTCTTCGGGCCATTTGGTAACAGGAATCGGTATAATATGCCACGACATCAGCCATGGATTGTTGAAAATAATCCTTTTGCAATAACCAGCCAACGAAAACTCGGGCAGCATCCTGAACGTGGTTGGCGTCGAAAATCAATCCCTTTTTTTGAGCAGATGAGTGCATAACCGGGCCGGCCGGTTGAATCATTTGTTTCCCATCCTTGTGGTCGCCCGTTAAAGATCGATGGTCGATCACGAGATGCACCGCAGGGATCATGGTCGGCAAAGAATTAAGTGGATGATTATTATCGAAGTAACCGAGAATAGGTTTCCCATAGAGGGAGGCGACCCGCAGGGGAACAGAGTCGACGCCGACAAAACCGGCGGAGTGTTTGATTAGGGTAAAAAGATCAAACCATGTTTGCTTCTTAAAAAAGAAGGTGCTGTCAAGATGAAGCAACGGAAGATTATCGCTGATCTCAACAGTATGAAAGCCTTTGACATGAAGGAGTTCCAGAACTTTCCCGACGGACGCGTTGATCTGCTGTTGTTCATGAAGATTGGAGCGCTCGGCGTTTACGTTGACGACAACGTAAGGAGTTCCTGCAAGTTCAGTTTTGAGTCGGTCCGTCTCAACCAGCAAAGGGAAGGGATTTTCCAGGAAGGGTGTCGGCTCTCTGTCCAGAAACACAAAAAATTGCATCCAGGCGGGACAATACAAATCTTTGCGAATCAAGCCGGTGAAATCAAAAAAGTTTGCATGATGAGGAAACCCTCCTTGCATATCGGGGGCGGAAAAACATTTCTCTGAAATGGCATGAAAAGGGAATCGATGATGATTGGTAAATAATGTCACACTGGGATATTCTAAGGATAGAGACTTTAGCAGTGGAATGATATTGAGCACGTCCTCCAGATGTTCGGAGCAATAACGGAGGTAGACATGATTGTGATTCTCAAATTTTACATCAAAAATATTGACATTGTTTAACGTATTATAATTTAATAAAGCTTGGTTCTCCGGGCTTAAGTAATTGTTTAAGCCGTCGACCCGGCTCTCCAAGATTACGATACGGTTTTTGGAATCTGCGAGTTTCAAAAAAGCCCACAGCCAGCGAAACGGGAAACCGATCCTGGTATTATAGACAATGTTTAATATTTTTTTATTATTGCGCAGAAATCTCAACGACAGGATGTTTTTTAACATTGTCTTAAACCCTAAGTCCATTCCTTTCTCCATTATTCCTATACGGAAAGCAACTTATCAAGTTATGCAGCCCGCATAATGGTCTCTAAAATAATAGCACAGAATCTTCCTGAGAAGAAAAGATTTTTATTTGAGGGGGCCCCGCCCCTCGAAGCCGGTCGGTCCGGGGCGGGGGCCGAGCCGCCGGGAGCATTTCATTGACTTGGCGGCGGCGTTGTGGCATGGTGGGGCAGAGAGACTGAACCGAAAGGCCACCCATGAGGCCAGGGTTCCCGGCACATCCAGCCCGAAGCGCCGCCGTCGCCGGCTTCCCGGAAGGGGGGTCGGCCGGGGGTTTCGGGCTTTTTCTTGTCAGCGGCGCCGGGGTCAGGCCGGCCTCGGGCAGGGCGCCGAAGCCCGGAATTCCGAGAAGCGGGGAGGGGGAAAATGCGGACCATGGCCATCGCCAACCAGAAGGGGGGCAGCGGCAAGACCACCACCAGCGTCAATCTGGCCGCGGCCCTGGGGGAACAGGAGCGCCGGGTGTTGCTGCTGGACCTGGACCCGCAACATTCGACCACGGCCTGGATGGGGCTCAAGAACCCCGGCAAGGGGCTGTTTGAGCTTTTCACCAACCAGACTCCCCTGGCCCACCTGGTGCAGCAGACCGGGGTGCCCGGGGTGGACCTGGCCCCATCCTCGGCCTGGCTGATGGGGGCGGAGCGGTTTCTGGCCGGGGAAGTGGGGGCGGAACAGATTCTGCGGCGCAGTGTGGCGGAGCTGCCGGCGGACGGCTGGCACTATCTGCTCATCGACTGCCCGCCCACCCTGGGCATCCTCACCATCAACGCCCTGGCTGCGGTCCGGGAGCTCCTGGTGCCGGTGGAGGCCCACGTGCTGGCCCTGGCGGGGCTGGCCCAGCTCCTGCACACGGTGGAGGTGGTCCGGGAACGGCTCAACCCGGACCTGAGGGTCACCGGTATCCTGGCCTGCCGCATGGACGGACGCACCCGGCACGCCCGGGAGGTGGTGGAGCAACTGCGGGAGCATTCCGGAGATCTGGTGTACCAGACGGTCATCCGGGAAAACATCCGCCTGGCCGAATGCCCTTCTTTTGCCCAACCCATCACCCGATACGACCCCAAGAGCACGGGCGCGGCGGACTACCGCCGGCTGGCCCGGGAGATCATCGCCCAGGAACCGTGAACAGGGAGGCTGGCATCATGACCAAGCGGCGCACCATCGGGGACAACCCCCTGGATTTTGTGGCTCCGGAAAATCATCTGGAAAACATAGTGTCCCCTCTGCCGGCCCTGCGGACCAAGCGATCCGACCTCCCGGAGGAGGCGGCCCAAGCTTTCCTCCAGCGTCTGGAGGAGTTGGAGGCGGCCGTCAGGCAGCTCCGGGTGGCCCTGGGCGAGGTGAGGATGGAACTGGGGGAGCTGAAGGGCCAGATGTTCCGGAACTCCTACTTCCTGGCCCAGTTGAAGGAAAAACTCACCGCCAAATAACGGGAGTCGGACACTCATGGCTTTCCGGCATCCTGCGGGGTCAGGAGAACCCCCGGGCTTCGGGGGTGAAACCCGGGGGCGCAGAGACCGGGGGGGCCTCCCAGAGCAAGGGGGCGTCCGTCTCAGGCAGGTCTCCCGGTGGCCGGGGAACAGCCTCGGGCGTGGGCGCCGACCACCGGACCTCCTCCTTAGGGGGACGGAGGTCGCCATACCAGACCAGGGCCGGCGGGTGCGACTCCCGCCAGGCCAACAGACAGAAGACCAGGAGCAAAAAGCCCACCATACCGCCAGCCACCGCCACCAGGGGCAGACTGAGCCACTCCATGAGACCCCTCCTTCGCCGGCGCCGGGTTGCTCCTCCCTGGGCACCTGCTGCCAACCCGTCTTACAGTCCCCCTCCACCTCAGGACCGGGCCCGGTCCGGCAGCTGGGCAGGGAGGAGCCAAACCCGAATCCGTGCGTTTGCCCATCCATCGGTGGCCTTACGGAAAAACTTTAGAGGGAAATGGGAAAAAAATCAGCCGGGCTCGATTTTTCTTGCGGCAAGGTTTATCCGGCTGCAAGCCGAACAAGGGCTGCAGGAAACAACCCGCCCCGTCTTGCAGCCCCTTCCTGTAACTCCGATTGACTCGGATAATTGGGGGATAAACCGGGCGGTGCCGAGGATGAGGGGGGCTGGCCGGCGCGTTCCGGGGGGGGGTGGGCAGTACCTGATTTTTCAGCCCGCCCCCTTCGGGGATGCCGACCGGCGTGGATTGTCATGGATTTGCCCGCCGCTTTTTGATACCTTGGGGGCATCATGGCCAGCTATGAGGCAATCATCATCGGAGCCGGGCCGGCGGGGCTGTTTGCCGCCCTCAGCCTGGAGAACCTGGGGGCGGGCAGGGTCCTGTTGGTGGAACAGGGTCCGGACCTCACAGAGCGTCGCCGGGAGCAGCCCGGCGGTCTTTTGTGCGGCTGGGGCGGCGCCGGCGCCTACAGCGACGGCAAACTCATCCTTTCCCCCGAGGTGGGGGGGTTCTTGAGCGATCTGCTGCCGCTGGACGACTTGACGGTCCTGATCCAGGAAGTGGACGGCATCTATCAGGAGCTGGGGGCGCCCCCGGAAATCCACGGCGGCGATCTGGACACCCTGGAACTTCTGAAAACCAGGGCCCGGCATGCGGGCATGATTTTCATCCCCACCCGCCTGCGCCATATCGGCACGGATAATTGCCGAACCATCCTGACCCGCCTGCGGGAGCGTTTGACCGGCCGGGTGGAGATCCGCACCCGTTGCCGGGCCCGGCGGATCGTGGTGGAGGAAGGGGCGGCGGCGGGGGTGGCCCTGGATAACAACGAGGTGGTGCGGGCCCGCTATGTGATCGCCGCGCCGGGACGCTCCGGGGCCGCCTGGATCAGGGAAGAGGCCCGTCGCCTGGCGATTCCCTCCGTTCCCAGCCCGGTGGATATCGGGGTGCGGGTGGAGGTCCCGGCCGCGGTGCTGGCCCCCCTGACGGAGGCGGCCTACGAAGCCAAATTGATCTATTACTCCCGCACCTTCGACGACAAGGTGCGCACCTTTTGTATGAACCCTCACGGGGAGGTCGTGTTGGAGGATCTGGACGGCCTGGTCACCGTCAACGGCCACAGCTACACTTCCCGGAAGACGGAAAACAGCAATTTCGCCATCCTGGTGAGCTCCACGTTCACCCATCCTTTTGACGATCCCATCAGCTACGGCCAATATATTGCCCGCCTGGCCAACCTGTTGGGCCAGGGAGCGCTGGTCCAGCGACTGGGTGATCTTCAGGTCGGTCGCCGCACCACCGTGGCCCGCCTGGAACGCTGCCTCACCCGGCCGACGCTGAAGAGCGCCACCCCCGGGGATCTGAGCTTCGTCCTCCCCTACCGTTACCTCAAGGACATCCTGGAAATGCTGGAAGCCCTTGACGCCCTGGCTCCGGGCATCAACAGTCGGCACACCCTGTTGTACGGGATGGAAGTGAAGTTTTACTCCCACCGTTTTCAACTGAGCCCGGAATTGGAGACCCCGGTTCGCAACCTGTTTATCATCGGGGATGGCGCGGGCATTACCCGGGGCCTGATCCAGGCTTCGGCCAGCGGCCTGATCGCGGCGCGCGCCCTGGTCGGGCGGGGGTGACGATAAGGCGGGGTGGAAAAGTTGCGTCCTTTTTTTCAGCGGGAAAATCTCCGGTCTGAATATGGAGCAGGCGCCCTCCCCGGTTCTACATTTTTTCCATGGGCGCAGCCTCTAAAGGACCATGAATATGGTGAGACAGACGCGCCTGAGCCTGGGGCGGTCTCCAAAAGGAGGAAAAGTTAGGCTGCGCAGGATGTTAGCTTTTTTCCGGTTACCAAGCTACCCTTGGCCGGAGGACTCTGCCTAAGGCGAGGCCAAGGCGGAGGGGCGTAAGGTACCCAAGCAGACTTGGGGGGAGAAATTTACGTTCCCAAGCAGGAGCTTGGGAACGAGGAGGACTGCCAGCCTGCGCAGACATCCGGGGCCGGGTGTCATTCATGGTTATAGGGCGTGCCGTGCACGCCGGGGTCGGCGGCTGAGGCCGGGAGAGGGAGGTGCTGCTGGGGCCGGACGACCTGAAGGACGTGCCCGAAATGCTGGAGGAGAAGATCGGGAGGGTCGAAAAGGATATAATCCGATCTATATAAATTTCCTCAGTGCGAAATATCTATATATTGAATAAAATAAACCTAAAAATTATTGGGGGTATGCATTTCACTCAAGTACATACTATATCTAGTGTTATAAAAGATTCGGAAGAGAGGTTTTTTTTGCCCTGGCAATGGGTCAACTGAGACCAAATTCCTTGCAATGCAACAATCCACGAG
>Ga0194110_10001099_pt1 | contig 34858 bp, 38 predicted proteins | sample TA2Kig1200mmetaG_FD_146192 | JGI IMG/M metagenome (GOLD analysis project Ga0194110, IMG submission 146192) | Freshwater microbial communities from Lake Tanganyika, Tanzania - TA2015032 Kigoma Deep Cast 1200m | ecosystem: Environmental > Aquatic > Freshwater > Lake | place: Tanzania: Lake...
GTTGTGGTTTGCTTTCCCATGGCGGTGGTGAGTACCTCCTTAACTGTTATTTTCTTCACTAACAGAAAGGGTACTCGCTGCCGCTAGCTATTTCCACACCTTTTGATTGTACCTCCGTTTTTGGACTTGTGTTATAATACAGGGGCAAGGATCAAGTTGACACAGTTGTACAGAGTTGTACAGAGTTGTAGCAACTCTTAACTTTCGTGAATGGTGGGGGATGTCGTATGTCTTATGAGACTCTTATTTATGAAAAGACCGGTAGTATTGGCATGATAACAATTAACCGCCCGACGGTAAATAACGCTATAAATGCGCGGTTGGTCGATGAATTAACTGACATTTGTGCCGACATTAATCGCGATGAAGAGACAAGAGTGGTCATTATTACTGGCGCCGGAGAAAAGGCATTTTGCGTAGGCGTTGACTTGAGTGAGTTTTCCTCACTGGCTGGTGTCGACCAAAGAGCAAAACTATTATCTGTTGCTGCGCCAGTAGCAAGTCTTACAAGTCCGGCTATTGCTGCAATCAATGGAGATGCTCTGGCGCAAGGTCTAGAATTGGCACTAGCTTGTGACCTCAGAGTTACCGCAGAAACAGCCCACTTTGCATTACCCCATATCGCCTCAGGTCTTATCCCTTGGGATGGTGCAACTCAGCGGTTACCACGCATAGTAGGTAAGGCCAAAGCTATGGAAATGATTCTCACTGGAGAATCCATGGACGCTATTGACGCTTATAAAATTGGCTTAGTTAACAAGGTGGTTCCGCTGGAAGAACTTATCCAGACAGTAAAGAATATGGGACAAGCAATGGCCTCTAAGGCTTCTTTAGCATTGAAGTACGCCAAGGTGGCAATTCGCGAGGGATTGGATCTGACACTGGAGCAGGGGCTGCGTTTGGAGGCTGACCTCTATTTTCTCTTGCAAACAACTGAAGATCGCACCGAGGGCGTCAGAGCTTTTCTGGAAAAGAGACCTCCTCAATTCAAGGGGAGGTAGGATGATAGTTTGCTTTCACAGGTTGTAATGAGGAACTTTGAAACCGTAGTCTATGAAAAGAAATATAATGTTGCCTATGTTACTCTTAACCGTTCCCAAGTTCTGAATGTATACAATACTCAGATGCGGGATGAGCTATACCAGGTCTTGGGTGCTATCAGGGACGATTCTGAAGTAATGGTAGCTGTATTCAAGGGAGCGGGGCAAAAGGCATTCTGTGCTGGTGCTGACTTAAGCGAGTTTCTCAGTGCTCCATCACCGACGATTGCCCGGCGGGTACGCTGGGAACGTGATATCTGGGGGCTTTTTCTGACCCTTCCGCAGCCTCTAATTGCTGCCCTTCACGGCTATGTTCTCGGTTCAGGGATTGAGATGGCTTTGTGTTGTGACATAAGAATAGCTTCAGAGGATGCACAGTTCGGTTTGCCTGAGGTAGGATTAGGCATTATCCCGGCTGCTGGGGCCACTCAAACACTGCCCCGTACAATAGGACAAGCCAAAGCCTTGGAAATGATGCTCACTGGTCATCGTATTAGTGCCAAGGAAGCATTTGAAATAAAATTGGTCAATCGAGTGGTGCCGAGAGCTCAGCTCCTGCGAACTGTCAAGGGCATAGCCAGGCAAATTGCATGCTTCGACCCTATAGCAATTAGGAGTGCCAAGCAAGCAATGGTGGGGGGTCTAGACTTGACACTACCCGAAGGTTTGGAGCTAGAGAAGAGGCTGGCAAGGTCATTTCTGCAATCAAAGGCTAGTAATAGTTCTGGATAGAACCTTGCTTTCCCCGGATGATAATAATCAGAGGACAGGAGTATGACATGAACACTACAGATTTTCTGAACATAGCGACTGCCATCTGTCCTGATCGTGATGCAATAGTTTTTGAGGGGAAAAGATGGGCTTATTTCCAGACGTGTGAGCGGGCCAATAGGCTGAGTAATGCGTTGATTCGATTAGGGGTGAAGAAAGGTGACCGCATAGCTACACTTCAGGTGAATTGTTCAGAAATCGTTGAGTCATATTTTGCTACTGCTAAGTTAGGTGGCATTTTCGTTCCTTTGAACTTCAGGGCCAAAACCGATGAGCTAAACTACATGTTAAGCAATGCTGAAGCCAAGGTCTTGCTTGCCGGTAAGAGATACTTGGACATGGTGCGTGATATGCTGCCTAATTTGCCCGTTATCGAACAATGTGTTTCTCTGGGCAATAAAGAGGCGGATATGCTTTTCTATGACGACCTGATCACTTCCTCATCTACTGACGAAGTGTTTGCCGATATAGGGGATGAGGATATTACCATTCTGATGTATACCGCGGGCACCACTGGACGACCTAAGGGTGTGCCGTTAACACATGATGCATTCGTTAGCTACATTCTAGGTAATGTAGACCCAGCAAGCCCAGATATAGAGGAAAGAAACCTGCTTACGGTGCCTCTTTATCATGTGGCTGGCATTCAGAGTATGCTAGCTGCTATATATGGTGGGCGGACTCTAGTGATGATGAGGCAGTTCGAAGTCAGGGAATGGTTAGAAACTGTACAAAGAGAGCGAGCTACTCGGGCAATGCTAGTGCCTACTATGCTGAAAACCATAATAGATTATCCAGACTTTACGAAATACGATTTGAGCAGCCTGCAAGTAATCACTTATGGTGCAGCCTCAATGCCATTTGAGATCATCAACAAGGCTATAAAAGTAATGCCTCGGGTTAAGTTTATCAATGCCTTCGGGCAAACGGAAACTGCTTCGACAATAACAGTTCTGGGTCCTGAAGACCACCTTATTGAGGGAACCGAGGAGGAAAGGGAGAGAAAGTTGAAGCGGCTGGCTTCGTCAATTGGGAGGCCGCTGCCTGATGTGGAAGTTAAAATTCTTGACGAAGAAGGAAAAGAGTTACCTCCGGGGCAGGTGGGTGAGATTGTAGCTAAAGGTCCTAGGATAATGAAAGGTTATTGGCATGACGAGCAAAAGACGGCGCGGGCATTTACCCCTGATGGATGGCTGATTACAGGCGATAGAGGATGGATGGATGAAGATGGATATATATTTTTGGCTGGTCGTGCCGATGACATGATTATCAGGGGGGGTGAAAACATCTCACCTGAAGAGGTTGAAGATGTGCTTCATTCTCATCCTAAAGTAGAAGAGGCAGCAGTGATAGGTGTGGCTGACCTAGAGTGGGGGCAGCAACCTAGGGCTATTGTGGCGCTGAAGAAAGGAGAGGTAGCTACTGCAGAAGAGATTATTGAATACTGCCGTTCTAAGCTGGCAAGCTTCAAGCGCCCAAGGTCAGTAGTTTTTGTGGATTCACTGCCCCGCAATCCCATGGGTAAAGTGTTGCGAAAGGCACTCCGTGAGCAATACGGAAAGCCTTAGCTCTTGAAATCTGGAGACTTTGGAGTTAAAATATCCGAGGAGGTTCGAATAGAAGTGGCCAATCAGATAGGCAAAAGATATGTTTGCAAGAAGTGTGGCTCCGAGTTTATTGTGACTCGAGGTGGTGACGGTACGCTGAGTTGTTGTGGTCAGCCAATGGAGTTGAAGAAATAGTCCTATCAAGTGTGGACTTTAGCAACGCAGATCAGGAGACAGTGTGATGAATCAATTAGGTAAGAGATTTAAGTGCCAAGTCTGTGGCACTGAAGTGCTGTGCACCAAGGCTAGCGAAGGCACAGTCACTTGCTGTGGCAAGGAAATGGAAATTCAGGAACCCCGCCCTTTACCCTCATCTGACTAAATGTCTTGGGCTTTGTAACGATTTAGTCACTGATTCAGACTCATACTGGCAAAGTCTTCGCTGAACCGGAAATCCGGAACAGCAGTTTGTTACTTTGGCTGGTTCTCTGAGCAAGGGGCGTTAGTCCTCAAGTATTTCAAATGGCAATAGTAAGTACCGTTTTAGTCTAGTTTTTGGCTATGGCACCTGAAGGAAAAGATACGGCTCTGCTGGCAGGACTTCGAGTCTTAGACTTAGCTGATGAGAAGGCCTGTTTTTGTTCCAAACTCCTGGCTGATATGGGGGCTGAGGTCATAAAAGTGGAGAGACCTGGTGGCGATGCCTCGCGCTGGATAGGTCCATTCTGGGGGAATATGGCGCATCCCGAGAAGAGCCTGTCGTTCTGGTATAACAACACTAGCAAGCTCGGTATAACCCTGTGTTTGGAGAGCAAGGAAGGACAGGGTATCTTTCTTAGATTAGCCAGCAAAGCTGACGTAGTTGTAGAGACTTTCCCTCCAGGATATTTAAGGAAAATCGGGCTGAACTACGAGGTACTAAGTGAAAAGAACCCGAGACTTATTTTGGCCTCGGTTACTGGCTTTGGGCAGACGGAGCCATATAGAAAGTATAAATCTTGTGATGTAGTTGCGTCTGCCGTTGGTGGGCAGATGTACGTCTGTGGGCTCCCTGATTACTCGCCCCTCAAGCCCTATGGGCAGCAGTCCTTTTACGCAGCTTCCCTTTTCGCTGCTGTTGGCATTCTCATAGCACTGCGTGAACGAAATTGTAGCGGTAGAGGGCAGCATATTGACATCTCTTTACAGGAAGCTGTGGCTGCAACCCTAGAGCATGTAATGGTTCGTCATTTCTACGAAAAGGTAGTGCCTAATAGGCAGGGTAATCTCCACTGGACTAACTCCGCTTGCCTTTTACCGTGTAAAGATGGCTATATTCTAGTTACCTTTGGCCGGGAATGGGAGACTCTAGTTGACTTATTAGATAGTGAGGCTATGTCTGCAGACCTGAAGGAAGAGAAATGGCGTGAAGAGGACTACCGCAGGCAGCACGTCGACCATGTCATTGAGGTACTAGCGTGCTGGACGAGGACTCATACTACGGTCGAGCTATTTGAGCTGGGCCAGTTGATGCGTTTTCCATGGGCTCCTGTTAGTTCACCAAAGGATGTGTTCAATAGCCCCCAGCTTAGAGCACGCAACTTCTTCATCCCGGTAGACCATCCTGAAGCCAGCGCTTCCTTTGTCTATTCTGGTACTCCTGGCAAGTTCAGCGGCTCATCTTGGAACATATGGAGACGAGCGCCTTTAATTGGTGAACATAACACTCAGGTCTATGGTGGGGAGTTAGGATTTTCACTTGATGAGCTGACTAGACTTTCTTTTACAGATGTCATCTAGGCAGGATACTCGATGCATGGAAACACTCTACAAGGAATAAGGGTCTTGGATTTTACGTGGCTTCTGGCAGGTCCATATGCCACAAGAATCCTAGCTGACTTTGGGGCTGAGGTGATTAAGGTTCAATCTAGGAAGACCGCGACTGGTACCGAGTCCAATGCCACGGGTTACTTCAATACCTGGAACCGCAATAAGCTGAGCATAACCATAGACATGACTCGCCCTGAAAGTAAGGAACTTGTGCTCAGTCTAGTCAAAATAAGCGATGTGGTGATAGAAAATTTTAGCCCTCGGGTGATGGCCAACTGGGGGCTAAGCTATGAGACTCTGAAAGAAGTAAAACCTGACCTTATCATGGTGAGCATGTCGGGAATGGGACAGACAGGACCATGGAGAGACTTTGTCGCCCTTGGGCCTACTATTCAGGCGCTTTCGGGCATCACCTATCTGACTTCCTACAGTCAAGGCCTGCCTGTAGGAATAGGCTATTCTTACGCAGACCCGCTGGCCGGCTTGATTGCTGCCTTAGCCACATTGGCAGCCTTAGAAAGCAGAGCTAGAACAGGCCAGGGTCAGCATATAGATATCTCAGAGTATGAGGTAATGTGCAGTTTGCTTGGGCCTACTATTCTAGACTATTCGGTCAACCATAATCTTGCTGTGCCTCGGGGCAGTACTTCTGAGCATATGCCAGCTTCTCCGCACGGTTGCTACAAGTGTTTGGGTGACGACAAGTGGTGTGTTATCGCTGTATTCACTGATGAGGAGTGGCACGCCTTGTGTCAAACCATGGGCGATCCTGCCTGGGCTAAGCAAGAAAAATTCTCCGGTCTTTTGAGGCGGCTGGAGCATCAGGAGGAATTAGATGAATTCCTAGGACAATGGACTTCTAATTATACACCTGAGGAGGTGATGAATATGCTCCAGGAAGCTGGAGTAGCCTCTGGGATAGTCAACAATGCTGCGGATTTAGCAAATGACCCTCAGCTAAAGAGTAGAGGTTTTTTTATTCAGCTTCATCATCCGGTTTTAGGTAATACCAATTCTGATGGCACACCAATAAGGCTTAGCCGCACACCAGCCCGATATAGGTGGGCTGCTCCTTTACTGGGGCAGGATAACCGCTATGTCTATCAGGACCTGCTAGGTCTAATCGAGGAACAATTTTGTCAATATATTGAGAAAGGCATTATTAGCTAAAGACCTTTTCTCCATACAATTTCCCCATCAACTATAGTCGTTTCTACTTCCAAATCCTTCATGTCCTCCGGAGCTACTTCAATAGGGTCACCACTCAACAGTACAAGGTCAGCAAGCTTACCCGGTACTATGGAGCCCTTAGTAGTTTCTTCAAAGCAGGCATAAGCGCGCACGAGTGCTATACGACTAACAATCGGGATGTCACCAGCGCATGAACAACAATCGCCTGTGTTGTTTAGGGGGGAGCTCGGGAGGTTAATAGGAAGGCTACAATCCAAGGCTGAAAAAAGAGGGGGTTTCGCAGTGGGGATAAGGGAATTGGTATCCCCGGTGGTTTGGAGGGCTTTCCTGGGCTTTTGGTGAGCTCTGAGCTTGGCGAAGAACGGCAGAGCTTGTGAAACTAGCCTTCCAAGGGATAAAAAAGAGGGCCGGGGATTCGAATCGCCGGCCCTTTGCTGGGTTTATCTATTCTTTTCTCTTGCTAACTTCTTAACCTTGGCTACTGACAGATAATCGGGACATCTTGGAGAGCATTTCTGATGCCCTTTAAGGCATTCCCGACATAACCAGTAGCATTTTCTGGAATTGGCGCACTTGTAAGTTACGCTTATAGTGCCCTGTTCTAGCTGTATAAAGTCCTTGTTATCTCGGTCACATTGATAAACGATAGCCATCTCATGCCTTTCTAGCCCTTGAAAAAAGCAAAAAGCGAGGGTATCGCTCCCTCGCTTTTGCGTTGGTCTTCTTTTCGGCTTGCGTTCTGTTTGGCTCTGTTTAAGCTACGGCTACAGGCTCTCTGTCCTCTTCAGGCTCGGTTACCTCTTCTGGCTCGACTTCAGGCTGTCTAGCCTTGCCTTTGCCTTTACGCTTTGGCTTGCCTTTAGCCTTTGTCTCTGCCTCTACCTTTGCCTCTTTGGCTACCGTTTCGGTTTCGGTTGTAACCTCTGGCTTGCTCTCTGGCAATCGCATCGGCATAACCAAGCATCGGTAACCATCAACGCTAAAGGTTATGGGCGATTGTGGACTTGTCAGCTTCATTTCAGCTATACCACCGCAAGCCCTTAAGGCTTTTATCAGGTAGTTTCCGGCTACCGCTATTCTAGCCTCTCCACTGGTTTCGGCTGATACCACCATTGAGCCTCTATCCTCTTTAGCCTCGATGGTAACCTTGTTATCGGCTACGGTTAAGGTAAGAGGTCTATAAAGCCCTTTGGTTTTATCGTCAAACCAGATAGCCAAGAGGCTTTGACAAGCCTTGATTGCCTCTTTGGTGTCAAAGCTAGTACTAGCGATAAAATCGCTGGGAAATACCTTGCCATAATCAGGATAGCTACCGTCTTTGCTTGGCAAGCTATACTTGATTAGCTCGGTATCAATGACTAGCGACTTGGCAAGCAAACCGCCATTGTCATTGTCTGGCTTTTGCTCGAAGCTAACCTTGACCCTCTTGGCTTTCCTTAAGGCTGGTATTATCGCCTTAACATCGTCTCGATTGATTAAGGCTTCAGCCTCTCCAGCCTCGAAGTCAAGGCAAATCTCTCCAAGCGTAAAGCCATCGGCAGCTATCAAGGTTAGCTTACCGTCTTTTTGGACTACCTTGACGCATTGGAGAACTGGTCTAGCGTCGTCGGAGTCGGTAAACGGCAATACCCTTGACAAGGCATCGGCTAGCTCGTTACCGCCAAGGTTAGGCATAACAGCATAGCTTGGGCTTACTCGGACTTGGCAAAAAGAAAACGGTGTCTTGTCTTTAAGCCAAGCACCGTCTGATATATAGCTTTGGTGATTGCCACAGACTACCTTTAAGCCTTTACCGTTAGCCTGCAAACCGCTAGCACTACCGTTAGCCGGTATAACCTTTACCACGTTACCACCAGCTAGAGCCTTAAGGTAGCTCAAAAAGCCTTTCCTGCCTATAGTGGTTTCGCTATCGAATAGCATCACCCTTTCGGCAGTTGCTCTGGACAGAGCACTTACAAGCCTTTCCTTATGGCAGACAAAGCCATCACCAGACCGCTTGCCTTCGATATTAAGTTGCTCCAGCTTACATCACCTCTCTTTTTTCGGCTTTTGTTTCTACCGCTGGCAGTAGAAAGCCTCTTATTTGAGCTTGAGCTATACCGCTAACCGCTGGCTATAGCTTGCTCTACTATTAGTATTTGGCTTTTGGCTTAAAACGTTACATTATGCGAAAGCTAGCTGATACTTTTTCTGCTCTTTTTGACGATAGCGATGTAAATAAACTCTATCTTTGATAGTCAAGGCGTCTCCATCGGCTATCTTAAGCGCAATCTTAATGAGCTTACGGGGGCATCCTAGCAGCCAAGCCTTTGCGTCTAGCCAAGCGTCTAAATCTATAGCGTTATCATCGGCTAAAACGTTACCTAATTCTGAAAGGTTACCATCTGGCAGAACGATTGGCTTATTTAGACTTTCGACTTCAATAGCTCTAGGGCAGTTTCTAGCACCGTTTAGCAGTATGTTGGCTTTACAGGCTTTCCTTTGCCGATTGCTACAATGTCCGCAATCAATACCGTTTAGCCTGTTAAAGCAATCGCACCAGTATTGAGCTACTGTTAAGCTGGCTATACGGTAAGCCCAAGAGAAGTTATCTGGCTTGTGTCCGTTGTTTCTGTCTGCTTCGGCAAGCCTTACGATGATTTCCTGTCTTAAGTCCTCTCTATCATCGTATCTGGCTTTGTGTTGAAACTTGTCGGCTATCTCGATATACTGTTGCCAGTCTAACATTGGTCTCTGCCTTTGTTAGATTGCTCCAGCTCGATTGAAGCGTCAGGCTGGAGCTTACCTCTATAATAGGCTTGCCTCTTAAGCTCTGCTCTAACGTCTATCTCTAGCCTCTCGACTACCGGTACAAGGTTTTTCAGCCTTCTGGAGACGCTCTCTAATTCGCCTATGAGCTTGGCTAGCTTTCTAGCTTCAGGTGTTAGCCTTCGCAGTGTCTTTTTGTGATATGCCATAACTTACCTTCCTTTCCTTTGTTACTGAAGGCAAGCGTCTGGCTTAAGCGAGGCTTTAGCCTCGTTCTGGCTTTGCCTGTTTGGACTATTCGATTGTTAAGGTGCTAAAACTGTTAGCTTTACGATAGCTTTGTTTCAGCTTCATTGTTGCATAAAATGTCCTTTGATTAAATATGTGGAACATATACATTCCACATCTCTCCCCCTCATTATTCTTGGTCAAAAATATAAGTGCGACCCTCCAGGGTCGCTTTGCAAGTAATTAGCCTTACCATATGGACAATTAAAAATGTGTATGTTTGACCCAGCGGGGAAATTGAGGCGGTGAATTTGAGACGAATTTAAGAGTTCAGGGAACTGTCCAGCAGTCTTTTTAGTAAAATTGCAAAAAGCCTTGTAACACGCTTGACTTTGAATCTTGTCAGCGTCATAATTTTGCTATGGGGCATGACATGTATAGCGTGAGGGAAGCAGCCAGAGAATTAGGTTTATCTCCAAGACATGTTCAGCGATTGCTCGCTAAAGGGGAAATACAGGGGAAACGAATAGGCAGGACTTGGGTAGTTCTCAGTCTGGATTACAAGCGAAAGAGGAAACCAAAAACAAGAAGGAGGCTAAACAATGAAGCAATTAGCGATACTACAAAGCAGGCGCTTTTCCCGGGAAACCCAGGCACTGGTGAACACTATTTTGGAATGCTTACTTGCTCTAGCAGCCAAGGTGGAAGACAATTCTCCTAGGGAATTAGAACAGGGATTCGAATTCCCTTGGGGGCACCAAGACTTTGCATCTGAGCTTGAACGTATTAGGTTTGAGCGTTTTCTGGGTTGCTTAAGTTTTCTTATTTGTATCTCCGTTGTTTGGTTTTTACTTGCACACGTAGCTTGTCAGGAGGCGGGACTTCTTATTCGATAGTGTAGAGCTTGAAGTTGTCAAAACTGTACCTGGCGCCAGACTCACTGAAGGACTTGATACCAAGGCCTATTTGGCCTTTGAGCGATGTATCGTCAGTAACACTGGCAAGCTTGTAGCCATTCACATAAACGTCAGTTTGTGTTCCAATACACACTACCTTAAGTCTATTACTTTTATCGCCAGCTTTTATATGGCTTGAACGTGTCCAGTCCTTTAACAGGTCTGTTGCTCGACCCAGTATATATTTTACGATAGAGTATTCTAGTTCGTCAGAGACGCCAACGGCGTACATATTGTTATTTTCGTCCAATCTATAAAGGATAAAGAAATAGCTACCTTTCTCTCCAGACACTTTCTTCACGTCTATCTCGAATACAAAGTCACTCAATTCGTCTAGTGTTAGGAGTGTCGCTACTTTGCTCCCTGCATTGTTAACCCAGATGACATATTCCTCGTTTTCATAATTTCCGCCTTTGTCAGCTTCTGGAATTGTTACCCAACTACTTTCAGGGTCGCTGAAATCATCTTCTAATACCAATGTTTGGGTTTTGCCTTCAGGTAATCGAGTCTCGGGGGAGTTGGGTAGTTCAGTCGGTGGAGTCGAGCTTGGTACAGGGCGACAACTAATAAATGAGGCAGCCAGCAAAATAATCAGACCAACAAATAAAATTATAAGCTGTCCATGCTTTTTCATTGCAACCTCCATTGGCCATCAATTGCAACTCAGCGCAGAACGTGATTATACGCTAGTGCACAACCCAACGCAATGCCTGATGCTGAGATGTTCTGATGTGTTATCCGTGCCTATTGCCTATCCGAGGCGGGCTACACAAACCTCTCCGCCTTCTATGACGACGGTCATTGTGCGGTGGCAATTAGAACAGGTGAGCGGGCCGCTGTAATTCATCTGGGATGGTTCTAGAGGGATGCTTTTACCGCATCCCAGGCAGATAACTCCTGATGAACCTCTTGAACTAGCCTGGTGCTGCCGTTTATGGCTGGCTAGCTGCTCTATATTGTCGAATTCGATTCCGCAAGTGACGCACCTGAAACGCATCGTTTTCTCCTTTCAGATTTATTCAATCAAGGCTAGTGCTATTGCAAATTACCGACGATAAACACTGTCAAAGGTCAAACATAGACTTACGCTTTTTCTTTGTCTCGTTTTTTATTTTCTCTAGCGAATCATCTATCTTGTCCAGGCGGGAGCTAATTTGCTCTAGATATTCATTGGCCTTTTTTAAAAGTTTTACCAGCTCCTCAAATTCTTGTTTCTCCATTGTTCGACTCCCTGATTATCTTGCACAAATTTGATTTAGAGACAAATTTACTCTGCGTCAGGCAGTTTTTTCTCAGTGGATTGAAATTAGCTGTTCAACCTATTTTTGCTATTTGTTGCCTATGTTCCTCGAGTACCTTTTCATATTGGGCATTGAGTTGGCTGCTGAGCTTATGCCATTCTGCTTGGAACTGGGCTTGAAGTTGTGTCTCGATAGTAGCAGCATTTCCGGATTGCTTTTGCATAGCTTGATTGGCTTCCTGTAATTTAGCCTCGAAACCTTTTTTGAACTGTACGTAAGTCTGCTGGCGAGCTTGTTCATAATAATTAAGCAGGTTAGTTATCCGGTCGAGAATGGTTTCGAGCTGGTTTTTGTTTTCTTTTACCAACCTCAAGCCCGCCATGGCTCTTTTTGTGTTCTGTTTATCTCGCTCGCTTTGGGGGAACATTATATTGCTCAGGAATATCTCCTGGGCACCTTTAGCTACATATTTCCTGAGCCCTGTGCCTTTATATTTCATCAGCTCGGCGTCCAGATTAAAATCAGTTTCTTGAAGATATCTGGCAGCCAGTCTATTCCCGACCGGAACACACTCCAACTGTTTAAGTTCATCTTCAGTGAGCTTGCCCAGCTTTTCTACCCTTTCCATTGCTTTTTCCCAGGCGCTTTTCATCTCACTCATGGTGTTACCTCTGCATTCTCTTTATAGTAAAGTGACATGAGATGCTTCATTTACGTAGTGTTCTCCCCACCTCATCTGATGAGCCTGCATAAGCTGCTGGAAATGTGACTGAAAGGCGATTGAAGTTAAGGAATCGGTGGTCATCAATATCGCATCCTCGCCATTGTCTGTGTAGTAAGCCCGGCGTGTCCCCACTATTTGAAAGCCGTACTTATTGTATAGTGCCTGGGCTTGTTTGTTTGAAACACGTACCTCCAAGGTAACCACATCTGCCCTGAGTTCAGCCGCCATTTCAACAATTGCAATTAGTAGCCGCTCTCCTATTCCCTGTCTGCGATAAGCATTTCGCACAGCAAGGGTAGTGATGTGTGCCTCATCTACCATTACCCAGAAGCCGGCAATACCGATGATATGCTCCTTTGGTGGTGGGGGTAACTCTTCACCAAAGAAGCGGTCATGGTCAAAAAGGTGAATTAACCATTCCCAGAAGCTCTTGTTGTCAGTCTTTTGTTTTGGTGTTTCTAATTCTCTCGGTTTAGCGATTACTAGATAGCGAGCTAGTCGGTTACGAAGTTCCTGTTTAATGGAGGCGTATGTGGGATGAGGCCATTGTGTTGGGAAAGCCTCACGGTCAATCTCGAGTGCTTGAGGAATATCTCTATCTTGCATACGCCGGATAATATAATTCATGTCTCGACTAATCCTTTGATTTTGCCATCTTCAGGCTATTATTTTGAGATTTTAACATATTTCTTTGCAGATGATAAAAAGCGTGTGCTATCTTTTATTTGGCGCCTTGGCTATACTATACATCTAGGAGGTGAGTGATGAAAGGCCAGGTTGTTGCTGAAGTGTCTATCATTCCCGTAGGTACCGGGGATACCGGGATTAGCCGTTATATTGCTGCTTGTCTCGAGGTTCTGGAAGGCAGAAAAGATTTATCTTACCGGCTGACACCTATGGGGACTGTTATCGAGGGCCCACTTGGCAAGGTGTTTGAGGTGACACATAAGATGCATGAAGTTCCTTTTAGCAAGGGGGCATCTCGGGTGGTTACTATCATCAAGATTGATGACCGGCGGGACAAACCGTCAACAATGACTGGCAAGGTGGAATCAGTTCTAAAATTACGACCGTCAATTAAGGCTTGAAATGATTGACTTTAGTGTCCAGATAGCCCCATCGCATCCCTATGGCTTACTTTTGGCTAATCCTGTGATGACGGCTGCTGGCACCTTTGGCTATGGCATTGAATATAGCCAGCTCATTGATATACAGAGGCTAGGAGCCATTGTTTGTAAAGGTACTACACTTAAGCCTAGGGAAGGCAATCCTCAGCCTCGGTTGGTGGAGACAACCTGCGGCGTGCTCAATTCTGTAGGTCTGGAGAATGTTGGAGTTGATGTCCTGATAAGAGAAAAAGCTCCTGTTTGGGCTAAGTGGCGGGTGCCGGTCATTGTCAATATCGCTGGTGAAAATGTAGACGAGTATGCGGAAGTTGCTGCTAAAATGGAGGGAGTTGCTGGTATAAGTGGCATTGAGGTCAATATAAGCTGTCCCAATGTGGCATCTGGTGGTATGGAGTTCGGTACCAGTCCAAAGGTTGCCGCATCTGTTACTTCGGCAGTCAAAGCAGTCAGTAGCTTACCTGTTATTGTGAAGTTGAGCCCTAATGTAACCGATATAGGAGAAATTGCCTTGGCAGTAAGTGATGCTGGAGCTGATGCCATAACTCTGATTAATACAGTGCGGGGAATGGCTGTTGACGTGAATAAACGCCAACCTTCATTAGGCAACACTATTGGAGGACTTTCGGGGCCAGCGATTAAGCCGATTGCTGTCTATGCGGTGTATAAGGTTGCTGGGATTGTAAATATACCTATAATAGGCTGTGGTGGTATCAATTGTGCCAGTGATGCTTTGGAATTCATTATGGCTGGAGCTAGCGCCGTGCAGGTGGGTACAGCTAGTCTGGCTAATCCTCAAGCTGCCCTGGATGTATTGGAAGGGATTGGGCAATTTATGGAAAGGGAGAACATTCGGGGTGTGAAAGATATTGTCGGAATTGCCCGAAAATGATAATCTGACTTAATTTCTCCTGGCTGCAAGTTCGTTTTTGACAAACTCGATAATCTTAGGTGTAGGAGTACCTGGGCCGAAGATTGCCTTTATACCTATTTTTTGTAAAGCCGGGATGTCCTCGTCCGGTATAATACCACCGGCCACGACTAACACATCAGTCTTCCCCTTTTTCTTGAGCCCTTCTACAACTGGCGGGAAAAGCTCTAGGTGAGCGCCAGAAAGAATGCTTAAACCGATGACGTCAACGTCTTCCTGGACCGCTGCCTCAACTATCATTTCTGGAGTTTGTCTGATTCCAGTGTAGACAACCTCCATGCCAGCATCTCTGAGGGCTCGGGCAACCACCTTAGCTCCACGGTCATGGCCATCCAGGCCTGGTTTTGCAACTAGGACTCGAATTTTAATTTCTTCCGCCATGTACATATCTCCTTACCTGGTCAATAGCGTTTTACCAGTTTATGAAGCATCGCTATACTTTTTGCGCTAACTCGATGAGCACTCCTTTAGTTGATTTGGGATGTATGAAGCCTACTTTACCGGCTAAGCCTGGGCGTCCCTGCTTATCAATCAGTTGAGCACCCTTGTCAGCTAGTGTGCACAGCTCTTGGTCGACATCGTCGACTTCTAAACAAATGTGATGAATTCCCTCACCTCGGCTTTCGAGAAATTTAGCCACGCCGCTTTGTGGGTCAATCGGCTCTAGAAGCTCGATTTCGCCCCCTTGGGCCATAGGTAGCAAGGCTGCCTTTACGCCCTGTTGTGGTATGGTTTCTATCTTGCTCGGCTTGGCACCAAAGAAATTGTCGTAAAGTTGAAGTGCCTCATCCAAATTTTTGACTACAACAGCAACGTGATGAACTTTCTTAATCATTTCGCCTCCTTTACCCCTCTCTTACAAGGGCTCTAGCGATGGTCATTCGCTGCATTTCTGAAGTACCCTCGTAGATTTCGGTTATTTTAGCATCACGCAGATAGCGCTCCACTGGATAGTCCTTACAATAACCATAACCACCGTGGATTTGTATGGCATTGTTGGTAACCAGCCTGGATGTTTCCGCAGCGTATACCTTTGCCATAGCTGCTTCTTTCATGAACGGCATGTCGTGGTCTTTTAGCCAGGCAGCTCGGTAGGTCAACAGACGAGCAGCATCGATATGAGTTGCCATGTCGGCAAGCATCCACTGGATTGCTTGAAAGTTGGCTAGTGGTTGTCCGAATTGCTGACGCTCCTTGGCATAGTCAAGAGCAGCATCAAATGCAGCCTGAGCGATACCCAATGCCTGAGCAGCGACAGTAACTCGACTGGAATCTATCGCCTCCATAGCTATTCGCAAACCCCGCCCCTTTTCACCTAAAAGATTTGCCGCCGGTATTTGGCAGTTTTCGAATACCAACTCGGTAGTTGATGAACCGCGTATGCCAAGTTTGTTCTCCTCTTTGCCTACAGAGAAACCGGGAGTTCCTTTTTCAACGATAAAGGCAGTTATGCCCCGATGCCCTAATGATTTGTCAATGGTGGCAAAAACTGTAGCGATTTCGGCTTCAGCACCGTTGGTTATGAATATTTTCGTGCCATTGAGAACGTACTTGTCACCCTGTACTGCAGCAGTTGTTTCTAAGGCTCCGGCATCGCTTCCGGCACCAGACTCAGTAAGTGCAAAACAAGCTAGTTTTTCACCTTTAGCTATAGGTGTAACGTATTTGCGCTTTTGCTCCTCATTGCCGAATTTGTAGATGGGGTAGCAAGCCAGCGATAGGCTAGCCAGGAAAACCGTACCCATGGCGGCTGAAGCTCGACATAATTCCTCAGCGGCGATCGCCATTGATAAGTAGTCGCCGCCGCTACCACCGTATTCTTCAGAAATAGTGATGCCGAGTAGGCCTAAGTTAGCCGCCTTTTTATAGATTTCAGCCGGGAATTTTGCCTCCTCATCGATTTTTGCCGCTAAAGGTTTGACCTCATTGGTGGCAAAATCGCGCACCATAGCTTGGAACATCTTCTGTTCTTCGGTTAGTTCAAAATCCATTTGATTCTCCTTTGTGGTTTTAGTTTATATGTAGAACATTTTCAGAAAACGAGATATTCTTTTTGAGTGCCAAAAACTTTGCGCAGCACATCACATATCTCGCCGATACTGGCATAAGCTTCGACGCATTCTATAAAAGTTGGCATAGTGTTATCCTGGCTGCGTGCTGCATCCTCTAGGTTCTTAAGCGTTTTAGTGACTCTATCGGTGTCCCTATTCTTTCTCACTTGAGCTAATCGTTCCTTTTGTTTCTTTTCCAGTTCTGGGTCAACACGCAGTAACCCTGGTATTTTCGGCGACGGCGAAACGAATTTATTGACGCCTACCACAGTAGCTCTGTTTTCCTCAACATTCTTCTGCTGGCGATAAGAGCTTTCCTGAATCTCTCTTTGCTGGAAACCTTGCTCGATAGCAGCTACGGCACCACCCAGTTTGTCAATCTTTTCGATGTACTCAACGGCTTGCTTTTCTAATGCGGCAGTGAGAAATTCTATCAAATAAGAGCCTCCAAGGGCATCAACAGCATCAGCGATGCCTGTCTCATAGGCTAGTAGCTGCTGAGTGCGTAAAGCAATGGTTACTGCCTCTTGTGATGGTGTAGCATAGGCTTCATCAAAAGAGTTGGTATGGAGAGATTGTGTTCCGCCTAGAGTTGCGGCAAGGGCTTGGATAGCCACTCTGACAATGTTGTTATATGGCTGCTGAGCGGTGAGCGTACAGCCAGCAGTTTGCGTGTGGAAACGTAGCATCATCGAGCGTGAGTCTTTGGCTTTAAACCTTTGGCTCATAATCTTGGCCCATAAGCGACGTGCTGCTCTAAACTTGGCCACTTCTTCGAAAAGATTATTGTGGCTATTGAAGAAGAATGAGATTCTGCCAGCAAATTCATCTATATCCAGCCCGGCGTCAATAGCCGCTTGAACATACGCGATGCCATTAGCCAAGGTGAAGGCGATTTCCTGAGCGGCTGTGGAGCCGGCCTCGCGTATGTGGTAGCCGCTGATGCTAATGGTATTCCAGCGGGGCACATGCTTGCTACAGTAAGCGAAGATGTCAGTAGTCAGGCGCATTGAGGGGCGAGGGGGGAAAATATGAGTCCCGCGGGCAATATATTCCTTAAGGACATCATTCTGGATAGTCCCATCTAGTTTAGCTGGGTCAACTCCTTGTTTTTTGGCCAAGGCAATGTACATGGCAAGGAGTATGGGAGCTGTGGAGTTTATGGTCATTGATGTACTAACTTTGTCCAGGGGAATTTCCTTGAACAGAACCTCCATATCTTCCAAAGTGTCTATAGCAACTCCAACTTTGCCGACTTCGCCTTTGGCTAGTGGATGGTCTGAATCGTAGCCTATTTGTGTTGGTAACTGAAAGGCGATGCTTAGACCGGTTTGCCCTTGTTCCAATAGATAACGGTAGCGCTTGTTGGATTCTTCGGCGGTGCCGAAACCAGCGTATTGGCGCATTGTCCATAGTCTGCCGCGATACATAGTTGGCTGGATACCACGGGTAAATGGGTATTCTCCAGGATAGCCTAGGGCGGCAGAATAATCGAACTCTGAGGTGTCTTCTGGTGTATATACAGGCGAGATAGCTATGCTGGAGCTTGTCTCAAAAGTCTCTTGTCTTTCAGGGAAACGTTTGAGTGTTGGGGCTAATGTGGTTTCTTGCCATTCTGTTTTGTTTTTGCTCGGCATAAGCGGCCTCCTCTACTGAGTTGGCTATTTTTTGAACCGAGACATTTTAGCATAAGTTATAAAGAGTGAAAAGCATCAGGTCGGGTAATTTCTGATAAAATATTTACTTTAGCACATTACCAGCAACTAATTTTTGGCCCATAGTGAATGCCTCCTTCAGTGCTGTTGGGTGTTGAAGGATAGCTTCCTTTTCGTCGATTCCTGAGAAGGCCAGTTCACCAGCATAGCTGATATCCAGGGTTGTAAACCAGCTCTTGACTGTAGCTATCGCTGGTTGGAATAAGTCATGGACTCTTGTCCCACCTACTGAAATAAAGATGCCTCTGCGCTCTTTGTTGGGGTTAATTGCCACTGGAAGTTTAAGGACATATTTTATTACCCAGAGTGCCTGACAGCGGTCAATCATGGCTTTGGTTTGAGCAGTCACCCCCATGAAAAAGATAGGTGAAGCTAGAACTATACAGTCGGCTTCTCTCATGTCAGTGTGTAGCCATTGCATATCATCGTCTATCACGCATTTGCCTGTTTTGAGGCAACCATCACAGTGGCGACAGGGAGAAATATTCAATGCAGTCAGGACGACTGTCTTTGTTTCAGTGTCCTGGCTAGCAGCACCAGCCAGTACTTGACGAAGCAAGAGGTCAGTGTTGCCATTCCGACGAGGACTGCCGGCGATACCTAGGACTTTAAGTTTGTGAGACACATTTCCTCTTCGGCAATTGTTTCCTCAAAAAAATTATTTCAGTTAGTATAACATGGAAATCAGAGAGAGTGCTCATTTTATCGGAGTTTGTGTATAATAGTTTGGGAGCAAATATTTAAGGGGGCATTAGAAGGAGGAGAGCTATGATGGATTGGTATGGAGGGATGTGGTGGTGGATGATGTTCGGCGGCTTATTTATGCTGGTGTTCTGGGGAGGAATCATTGCGCTGATTATTTGGGGTGTTAAAAAGCTGGTGGAGCGCAGCGGTTCTGGTGCTGGACAGGGACGTGACCCGCTGGATATTGCCAAGGAACGCTATGCCAGAGGAGAGATTTCTAAGGAAGAGTTCGCTCAGATTAAGAAAGACTTATCGTAGCTAGTGATGCGAGGCTCGAAGATGCCAATCGAAACCATGTCTACTGAAATAGCTAGGAGTCGGTACAATCGCATTGCTCCTGTCTATGACCTGATGGAAGGCATTATCGAAATAGCTGGCTATAGCAAATGGCGAGAACTGCTGTGGAGCAGAGTGGAAGGGGCTTGCATTCTGGAGATAGGGATTGGCACTGGCAAGAATTTCCCCTACTATCCGGCACATGCTGAAGTAACTGCCATTGATTTCAGCGAGAAGATGCTGGAGCGTGCCAAAGATAGGGCAGAGAGGCAAAAAATAAAGGTCCAACTACAGTGGATGGATGTCCAACATCTAGAGTTCAAGAACAACACCTTTGATACAGTAGTGGCGTCATTTGTCTTTTGCTCGGTTCCTGACCCGATTCGTGGACTGAAAGAAGTTGAGAGGGTATGCAAACCAAAGGGCAAGGTGGTCTTGCTAGAACATGTTCTGAGCGCTAACCGTATTCTTGCCTGGCTGATGAACGTGGCTAACCCGATGGTGGTACGGATAATGGGAGCCAACATTAACAGACGGACGGTAGAGAATGTGGCAACGAGTGGGCTGATGATAGAACAGGTCACTGACCTCGGTGCTGGCATCTTCAAATTGCTAGAGGCGAGAAAGAAGCTGTTGTCTCCGTGAGAGAGCTTGCTTTGCAAGTAGCAACGAAATCGGCTAAAATTGAGGTCGTTTTTGTGGCTGAAAATCCTAAGGGGGAAATAAATGACGAAGAATGAGATATTGAAACAGGCTAGAAAAGATAACAGGACGCAATTGACTGAGATTGAGTCTAAAGAATTGCTCAAAGAGGCTGAAATACCTGTTGTGGAGGCTAAACTGGCACGGACTAAAAAAGAAGCGGTTGCCATGAGCAAAAGGATAGGGTTTCCCGTGGTGTTAAAGATAGTCTCGCCTGATGTTATCCATAAGAGCGATTCCGGTGGTGTTAAGTTAGGGTTAAGTAATGCTACTCAAGTTGGGAATGCCTATAGTGAAATTCTCTCTGCTGTCAAGAAACATTACCCGAAGGCGAAAATTCAAGGAGTCTCTGTGCAGAAAATGGCTCGCACTGGAGTAGAGGTAATCATCGGCATGACCAAAGACGCACAATTTGGACCGGTGTTGATGTTTGGCCTGGGTGGGATACTTGTAGAGGTACTGAAAGATGTTTCTTTCAGAATAGTGCCGCTGGTAAAGCGGGATGCCCGAGAGATGATAAAGGAGATAAAGGGCTACCCTTTACTTGAAGGTTATAGGGGGCAAGAGCCAGCTGATGTTCCATATCTGGAGGACTTGATACTAAAGGTCTCTGACTTCGTTGATAAAAGCCCTGAGATAAAGGAACTAGACCTTAATCCGATTTTCGCTTATAAAAATGGGGCAGTGGCAGTTGATGCCAGGGTGATTCTAGAGCCTGCTTCGTAGCTGTGAATATTCGCTAAGCCTACTCAGAGCTCTTATAGCTCTTTCTGGAGTGGTGAAACCTACTACCTTTCCTGCGTCCTGCAGCTCTTTTATGGTCACATCAGTATAAGGCCCATAAATGCAACATGCCAGAGGCTTATCCTTATATGTTGCAGCTAATTCATTCAGAAGCTGACAAAGGCCACCCCCCCATTTTTCATCGAAAGCAGCTCCGATAAACAGGACAGCGCCTATTTGAGGGTCTGACAGGAGGACTCTTAAGCCATCTATCAACGGTTTGATAGGTGGCTGCGATGTCATCATTGCTGGCCAAATGTCCACTGGATTTCCAATGTTTAACCAGGAAGGGGACATGGTGTCAAGTAGCCTTTTTGTGCTCGGGGATAGCTTATCTATCTTCATGTCCGAATTCTGGCAAGCATCTATAGCCATAACGCCCAGTCCACCAGTAATAGTTATAACCCCAATTTTTGGTGTCTCCATGAAGGGAAGCATGCTGAGTGTCCTGGTCAAATCAATAAGCTCCTCTAAATCAGCTACATGGATTACCCCAGATTGCTTGAGAGCTGCTTCCCAGACCTCTTTTTTGCCTGCCAGGGAACCGGTGTGAGACTGAGCCGCTTTAGCTGCTTGCTCACTCTTTCCGGTCTTTAATGCCAGTATGGCTTTTTTGGGGGAAATACGTTTACATGTGTCAATGAAGTTCCTCGTATCTTGCATGCCCTCAATATGCATGGCGACGACTTTTGTTTCTGAGTCGTTTGCGAAATATTCTAAGCTATCGGCGAAACTGATATCGCAGGCATTGCCTAAGTCGATACCCTTGCCCACAAAGGTCATTTCTGGAAAGCCAATAAAGAAAACACCGGTTTGACAAATTACGCCGGTAGGCTGTTTCTTCATCCTTATTTTTACAAATGACGAACTGAAATTAGTGAACACATTGGCAGTACCGAAGGTGTTAGGCCCCACTATCCTAGTTTGTCTGTCTTTGACGATGTCAGTTAGCTCTTTTTGGAGCTGTTTGCTTTCCTCGTCATTAGCATCTGAAAAACCCTGAGCCACTATGACTGCTGATTTAATATTGCTTTCGGTGCATTCCTTAAGTAGCCGAGGGACTAGAGGGCGTGGCGTGGCTATTATGGCCAGGTCAATATCGTCGGCTATCTCGGTAACGGTGGGGAAGGTTTTCACCCCGAGTATTTCGCTGACACTTGGATTTACTGGATAGATTCTGCCATGGTAGCTGTAGCTGAGTAAGTTCTCGAGTATATTGAAAGCGCCTTCGCCGGTGTACCGTGATACTCCAATAAGTGCCACGGATTGTGGCTCCATGAACTGCTTCATCTGTTTTAAGATTTGCATAACAGTGTACTTCTACCTGCCTTTCCAGGCCAACAGTTTGTTAGTCTAGCCAATATCAGATAAGGTTGTCAACGAAAACCGGGTTGACTTAGATAGTTTAGGGATAGTACGATTGCTGGCAATTCAGCTCTACGAAGTTGAAATTGAAAAGATATTTGGGGGTGAAAACATGAAAAAAGCCTATTTATTGGCAGTAACACTTTTAGTCATAACCACGGGCATATTCGGATGCCTAAACCAGCAAAAAGACGGAGATATTCTATTTCAAGTTTCAACAATCGAAGCTCTTTCAAAAGGAGTCTACGATGGAGACGTGAGTTTTAAAGACTTGAAAAAGCATGGCGATTTTGGGATAGGCACTTTTGATGGCCTTGACGGAGAGATGGTTGCGCTAGCAGGTGAATTTTATCAGATAAAAGCGGATGGCAAAGCTTATGCTGTTGAGGATACGATGGTGACGCCCTTTGCTATTGTAACTTTTTTTGAACCTGACAAAGTTGTTTCACTGGATGAGACATTGAGCCTTGAGCAATTTGGAGCAGTATCTGGATAACCTGTTACCCACCAAGAACATTTTCTATGCTATCAAAGTCGATGGTGTTTTCGACTACATCAAGACGAGAAGTGTCTCTAAACAAGACAAGCCTTATCCGTCTCTTGCTGAAGCACTAAAAGAACAGTCAATTCTCGAGTCTCGCGATGTAACTGGTACTATGTAGGGTTTTGGTGTCCAGATTATGTGGAGGGGTTAAACATGCCTGGTTATCACTTCCATTTTATCACCCGCGATAAGAAAGTCGGAGGGCATTTGCTTGGCTACCAGGCGCAGAATGTGAAAATCGAAATAGATTATACCTCCGAATTTTTCATGACATTACCGGGTGGCGAGGGGATTTACAAGCTGGATTTAGAAGTGAAATAGGCCCCGACGAAACTTGACACAAATTCGAAGCCTTTGCTAGTATTGATTTCTCAATGGGGATATAGCTCAATTGGGAGAGCGCCGCGTTCGCATCGCGGAGGTCGGGGGTTCGAATCCCCCTATCTCCACCATTTGGGTTATCCTGTTAACTGAAATCAGATAAGTGTCCGAAATGGTATTGACAAGAGATAAATACATAATATACTATACAATTCACTAACACTGATTTAGTTTTTTTCTGCTGCAAAAGTTGGTCAGCGAAAAAACAAGAATTCTATGGTTGTTAATAAATACATCTACCGATAGTGGCTCTAGGCTAAGTTACTGTGAGACAGTAACTCTAGAGTCACAGCCTCGAATATCCTTCCCGCTAAACATTTGAAACTAAGCTTCTCTACAATTCAGTGCATCTTTTTCCAAAGGAGGTGTGAGCAGGGGAATAAGTTACAATAAAAAACAATATTTCTTTTGGCCTGTAATCTCATGTGAGGAAATCAGATATTAAGAAAATGGAAAATCGAATTCTTAAGGGGGTGAAACCAATGAAAAAAGAGGTATTATTTATTCTGGTAACATTCATAATAGCTGGAGCACTAGCGTTTGGTGCCTGCGCAAAACCAGCTCCGGCCGAGACGATAAAACTAACTTATAGTAATTTCTTTCCGCCCACACACCTGAATTCCATACTGGCTGAGAAATTCTGCCAGGAAATAAATAAGCGCACCAATGGTGGGGTGGAAATTACTTATTACTCCGGGGGGACATTGACTCCAGCACCTAAGGTTTATGACGGAGTGGTCAGCGGCATCTCGGATATCGGCATGTCCGTTCTGGCTTATACCATGGGTCGCTTTCCTGCCAGCGAACTAGTTGACATGCCTCATGCTTATCCTAATGGGTGGGTAGCGACTAAAGTAGCCAATGACTTCTACCGGAAATTCCAGCCAAAGGAATTTGATGATGTGCATGTGCTTTATTTTCATGCTCATGGCCCAGGTGTCGTTTTCACCACCAAGAAGCCAGTACGCCAATTAGAGGACCTCAAGGGATTGGTCATTAGGTCTACAGGCGTGGGAGCTAAGCTAATGGAAGCTCTCGGGGCAAGAGGGTATGGTGCCTCGCAGGGAGAGGCATATGAGCTTCTATCCAAGGGCACGGTGGACGGTAGTTTTACACCTCCCGAGGTGCTTAAAGGCTGGAAGCAAGCAGAGGTGGTTAAGTACGTTACCGGTTGTTATGGCATAGGCTACACCGCCAATATGTTCGTTGTTATGAATAAGGCTAAATGGGACAGCTTGCCTGATAACATAAAGAAGGTCTTCACCGAACTCAGTGAAGAGTGGGCGGACAAACATGGTAAGGTTTGGACCTATTATGATAAGGCTGGTATAGACTATTTTCTGACATTTGAGGGCAGAGAGCTGATCCAGCTGGCGCCTGAAGAGATGGCAAGATGGGTAACAGTCACCGAGCCATTGATAGACCAGTACATAAAGGATAAAACTGCTATGGGACTGCCTGCGGCTGATTATCAGGCATACTTAGTCCAGCAGGTCAAATACTGGTCCGGCAAGTCTCCATCAGAGAAGTCTTGCGTAGAGTGGGTTGAAAAAGAGCTACCCCCCAGTAAATAGCAAGAAATTTTAGCGAAGTTTCTGACTTCTGGGACTTGAATAAATCATTTGTGTTTTTAGCCCCTGAGGTATAGCACTATGCCCGGCAAAATAGACAAGCTAGAAAAATTTGCCAATTCATGCGGTAGCTGGCTTAACTGGGTCGCTGGCGTTGCTTTGGTCGGGATGTTAGCCTTGATTGCGGCTGACATAATTGGCGCTAAGCTGTTCAAATGGCCTATCCCCGGTGGCATCGAGATGGTTGGCTTCTTGGGGGTAGTAGTGGTTGCTTTTGCCATAGCCCAGACTCAGATTCTGCATGGCCACATTGAGGTTGAATTTCTGGTAACGAGGCTCCCTGAAACGGCTCAGAGAGCTATTTCTGGCATAGTTTATTCTTTGGGGATGGTGTTATTTGCACTGCTTGCCTGGCAAAGCTATGACTTCGGGCATATCTTACAGATAAGCGGCGAGGTATCCATGACCCAAGGGATACCATTCTATCCCGTTGTCTACGGCATAGCCATCTGCTGCATCGCGGTATTTCTGGTGCTGCTGGTCCAATTTATTAGAGCGGTGACTAAAACGAAGAAATGAATCCGGTTGTTCTTGGCATTGTAGGTATTATTGCTCTAGTTGCCTTGTTTCTCCTTCGCATGCCAGTTGGCTTTGCCATGGCATTTGTTGGCTTTGTTGGTTTCAGTTTTTTAGTTTCGCCACAGGCCGGGTTGAGCATCCTGGCTAGAGATATCTTTCATACTTTTTCCTCATATTCTCTTACCGTTATCCCGATGTTTGTATTAATGGGTTCTATCGCCTCTGCTTCAGGTATAAGCCGAAGGCTGTATGATGCCAGTCATGCTCTGCTAGGCAGGCTACGAGGCGGTTTAGCTATGGCCACTGTTGCTGCTTGTGCCAGCTTTGCTGCTATATGTGGCTCAACTACTGCCACTGCCGCTGCTATGGGAAAAGTATCTCTACCAGAGATGAAGAGGTACAAGTATGATGACTCGTTAGCAACAGGTTGTGTAGCTGCTGCAGGTAGCCTGGGTATACTTATACCCCCCAGCACCATTTTCATAGTCTATGGGATAATGACTGAACAATCGATAGGAAAGCTTTTTGTGGCAGGTGTTTTTCCAGGCTTGATTCTTGCTAGTCTTTTCATCATCACGGTACTTCTTATCTGCCGGCATAACCCCTCTTTGGCACCAGTAGGTGCGTCAACAAGCTGGAAAAAGAAAATTGATGTGATTGCCGGAATTATTGAGACATTGGTGTTATTCATTTTTGTCATAGTCGGGCTTTTTCTGGGCTGGTTTAGCCCGACACAAGCTGGTGGAGCCGGCGCTGCTGGCGCTTTAATTATCGGCCTGGCCAGGCGTCAGCTTGATTGGCAAAGCTTTCTAAACGCTATCAAAGAAGCACTTCGAATAACCTGTATGGTGATGGTCATTGTTGCTGGAGCCATGGTTTTTGGGCACTTTATGGCGGTGACCAAAATCCCTCTCATCTTATCCGACTGGGTTGTTAACCTCCCCCTTCCCTCTGCGGCTATTATGGGAGTCATAGTGCTTATCTACTTGATGGGGGGCTGTTTTATGGATGCATTAGCGCTTGTCACACTTACCATTCCAATATTCTATCCAGCAGTTCTGGCTCTGGGCTTCAACCCGATATGGTTTGGTGTGATAATTGTACTGATAACTGAGATGGGGGTAATTACACCGCCAGTGGGGGTAAACGTGTATGTAATCAAGGGAATTGCTGAAGATGTCCCCCTGGAAACCATTTTCAAGGGGATATTCCCCTTTCTCGCAGCATTGATAATCATGGTCGGTATACTGATAGTCTTTCCTCAGATTGCCACCTTCTTACCTAGCTTAACCATTTATTGATAATTTGACGCCTCGTGAAGGATAGCAAATGGCAACCATATCAGATATGTTAGTCCAAAATGCCAGAATGTATCCTGATGATACAGCTCTTATTGAATTGAGGCCAAGCGAGAAAATAAGAAGAGAAATTAGCTGGCAGGAGTTAGATGAAAGAGTAACCAGAGTGGCAAATGCACTGCTGGGCATGGGTATTGGCAAGGGTGATAAGGTGATACATTGGATGATGAACTCTATTAACTGGCTTGAGGCTTATTTTGGCATTATCAGGACTGGAGCATGGGCGGTTCCCCTCAACTTCAGATTCACTGGCAGAGACTTCAAATATTGTGCTGACATAGCTGAAGCGAAGGCGATGATTTTGGGGGAAGAGTTTATAGAAAGAGTGGAATCTGTCCGTTCAGAATTACCCACGATAGAACATTATGTACTGGCTGGGCAAACTCAAGCTGAAAATACGGATAGCCTCGAGGATTTAATAGCAAGCTCTTCGTCTAATTCTGTAAATGTGGGGCTGAGTGAGGAGGATGCATGTGGTCTGTATTTCACCTCGGGTACAACGGGAGCACCGAAGCCGATACTGCTAACGCACAAAAACATGGTATGCGCTGCCGTTACCGAAAAAGCTCATCACTACCAAACGCGTGAAGACAACTTTATTCTCCTTCCACCACTATATCATACTGGAGCAAAAATGCACTGGTTTGGCAATCTAATTGTAGGTGCTAAAGCTACTATTCTGACTGAGATTAATCCTCGAAATATATTTGAAACAGTTGATAGGGAAAGAGGGACAATAGTGTGGTTATTGGTACCCTGGGTCCATGATATTCTGATGGCGATGGACAGGGGGGAATTGTGGAAAGAGGACTATGACCTGGATTGCTGGCGGCTTATGCATATCGGTGCTCAGCCGGTGCCTCCTAGTTTGGTGCAGCGTTGGAAAAAATACTTCCCCGGTATGCAGTATGACACCAATTATGGCTTGAGTGAAGCTACAGGCCCAGGTTGTGTCCATCTAGGTATAGAAAATGAGAGAAAGGTGGGAGCTATAGGAAAGGCTGGTTTTAACTGGGAAGCACGCATTGTCAGCGACAAAGGTGAAAATGTAGCCCAAGGGCAAGTTGGTGAGTTAATCGTCAAAGGTTGTGGTGTCTTGAAAGAATACTATAAGAACCCCAAGAAAACAGCAGAAACAGTAAAAGATGGATGGCTATACACAGGTGATATGGCAAAGATGGATGAGGAAGGTTTTATCTACTTGGTTGACAGAAAGAAGGACGTAATCATCACTGGCGGTGAGAACATTTATCCAGCCGAGGTGGAGGAGATTCTTCACACTCATCCTAAAGTTTATGATGTAGCGGTGATTGGAATTCCAGATGAAAGACTTGGTGAGATAGCTGTTGCCATAATTGACACTAAACCGGGTGAAAACTTGACCGAAGATGAAATAAATGCATTCTGTGAGCAGAATTTAGCCAAACACTATAGACCCAGGCGTATTATATTTGACAAGGTGCCAAGAAATCCTACTGGCAAGATAGAGAAGCCGAAATTGAGACAAAAACTCGGCAACTAATAGTCCAGACTGCATGTTGTTTATACCCGCAATCTCTCCACATTAATCATCAGTTGCCAATTTGCACTCTCATCTTCACCTCTTTCTTCGAGAGAGGAAGAACAAAGATGATATTTGCGACCATTTAAAATCGAATTGTGATGATGGCTTTGAGTGAGGCTATAGCCTCACTGCTACATGTTGGGAACTACTCTACGTTGGTGCTTGTACCGAAAAGTGGTAAAATCAGAGAATTTGCTAGCCTATACGCGTGGTTAAATCAACTCGATTTGAAAGGATTTAGCGTGAAAGGGATTTTTTATGGGTGGTGGATAGTAGTTGCCAGTTTTTTCATCGCCTTTTATATCGGTGGCGCCATATTTTTTGGCTTTACCGCTTTCTTTGAGCCAATAGTAGAGGAATTTGACTGGAGCTACACGGCGGTCTCAATCGGTGTTGCCCTGCGTGGATTAGAGATGGGAATTTTGGCACCTCTCATAGGTTTTCTTGTTGACCGTTTTGGCTCGAGAAGATTAGTGATATTCGGAGTTATTACGGTTGGCTTTGGGCTCATCCTCATCAGCCAAACCCAATCACTTATTATGCTATATGCTGGTTTTCTACTTCTTTCCTTGGGGGCAGGTGGTTGTGCCAGCGTGGTGTTGTTCACAGCGGTTGCTAACTGGTTCAGGAGAAATATTGGCAAAGCGCTTGGTATTGTAGCCTGCGGTTTCGGTGCTGGTGGATTGATAATACCACTTGTTCCCTGGCTTATTGATGCTTGTGGGTGGCGAAGTGCCCTTGTTATCCTTGCAGTAATAATGTGGGCTATTGGAATTCCATTAGCGTTTGTCATTCGTGATAAGCCGGAGAAATATGGTTATCTCCCCGATGGAGGCACAATGTCTGCAGCAACTCTGAGCTCGCAAATCGAGCCAGAAGTAGTTGAAATTAGCTTTGTGGAGATCATTAAAGGAAGAACCTTGTGGTTTATAAGCCTTGCAGAGGCGATACGTTGGATAATTCTTACTGCGGTTGTAGTCCATATCATGCCATATCTTACTAGTATCGGCATATCACGAGCGAACGCTGCTCTTGTAGCGGCAGCTATTCCCTTAGTCAGCCTTATCGGGAGATTTGGGTTTGGTTGGCTCGGAGATACCTTTGACAAAAGGTATCTTATGGCTGTCACATATGGTCTCACCGGATTAGGAATGCTAGCTTTGTCATATTCATCCGTATGGCTGTTCATGTTCCTTTTCCTCATATGCTTCCCATTAGCGCATGGAGGTGGTGTGACCTTAAGGGGGGCTATGATGAGTGAATATTTTGGCCGGAGTTCTTTCGGAAAGACCCTCGGGACAATAATGGGTATTTCATCAATCGGTGGTATTATTGGACCTATCCTTGCTGGATTCACTTTTGATACTAGAGGGAGCTACCAGTTGATATGGCTGGCCTTTTGTGGACTCACCATCATATCTGTGGCTGTGATACTAATGGTTAAATCAGCAACAAACTCCGCTCTAGGATTTAGAAACGACATTGGTCAATAGTGAACCCATGTTTTGATTTTCACTGCCAGACTGGGCTGCGTCCAATGATGTTACAATCAAGGCCTCTACCCGAGTCTAATATTCCGATTTCATTTTTTGCCTAGTCATGTTGTTGCTGCCAGCTTTGTTCTACCTTTGTCTCCTTGGACTAGGCAGGTTGTCGCCTAGCTTTGGAGAGCGGGAGACGGGACTCGAACCCGCGACAGCCTGCTTGGAAGGCAGGAACTCTACCACTGAGTTACTCCCGCTGAAATCGTGTTCATTTTAACCTCGGATAATGGCTTTGTCAAAGGGTGTCTGATAGTATTTGTTTTTCCTCTCCGTTGGTGGGAAAGAGTTAGAGTGAGGGGACTTTCTCAATATGGTGGAATATTTCGAAAATGAAATTTTTAGTGTAGGGGTATTGTAACGGGGAAACTAATGGACTACAATGAGCGACAAAAGCTAGGCCATATTTTGGCACGCAGTAATTGCTCTTAACGAGGAGGTTGATAATGAAAAAGAGCCGTTCTAAGAGAATAATTAAGATTGTAGTGCCGATTATCGTGGTTGTCCTGATATTTCCTGTTGTGCTCGGTTATGGCTGGTTCTACAACATGACTAGGTCGCCGCTCCCCCAACACAATGGAGAACTGCAGGTGGCTGGATTGCAAGATACGGTGGAGATTTTGCGTGATGAGTTAGGTGTGCCACACATTTATGCCAAGAACATGCATGACCTGTTCTTCGCTCAAGGATATACACAAGCTCAAGACCGCTGGTGGCAGATGGAGTTCTGGCGTCATATTGGTAACGGCAGAATCGAGGAATTAGTGGGCAAAAAGGATGCTCTGCTTGGCACTGATATCTTTATCCGTACTCTTGGCTGGAAACGTGTGGCTGAGAAGGAGGTAAAGATATGTGATGAGGAGTCTCTTAGCCGATTGCAGGCCTTTGCTGATGGTGTCAACGCTTATATTTTGAACCGTGAGCCCAGCAAGTTAGCCCTGGAATACAGCATATTCAAGTTGACAGGCATCGATATAAAAATCGAGCCGTGGACGCCTGTTGACACGCTGGTATTTGCTAAGATGATGGCATGGGACTTGGGTCCTAATACCAATAGTGAGGAGGACCGTGCCACACTTTACGAACTTATCGGCCAGGAGATGACCGACCAATGGCTGACGCCCCCATGGCCATTCGGTAAAAGACCTACTATCGTTCAACCTGAGGACTTACCTATTGCAAGCACAACGGAAAGTATCCAAGTTAAAGACATAAATGAATCTATTAATGTGGATGCACTACTTACTGAGAACTCACTATTTTCAATGAATTTGGTGTTTGAGCCGAGTCGAGGCATCGGTAGCAATAACTGGGTGGTCAGCGGCAAGATGACGAAAAGCGGTATGCCGTTGCTGGCTAATGACCCACACCTAGGCATTCAGATGCCATCTATCTGGTATGAAATCGGCTTGCATTACCATCCTACCAGTGGAGAATCTCCTTTGGATATTGTGGGCTATACATTCGCAGTTACGCCGGGAATAATAATCGGTCACAACAATTTTATTGCCTGGGGGGTGACTAACGTCGGTCCTGATGTATTCGATTTGTATCGTATCCGTGTCAACCCAAACAATCCGCTCCAGTATGAGTGGAATGGTCAATTGCGAGATATGACAGTATATAAGGAGGTCATCTACTTCGGGGATGGTAAAGAACCTGTTACTATCCAAATTCGCGAAACACATCTCGGTCCAATTATCAATGATAACAAGAGAGACAAAGAAACCGGTGAAATCTTAGGCTTCAATAATAAGGACCCACTGGCATTGTGTTGGACAGCTCTGGAGCCGAGCACATTGATGCAGTCAGTTACCAAGCTTAATAAGGCAACGAATTGGGACGAATTTCGTAATGCTCTACAATACTGGGATGTCCCTTCGCAGAACTTTGTGTATGCCGATGTGAAGGGTAACATTGGCTATCAGACACCGGGGCGTATTCCTGTTCGCGCTAAAAACCATAGCGGGCTAATACCTGCTCCAGGGTGGACAGATGAGTTTGAGTGGAAGGGTTTTATCCCTTTTGATGATTTGCCTTGCATCTTTAATCCGGAACGTGGCTATATCGTCACCGCAAATCAGGCGGTGGTTCTGATGGAATACTATGACCAGTTGGCAGAGAGGTTGGGTGAGGGGTTAAATTATATAATCAGCAGGGAATGGAACTATGGCTATAGGGCTCAGCGTATTAGTGAGATGTTGAAGGAGAAGTCGCCACATACTATCGCTACCTTCCAGGCTATTCAGGGTGATAACAAGCTGCTCAGCGCTGAAGAGATGATGCCATATCTGGCTAGCTTAAAGTTCGATAATGCTGATTTGACAGAAATCCGGGATTGGCTGCTTGAGTGGGATTACCAGTGTGGCATGGACAGTCCGCAAGCGGCGCTGTATACTGAATTCTGGATAAGTTTGGTGAATAACTTGTTCTGTGACCAGTTGCCTGAAGATGTGGCAGTTCGTGGTGAAGACAGGGAGATGTGGGCGGCATTTCTACTGTTGGAAAAGCCCAATAATGCTTGGTGGGACGATGCTACTACTAATGGTGTCATTGAAACTCGCGATGATATTATGGCTCGTTGTTTCAGTGAGGCTTATGCGAACACTATAGCAGCGCTGGGCAAAAACCGCGATAAGTGGAAGTGGGGTAACCTTCATACGTCCACCTTTGTCAGTAACCCGTTGGGACAGAGTGGCATCGGTCTAATTGAGAATATGGTCAATCGTGGCCCGTTTCCAACCAGCGGCAGCACAGATACCGTGAATAATACGGTCTGGTATACTAACGCTGGTAGCTTTGCTGTGCAGTGGGTGCCCTCTATGCGTATGATTGTTGACCTGGGGGATTTCTCGAAAAGTGTTACCATACATACTACTGGACAGAGCGGTCATCCTTATAGCAACCACTATGCTGATATGGTTGACCTCTGGCGTAACATAAAGTATAAGCCGATGCTTTGGACGCAGGAGCAGGTGGAGAATGCTGCTGTTGACAAGCTCATCTTGAAACCGAGCAAGTAGCGGATAATATCCTTCAGTGTCATTGCGTGCTCAAGGCGAAGCAATCTCTCAGATTGCTTTGTCGCTAGTGCTCCTCGTGATGATAAAAACAGCAGGTGTAGCCACTCGTATCGTTGAGTGCAGCCGATTGACATTGAGATTTACGCATGATAAGATAAAGATACATCGGGATACGAGGTATAATATATTTGAAGGTCGTGATCGTAACCTCGAGTATTTCCTGCTTGCCTCATGACAGGGTTCGAAGATACGGAATAAAGGTTGTCCCTGTGCCATTTATGCTCAACGGGCACAGTTATCTGGATGGGGTTGACATTTCGGCAACCGAGGTCTACGAGCAGCTCGCCTATGAGTACCCGTTCCGAACAAGTGCTCCTTCTCCAGGGGATTATCTCAAGGCATACCAGGAAGTGTTGAAGGAACATAATGCTATTCTCTGTCTCACTGTACCATCGAAGATCAGCATGATGTATGATTCTGCATGCTCTGCTGCAAAACAAATGGCGAGTGATGCGATTATTCGTGTCCTTGATACTGGTACCGCAGCCGGTGGTCAGGCTCTGATTGATATGGCTGCGGCAGAAGCAGCGTCCTCGGGGGCCGCTCTGGAGGAAATAACACAACTGATAGCGAATCTGAAAGATAAAGTCCGACTATACGGACTTATAGTCGCCTCTCGATATTTGGCACGCACAGGTCGTGTCCCTTCCCCCTTGCCTTCAGCAGCTTCAGCCCTCAGCATCAAACCAGTTTTTACCATCAGCCAGGGCAAGATAAAGCTCGTGGGTTTGGTGAGCACCGAGAAATCAGGGGTTGACCGTATGCTCTCATTGATGCACGCTGATGTAGCAGAGAATCCAGTTCGCGTTATAGTTCAGCACGCAAATGCACCACAGCAGGCGGAGAACTTGCGTCAGCGGGTGGAAGCTGAATTTAACTGCATCGAACTGCGAGTCACTGAGTTCAGCCCCATAATAGGCTTTGCTACAGGTCCTGGGTGTCTGGCTCTGGCGTTTTGTGCTGAGGACTAGCACCTATTCTCGCTGGTTTGCCTTTAGATTCTTTTTGGGATTGTCTTTGTTTTCTCTTTTACTGGTGTTTGCCTATAATGAGATTTTTTGGTCGCGGAGTTTACCCTGAGTTGAGATTCTTCAGTTGCTTCGCTTCTTCAGAATGACATTAGACGAAAGGCTCCCTCAGAGTGACAAGAAGTGAAGGGATTAGCAGTGTAATTCGTATTGTCGGCGTATCATTAAGCTGATAGAATGTCTAGAATCATGACTGCTGGCGAAAAAGGATTTTTGGTGACTATCATAAAGACAAGGAATTTAACCAAAAAGTTCGGTGACCTGGTGGCAGTAGATGATGTGAATTTGGAGATAGAGGAGGGGGAGTGTTTTGGGCTACTAGGGCCAAATGGGGCAGGTAAGACCTCTCTCATCAGGATGATAACTGCTGTATCACCTCTTACCAGTGGTGACATATGGATGTTGGATGGTGATTTGAGGTCTCACTCTCAGCAGGTGAAAGCTGTCTTGGGCGTAGTACCGCAATTGGATAACCTCGACCCTGATTTAACGGTGTTTCAAAACTTGATGACCTTTGCCCGGTACTTTGATATTCCCAAGAGGGAAGCACACAGACGCAGCATGGAAGTGTTAAGGCTTTTTCAGCTTGAAGATAGATGTAATAGCCGGATTAGAGAGCTTTCAGGAGGAATGAGGCGGCGCCTTTTAGTCGCCAGAGGCCTTATAAACTTGCCCAGGATTTTGGTTCTTGATGAGCCTACGATAGGTCTTGACCCGCAGGCGAAATACTTGGTCTGGCACAAACTGGTTGAACTGAAGTCACAGGGTGTTACCCGGCTTTTGTGCACCCAGAATATGGAAGAGGCGACTACCCTTTGTGACCGGGTGGCAGTAATGCATCAAGGTAAAATTATGAGCCTTGGTACCGCTGCTGACCTCATTTCTAGGTATGTAGGCAACAAGATATGGGAGATTGAATTAAACTCAGAGGAGAAAGGCAAGATTGTTAATGAACTAGAGAATCGTGGACTTGACTTTGAGATAGTAGGGGACAAGGTTCACATCTTCCATCTCGAGAGTGGAGAATCTTTAAACGGATTGGTAGATTCGCCAGAAAAATTGAGGCGGAGGTCAGCTACTTTAGAAGATGTCTTCTTCAGGCTCACTGGGAGGTCTTTGGCTGAATGAGGCTTTTCTCGTGGCGTTTTATCAGAGTTTGGCAGCGTAATCGTGACGTCTTTTTCAGGCTATGGCATTCGGAGGCACCTGGCTTTATAGCTGAGCCTATTATCATTTTGTTAGCTATGGGATTAGGTCTTGGCG
>Ga0194110_10001100_pt1 | contig 34832 bp, 32 predicted proteins | sample TA2Kig1200mmetaG_FD_146192 | JGI IMG/M metagenome (GOLD analysis project Ga0194110, IMG submission 146192) | Freshwater microbial communities from Lake Tanganyika, Tanzania - TA2015032 Kigoma Deep Cast 1200m | ecosystem: Environmental > Aquatic > Freshwater > Lake | place: Tanzania: Lake...
GAACAGGTAGTCCAGCCCCTGGACGCCCCAGACGCTGCAGATTTCGTGCGGATCGGCCACCACGGTGGTGGTGCCCCGCACCAGGAGCGCCCGGGCCAGCTCCCCGGGGGTCAACAGGCTGCTTTCCAGGTGGAGGTGGCCGTCGATGAAGCCGGGCAGCAGGTAGGCGCCGTTCAGGTCCAGCCGGGGACCGGGGTAATCGCCCAGGCCGGCAATGACGCCGTCTACAATAGCCACATCCTGGGCCAGCCACTCTTTTGTGTAAAGGTTGGCCACGCGGCCGCCGCTGAGGACCAGGTCGGCGGGCCGATCACCCCGGGCAACCTCCAGATATGCTGCAATTTTTTTCCAGTCCACGCCCCTCTCCCGCCTCTTCGCAGTCTAGAAGCCTTTGCAAGTTGCGGCAGGCCCAGTTTCGCGCCGTCCGCAATTTTCGGCAATCTTTGACGGGCTCCTAACGGGGCGCCACAGACAGGACCGGAGGGGAATGGCCAACAACGGGCGGATGTCCCCTGACTTCCGGGGATCCGCGGGGGGACCAACCACCGGCTTGGTCACCTGGCCGCCACCCTGGAGAGCTCCAGGGCCACTTTTACCTCCGCCATGTTCATATCAAGTCGACGAGCAATCTCCTCCATCGGCAGGCCACGCCGGTACAACTGCTCCACCCGATAACGCAGGGAGGGCTCCTCCGGCTCCTGGCTTGGCACTGCATCGACTTCCGCCACCTTGGACTCCAATTGTTGGAGGTGCTGCTGCAAGTTGGCTGAACGTTGTGCCAGTTGGGCCAGCACGTTATCCATGGAGGCCGTTTCCGACTCCGTGGACCTGCTTCCGGCCGCAGGAGAGATAGAGGCCCGGCTCCCCTGTCCGCTGGCCGTCGAGCAGGCAGCCAGCATCCGGCGCAGCCTCTTCATTTTGGTAAGAAACACCAAAATGAGCGCCATCATCAGGACTTCCAGGACGATTTGGGCCAGGATCCAATATTCCAAATGTTTTAGGGGCATGGCTTCCTCCGGCTCAGACGACGATGTCCACGTGGTGCTTTTCCTCAGTCTGCTCTTCGTCCGCTGCGGCGGTGTCCGGTGGGGCAGGAGGCTTCGGTCGTGGCAGGTACTTGAAGCCTCCGGAGCCATTCCGTTTGGTTTCAATCTTCTCGCTGACCAGGGTTTTCTCCGGCAGGGCGCCCGGGGCAATGTTCTTAAGTCCGTCGATAATATCCATGGGTTTCTCCTCTCAATGCAGGACCATGAGGCTGCGTCTGACGGTCACGGCCGGAAGCTTTCCGGGGCCGGTTTTGGCGCGCAGCAATTCCAGGACCTGTGCTTCCGTTTCTCCATCGTTCATCTCCTGCTGAAAGATTTGATAGAGACCAGCCCGCACATCCTCTGCCCGCACATCCAAGTTTTTTCTGTTGCCGGGATTTTCCCAGTCCAGGGTCACAATGACCCGTTCCACCTGCACCCGTTGCTGATATTTTCGAATGAGGTAAAAAGGTTCGAGGTAAATCCGCTGCCCTTGAGGATGAGGCCGGGCTTTGCCTGTTCCGGTCATTTCGGCCGGGAAGACCCCGCCGGCCTCCTGGGAAGTTTCTCCCCGGGCAGAAGCCCGGCGCCCTTCCGCCCAAACGGGCCCGAAGATCCCAGCCACCGCCAGGCAGAGGACCAGCCTCGCAAGGGTTGAGCGGTTCCGGCGATCAGCGGGCTTCAAGCCTAACATGCTCCCTGAGCCTACCCCGGAGACGCAGCATGGCCTGGGTATGGAGCTGAGAGATGCGGGATTCCGTGTATCCCATGATCTGGCCGACTTCCTTCATGGTGAGTTCCTCATAATAATAAAGCGATATCAAGAGCTTTTCTTTATCGGGCAGCGTTTCGATGGCTCTGACCAGGAGGTCCTGGAGTTCGGAGAAGTGCAGGGCCAGAAAGGGGTCCCGTTGATTCTCGTCCAGGAGGATTTCCGGCAAATCGGAATCGGACAATTCCGGGCCACTGCGCAAAGACTTCCACACTCCCTCCAGGTCCACCAGCGACACCGACTTGGTTTCATCCAGGAGTTGGTAGAATTCCTCCAGGTCCAGCCCCAGAGCCTCCGACACCTCTTCGGCTTCGGCCGGGCGTCCCAGGTGGCGCTCCAATTCGGCATAGGCTTTTTCAATCTGGTGGGATTTTTTGCGCACCGACCGGGGAATCCAGTCCAGACTGCGCAATTCGTCCAGGATGGCCCCCTTGATCCGGAATTCGGCGTAGGTCTTAAAACTGATGTTTTTGCCGGGGTCAAATTTTTGAATGGCATCGATGAGTCCCAGAATACCGGAACTGATGAGGTCATCGAGAGAGATATGGGACGGCAGCCGGAGAGCCAAGCGGCTGGCGATATATTTGATCAGCGGCGCATATCGGACGACCATATACTCCTGCCAGGAGGCGTCCACCTGGGCCGGCCATTGCTCAGTGGTGAGATTGGCTTGAACTTGGGCCGCCATGTGTTTTTTCATGTTCTCTTGCCCTTTCAGACCTGACAATGCAGTAACCGGCGCCAAAAGAACCGGACATTGCTGCCGAATTCGGCAGGCGGGGGCGATTCCCACAATTTTTGGGCCAACCCCTGAAAACTTTTGGCCACTCTTGCTCTGGGATACAACGAAACGGCCGCCTGTTGTTTCAGCACCGCCCGGGGGACCGCCTCATCGAAGGGAATGGCCCCCAGATAATCCAGGGAGACATCCTTTCCCAGGAAACGTTCCGTCACCTTAATCATGGAGCGATACACCATTTCGCCTTCCTCTGGCCTGGACAGTCCGTTCACCAGAAGCCTGAATCGCCGTTCGCCATATCTGGTAGCCATAACTTTTATGAGTGCGTAGGCATCAGTGATGGAAGTCGGTTCGTTATTTACTACCACTATTCGCTCTTGGGCAGCCATATTAAAAAATAATACGTTACGGGAAATCCCTGCTCCCGTATCGATGAAGACAATGTCCATATTTTCAAAATAGTTGTCCATTTCATTGAGTAAAAACATTTTTTGGTGTTCATCCAGATCGGTCATTTCCTGAATGCCTGAAGAAGCGGGGAGAATTTTTAAACCATCCGGACCTTCAACCAAAACTTCGGCCAGCGTTTTTCTTAGAGAGAGCAAATCGTAGATGGTAAATTGGGGGGTCAGCCCCAATAAAATGTCGAGATTGGCCAGCCCCAGGTCAGCGTCAATCAGCAATACCTTTTTCCCCTGGCGAGCCATGGCCAACCCCAGATTCACCACGATATTCGACTTGCCCACTCCGCCCTTTCCCGAGGTTACGGCAATGACCCGGAGGGTGTGGCGGACGTCGGGGCCGTGGTTTTCCAATCCCAGGGGGAGGTCTTTTCCCGTGTTTCTGGTAAGAGAAGGTTTCATGGCAGATCCATTATTTCTTTGGATAAAGCCGCTGATGGTAGGGCCGCAGAAACAATTCGGTCACCAGGCGCCGGGTGGCCAGGTCCAGATCCTCGGGCACCCTTTGCCCCATGCTGAGATAGGACAAGGGCAGCCCATGCTGGCAGAACTGGTTGAACACCTGGGAAAAATCGCGGCTTTCATCGATCTTGGTAATGATGCAGGAGGACAGGGGCAGGACGCCGAAACTCCGGATGGCGTCCGCCAGGTGGCCTTCCTGGGCGGCGGCGCTGAGCACCAGATGGTGCTCCAGATGGGGAAGGTCCCCCAGTAGTTGGTGGAGTTCCATCTGCAACGCCGGGTAATGAGGACTGCGCCCCGGAGTATCGATGAGAACCAGTTCCAGGTTGGCCATATTGTCGAGGGCTGCCGTCAGGTCCTCCCGGCGATGCACGACCTGCAGGGGCAAGCCGGCGATGCGACCGTAGGCGGCCAGTTGATCCGGGGCTCCCAGGCGCTGGCTGTCCAGGGAAATGAGGCCCACGCGGCGCTTTTTCATGAGGGCGAAGCGGACCGCCAGTTTGGCAATGGTGGTGGTCTTGCCCACGCCGGTGGGGCCCACAAAGGTCCAGAGTCGCCGGCCCCCTTTTTGGACCTTCCAGGGGTCCACTACGGCAAAGGCATGCATCAGGCAGCGCAAGGCTTCCTCTTTCAGAGAAAAGTCTTCCGATCCCACCCGATCAAGGAGGGTTTGCACTTTTTCCAACCAGCGCCGCAAGACCGGCTCGGCGATCCCTGCCTTGCTCAAGGCCCGGAAAAGGGCCACCAGTTCCTGATGCTGATAGAGCCAGGCGGGGGGGCCGTGCTGCCGGAGCCATTGTCGGAAAATGCCTTTCAGCTCCTCCAGTTCCTCCTGGATGTGGCGGAGAGAAGCGCCCGGCAAGGGAAAATAGTTCCCGGAGGCCTCCCCGTTGTCGGTAGATGCTGCCAAGGGCGGGGCGTCGACGGCGGCGGTTACTTCCACGCCGGCGCGTCGCCCCCAGCCGCCTTTGGCCTCGGGCAGGCGACAGGATTGGGTGGAGAGAATCACCGCCTCCGGGCCCAACTCCCGTTTGACCTGAGCCAGAGCCTCTTTCAGGTCCCGAGCCACGTAGGTCTTAAGTTTCATGGCCCAATCTCACCATGCCCAGGGATTGGATTCTGGCCTCCGTGAGCAGCTCATTGTGAGACAACACCACACAGGAGGGCAGGGTGCGCTCCACCAGGCGGCGCAGATGACGCCTTACCGCGGGGGAACACACCACGATGGGTTGCAGGTTTTGGGCCAAAGCCTGTTCACCCGCGGCCTGCACGGCTTTGATCAGTTCTTCGGCCGTTTCCGGGGCCAGGGCCAGATAGACGCCGAATTCCGTTTTCTGCAAGGCGTCCTTGAGAAGGTCTTCGATGAAGGGATCCAGGGTGAAGACCAGGAGGCGCTGGTCCGGCGTCTCCAGCGGCCTGGTCAGGGCCCGGCCCAGCCGCTGGCGCACATATTCGGTGAGGATGTCCGGATCCTTGGTGTAGACCCCGTAATCGGCCAGGGATTCCAGGATGGTGAGGAAGTCCCTGATGGAAACCCGCTCTTGCAGCAAATTCTGCAAGACTTTTTGGACCACCCCCAGAGAGAGGGTGGCGGGGACCAGTTCCTCCACCACCTTGGGATGGGTCTTGGCCAGGCGGTCGATGAGCCGCTGCACGTCCTGGCGTCCCAGGAGTTCATGGCAATGGGAACGGATAAGCTCCGCCAGGTGGGTGGCCACCACACTGGCCAGATTGACGACGGTATAACCCAGATGCTGGGCTTCCTCTTTACGGGAGGCGGGAATCCAGAGGGCCGGCAGGTTGAAGGTGGGCTCACGGGTGGGGATGCCGTCCAGGGGCCGCAGGGGCTCGCCGGGATGGAGGGCCAGGTAATATCCCGCCAGCAACTCTCCCCGGGCCACCTCCACCCCCTTGATTTTGAGGACGTAGCCGCCCGGTTTGAGCTGCAGGTTATCCCGGATGTGGATGGGGGGGATCACCACCCCTAGGTCCTGGGCGAACTGCCGGCGCAGGGCGCGAATGCGTTCCAGGAGTTCGCCGTCCTGCGCTTCATCCACCAGCGAAATGAGGCCGTAGCCGACCTCGATCTCCAGGAGGTCCATGGGGGGGAGGCTGTCGATGGGGTCGGCCTCTTTGGGCCGGGCCGGGGTTTTACGGGCCTGGGCCTGTTCCTCCAGGGTCCGCTCCCGGGCGCGCCAGGCGAAGAAGGAGAGGCCGCCGGTCAGGACCGAAAGGATGAGGAAGGGGAGATGGGGCAGTCCGGGCACCAGGCCCACCAGGAAGATGATGCCGGCGGCCACGCTCATGGCCTGGGGCTTCATGATGAATTGGGAGGCGTATTCCTCCCCCAGGCTGGCTTCGGAGGCCGCTTTGCTGACGATGAGACCGGCGGCGGTGGAGACGAAGAGGGCGGGGATCTGGTTTACCAGACCCTCGCCGATGGTGAGCAGGGTGAAGTTCCGGGCCGCATCGGCCAGGTTCATGTCATGCTGCAGGACCCCGATGGCCAGCCCTCCCACGATATTGATGGCCACGATGAGCAGGCAGGCCACGGCTTCCCCCCGGACGAACTTGGAGGCGCCGTCCATGGCCCCGTAAAACTCCCCCTCCCGGGCCAGGGTGGCGCGCCGGCGGCGGGCTTCCGTCTCATCGATATAGCCGGCGTTGAGGTCGGCATCGATGCTCATCTGCCGGCCCGGCATGGCGTCCAGGGTGAAGCGGGCGGCCACTTCGGCGATGCGCGTCGAGCCTTTGACGATGACGACGAAGTTGATGATGATGAGGATGAGGAAGATGATGCCGCCCACCACGTAGTTGCCGCCCACCACAAAGCTGCCGAAGGAGCGGATGACCCGGCCGGCCGCTTCCAGACCCTCAAAGCCGTGCAGCAGGATGAGGCGGGTGGAGGCGACGTTGAGGGAAAGGCGGAACAGAGTGGTGACCAGCAAGAGCGAGGGGAAAATGAAAAATTCAATGGGCTTGATGGTGTAAAGGGAGAGGAGGAGGACCATCAGGGAAAAGGTGAGGTTGAAGCTTAAGAGCAGATCCAGCAACAACCGGGGCAGGGGAAAGATCATCACCAGCAGGGTGAGGATCACCCCGCAGGCGACGATGAGCTCGCCTTTGTGGAGAGCGAATCCCCGGGCCGGGGAGCGGTCCGCAAGGGGCAGGGTGGAGCTCATGAGCGTCCTCCGGCGGCGGCCCGCAGATTATAGACGTAGGCCAGGACTTCGGCCACGGCCCGATAGAGGGAGGTGGGAATGGCCTCTCCCACCTCCACCTGGCGGTAAAGGGCCTGAGCCAGGGGTTGGTTTTCCACCCGAGGCACGCCGGCCTCCTGGGCCAGGGCGATGATTTTGAGGGCGACAAACCCCTGTCCCTTGGCCACCACCTGGGGGGCAAGCATATGGGCGGCCTCATATTTCAGGGCCACGGCCAGATGGCTGGGGTTGGTGACGATCACGTCCGCCCGGGGGACCGCGGCCATCATCCGCTTACTGGTCAACTGGCGCATCAGGCTGCGAATCCGGGCCTTGACCTTGGGGTCGCCCTCCACCTGACGCATTTCATCCTTGACCTCCTGTTTGGTCATGCGCAGGTTTTTTTCGAACTGGTAGCGCTGGTAGGCGTAATCCAGGGCGCCCAGGACCAACAGCACCATGAGGATACGGCTGGAAACCTGGAACGCTGCGGATTGCAGGTGGTGCACCGTCTGGATGGGTTCCAGACGCACCAGGCTTAAGAAAGAGGCCAATTTCCCTTGGAGGAAAAAGCAGGCCACCAGGCCGATGATGGCGACCTTCAGCAGCGATTTGGCCAGCTCCACCAGGGAGCGCCCGGAGAAGAGACGCTGAAAACCTTTAAATAACTGGATACGGGTAAAGTCCGGCGCCAGGCGGGAAGGGGCGAGAATCCACCCGCCCTGGAGATAGTTGGCCAACAGGGAGACCAGGACCAGGACCAGCAGGACCGGGGCCAGCAGGCCCGCCACGAACAGGGTGATGTTGGCAAAAAACAGGGGCAGGTAAGCTGCGTTGAGCAGACCGGGCTGCAAATCCCCCAGCCAGACCTGGAAGAAGTGCAGCAGGCGGACCCCCAGGTAGGGCGTCCAGAGGGCCAGAATCCCCAGGCCGGCCAGCAGGACCAGGGCGCCGCTGAGATCGCGGCTGCGCGCCACCTGCCCCTTCTTTCGGGCCTCGGCCCGCCGTTTCGGGGTGGGTTGTTCGGTGCGGTCCTGATAGGCCTCGTCCGCCATGTCTCAACCCTGCCATGCCCGCATGAAGGTGGTGAGCGGTCTTTTCAGCGCGCCGAACTGCTCCTGCAGGAGCCCGCCGGTGAATATCAGGGTGAAGGAGATAAAGAGCAGGCCCAGGGCGATGGTCAGGGGAAAGGAGAGGATCATCACCTGAATCTGGGGCACAGCCCGGGCCATGTACCCCAATGTGACCTGGGTCACGAAGAGCACGGCAATGACCGGGGCCAGACATTGGACGGCCAGCTTAAAGGCCAGGGCGCCCAGGCCGACCAGGAATTGCAGCGCCTGGAGGGGCAGGCGGGGGAGGCCTCCCATGGGCAGGTCCACAAAGCTCTGAGCCAGCAAACGGAAAAGGGCGTGGTGGATCTCCAGCGACAGGAAGAGCATGAGAGCCACCAGCACCATGAGGTCGGCCACCACCGTCCCCTGCCCCTGGGTCTGGGGGTCATACAGGGTCACCATGCCGAACCCCATGTAGACGGCGGCCAGGTTGCCGGCCATGTGCACCCCGGCGAAGATGACCCGGAGGATGAGCCCGATTCCCAGACCCAGGAGGAATTCCCGCAGAGCCAGGCTCAGCAGGGCGGGCCAGTCGGCGGGAAAGGCGGGCAGATGGGGGGCCGCCACCGGGGTGAGGACCAGGGCCACCACCAGCATGGAGAAGACCTTGACCGGACGGGGCGTGGCGCGGTGGTCCCAGAGCGGCCAGAAGATCATGAGGCTCGAGGTTCTCATGAGCGTCAGCAGAAAGTGATGGAGGAGCTCCACAAGCCGGTCCAGCGGCATGGGCTTCACCTGGTTAAGGTGCTGATAGTGTTCATCATCTCTATGGAGAAGTTCATCAGTTGGTTCATGATCCAGGGCAGCAGCAGCAACAGTCCCACGAAGACGCTGATGATCTTGGGCACAAAGGTGAGGGTCATCTCCTGGATCTGGGTGGCGGCCTGGAGCAGACTGATCACCACCCCCACCAACAGGCCGATGCCCAGGATGGGCAGAGAGATGAGAAGCGTCACCTGAAAGGCTTGCCGGGCCACGCCGAGCACCATTTCCGGGGTCATGCCGTCAACCTCCGTTGATTCAGTGAAAACCGCGGACCAGCGAACCCACCAGCAGGTTCCAGCCGTCCACCAGGACAAAGAGCAAGACCTTGAACACCAGGGAGATCATCACCGGGGGCAGCATCATCATGCCCATGGAAAGGAGCACCGAGGCCACCACCATGTCGATGATGAGGAAAGGCAGATACAACAGGAAGCCGATCTCAAAGGCGGTGCGGAGCTCGCTGATCATGAAGGCGGGCACCACCGTGGCGATGGGCAGGTCCTGGGCGGTGCGGGGCCGGGGGGTCTTGCTGATGGAGACAAACAGGGCCAGATCGTTTTCCCGGGTCTGCCGCAGCATGAAGTCCTTCAGGGGCTTGAGGCCCCGTTGGGCGGCCTCTTCCCCGGAGATTTGCCGGTTCACATAGGGTGTCACCGCCTTCTCCTGGATCTCCTGCCAGACGGGGGCCATGATAAACAGGGTGAGGAAGAGGGAGAGGGCGATGAGGATCTGGTTGGGGGGCATCTGCTGGGTGCCCAGGGCGTGCCGCAGGAAGGAGAACACCACCACCAGCCGGGTGAAGGAGGTGACCATGATGATGAGGGCCGGCGCCAGGGAGAGGGCGGTGAGGACCAGGACGAGCTGCAGCGACAGACTGAGACGCTCCGGAGCCCAGAAGTTTTCCAGCCCCCAGGAGGAAGCCCCCCAGGCCGGCAGGTGGCCGCCCAACAGCAAGGCAATCAGGAGGGCCGGGGCCAGACGGCGTTTCATGAGCCCTCCTCCCCTTTCTCCGCCGACGGGCCGGGGGCTCCAGGAGAGGGGGGCGGCGCCGCCTCGGGGTCATCTCCGGGCCGCGGCTGCAGGGAGGCCAGCAACGTCAATCCCTCCCCGGTGTGGGCCAGAAGGAAGCGCTGCTTCCAGACCTGCACCAGGACCAGCGAACGCTTGGGGGCCAGGTAATGGGTGTCCAGCACCTGGATGAGGGGCTGCCCGCCTTTCATGGGGAGGGCGATCCGTCTCCAGAAATACTGGACCAGGAGGAGGACCCCCACCAGGCCGGTGAGCACGGCCAGCACCTTGAGCAGGTGCGGCCAGAACGGCAGGTCGGGGGCCCCGGAGGGTGCGGCGGCGGCGCCCCCCACCCCGGCCCAGGCCTGCTGCACTCCCATCCAGATGGTGAGCATAGGTTCCCTCAACCCAGATGTTTGATGCGCTCCATGGGACTGATGATGTCGGTGAGGCGGATGCCGAATTTTTCATTGACCACAACCACTTCCCCCCGGGCGATGAGCTTCTGGTTCACCAGGATTTCCAGGGGCTCTCCCGCCAGCTTGTTGAGTTCGATGACGGAGCCCTGGCCCAGTTGGAGCAGGTCATTGATGATCATGCGGGTGCGTCCCAGTTCCGCGGTGATCTCCAGGGGGATGTCCAGGAGCAGTTCCAGCTTCTGGAAGGCCCCGGCCGTTTCCTCAGGAGGGGGCGCCACCGGGGCGGCGATATCCCCCGCGCCTTTGTCGGCGACAGAGGGGGACGCCGGTGGATGGGTGGACTCTTCCCAATCGAAATCCGGGTCATTTTGAACTTGGGGGCCGGTTTCCATGCCTTGCCTCTCCTTTGAGACGGGGCCGTTCATGGCTGGGGATGGAACAGTCTCTCAATCTGCACGGCCTTGGCCTGGTTGAGTTGCCCGGCAAAGGCCGTGAATTTGGGGACGCCCTCCACCTTGCCCACCAGGGGTTCCGTCACCTTTTTGGCAAAGACGATGAGGTCCCCCCGGCCCAGGTGCATGAGCTGCCGGGCCGTCATGGTGGTGGAGGCCAGCTCCACCTCCACGCTCACGGCAATGTCCCGGATCTGGTCCTGGATGCGGGCGGCCCAACGGCCGTCGGTCTCCAATTGTTCGCTCTGGAACCCCGAGTAGAGCTTGCCCTTGATGGGCTCAATGGTGGCGTAGGGGAGAACGACGGTGATGAAGCCGTCGGCCTGTTCCATCTCCACCTGAAATTTGCTGATCACCATGATGTCATTGGGGGTGGCGATGCCCACGAACATGGGATTGATCTCCACCCGCACCATGTGCATCTTCACGGGTTGGACCGGCGCCCAGGCCTTTTCCAGGTCCTGGAAGGCCATGAGCACGACCTTCTGAATGAGGCGCCGCTCGATGCTGGTGAAGTCCCGTCCTTCGATCTTGAAGCGCACCCGGGCGTTGCCCCCCAGGAAGCATTCCACCAGGGTGAATACCAGTTTGCTGTCCACCACCAGCAGACACTGGCCCCGCAGGGGTTCCATCTTGTAGATATGGAAGCTGGCGGGCAGCGGCAGGCCGCGCAAAAATTCCCCGAACTTGAGCATCTGCACGAAGCTGGTCTGGATGTCCACGGTGCGGCGCAGGATCATGGACAGCGAGATGCGGAAGGCCCGGGCGAAGTGTTCGTTGACCACCTCCATGGTGGGCATGCGGCCCCGGATGATGCGCTCCTGGGAGGTGAAGTCGTAATTGGTGACCCCATCGCCGACGGGACCCTGGTCCTTCTCGGTCTCGATCTCACCGTCGATGAGCCCTTTGAGGAGGGCGTCCACCTCTTCCTGGGACAGGACTTTGGTCACGACGGGGCTCCTATTGGGCGATGAATTCGGTGAAATAGGCGCCGATGATCTTTTGGCCGCCGGGCATTTTGGTCAGGCGCTGCAAAATCTCCCCCTTCAACTGGAGCTTGCCTTCCGCGGTGGCCAGTTCCGCATAGGTCTTGGTGCTGAGCAGCAGGATCAGGGCATCCCGTATCCGGGGCAGGGATTTTTCCAATTCTTTGATGGACTTTTCGCTGTCCACCTCCAACTCCAGCTTGAGCTTCAGATAACGCCGGGCGTCTTTGTCGGCCAGGTTGACCAGGAAGGGGTCCAGGGGCATCAGGGCCTGGGGGGCCTGGGCTTTGGGGGGCCGGTTGCCCTTGCCCGGCGGCGGCGGGTCGTCAAACAGGATGATATAGGCCAGGCCCCCGCCTCCGGCCAGGATGAAGACTCCCAGAAAGAGCAGGATGATCTTGCCCCATTTTCTTTTTTTCTGGACCGGCGCCTCCGCCGTGACGGCTTGAGTTTCAGCAGCCATGGGAACTCCTGAGCAGGCTTTCCCTTCCCTGAAGCAATCATTGTGCCAGGCCGCCGGCAGGGGACGGAATGGCTATGGTATCTGGGATACTGGCAATTTATCCGCGTTGGCTCAGCGGCTCCGTCAAAGTTGGTGGTGGGCGTCAAATATTTGACTGCGGGAGGGCGGGATTTCCATTGCCAAGCCGTTGCGGGTATGATAAATAAAATCAATTAATTTCGCAGGATAGGTGTCTTGTCATGCCCCGTCCCGGGGTTCCCGATGCATATCGCCGGCGGGCCCAGGCCGAAGGTTTTGTCTCCCGCGCGGTCTTCAAGCTCCAGGCCATGGACGCCCGATTCCGTCTTTTTGGACCGGGCCAACGGGTTCTGGACCTGGGCTGCCATCCCGGCTCCTGGATGCAGTACCTGGCTTCCCGGGTGGGTTCAGACGGCATGGTGGTGGGGGTGGATCTGGCAACACCCAAGCTTGCCCTGGCTCCACCCCTATACTTTGTGCCCGGCGACGTGCAAAGTATAGACTTGGCGGAAATCTGCACCCATACTTCCACCTTCGACGCGGTGGTGAGCGACCTGGCGCCCAAGACCACAGGGGTGCGGGTGGTGGACCAGCAGCGCTCCCTGGACCTGGCCCGCCGGGCCTGGGAGATCGCCCAGGCGGTGCTCGTGGTCGGGGGGCATTTTCTGGTCAAGGTGTTTGCCGGACCTGATGTGGCGGCTCTGGAAATTCCGCTGAAAAAGGCTTTTGGAACGTTCCACCGGGTGAAGCCTCCCGGTTCCCGCCGGGAGAGCTGGGAGCTTTATCTGTTGGGCCTGGGGAGGCGCCCGCCGGCCGGGGCCGCCGCCGGAGGCCCGGGGGCGGAAGGAGCAGATGGGAGCGGCAGCCGCGGCAGCGGAGAAGGAGGTTGAGGACACATGTCAGGTCATTCCAAATGGAGCACCATCAAACGGAAGAAGGGGGCCCAGGACGCCAAGCGGGGGAATCTCTTCGGGAAATTGGCCAAGGAAATCATAGTCGCGGCCCGTTTGGGAGGACCCGACCCCTCGGGCAACAGCCGCCTCAGGGCCGCCATCCTGGCCGCCAAGGCCGAGAATATGCCCAAGGACAACATCTCCCGGGCCATCCGCAAAGGCGCCGGGGATGGGGGCGGCACCAACCTGGAGGAGGCGGTTTACGAGGGCTACGGCCCGGCGGGGGTGGCCCTGATGGTGGAGATCCTGACGGACAACAAAAACCGCACCATTGCGGACGTGCGCCACATCTTCACCAAGAACGGCGGCAGTCTGGGCGAACCGGGCTGCGTGGCCTGGATGTTTGAGAAAAAAGGGGTCATTGTTTTCGACCGGGAGGGCATCAGCGAGGACGACCTGATGGAGGCCGCCCTGGAGTGCGGCGCCGAGGATTTGCAGGGCTCGGAGAGCCAGTTCGAGGTCCTCACAGACCCGGCCGATTTTGTGGAAGTCAAGGAAGCCCTGGAGGACCGGGGCTTTACGCCGGTCTTGGCGGAGCTGCAACTGCGGCCGAAAAACACGGTCAGAATCACGGAGGAGCACCCGGCCCAGCAGGTGCTGAGACTGGTGACGAGCCTGGAGGACCACGACGACGTGAGCAGCGTGTTCGCCAATTTCGACATTCCCGACCAACTGCTGGAGGCCTTGATGTGAGGCAGGTGGTCCTGGGGGTGGACCCGGGCTCCCGCAACACCGGTTTCGGGGTGGTCCAGGGGGAGCGGGACCGGCTGGTGCATCTGGCCCACGGCCGCATCGCCACGAACGGCCGCGCCTCCCTGCCGGACCGCCTGCGTCAGATTTATGACGCCCTGGCCGACCTCATCCGGCGGCACCGGCCCCACAGCCTGGCCCTGGAGGACATCTTCCTGGCCGCCAGCGTGCAGAGCGCCCTCACCCTGGGACAGGTGCGGGGCGTGGTGCTGCTGGCCGCGGCCCAGGCGGAGCTCCCCATCCATCTCTATCCCGCCCTGGTGGTGAAGAAGGCGGTGGTGGGCTACGGCCAGGCCAGCAAGGAGCAGGTGCGGCTCATGGTGGAGCGCCTCCTGGGCCTGACGGTGACCAACCAGCACGCCGCGGACGCCCTGGCCGTGGGGCTGTGCCACCTGTTCAACTCCCCGGCGCACCTGAAGGTCGTATGATCGCCGCCCTGGAAGGCCTCCTGCTGGAAAAAGCCCCGGGCCTCCTGCTGGTCCAGGTGGGCGGCGTGGGCTATCAGGTCTTCATTTCGCTCACCACCTTCTATGCCCTGCCCGAGCCGCCGGCTCCGGTGACCCTGCGCATCCACACCCGCATCCAGGAAGAGGCCCTGAACCTGTACGGCTTTGTCACCCAGGAGGAAAAAGACCTCTTCCTGCAGCTCATCAATATCCCCCGGGTGGGGGCGAGGACCGCCCTGAACATTTTAAGCGGCATCGACCCCGAGGAGTTCCAGCAGGCCATCCTCGCGAGCGACCTCAGGCGTCTGTCCGCCATCCCCGGGGTGGGGCGCAAATCCGCGGAGCGCATCATCGTGGAGCTTAAGGACAAGCTGGCCCCGGGCGCCAAACGGGCCCTGCCGGCCCCGGCGCAGAAGCAGGTGCAGGACGCCCTGTCCGCCCTGCTCAACCTGGGCTACCCCCGCAACACCGCAGAAAAGGCCCTGGACGCGGCCCGCTCCCAGGGGGCCGGGACGTTGGAAGAGTTATTGCGACAGAGTTTGCAAGTGTTGGCGAAATGAGGGGGGAGGGGGGAGGGGGCAGGGTAGTCGGGCCTCTAGCACCCGGCCTTCCCCCCGCGTAATCTTTCAATCATTGGATATCCCATGAGCGCTACAGCCCGCCTCATCATCGGCGACAGCCGCCTCATGCCCGAAGTGGCGGCGGACGCCGTGGACCTGGTGGTCACCTCCCCGCCCTACTGGCATCTCAAGGACTATGGCGTCCCCGGCCAGATCGGCTACGGCCAGAGCCTGCATGACTATCTCTGCGACCTCTACCGGGTCTGGCGGGAGTGCCGCCGGGTGCTCCGGCCCGGGGGGCGCCTGTGCGTCAACATCGGCGACCAATTCGCCCGGGCCGCGGTGTACGGGCGCTACAAGATCATCCCGCTGCACGCGGAGATCATCTGCCAGGGCGAGGAGCTGGGCCTGGATTTCCTGGGGAGCATCATCTGGCAGAAGAAGACCACCATGCACACCACCGGCGGCGCCGTCATCATGGGCTCCTATCCCTTTCCCCCCAACGGCCTGGTGGAGATCGACTACGAGCACATCCTCATCTTCAAGAAGCCCGGAGAGTCCAAAAAGGTGGCCCGGGAGCTCAAGGAGGCCGCCCGCCTCACCAAGGAGGAATGGAAGGAATATTTCGCCGGACACTGGCGCTTCGGCGGCGCCCGCCAGTTGGGCCACGAAGCCATGTTCCCCGAAGAGCTGCCCCGGCGTCTGATCCGCATGTTCACCTTCCCCGGCGACACGGTGCTGGACCCTTTTCTCGGGAGCGGCACCACGGTGAAGGCGGCCCTGGACCTGGGGCGGCACGGAGTGGGCTATGAAGTCAACGAAGCCTTTCTGGGGGCCATCAGGGAAAAGCTGGGCTTGCAGGAAGGCTTGCTCTTTGCCAGGGACATAGACATTAGCACACGAAAGGCCGGCAGGCTGGCGCTGCCCCCCCTGGACTACACCCCCCGCCTCCAGGACGCCAAGCCGCAGCCGGAAACGAAAGACCGGGATTTCAAGCCGAAAAATCTCCAAAAAGTGGTGCAGATCGTGGATGAGAGCACCATCCGTCTGGAGAGCGGCCGACTGGTGAAATTTCTGGGAGTGATCGTGCAAAAGAAGGAAGAGGCGATGGACTATCTGACATCGTCCCTGCTGGGAAAGTCGGTGATAATAAAACACCCGGACAATCTTGATGAACACGATAGGCTGTCCGCTTATGTCTACACAAAAAATAAAATTTTTGTGAATAGTTATTTAATCAAATCCGGCTTGGCTGCGGCCGACATTTCCATACCGCATAAATATGCCCGAAAATTCGCGGCTCTTCTGAAAGAGAGCCTTCCTTGACATGATTGCTTACCCCCGGCATTCCGGGACCACCATGAAAAGGAGGCGCTCAGAGCGGTCCGTCCCCGGTTCACCGCCACCCTGATGTACACCGCCGCCGGTTTTCTTTGCCGCCTTGTTGAACGGGTCTGCGGCGACCGGTGAGGATGGTCCCCTGTTTTCCCCTGCGAAGCGACCTTTCCGGATGCTCCACCCTTGGATCATATCTTCTTGACTGGAAACCACCGGGGCCTGGCGGTGCTCGGCTGTCCGTGCCGCCGTTATCCCGGCCGGAAGGGACCGGCGCCGGAGCTTCGGCAGCCCGCCATGGTGAGCCGGGGGCCGTTCCGGCGCTGGCCGCTCCCTCCTCACAAAGAGGCAAGGACTTTCATAATCGGTTATACTGAATAGAAGAGGGTTCCCGGCGTCTGGAGGCGCGGCGGCCGCCCGAAAACGCGGCAGAGAAAATTTTTTCGCCGGATGGCGGGTTGTTCCTGGTTATACGTTAAGAGGAGTGGTAAGAAGCGGGCTCAGCCGTCCCCCCGGCCGGTCCCGGGGTAAGCCCTGGGGGGCCCCGGCGGCAGGGACGACGGCGCCGTCGGCGAAGGGACGGGGGATGCGCCTGCCGGGATAAAATCGCTCATGAATCTCAGGGAATTTATGTGGAAACGCCTGTTGTTCATCGTCCTGCCCCTGGTTCTGTTGACGCTGGGGGGCTGGTGGTATTGGACGCGGGCCCAGGGCGGCGTGGCCACTTTCCATACGGTCCCGGTGAAGCGGGGGGACCTGGTGGCCAGCATCAGCGCCACGGGCACGGTGCAGCCCGAGGAAGTGGTGGACGTGGGCGCCCAGGTGGCCGGGAAAATCGTCGCCTTCGGCAAGGACAAGCACGGCAGGACGGTGGACTACGGCTCGGAAGTGGAGGCCGGCACCGTCCTGGCCCAGATCGACGACAGCCTCTACGCCGCGGACGTGGCCACGGCCAAGGCCCAACTGGCCCAAAGCCGGGCCAATGTCAAGCGGGCCGAAGCGGACCTGGGGCAGCTCCGGGCCAGGCTCTACCAGGCGGAGCAGGATTGGCGCCGCGCCCAGAAGCTGGGGCCGTCGGACGCCCTCTCCCAGAGCGACTTCGACGCGGCCCGCTCCGCCTTCGACGTGGCTCGGGCCAACCTGAACGTGGGCCAGGCGGCCCTCCTGCAGGCCAAAGAAGCGGTGGCCCAGGCCCAGGCCGCGCTGCGGCGGGCCCAGCAGAACCTGGACTACTGCACCATCAAGTCGCCGGTCAAAGGCGTCATCATCGACCGCCGGGTCAACATCGGCCAGACGGTGGTGGCCAGCCTCAACGCCCCCAGCCTCTTTCTCATCGCCAAGGACTTGAAACGCCTGCAGGTCTGGGCTTCGGTGAACGAAGCGGACATCGGCGTCATCCGCCCCGGCCAGCCCGTGACCTTCACCGTGGACGCCCACGGCGGGACCGTCTTTCAGGGGGAGGTGGGCAAGATCCGCCTCAACGCCACCATGACCCAGAACGTGGTGACCTACGTGGTGGAGATTCACACGGATAATACCGACGGTCGGCTCATCCCCTACCTTACCGCCAATCTCAAGTTCCTGGTGGCGGAGCGCAAAAATGTCCTGCTGGTCCCCAATGCCGCCCTGCGTTGGATCGCTCGGCCCGAGCAGATGGCGCCCGAATTACGGGGCCGGCCCAAAGCGCGGGAAGGCAGCCCTCCGGCCGGAGAGACGGCTTCTTCCGGTTCCGGCGCCGGTGAGCAGACCGGACGGGGGACCCTCTGGACGCCCCGGGGGGCCTTCGTCCAGCCCGTGGCGGTGCGCACCGGCCTGACCGATGGCGCCCAAACAGAGGTCCAGGGGGAGGGACTAAAGGAAGGCCTGCCGGTGGTGGTCTCCGATGAGGTCAGGACAACGGGCGGCCCTTCCTCCGCCAGCCCCTTCACGCCGCAATTTTTCCGGGGGGGGAGCAGCGCCCCCGCCCGCCATTAACCCCGCCGAAGCCCAGGGCTCCGAGGTTGCCGGGTCGATATCATGAAGCTCATCGAACTCAAGGAGATGCATAAGACCTATCATCTGGGTGAGATCGACGTGCCGGTGCTCCGGGGCGTCTCCCTGAGCATCTCCCGGGGGGAATTCGTGGCCCTCATGGGCACCTCGGGTTCGGGCAAGACCACCCTGATGAACATTCTCGGCTGCCTGGACCGCCCCAGTTCCGGCGAATATCACCTGGAGGGACAGGACGTCACCGAGCTGTCCGCCGAAGAGCGGGCCCAACTGCGCAATCAAAAGCTCGGCTTCGTCTTCCAGATTTTCAACCTGCTGCCCCGCACCAGCGCGCTGGAGAATGTCATCGTTCCAATGTCGTATAACGGGGCGAGTCTGTCGGATGAGGACGTGCGCCGAAAGGCTTCCGACCTGCTGAGCCGGGTGGGCCTGGGAGACCGCCTGGACCATGAGCCCTCCCAGCTTTCCGGCGGCCAGCAGCAGCGGGTGGCCATCGCCCGGGCCCTGGTGAACCAGCCCTCCATCCTCTTCGCGGACGAACCCACCGGCAATCTGGACTCCAAGACCACCGAGGAGATGCTGGCCCTGTTCCGCCGCCTCAACGAGGAGGGCGTCACCATCATTCTGGTGACCCACGACGAGGAGGTGGCCCGGCATGCCCGTCGCATCGTGCGCATCCACGACGGCATGGTGGTGGCCGACGAGACTACCGAGCGCGCCCCCGCTGCGGCGGCCGACGACGAGGCGGAGACGTCCCCCCGCCCCCGCCGGCTCTGGTCCTGGGCCCGCCTCCGCTGGACGCTGCGCACCGCCCTCCAGGGCTTGCGCCGCAACATCCTGCGGGCGGCCCTCACCACCCTGGGCATCATCATCGGCGTGGCTGCGGTCATCGCCATGATGGAGATCGGCCGGGGCTCCTCCTCGGCCATCCAGAACACCATCACCAGCATGGGGGCCAACAACCTGCTCATCCTCCCGGGCACGGCCGCCAGCGGCGGCGTCACCTTCGGGGCCGGCAGCGTCATGACCCTCACCCCCCAGGACGCGGACGCCATTCTCCAGGAATGTCCGGCCGTCCGGGCCGCGGCCCCGGTGGTGCGGGCCCGCACCCAGGTCATCTACGGCAACAGGAACTGGGTGCCCATCTTCATCTACGGCAGCACCCCGGCCTACCTGGAGGTGCGGGAATGGCCCCTGGCCGAGGGGGAGGTGTTCACCGAGCAGGACGTGCGCAACGGCAGCAAGGTCTGCCTGCTGGGCCAGCGCCTGGTGCGGGAGCTCTTCCAGGGAGAATCGCCCCTGGGCAAGGAAGTGCGCGTCAACAACGTGGCCTTCAAGGTCATCGGCGTCCTCAGCCCCAAAGGCGCCAACATGATGGGCGTCGACCAGGACGACCTGCTGCTGGCCCCCTGGACCGCCATCAAGTACCGGGTGGCCGGCACCACCCTGGCAAGCGGCAACCAGAGCCAGCAGACCGCGTCCGGCAGCGACACCTCCCAGAAGGTCAACACCCTCAATCAGCTTTATCCCAGCACCAAACTGCAACTGTATCCGGAGCAGTCGGCGGCCCAGCAGGCCAATACGCCGCTGCCGGTGCGCTTCGCCAACGTGGACCAGATCCTGGCCGCGGCCCGGTCCACTGCGGAGATCCCCATCGCCATCCGGCAGATTACCCAACTGCTGCGGGAGCGGCACCGCATCCGACCGAACGAAGCCGAGGACTTCAACATCCGGGACATGACCGAAATGACCAAGGCCCTGGCCTCCACCGCGGACATGATGACCAGGCTGCTCCTGGCCGTGGCCCTTATCTCCCTGGTGGTGGGCGGCGTAGGCATCATGAACATCATGCTAGTGTCGGTGACGGAGCGCACCCGGGAAATCGGCCTGAGGATGGCGGTGGGCGCCGGCAGCCGGGACATCCTGCGCCAGTTCCTGGTGGAAGCGGTGGTGCTCTGCTTTTTGGGGGGCATCGCCGGCATTCTGGCCGGGCGGGGGGCCTCCCTGCTGGTCACCGCGGTGCTCCGCTGGCCCACGGAAATGTCCCTGGAGGCCATTGTCGCGGCCTTCGCGGTGTCGGTCTCCGTGGGCATCATCTTCGGCTACTACCCGGCCTGGAAGGCCTCCCGCCTGGACCCCATCAACGCCCTGCGGTATGAGTGAGGTTGAGTCGTAGGCCGGTATGTCTGCCATGCGGCCTGAAAAGGGAGGCCATCCTGCAAATCCAGCGGAAAGACGCCAAATCGGTGCGGCGGGTCCTGGGGGAGTGGGAAGAGGAGAGACTCCTCACCCCGGAACAGGCGGGAAAATTGTCCGCCTCCCTGGACATCATCCCTTTCGACTGGCGGCGCCTGGCCAAATACTGCTTCTGGATCGCCATCATCTGCCTGGTCATCGCCTTTGCGGCGCTGCTGGCGGACCTGAAGAAACTGTTCGACCTCCTCTGGCGGCGGCCCTCCCTGGGGTGCCTCCTCTTTGCCGTGCTGGCCGCGGCCGCCTTCTTCTTCGGATTGAGGCGGCGGGCCAGAACCCCGGACCGCATTTTCAGCAACGAAGCCTTCTTTCTCCTGGGGGTTTTGGCCGTGGCCACCGCCATCACTTTCCTGGGCCTGGCCCTGGACATGGGGAACAAGCGCTTCTCGCTCCTGTTTCTGCTGGCCGCCCTGGTGTACGCCGGCTTGGGCCTGTGGTTCCCCTCCAAACTGGTGTGGCTGTTCGCCCTGTTGTCCCTGGGGAGCTGGTTCGGCACGGAAACGGGCTACCTGTCCGGCTGGGGGGCCTACTGGCTGGGCATGAATTATCCGGTCCGCTTTGTGTTTTTCGGGCTGGGCCTCACCGGCTTGAGTTATCTGTTCAAAATATCAGGAACGTTTCAGGATTTTTGCAAAACCACCTATATCATGGGCCTGCTCTACCTGTTCATCGCCCTGTGGATCATGTCCATCTTCGGCAACTACGGCGACATGTACAGATGGACGAAGGCCGGGAAATTCGAGCTGTTCTCTTGGTCGCTGCTCTTCGGCGGGGCGGCGCTGGCGGTCATTGTCCTGGGTTTGAAATATGACGACGCCGTCTCCAGGGGGTTCGGCCTCACCTTTCTGTTCATCAATCTCTACACCAAATTTTTCGAATATTTCTGGGACTCCCTGCATAAGGCGCTGTTCTTCGCCATCCTGGGCGTGTCGTTCTGGTTGATCGGCTCCCGGGCGGAGAGGATCTGGCTCCTGGGGCAGCGCCGGCTGGGAAGGGAAGACACCCCGGCAAAGGCCATGGAAGAGGGGTGAAGAGGGTCATGATGTAGGGCAGGCGCCCTCGCCTGGTCCTGGCAAAGAACAGCCGGGGGCGGCTGTTCTACATTCTTCATATTGCCGGGCGGCACTGTCTGGGAATAATGCAGTGCGACCGGGAAAAGCTGCCCGCCAGAGAATACAAATGCCCAAGAGAATATCCGTAACCATAAAATACCGCAGGAAGCTCCTGATCTGTTTGATGATATTGGCCCTGGCCGGCTGTGCGGTGGGGCCCGATTTTCAGCCGCCGGAGCCCAAGGCGCCCGAGGGCTGGCACAGTCTGGCCAAGCCCGGACCGGCCCAGGCCAGTCTCACCACCCCCCGGCCGGTGAATCTGGTGGACTGGTGGCAGGCCTTCAACGATCCCGTCCTCACCAGCCTGATGCAGATGGCCCTGAGCGCCAACCTGGACCTGAAGCTGGCCGAAGCCCGCATCCGCCAGGCCCGGGCCACCCGGGGCACGGTGGCTTCGGGGTTCTACCCGGCGATTGACGCCACCGCCTTTTATCGGCGCAGCAAATCGGGGTCGGGCTCCCTCAACCCCGCAGGCGGCGGCGGTCAGCCCTCGGTGGGCGCCGTGGGCGGGGAGAGGTCCCTGTTCCAGATCGGGCTGGACGCGGCCTGGGAGATCGACATCTTCGGCGGCGTGCGCCGCGGCATCGAGGCCGCGGACGCCGACATCCGGGCCGCGGTGGAGGACCGCCGGGACGTGCTGGTGACCCTGGCGGGGGAGGTGGGGACCAACTATCTGAATCTGCGGGGCTTGCAGCAGGAAATCGCCATCGCCCGGAAAAACCTGGAGTCCCAGAAAAAGACCGCGGACATCACCCGCCGGCGCTTCGAGGCCGGCTATGTCAGCCGCCTGGACCTGGCCAACGCCGACGCCCAGGTGGCCACCACCGAATCCCAGATCCCCAGGCTGGAATCCTCGGCCCAGGCGGCCATCTACACCATCGGCGTGCTGCTGGGCAAGGAGCCCGCGGTTCTGGCCAAAGAACTGGCCATCCACGGGCCCATCCCGCCCAACCCGCCGGAGGTGCCGGTGGGCCTGCCTTCGGACATCCTGCGGCGGCGGCCGGACATCCGCCGGGCCGAGGCCCAACTGCACGCCGCCACGGCCAGGATCGGCGTGGCCGTGGCCGACCTCTTCCCCCGATTCAGCCTCACCGGCTCCTTCGGCGCCTCCGGCAGCAAGCTGTCCCTGTTGGACGCCCGGGGCAGCTTCTGGTCCTACGGCCCGTCGGTGACCTGGCCCATCTTCGACGCCGGCCGGATCCGCTGGAACATCAAGGTGCAGGACGCCCTCCAGGAACAGGCCCTGCTGACCTACGAAAAGACCGTGCTGACGGCCTTAAAAGATGTGGAGACGGCCCTGGTGGCCCACGCCAAGGAGCAGGAGCAGCGCAAATCCCTGGCCGAAGCCGTCACTAACAACCGCCAGGCGGTGGACCTGTCCATGAAGCTCTACCTGGTCGGCAAGACGGATTTCCTGAACGTGCTCAACGCGCAGCGCTCGCTCTTCGTCACCGAAGTGGCCCTGGCCCAGAGCACCCGCAACCTGGGCGCCAACCTGGTGGCCCTCTACAAAGCCCTGGGCGGCGGCTGGGAGAAGCATGAGACCCTCATCGATCCCAGGGTCCCGCAGATTTTTCAGAAGCGCCTGGGCAATTAGCGGACAGAGGTCGGGTGTCAGGTTTTGGGTTCCGGATGCAGAGCCGGGTCCGGGAGACTTGCGGTGGCACAGGTGTCCTCACCGGTGCTCCTTATCCCACTCTCCCCCAGGTGGTGGAGCCCATAAGAAAGACGGGTGGGAGGAGGGGGGAGCCACCGCTCCCGCGGCCCTCTCCTTGCAAAAGCCTTTTCAGGGATTTTTGGCGCCGCGGGCTCCCCGGCTGCCCCATGCGGACATCCTCTTAAAAATAGAGATCCACGTAATCTGTGGCCCCCTCGGGGTCGCAGTTTTCCATCTCCTGGAGGCGCCAGTAGCGCCGTTTGCCGGTGGCCTTGAAGGTCATGGTCCCCACTCTCTTGCAGGGACGGCCGGCGTTGATATGGGAAACCCGGCTTAAGATGGAGCCGGCAAAGACGAATTCCTGGGGAGAGGCGGAGAGAATGACTCCCTCGACGATCAGGTAATCCTGCCGGTCCTGCGAGTACTGGCTGCCCGTCAGGCGCCACAGGCCGCCCACGTCCTTCACCGTGGCCGTGCCCCACTTATCCCAACTGATCCATTGCAGGGTGAGGCCGTGTTTCCCCAGGAAGAGCTTCCGGGTCCGGGCGTCCGTGACCTGGGTTTTCCTTCGGGCCAGCTCCTCGGGGCTGAGCTCCTGGCCCAGGCGAAGGACCTGGGCGGACTCTGCGGCCTGGCCCGTAGTCTCACCCTCTGCGGTTTGGGCAGCAATATTCACTGGCTGCAGACCGATCATCCAGCCAAACACTAGACAGAAAAACGTCAAAGATAACCGCAACATGTGGCAGGCCCTCCGGCGAGATAACGAATAGGGGTAATTCCTGGGAGCCAGCAATTCTTTACCGAGATTATGCGGCAGCCTTGGCCGCTGCCGCTGAAAACCTGTTTTTGAACCTACCGTCCGGGAAGAATACCCGAAGAAGTTCCCCTGGTTGTGGCCCAATCGTCTTCTTGTGCGCAAGATAGCACAAATATCCATCGAACTGAATATTTCTACGGATGAGCCCCAGGCCGCCTCACCGGGCCTCGCCCACCAGCACGTACGGCGCCCAGAAAAAGGGGTGGCTCAGGGGGAGTTTGGGCCCCTGGTCCAGGGAGGTGGTCCGCCCGGCCGTGATCATGGCCCGCTTGGCGTCGGCCAGGGCCGCGGCCCGGTCCTTGTCTTTCAGGCCTCCGTAAAAGTCACCCATGAGCTTCACCGCGCTCTGGCTTTCCACGCTCCACAGGGTGACCACCAGGGACTCGGCCCCGGCGTACATGAAGCTGCGGGTGAGTCCCGCGAAGCCCTCCCCCCGGTCTGCCGGGGCGGCGCTGCGGCCGGTGTTGCAGGCGGACAGGACCACCATGCGGGCCTTCAGGTCCAGGCCCAGGATCTCGCCCATCTCCAGGAGGCCGTCGTTGTCCGGGTCGCCCACGAAGCTCAGGGCCAGGGCGGGCTGCACCCCGGGCCGGAACTCTCCCGCCATCAGGCCGTGGGTGGCGAACAGCAGGGCCCGGTAGTCGGAGAGGGGAAGTTTCTTGACATGATGCTCCGAGGCCCGCCGCTGCAGGTAGAGGTCCTCTGCGGCGCCGCCCAGGGCCTGGGCGGCCCGGCGGGCCTCGTCCGCAGTCTCAGGGAGGCGCGACAGCCGGCCGGCCCGGAACGCCCCGCCGCTCCTGAGCGATTGCAGCCGGAGCTGACGGCTGCGGGCCGGGGCTGAGTCGCCGTTGTCGCCGTTTCCAAAGATGGGGTCGGCAAAGGCCACCAGGGGCTTCTGGGTGGCCGGCGGGCCTTTGCCCAGGGTGCGCAGGGAGCGCAGCACCGACCCCGAGGGCAGGTAGGAGAGGCATTGGCTTCGGACCCAAAAGGGCGCCTGCTCCATCCGGCCCGGCGGTTGGCCCGGTTCGCTTATGCCGGAGGCCGGCGGCCCGGTCAGCAGGGCCTCAAAGGGCATCTGGTAGAGGAGGTCGTCGGGGGCCACAAAGACCAGGCGTTTGCCCTCCAAGAACCCGGCCACCGGCTGTACCAGCGTCTGGTAGAGGGCCTGGGCCGCGTTCAGGTCAAAGGCGGCGAATTTTTTCTCCAGGTCCCGGGCGGCCTGGGCCCGGTCCTTACTTTTGCCATAGTCCACCAAAGCCCCGGCCAGGGCGGGCAGCGCCTCGGTGAGGGGCCGCACCTTCTCCCGCAGGGCCTGGCGCCCCAGGGGCAGGACGGCCAGCCCGGCCCCGTCCCGGTTCACGGCCCAGACCGCGGTGCGCCGGGGGGTGACAAAAAAGCTGAGCAGGGCTTCATCCGGCTGCAGCAGGCCCTGGAGTTCCTTGAAGGTCAGGGGCCGGGGCTGCTTCAGGTCGGCATAGCGGGGGTGCTTGCGCCTGATTTCTTCCTGGATCTGGCGCAGGGCCTCCAGAGCCCGGGCCAACTCCTTATCCAGGGCCGCCTGCGCCGCGGGCTGACGCCGGGCCGCGGGCAGCTCCAGCAATTGCGCCTGCTGGCGGCGCACCCCTTCCAGTTGCAGCCGGGCCTCCCTCTCCTTAACCACCAGCTTGGCCAGGGCCGGGTCCTGGGTGGCCCCCGCGAAGGCCTGGGCGGCCCGCACTTCGTTCACCATTTCGGTGAAGAGGCGGGCCCGGGCCTCCTCGGAGCGCTGGAAGGCCTCTTCCCGGAGCTCAGGCCGGGGGGATTTCTGATACAACTCCAGCAGCAGGTCCAGATAATCCCGGTAGAGGTCGGCGAACTGGCTCATGAAGGCCTGACGGGTCTCCCGGGGGGTCACCCCCAGGTGGGTGTACAGGTCCTGAAGCACTTTCACCGCTTCCCGGAAATCGGCCAGGGCTTTGGTGGTGTCGCCCTGTTGCCGGAAGATGCGGCCCCTCAGATACAGGGCCTGAAGACGCGTGCGGGGGTCGCCCATGCTGTGGGCCAGCCGCTGCCCCTCCTCGGCCGGGGGGAGCGCCTCCTTCAGGCGTCCCAGCCGGAACAGGGCCTCTCCCCGGTTGATGAGGGCCGCGGCCAGCAGGCGGGGGTCCTGGACCTGCCGGGCCAGCTTCACCGCGTTGGCCAGGGGCTCCAGGGCCTGGCCGTAGTCCTGTTTCTGCAAAAACAGCAGGCCGGTGGTGTTCAGGGCCAGGGCCTGGCCGTGCAGGTCGCCGATATGGCGCTGGACATGCAGCGAGGCGCGCTGGGCCTTCAGGGCCTGGTCCAGCTTCCCCTGGGCCAGGAGGCTGGCCGCCAGCTTCTCCTGAATGCGGCTGAACGTGCCCTGGTCCCCCTTGAACAGCTCCAGGGCCTGGCTATACTCCCGGTCGGCCCGGTCAAACTCCCCCAACTGGTAATAGAGGTCCCCCAAGGCGATGGGGGCCTGGCGGAACCCGGACTCGGCCAGCCACTGGAAATGGCCCCGGGCCTCGTCATATTGGCCCAAAGAGAGGTGGATGCGGCCCATGAGGTGCCGCACCTGCATCAGGACCCCCTTATTGGCGGCCTGGGTGCGGGCCAACTCCCGGCACCGGTCCAGGGCCTCCCGGAACCGGGCCCGGTCGTATAGGCTTTCCGCCTTTTGCAGCTGCGCCGGAAGGCCGGTGGGGTCTTTTTCCTCCTCCAGCACCAGGTCATCTATCCAGACGGTGCCGGTATTCTCCAGGATGAGTCGCAAATCGATATAATCGTTGTGGCCGATGTTGACGGCCCCGGTGAAATGCGTCCAGCCGTAGGCGCCGGGGGGCAGCGCCAGCACCAGTTTGGTCCAGGCCGCGTCTACTCTGAAGGTTGCCCCCCCTTTTAAGTTCTCCGCTTTGGCGTACAGGGAAAGGCGATAGACCGTGTTGGGCTTGAGGCCCGTGAGGCGCTGGGAGGTGGTGGTAAAGACGTGGGCCTGGGGGGGCGAATAGTTGGTGACACGTAGGGACCGCTGCCCGGAGTGGCGCCGGTCGGTGTCGAGCTTCATGAAGGCCCGGGCGTTCATGCTGTTCCACCAGATGCCGAAGCGGCTTTTGCCTTGCTCGGTCTCATAGTGGCCCGTGCCCCAGGGATGGATCAGACCGTCTTCGAAGCCGCCGTTGATCAGCAGGTTGCCCGAGGTGGGCCGGGCGACCTGCGCCACCCTGGTCTTTTCTAAAGCCCACTTGCAGTCCCGGGCCTGCGCGAAGGCCCGGCGGAAGTTCTCCAGATCTCCCTGGGCCATATAGACTGCCGCCATATTGTTCTGCAGTTCGCACGCCTCCAGGGCGAGGCGGCGCTCCTGGGCCTGGAGGAGGGCCTTGCGATAATCCTCCAGGGCGCCCCCGTAGTCGCCGGCGTTGAACCGGCGGTCGCCCTGTCGGATGAGTTCCTCCAGGGCCGCGTCCGGGCGGGCGGCACGGGCCTGGGCGGCTTTGGGTGCAGCGGCTCGGGCCGGCGCGGGTCCGGCCCCCAGGAGGAATACCAACAGCACGGCAAGGATGGGGATCATGGTCGTCGATCCTGTCCGGGAAAAGTTTATGGAGGACACCCGCCCCCGGGTGTCATTCACGAAAAATAAACATGGTCAAAAGAGCGTTCTCTGGAACAGATTATATATGGAAAAAGCTACGTAACGATAATTATATGCGGGACTTTTTGCCTTGCCGCGGTCGGCGCCGGAGACATTAGGGACAGACACTTGCCATGTCGCCGCCATTTCCACGGGCCACCCATCGTTGAACTCGCTCGTTAAGCCGGAGAGCGCCGACCATACTGCACCCTGCCGGTGTGGCAAGATAGGACGCCGCCGGAGTTGATTTATCGCCCCAACCCCGCCCCCAAAACGGAGGCGGGGTTTTTTTATGCTTGACAGCCTTCCAGCTTAACCATAAGGTATTGATAAATTAACCTTCTGTAATTTAGGGAGATTCTCCCCATGGGCATGTCGCTGACCCAGGATTTGCTGGCCAAAATCGAGGCCATCGCCCAGGGTCCCAACGCCGACCTCTTCCGGCGCCTGGTGGACCTCCTTTATAACCAGGAAGAAGAATATTTCTCCGCCGAAGACTTGGCGGAAATCGAGAGGGGGGAAGAGGAAATTCGCCGGGGAGAGCACGTCAGCCTGGAAGAGTATGAAAGGGCCCGGGGCCTGTGACCTAAACTTATGGATAGAATTTCATTGAGGAAATTAGGGGGATAGGCCCCATGGAAACTTCAGTAAATCAGGATCTGCTGGCCAAAATCGAGGCAATCACCCAGGGTCCTAATGCGGATCTATTGCAGCGGTTTATTGATATCCTTTATGAACAAGAGGAGGAGTATTTTTCCCCCGAAGATTTGTCAGAGATTGAGGTAGCCGAAGAAGCCATCCGCCAGGGGGATATGTCGCAATTCGTTCCATTGGATGAATATAAAAACCGGCGGGGCCTGTGACCTATAAGGTTCAATTGCACCACCGGGCGGAAAAGGCATTGGACCGGTTGGACCATGCTACCGCCGAAAGAATTCTTTTACGATTGAGGGTCTTGCAAAATTCTCCTTTTGTCTTAGGAAAGGGCGGCGGTTTTGAAAACGCTCTGCAAGATTCCAACCTCTTTCATGGTGCGCGGTGCGCACCCTACGCGGGGACCAGAACATCGGAGGATTCTGTAGGGTGCGCACCGCGCACCATGATTTTTCGGAAATCGTAATACTGTCCGTAAGTTTTGCAAGAAGCTCGATTAGATCAGTTGGCGGAAAACCCTTTGGATAAGAGAATATCGAACGAAGTCAAGATGAATCCTGAGCGGCGTTATGCCAAAGTCGGCGATTGGAGAATAATGTACCGGATAGTTGAAGAAGGCCGGATAGTTTTTATCACGGCTATCCAGCACCGCAGCAAGGCTTACCGCAAGCCGTGATCATCTTTTAAAGGCCATGGCTTCGGGAGGCACACCCGATCCCATCCCGAACTCGCTCGTTAAGCCCTGAAGGGCCGATGGTACTATGCGGGTGACTGTATGGAAGAGTAGGACGCCGCCGGAATTGATTTATCGCCCCAACCCCGCCCCCGGAACAGAGGCGGGTTTTTTTGTTGACAAAAAATTCTAATTTTGCTATGCGGTTTTTTAGAAAAGTTTAATATAATAGCTCGAAAAAGGTGTCTGTCCCTAATTTAGGGTCGTTTTATCCCAGGCGCCCCATCATGTCACGCAGAGGGGTAATTGAAAAATAGTGTCTGTCCCTAATTACTTAATATGGACGCCTTTATGTCTGAAGTTTTAAGTAATCTAGTTACTTTGCAAAAGGATATACTCTCCATTTTAAAGAACAGAAGAAAAGAATATATTGAAAAAACTGTAACTGCGAGCACCTTAGAGCTTGCCGAAAAAAAAGCAGCCCTTGAGGAAGAAGATGGATGGAGGATTTTAAGGAAAGGAAAACGTTCAATTAGATTGGCAAAGGACAAATCATTTGATGAAAAACTCGAAGATGAAGTCTGGTGTATTTTGGCTGATATGGGTTTTAAAGAATTAAGTAGGGATAGATTATTTAAAATCCCTGTTGGGGAGGGCATTCCAGATAGACAGATTGATATATTTGCGAAGGGCGATGAGACAGTTATTTTTATAGAGTGTACTGCATGTGAAGAAAGAAAGAAGAAGCCATTATCAGAGCTAATAGAGAAAATTGACAATGTAAGAAAATATGCCTTTGATGTAATTAAGACTTATTATATATCAGGCCCTAAGCTAAAAATGAAATGGGGAATTGCAACAAGAAACATCGAGTGGTTACAAAGCGATTTAATCAAATGTGATCAAGAAAATATTTTTATCTTAAAAGATGACCAGATTGATTATTTTAGGAAATTAACCAACCATATTCGTTTGTCGGCCAAATATCAACTGCTTGCATATATTTTTAAAAATGCAGAAATCCCTGGACTTAATTTAACAGTGCCAGCTACTATGGGAAAAATGGGAGGTAAGACTTTTTATAATTTTTTAATCAAACCGTATGATTTGCTAAAAATTGCATATATTAGCCATAAAAAAGGTACAAGTCCTGAGGATTTTGATTCTTATCAGCGAATGCTAGAACCAAACCGTCTCAAAAAAATTGGGAAATATATAGATAGTGGGGGACAATTTCCTACTAATATTGTTATAAATATTAAATCAAAAAAAGGGGTTGAATTTCATAAGACAGAGAATATTGGTGAATCATCCTTCGGTCAATTAACATTACCATCTACTTATGCATCAGCCTGGATTATAGATGGCCAGCATAGATTATATGGATATGCTTACAGTAATAGAGCACAGAAAGATAGCGAAGATAAAACAGTATTTCCAGTCCTGGCTTACATAAACCTACCGGAAATCTCTGAAGCGCAGTTATTTGTTGACATTAATAGCGAACAAGTAAAGGTAAAGAGAAGTTTATTAAATGAAATATATTCTAACTTAAAATGGGATTCTGAAAAATTTTCAGAAAAAATTGAAGGCTTATGTGCCAGAACTGTTATGACATTAAATTCATCTGTTTCATCTCCAGTATATGATAGGATCATAACAACCAATCGCCATAAGACTAAATTTAGGTGCTTGACTCTTACATCTTTTGTAGATGGCCTTAAAGAAAATAAGTTTTTTGGGGAAGAAAAGAAATCTGGTGTTGGCCCAGGGCCATTCACAGCTTCTTATTCTGCAGATTTGCATGTTACCTTAGAAAAAGCCATAAGCATCTTGGAATATTATTTGCCCTTTGGTAAAAAATAATTTGCCAGAACATTGGGCTTTAGGAGATGCTACTGGAGGGTTTTTATGCACAAACAACGGCGTCAGAGCTTTATTGGGGGTTCTAAGTGAAATATTTGATCATATTGAATATGAGTATAGTTGGGAAAGCCACTCTTCAAAGCCAGAAGATCTTTATGAGAGTATGTCTAAATATACCTTACCTATCATAGAGGCCTTTAAAAATTATAAGAAAGAGGACATTTCTATTTTTAGAGACCAGACTGCCTTAAAGGGAGTTAGGAGAAACATTAATAGAATGTTAACAATCATTTTTAGGAAATATGAGGAATTCCACCCCACAAAACTTAAAAAATATTTAGCCGAACTTGATGAAGAGGGCACTAAAGAAGCGAAGAATCTGATAGATGAGATTGAAAAAAAGATGTTCAATTTCATTACTATTAAATTAAAAGAACATTATAAAAAAGATAAAGAGTGGTGGTATGAAGGTATTCCTGAATCGGTCAGGAAAGGGTGCGCCGAGAGGCATGAATTAGACAAAGGTCTGAAGGAGCCTGAACAATATTTATACTTAATCGATTACTCAAGTATTTTTAAAAAGAATTGGAAGGACTTAAATTTGGAACAATATTTTGCTCTTACAAAAGAGGGCGGGGTCGATAAGAAACTAGAATGGATTAGTAAATTAAACAAAATAAGACAAATAACCCATCATGCCTCAAAATGGCCATTAGAGGAAAATGATGTTAAATTTGTGCGAGAGATTCATAGAAATATTATTGATAAAATAGATTAATCTCGACTAATTCACTTTCAATACACTTTTGGATTTTTTAGATAAATTACAAATTCCTTCGATGATTTCTGTCAGTTTAGGACAGTCTTTACAAGTTCTCATAATCTCAGTAAAAACATTGTCCGGCTGCTTCTTGATTGCCTGTAGTGGGGTTGCCTCTTTTGTGGGTTCTGATTCCAATACAGGCAGAGTGGCCTTGTCCCTTCTTTCTTCTTCTTTTATGGCCGGCGATATTTGAATTCGGGATTCGGATTTGGTCCGGGACCTGAGCCTTATCTCTTTTGAAATAGGAAGCCCAATCTCTCTTTCCACAGCGTTATAAAACATATTTTTGCTTTTATTATCAACAAAGTCGTCCCTTCGACTATTTGGGATTAATCCGTCATATTCGATGTGAATCTCCCCCAGAGCATAGCTGTTGAATCTCGGCTCCCGAAAACAGCTATCAAGCAAGTGGTCATCACCGATCATGATGTTGCCCGCACGGACCCTTATCCCTGAAGAATTGTCCCCCTTGATGATGGAGCCCAGAAGTTCCTCCCGTTCCCCATGCCAACCGCAAGCCATCAACTCTTCTCTTCCGTCACGAAGATAAAAAAATCTAATACCGGTTAACCTGTCAGACCCACCTTTAGTGATCTTAATTTTATCATTATAAGGCTTAAATATTCTTTCCTCGTTTAATATAATGTTGTATTTTCGGTAGTGTCTGAGATTCCGCTCCAGATAACTGTCGATCTCTTGAGCGTAGGAAAAATGATTTGGATGGAAAGGCACTGGGGCGACTTGGCTTAAGTAGCGCTTGGCACGAGTAATATCGAATATATAATTCCTGAAACTTGAAATGCCATATAGTGTTACCTCAAAATAACTTTCCAGAGACCTCTTACATTTATTTTGTGAGAAGGACGTGATCTTTTGAAATACTCGATTAAAGGTCAAGGCTCTATTTTTTGATTCAGCCAACAATTCTCTTAAGCTTTTACAATCCCATTCCTGGACCGATTCAACACGTTCGCCCTCGGCTTTTGTTTTAAAGACCGCCTTGTCACTAAAAGCAATTCCTCCTAAGCGGCCAATTCCCCGGAAGCCTCTTAGATTTGGGGCGGTTTTATTGCTGCTACCTATGCTGCTTAAAACTTCCTGGGCAAAAGCGGCTGGAATACCTTGGCCGTTATCCCGGATCAAAATCCGCCGCTCGCCAGGGTCAAGTTCTATCTTGATTTCCAGTTGGTCAACCGGCCCTTTCTGGGCGCTCAAGTCGATTGAATCCACCCCGTTTTGGATATATTCCCGCAATATCGCGAACGGGTCGGTGTACATGCCCGAAGTTAGGTTCTCAAGCAGGTATATCCCGGCTTTGAATGAAGGCTGCCTGTTACCTTGTTCCACCATGGAATGACCTCCCGACAAGTTATGGAAAGAGCGCCGCGGTGCAGTTCTCTTGTGTTTTAGGAAGATACATCTCCAATAGATTCTTCAACTTTGTGTTCTTGGTTTGGGCTACCGCTTCCTTGAATTTATCTCTGGTCCTGTTCTCACAAAGAATAGCAAGAAGCTCATTCCTTTCATTCGCGGTCAATTTGTTAAACTTATTGAACCAGGTTATTTCCTCAGTCCCTGGGGTTCTACCCCGTTTCATCAGTATTTCCTCAGGCATATAAAGAATTTTCATAAATTCTTCCAAACTCTCCCCATATGCCCGGTAAAAAAAATCTTCACCTGGCATCACAACTCCCTTGGTGACGTTCATAATTCTTTGAACACTCCGAATAAAATACCAATTCCATCTTGGCTCATCTATAAAACTTCTATCCTTGGCATTTATTGGAATGTATTTCATGGGGAATGAGTAAATCTTTAATCCGTATTTTCGATTCAGATCAATATTAATTTTAAGTCTGTTCCAAAGATCGTCTGGCGTGTCTTTGAAATTATACAAAATATAATTGGAAAGACTCTTAATCCCGTACTTGGCAGCCAGACGGATTTTATCGACGTATATTTTTTCCAGACGCACGTGGTCAAATGCAATTCTCAAGGGGCTTATTGCTATCTGGGACAACAATTTAAAATGCCATTCTTTTATTAAACGGGCATCAGTCCCTTGGTTAAAATCCACATGACGAAGCCGGTCGTTGAGCTTGGCTCCTTTTTGGAACCCAAGATCAATGATATCTTTAATTATTTGATTAAAATGTTTTGATGCTAAGATATTATTGTCAAATAGAACCAAATGCTGTTTAACCCCAAACCGATCATCAATTTTTTTAATGTAGGGTTTGAGATCTTTGTATTCCACAAAAGACGGCTCTAATATCGGGACCCCGCAAAAATCGCATTTATGGATGCATCCCCTTGTGGAATAACCAAAATAACTGTCAAGTAGCGTATACTTTGCTGTTGTTCCATTAAATAATTTATAATCTGGAATCATGTCCTCGATTATATAGTCATTCTCATCACTTAAAATCCCCGCCCTATTCAAAACTCCTGTTATGGGTTTTATCCCTGTTGCACGCCATAACTTATCAGGCATTAAGCTGGCCAAAATCCCGCCTATAAACATGCGGGATATGTCGCCGTGTAGTAGGTGCTTATACGACAAAATATCATCAATCGTAACTTTCCAGTGGTATGTAAAAAGCGTTGATATGTAGATTCTGTCCCAGAAATCGAAAGCTAATTCAGCATTATATCCTTTTACAAATTTGACGGTGTCCCCAAGGGCCTTATGATAGGTTGATATTTTCATCAGGCCGAGGGGCGGAAATTTGGTTGGGTAACCAGGTTCAACCAATAGGATGTTTCTGGGCATTTCTAATACCCCCCCGGGTTGACTCTATATAGCATAACAGGGTGGAAGGTTCAATCATTTATAAACTGAAAGAACTTAAAAGGATAGCCGAATCATCATTCTTGAGAAATTAAATATAATTTCAGCAAGTTAATATGAAATCAAAATTGGCAATAAATACAAATAGATGGCATACACCAAAAAATAGGGACAGACACTAATTTTCTTGGCAGGAACGGCTCTTTTTGATAGGTTGCCGCCATCATGGGCCGCCAAGCCAGGGTCGTTTTCCCCCGGGCGCCCCATCATGTCACCCAGCGGGGTAATTACCGTCAGGACGTTTTCTTTGCAGCCGGGGACCGGCGGCAATATCTTGCCTGGCTGACCGAATATGCCAACAAGTATGGGCTGGAAGTCTGGGCCTGTTGCCTGATGACCAACCATATCCATCTCATCGCCGTCCCCCACCATCAAGGGCCGTAGGGCGGTAAAGCGCCGCGCCTCCCGCCTTAACTCTGCGCCCTTTGCGTCTTTCCCAAGTTCTACAGTAATCGCCGATTTTCCAGCGTAAGTGGTTGATATTATTACATCGGCATATGGCAAATGGAAAAATGCGGTGCCGAAAAGATAGCGCTTTTTACAAAGATATTTCTTGACATATAAGGTGATATTCTGCCAT
>Ga0194110_10001111_pt1 | contig 34691 bp, 20 predicted proteins | sample TA2Kig1200mmetaG_FD_146192 | JGI IMG/M metagenome (GOLD analysis project Ga0194110, IMG submission 146192) | Freshwater microbial communities from Lake Tanganyika, Tanzania - TA2015032 Kigoma Deep Cast 1200m | ecosystem: Environmental > Aquatic > Freshwater > Lake | place: Tanzania: Lake...
TCCCCGAAGGGCAGCTACGAGCTCACCGTCTCCATCGCCGGCGCCGGCACCAGCACCCAGCGCAGCGCCACGTTCGTCGTCAACTGACCCCAGAGGCCGCATAGGGTTTGTAGTGCGGGCTTCAGCCCGTGTCCTGCTCCCTCCCCGCTTGCGGGGAGGGCCGGGCCTGTGGGCGGGGCCTCCGCGCCCCGCGTCCGCCCCTCAATCCCCCCGCGAACGGGGGGGCATAAGAGACGGCCTGAAGGCCGCACTACGAACGCCCGCCTCGTGCGGCTGAGAAGCGTCTTCAAGAAGAGCTACATGGCCCAACGCGCGGGATGGCTTCTGATTGCGTTCCTCGGCGTCCTGCTCAACGGGCTGCCGCGCTGTTCCCGGGCGCCTTGCGCGGTCGGGGCCACGGGAATGGATGGCGGCTGACTGGCACCACGGCCGATGGTCCGCCGGAAGGTCCCAAACGAATGCGTCAGCCTGTCGGAGTGCGGCGGCTCGACGCCGCTTTTCAATGCCCGAAGTGAGATTGAGGTGAAGCAGGTTGCACCAGGAGTCCTTCGTCTTCGAGCTCACCCAGCGCTGCAATCACGATTGCCTTCATTGCTACAATGCGTGGAAGAACCCCGTGGGCTATCCGATGGGGGAACTCCCCACGGGCGAGACGCTGGCGATGCTGGGCAAGATGCTCGACGAGACGGGGGCGAGCCTCGTGACCCTGAGCGGCGGCGAGCCGATGCTGAGGGGCGATGTCTACAGGGTCGTGGATTTCCTGGCGGGGCGGGGGGTTGCGATCAACTTCATCACCAACGCCTCGCTCCTCGATGAGAAGGCGGTCGCGCGCCTGACGCCCGACAAGGTGAGCATCTTCGAGGTGCCGCTGCTGTCGTGCGAGCGGGCGATTCACGACAGGATGAGCGGGGTGGAGGGGGCCTTCGACCGAATGACGAACGCCGTGGCCGAGCTGAAGCTCCGCCGCGAGAGGGTCGTCGGCGTCTTCGTCGCGACGCGGCTCAATCTCCCCACCTGGCGCGAGACGGCGGAGCTCGCCATCGCACTCGGCGTGGACGGCCTGATGTTCAACCGCTTCAACCCCGGCGGCCGCGGCATCGAAAACCTCAAGCTCCTCCAGGTCACGCCCGCGGAGCTTCAGGCGGCGCTCGACGAGGCGGAGCGGATTTGCGAGGAATACGACTTTCCGATAAGCTGCTCAATCGCCATGCCGCCGTGCCTGTTCGACACGGCGCGGTATCGGCGATTGACGTTCGGCTTCTGCGCCGCAGGCACCGAGCGGGCGTATTACACCCTCGACCCGCAGGGCAATGTGCGGCCGTGCAACCATTCGCCGTCCATCCTCGGCAACATCCGCACGATGTCGTTCGAGGCGATGGCCGCGGGGCGAGCGATGCGTGACTTCAAGGCCGCCAGGCCGGCCTTCTGCCGGGGCTGCCGGCTCGAGCACGAGTGTCTCGGCGGCTGCAAGGCCGCCGCCGAGGCCGCCTGCTGCGATGCCTGGGCGATGGACCCGTTTCTCGAGGCGTTCCACGGGCAAGCGAGGAAACCGTAGCGGGGCGAAGAGGCATGACACGGACAGACACGGACAGACACGGACGAACGCTTCCGCGGGGTGAATCCGCCCGTCTGTGCCTGTCCGTGTGTGTCCGTGTTCTTCTTCTCGGCTGCGCGGCTGCTGCTCTCGCCGGGGAGGATGCCGAGAAGAAGATCGCGAGGAAGCTCGACGCGGTGCGGAACCAGGCGGGGGCGGGGTTCATCGTGGAGCGCGATGGCGTTTTCATCGTCGCGGGCAACGTGCCGCGCGGGCAGTTCGATGCCATCATGGCTCAGACGATTCGCCGCGCCGCAACCGCGCTCTGGGCGTCGTACTTCACGAAGAAGCCCGACTATCCCATCGTCATCTGGCTCTTCGCGGACGACAAGACCTATCGCGACGGGGCGAAGCGCCTCTTCGGCGACACGCAGGTGAGCCACTTCGGCTACTTCCGCCCCTGGGACCAGACGATGGTGATGAACGTGGGGACGGGGACGGGCACGCTCGTCCACGAGATGACCCACGCGCTCCTGAAGCCCGACTTCCCCGACTGCCCGACCTGGTTCGAGGAGGGCCTCTCGTCGCTCCACGAGCAGTGCCAACTGCTCCCCAACGGCATCAAGGGCTTCGTCAACTGGCGCCTGCCCGGCCTTCAGAAGGCCATCGAGGCGGGCAACCTCGTGCCCCTCGCCAAGCTCGTGGCCACCTCGAACGCCGAGTTCCGCGGCCCCAACGAGGGCCTCCACTACGCCGAGGCACGCTACCTGGTCCTCTACCTCCAGCACAAGGGCCTCCTCGCCCGCTTCTACAAGCAGTTCCACGACGGCGTGAAGAAGGACCCCACGGGCGCGAACACCCTGGCCGCCGTGACCGGGAAATCCCTGGCGGAGCTGGAGGGGGAATGGGTGGCGTGGGTCAAGACCTTGCGCTTTCCTGAGAGGTGATTCGTGACGCGTGACCCGTGACGCGTGACCATAAGAGAGAAGCTCCTCTGTTCTTCTCTGGTCACGCGTCACGCGTCACGGGTCACGCATCATCCCAAACCGACCGGAGCTGGACATGGAACCATTGAGAATCGGCTTCATCGGCACGACCTCCCCCCACTCATTCATGTTCCTTGAGACGCTGAAGCTGATGCCAGAGACGGTGGGGCGGATAGCTCTGGTGGAGACGGACCCCGCGCGAATCGAGAAGTCGGGCTGCGATTACGTCTACAACACATACGAGGACATGCTCTATGCGGAGCGGCCGCAGCTCTGCTTCATCATGCTGCGGGCCGACGAGGCGGAGGACCCCGCGCTGCGGTGCGCCGAGAACAGCGTGCCGTTCGTCCTCGACAAGCACTGTGCCCGCTCCGCCGACAGCCTGCGGCGCATCCTCGACGCCTGCGAGATGCACCAGGTCAAGATGGCCACGGGCTACATGTGGCGCTACAGCCCCGTCGCGCGGCAACTCCGCGCGTGGGTGGCCGCGGGGATGTTCGGGCGGCCCTTCTGCTTCGACATGCGCATCGTCACCACCTCCGCCGAGGTCCGCCTCGCCGACGAACAGTTCGCCTGGCTCTTCGAGAAGGACAAGGCCGGCGGCGGAATCCTCCTCTGGCTTGGCTGCCACTACATTGACATCGCCCGCTTCATCCTCCAGCGCGAGGTCGAGGCCGTCTCCGCCATCACCTCGCGCCTCACCACCTCGGCCAGCGACGTGGAGGACGTCGCGAGCGTCTCGCTCCAGTTCCAGGACGGCATCGTGGGCACGCTCCATTGCGCCTACGTTATCCCGAAGGGCTTCCGCGACAGCTACGACAGCTCCTTCGGCCTCTGGGGGAGCGAGGGCGACGCCCTCTGGACCCCCACCATCGGCCTCAACCCCACGCTCCGCGTCCGCTCCCTCCACGGCGAGATGGCCCGTTGCCCCGAACGGACGATTCAGTACCAGGACGTTCCCGAGCCCAAAGCCTATTGCGGCACGCAACTGGCGGTCCACTTCTTCCGCGACATGGTGACCAGCCTTGTCGAGGGCCGCGACTTCGCGTGCACTGGCCGCGACGCGCTCAAGGTGCTCGAAATCTGCGAGGCCGCCTACGAGAGCGCTGAGACCGGCGAACGGGTCGAACTGGCAACCTGAGAAATGCGCTTGACGAGCAGCCTTCCCCTGCCTACAATGGCAGACGGTGTGGAACGCTCGCCCAAAGGCGCAAAGGAGTCCGCCATGCAAGGGAACGAGATGACGAGGCGTGAGTTCGTGCGCGACACCACGGCGGCCGCCGCGGCCGTGGGAGCCGCCGCCGCCACCGCGGGCGAGGCCAAGCCGCCCGAGGTGGACAAGTCGAAAATCGTCAACTACAACGAGAACATGGAATACCGCCGCTGCGGCAAGACCGGCCTCATGGTCTCCGCCGTCGCGCTCGGCGGACACTACAAGCAGATCGAGAAAGTCCTCCCCCCCGGCTTCAAGACCGGCGGCATCTGGGGCGTCCACGCCGACGACCCCGCCCTCACCAAGAACCGCACCGACATCGTCAGCCGCATGATCGAGGTCGGCATGAACTGGATTGACGCCTGCACCGTCGAGGAGGTCAGGTGCCACGCCCGCGCCATCAAGGGCCGACGCGACAAGATGCACCTCGCCTGCTCCTGGTACCAGCGCGAGATGCGCAGCATGAAGGACCCCACGGCCAAGAAGCTCCTCGACGTCCTCGACTGGGGCCTCAAGGACGCCGAGCTCGACCACGCCGACCTCTGGCGCATCACCATGCACGAGGGCAGCGGCCGCCACCCCAACCCCCACGTCGACGAGATGATGAACGCCCTCGAGACCGCCAGGAAGCAGGGCAAGGTCCGCTTCGCCGGCTTCTCCTCCCACGACCGACCGCACATCCAGTGGATGATCAAGACCTATCCCAAGATCGTCGACATCGTCGTCACCCCCTGCACCCCCGAGACCAAGAAGGCCCCGACCGACAGCATGTTCGACACGATGAAGGAGTACGGCGTCGGCTACTTCGGCATCAAGCCCTTCGCCAGCGGCTCGCTCTTCAAGGGCCGCGGCGCCCCCGCCGGCCCCGACGCCGAGGACGACGACAAGACCGGCCGCCTCGCCATCCGAAAGCTCCTCGAAAACCCCGCCCTCACCGCCCCTATCCCGGGCATGATCACCACCCACCAGGTGGACAACGTGGCCCTCGCCGTCAAGGAGCGCAAGGAGGGCAAGGCCCTCACCCAGGCCGAGCGCGGCCTCCTCCACGATCGCATGCAGCACGCCTGGGCCAATCTGCCCCCAGGCTACGAATGGCTGAGGGACTGGGAGTACGTGTGATCCCCTGAATCGTCCTCGTCCTCGATTCCCCTCGATTCACTCGATTCACTCGATTCACTCGATCCGAATCGAGGACGAGGGACGAGGGACGAGGACGATCGGAGAAGGATAGCCGTTCTGTGAAGCGCATCGCCGCGATAGTGGTAGGGTTGCTCCTCGCGGCCCTCGGCGCCTGCGCCCTCCTCACTCCCGCGGCCAGACCCGTCAGCAACGACCGGTGCCACGTCTGCCACATCAACTACGCCGACGAAAAGCTCGCCGTCACCCACGCCCGCCACGGCGTCGGCTGCGAACGCTGCCACGGCCCCTCCAACGAACACTGCGCCAGCGAGGAGCACGAGATCGCGCCCGACCGCATCTACGCCGCCGCCGCCGTCAACCACGCCTGCATGCAATGCCATCCCAAGGATAAGCTCCTAGCACAGGAGTCGCACCTCCTCAACCTCTTCGCCAGCCCCACCCCCAAGAAGCACTGCACCGACCCCGGCTGCCACGGCACCCATCGCCTCGAAAAGCGCATCGTCCGCTGGGACAAGGCGACCCGCAAGCTCCTCAAGCCCAGTTGACTCCCCACAACCCTCTGGTATAATAACCGGTGTGCGACAGGCAGTTGCCGCGAGGAACGCCCATGCCCCAGGACGACATCAAGCCCATCGCACGCAACCGCAAGGCGTTCCACAACTTCCTGGTCTTTGACAAGTGGGAAGCAGGCATCGAGCTGCGAGGCACCGAGGTCAAGAGCCTCCGCAACGGCCAGGTGCAGATGGGCGACAGCTATGCGCGGATCGAGGACGGCCAGGCCTTCCTCATCGGCCTGCACATAAGCCCCTATGCTAAAACGGCTTACGGCAACCACGACCCCCTCCGCAAGCGCCGCCTCCTCCTCCACCACCGCGAGATACGGCGTCTCGCCACGAAGGTCAACGAGCGCGGCTTCACCCTCATCCCCATCTCCCTCTACTTCAAGCGTGGGCTCGCCAAGGTCGAGCTCGCACTCGCCTGCGGCAAGAAACTCCACGACAAGCGCCAGGACATCAAGAAGCGCGAACACCAGCGCCAGATTCAGCGCGCCACCTCCCCCCGCCGCTGATCCGGCACTTTTGCCTTGTCCCTTTTGCCTTTTGCCTTTTGACTTGAGAAAGGGGGCGAACAGGATTCGACCGGGCAGTATGAGTCAGGAGTCGCGTGCCGAGGTTGTCAGGACGCCCTCGTAAAACACCTGGCACACCAACAACTGCCAATCACGAGATGGCACTGGCTGCGTAACATCGTGGCCACGTCCCGCAGCTTCAGCCCGCGGGGGCTGCGGGGCGACAAACAGCGGGCTAGCGGCCGTCCCTGCTCGACGGAGCGGCTGCGAAACGCCTGTTCGAGCTGGCCGACGCGGAATCCCGCCTACCGGAGTCCGCCGAGGCGACACCCAATAGGTAGCCTACGCACGTAGAAGCTCCTGGCGCGCTGCTACGGGACGGGGGTTCGATTCCCCCCGCCTCCACTCTTTCTCATGTTCGTAAGATGTTCCTTGACAGGAGCTTACGAATACTGTAAACTGCCGCACGTGGCCCGCGGGACCAAGACGGGATCATCCCGGAGGCGAACGGCTGGTTCCGCCCGGTCCTCCTGACAGCCGTCTACTCGGGCCTCCGCGAAGGCGAACTCATCACCCTCGAATGGGACTGTCATGCTTCAGACGGAACTGGACAACTTCCCTCGGGCGGATAGTATGTAGGCCCGAAGGAGAACTTGTCCATGGCACAGCAACGACGGCGGTTTTCGGGCCAGGAGAAGGTGGCGATCCTGCGGCGGCACTTCCTGGAGAAGGCGCCTGTCTCGGACCTCTGTGACGAGCAGCACCTGGCTCCCAGTCTCTTCTATCGCTGGCAGAAGGAGTTCTTCGAGAACGGAGCCGCGGCCTTCGAGCAGGACCATGGCTCCGAGGTCCGGCGCCTCCAGGAGCACAACGAGGCCCTCACGACCAAGCTGGCGGCGAAGGACGAGGTGATCGCCGAGATCATGGAGTCCCACGTCGCTCTAAGAAAAACGCTTGGCCGGGTCTGAAAGGCGCCTGGACGCCACACGACGTCCGCGACAAGGTGGTGGACTACATGCGGTACTGGTCGGGCAGAACGGAACTCCCTGTGACGCGCCTGGCGGTGCCGCTCGCTGGCGAGCGGCGCGGCTGGGCCTGGCCCGCAGCAAGTTCTACGACTGGCGCGACCGCTACGGCCGGGCCAACGAGCACAACGCGCTCGTCCCGGAGGTGATCATCCAGCGGGCCCGCGAGAAGTTCCCGGGCGCCAAGCCCCGGATCATCTCCGACAACGGCCCCCAGTTCATCGCACGGGACTTCAAGGAGTTCCTCCGCATCGCCGGCATGACCCACGTCGGCATCAGCCCCGGCTACCCCCGGAGCAATGGTTGTGGTGTGTGCGCGGGACGCAAGATTGGCGCAAGGCCCCAAGACACCAGGCATTGCGGTGAGCAAACGCCGCGCCACAAGCCCTTGCCCGTCGCCAGTCTGGCCAGTCTGGCCGGCCTCCTGAGGTGTCCCCCAGCGGTTGCAACAGAACGTAGCGCCCATCCCCCGTTCACGTCCGCGGCCGTTCGCTAGGTGTGGGCGTCCACCCGCAGGGCTTGGCTTTGTGCCTCTAACCCGCATTTCTCACCAGGCGGCCCAGCTCCGAGAGGAGCGAGAGGATTCTGCCGGCGGCGTAAGCCGCCGGAAAGGGAACCCGGAGGGCGCAGCCCCAGCGGGGCGGAAGGAACGCCCTGTGAGCTGCCGCCCCGTCCGGGCTGGGTGGTCTGTTGCTCTGATCCGGCGGCTTACGCCGCCGGCAAAACCCTTTCGTCCCGTCGGGCTTCGCGGCTTGTGAGAAATGCGGCGTCTCTTGACAGCGCGGCAGCGTGGTTCAATTGCGCGCGCATCATGCCACGCTCATGCGGGTGGAGGGGATAGAAGGCAAGGGACCCAAGGGACTCAGGGCGGCCTCGGGCCGCAACCAAAGGGGATCGGGAAGTCCAATACTCAATATCCAACTCTCAATACTCAATGGCCAAGTAAGACGATCGGAGCGGTGCCCTCTCTTTCACTTGGCCATTGGAGATTGGATGTTGAGTATTGGATATTGGACTTCGACTCTGCGGGAACATGTGCGCAAACCGCGCACGAGTCATGACCAAAGGGTTTAATGCGGCAGATCTAACGGGGGTCGTCACCCGCCAGGGGCGCGAGCTCTTCGGAGGCGTAGCGGAGGGCGACGCTGACGATGCGCTGGTTGCCGCTGTCGGCCAGGTGGAGGCGGTTGCGCAAGCCGTCAACCGCCAGGTAGGTGCAGAAGGCGAGGGCAATGTCGGGGCCGCGGCCGGAATCCGCGTTGCCATACTTGCCCAGGCGCAGGATGAAGTTGCCGTTGGTGTCGAGCACGGCAACGGAGCAGCGGTGGGCTTCGGGGACGAAGACCCGCCCGTAGAGGTCAACGTCGAAGCGGAGTTGGGGGCAGAAGCAGGTGCCGCGGACCATGGTGTTCACGCCGCCGTAGGCCCAGAGGAGCTGGCCGCGGGTCCAGATGTCGGCGCCGAAGTGGCGGAGGTGTCGGAACTCGGGCGGGCGCTTCGGGGGGTCGCCGAGGGGCGGGGCGCCGGCCTCGGAGAAGAGGAACTGCCCGCCGTGGCGGGTGAACTTGACGAGCGAGTTGCCGTAGATGACCTGGCCGTCCTCGTCGTACTTCTGGGCGCCAAAGCCGAGGTAGATGTTCCCCTCGCGGTCACCCCGGACGCACGAGGACTGGATGGGGATGCCCTTGACGGCGTCGAAGAGCTTCTCCTCGCCGCGGCGGTCCCAGGTGCAGAGGACGTTGACGCCGGCCCTTGTGGCGGGGCGGCCGGGGTGGGGCTTGGGCCGGAAGAAGCCCTCCAGGTCCTTGCTCTTGCGGCTTCCGCCGCCGTCCATGTGCCACGCGCTGCTCACCCTGAGGTTCTCGAATGCCTCGCTGTAGATGCCGAGGGCCAGGAGGTCGCCGTTCGGCGCGACGCCGAAGCCAGTCTGGCAGTGGAAGACGTGCGGCCAGGGGAAGCGGATGGCGCCGCGCGACTTGAAACCCCAGCCGCCACTGACCAGTTCGCCGTAGTCGTAAGGGACGGGCCGCCAAGCGTCGAGCTCGTAGCGGAGGATGTAGTTGCACGTGCGGAGATAGGCCAGGCCGTCGGGGCCGACGAGGAACTCGTCCATCTCGCCGCCAACCTTGGGGAGTTCGAGGTGGACGCACCTGCCCGTGGACGGCTCGAAGCGGTAGAGGTCGCCCTGGTAGAGGTAGAGGTGGCCGTGGACGGGGTCGGCGCTCAGGCAGTGGCGGTAGCCGCTGGAGAAGAAGAAGGGGATGTGGCCGGCCTTCCGCACGTCCTCGACGAACTCGTGTTTGAGGGCGAGCGACTCGCCGCGGTCTTCGTAGAGCGCAATCTCGCCGTGGCGGTGGGTGAGCCAGAGGGTGGGCGGGGTGGTCCAGGCGTCCACGCAGAAGACGGGGTCGCTGGCGGCCAGCCCGTAGTCGAAGGCTTTCTCGAAGACGATGCGGGGTGCGGGCAGCGGGGCGAGCTTGACGAGGCGGAAGCTCCAGTGCTCCTTGAGCTTCCCGCGCACGATGTCGGCCAGGGCGTAGAGGGCGCCAGTCTTCTGGTCAACGTCGAGCCAGGCGGGACGGCTGAGCTTGATGGTGTGGCGGTGGCGGCCTTCGGGGTCGAAGACCTGGATGCGGTTGTTGCCGGTGTCGGCCACGTAGAGGTTGCCCTTCGCGTCCGTGGCCACGCTGGTCGGTGTGTTGAGCTGGTCGTTGTCGCTCCCGGGCACCATAGCGGCGCCGATGAAGGGCTTGTCGAGCGGGGCGTCGGTGTCCCAGGGGACGCGATATACGGCGTGTGCGGGTGCAAGCCTGTCGGGGTCGCCGTAGGGGGAGACTTTGAAAGCGCCGAACCGCCCGCGCAGGCCGGTGAGGTAGAGCCACTTGCCGTCGGGGCTGGCGGCGAGGGCGTGGTTGCCGCTGGTGTAGGACAGGCGGTCGGGCGCAGCGCTCACGTCGCGGAAGAAGCCTCCCTTCTTGACGGTGCCCGACTGGAGGTTGAAGCCATAGAAGCGCCGGCCATCGAGGGAGCCATCGGTGCGGATGCGCATGACCGCCTTGCCCGAGAGGTCGCCGAGGCTGCCGAAGGCGAGGCGTCCTGCGGCGCAGGCCATGCGCTGCGAGAGGGTGGGCGTGGCTTCGCCCTCGAGCGACTGGTCGAGGTAGTTGCCCCTGGCTCCGCCGCCCTGGGTTGGGCCGGAGCCGGGGTAGTAGGCCACGTAGCCGTCCTTGAGCTTGATCGTCGCCAGGTCCGCGCGCTTGAACTCCTCGATCTTGTCGGCGGCGAAGGGGATGAGGGTGCGGAGGTAGCTGGCATCGTGGCTATATGCCTGGAGCTGCGGCCGCTCGCCGCCTGTGAGGACGTAGACGCCCCCCGCGTCGGCGGCGATGCCGCTCACGCGGCGGTCCGAGCCGATGTTCTTCGGGTGCCAGCCCAGGAGCCGCTCGAAGGCGGGCCGCAGGCCGAGCGACACGCGGACCCGCGTCCGCTCAGGGCGCTCCACGTAGTTCCCCGCGTCGTCCTTCCCATCCCACGCGAGCGTCTGCTCCAGCGAGTCCTTCTTAAGCGGCTCCGGCGCGTTCGGCCCGAGGACGCCATAGACCAGGTGGCGAACGACCTTGCCCGTCTCGTCCTCGATGGCCACGGCCACGTCGCACCGCCCCCTCGCGGCAAAGGAGACCTCATACCGGTCCTTGGCCGCCTTGCGGAAGGAGGGCTTCTGCGCGAACTCGAAGACCTCCTCGCGCGCGACGGGCTTCAGCAGCGGCCCATCCCAGACCTCTTCGGGGCCATACTCGCCCGCGAAACACGCGAAAGCCGCGAAAAGCAGTGCGCCGTGCAAGTGGAGGGCCGGAATCCGCAAACCTTACTTCCTTTGCTTGCCTCGCGCAGCGTACGGTGCCAGGCACAGCGCCGCCGGAGATGGCCTCATCGTGGTTCCGCCTTGGCAGCGCATTCCTCAACGCGCCGGGCGAATTCGGAGTTTTTCAGGGCCGCATCTTCGTTCCCACCCAGACTTGCCAGATAGTCCTTCAACGCGCCCTTGAACAGGTTCCTGGCCTCCCCGAATGCCTGTTCGCCGATCTTGGTGACCTCGCCCATCAAGTGCCGCGCGAGATCGGCCTTGCGCTCCGCTTTGCTCGCACCGGCGAGAATCCCGTCGATTCGCCCTCGCTGCCTCAGGTATACGATGCGCGCCAAGTAGTAGGCGCCCTTTCGCAGTGACCCACGCTCCCGCTTATCCTGGATGCTTGCGATACCGCGGCGGCAACACTCCTCAAGGCAACGCGCGGCGAGGATCTGGAGGGCGCGAAGGTTGGTGTACTCGTCGGGCACGAACCCGTCCGGCAGGGGGCCGGGCTGGCTCTCGCCCTCTGCTCCGCGCAGGTTGAATGCCCTATAGTAGTCGTCTCCCTGTCTGAAGAACTCACGACGACTTAGAGAATTGCGGAGCCTGGAACAATGGCCGCCGAACACGCCGAGGTACGCCATGGCGGCCTGTTCCTTGCTGTAGGTCATCAGGTAACTGTGGCCCGGCAACGTCTCGCCCTCCTTGCGCTCGTAGCCAATGCCGTATTCGCGATAGACTTCCTGGAGAGCCTTCTGTATGCTGTCGTTGGAGAGCAGATCCTCTGGCCGGATGGCGTTCTGCGAGTTTGTGGCAATGATCAACGCGTCGAGGAGATCCTTGTTCTTGGGATCCACCTGATAGATCCGCACAAGGACCTTCGAGTTACCTTGGAAACGGTCCCTCAAGTCTGGCGCGTACTTGGCGTGGTAGAGCGCGTTGACCGTCTGGCACCCGTTGATGATCTGCATGCCTCGCAACCGCACTCGCACCTTCTGCCTGCTGGCCGGGAGGTCAGCGGCCATGCTGTCGGCAGTGATACTCACGCCATTGTTCATGAAGCCGAACCAGACGCTCTGGTTCCCTGTGATGGTCGCGATTATACGCTGGTTCACCTCCTTCCCCGTCCCAAGGAAAAGGCGGACATTCTTCTCAAACAGTTCATTGTTGCTGTAGCGGTCAACCAGGCGCACTAGCTGGTTCACGTTCACGAAGCCCACAAGAACCTGCTCTGGCATCCCGTTGGGGTTCGGGCCGATGTCGTGGTGGAGGAACGAGCGCTCACCCATTTCGTAGGTGAGTTCAAGCAACTCCTCCTGGATGGGTATGCGGCCCTGGACGCAAAGGGTGTAGATGTCGAAGCCGCCGTAGGTCTCGAAGGTAAACCCATGTGTCTGGCGATCGTGGGAGAAGGTGTCGCGAATCTCCTGCACCTTGCCATCGTCGGTGTGTGAGACATTCTGCCCGTTGACGATATAGTAACACTGAATCCGGGTACGGGCTCGCCTGTTGGCCTGACGCGCCTCGTCGAGCGCCTGGCGCACTTCCCTGAACGCCTCGAGCGTCTTGGGATCCTGCAAGTCTCCCCGCAGGAAAACGCGGTTCATCCGGTCCACAAACGCATAGAGCTCCTTTGTGGAAATGCCGCCGTCGTATCTGTCCCGGAACTTGAGCTGGAACAGTTTGAGTTGTAGCTCATCACCTTGGTCAACAATCAGGTACGCATCCAGCAACTCTTCTGACTTCCCGGTGATGCTACGATCAACGAACTTGAGGCCATCGAACAATTCGTCGTCATATAGGTAGGTGATCTTCTGTATGGCCAGATAAGGGTACAACCGCGCATAGTCCGTTCGCTCGATGCCACAGGACGGGTTGCGGTCCGCTAAGTCCCTCATCTTGCCCTCGAGGTAGCTAATCTGCTCTGCGGTTAGCTTAGCGTCGGCTGCCGGCCGCTTGCTTCCTGCCATGCGCTGCTCCCAAGCTCTGTTTGCTGCCGAAAGGCGCTTCGAAAGACAACCCAGGAACAACAAACGGGCCGCCCGATCCGGGCCGCGTCCCGACTCTGATGATTGTATGCGAACCCACCTAGTCTGTCAATGCCCGGGCTACCTGACATAGGATCATCTTCTCCGCCTGGCCTGGCGCAGGGAGAGGAAGCCGGCGAGGATGGCGTCGAGGCGGGCGTCGGTGGGCATGTCCTCGAGCTCGTAGCCGAAGCGGAGGCAGACCTCGTGGATGGCGTCGAGGTGGCGGCGGCGCTCGGCAAGATAGGCGCGGCGCAGGTCGCGCGGCTCGCATACCAGCTTCCCCTCCGCCTCGAGACCCAGGAAGATGGTCTGGCCCGCGAACGGGAACTCGCGCTCGACCGGGTCTTCGACGTGGAAGAGGATGACGTCCTGTCCGAGGAAGCTCATCTGGCCGAGTGCGTCGCCCAGCCCGTCGGTGTCGGCGATGAAGTCGCTCACGACGACGACGAGTCCGCGGCGCTTGAGTTGGGGGGCGACCGCGGTGAGGGCGCCCGAGATGCTCGTCTTGTCGCCCTCCGTGGCCTCGGCCATTGCGCGGACCAGGCTGCGGAAGTGCGCCGCCGAGCCTTTCGCGGGCAGAAGGGCGCGCACCTTCTCGTCGAAGAGCACGAGGCCGAACGTGTCTTTCTGCTGCATCAGGAGGTAGGCGACGGTTGCGACGATGGTGGCGGCGTATTCGAACTTGCTCATCGCGGCCTCGGGGCTGCGGAAGAACATCGAGTGGCTGGTGTCGAGGAGGAAGCGGACGGCCATGTTGGTCTCGGCCTCGTACTGCTTGAGGTAGAAGCGGTCGGTGCGGGCGAAGACCTTCCAGTCGAGGTGCCGCGTGTCGTCCCCGGGCGCGTAGGGGCGGTGCTGGGAGAAGTCGGTGCTGATCCCCCTCAGGCGGCTCTTGTGGAGGCCGGCCATGAGGCTCTCGACGAGGCGCAGGCTGCGAACGTCGAGGCCCTTCACGCGGGCGATGACGTGCGGGTCAAAAAAGTCCAACGCTGGCTCCTATGGAAGCTCAAAGGCCAAAATGCAGATCGAAGAGATAAGGTAAAATGATTACGGGTAAAATGATAAGAAAAGAGAGGACAACCGGGGTGCGAATTGTGTGCCGTCTGGGCCACTGGCTCGCCTCGGTTCCTCCTGGCTTCGCTCTCCTCCCGGATTCTTGTCTTATCATTTTACCCGTAATCATTTTACCTTTCGTTCTTCGTTCCCGATGGACACTACCCCTACGCCACGGCCTTGAGCAGTTCGGCCACGATGCGCGCGGTGTTCACGCCCTCAGCCTCGGCGGTGAAGTTCGGGATGATGCGGTGCTCGAGGACGGCTGGGGCGACGGCGTGGACGTCCTCGATGGTGGCGGCGCTGCGGCCGTCGAGGATGGCGACGGCCTTGGCGCCGATGACGAGGTTCTGGCTGGCCCGCGGGCTGGCGCCCCAGGTTATCCACTTCTTGATGAAGTCGGGCGCCTCGGGCTGCGAGCTCCGCGTGGCGCGCACAAGGCGCAGGATGTAGTCAACCACGTCCTCGCCCACGTTGACCTTTCGCACGAGCTGCTGGAGGTAGAGGATTTCGTCGCGGGTGAGGACCGGCTGGATGTCGGGCTGGTAGCCCGAGGTGGTGAGGGCGAGGATGTGCTTCTCCTCCTCGGCGTTGGGGTAGTCCACGCGAATCTGGAACATGAAGCGGTCGAGCTGCGCCTCGGGCAGCGGGTAGGTGCCCTCCTGCTCGATGGGGTTCTGGGTGGCGAGGACGAAGAAGGGGGCGTCGAGCGCGCGGCGGACGCCGCCGACAGTGACCTGGTGCTCCTGCATGGCTTCGAGGAGCGCGGCCTGGGTCTTTGGCGGCGTGCGGTTGATCTCGTCGGCGAGAAGGATGTTCGTGAACACCGGCCCCTGGAGGAAGCGGAAGACTCGCTCGCCGGTCGCCTTGTCCTCCTGGATCACCTCCGAGCCAGTGATGTCCGAGGGCATGAGGTCGGGGGTGAATTGCACGCGCATGAACTTGAGCGAGAGGCTTGCGGCGAGGGTGCGGACGAGGAGGGTCTTTCCGAGGCCCGGCACGCCCATGAGGAGGCAGTGGCCCTGACCGAAGAGGCCGACCATCGTCAGGTCTATCACCTGGTCCATGCCCACCATGATCTTTCGGATTTCGCCCATCGCCTTGGTATGGGCCTCCTTGAGGTGGTGGATTCTCTCCAGATCATCGTCGCTCCAGGGCTCCGGGTTCTTGAAGATCTGGAGGGCATGTTCCGCAGGGGTGGTCATGCTCGTTCTCCTAACGCGGCCATTGGCCGCAACCAAAGGGGATGACTGGATGAATGGATGATTGATCGGCCCCCATCCGTCATCCATCCCCAATCCCGACTGTCCTCAGCAAAGAAAACAAGAAGCTCCACGCCGGTTGCCTCCGCAGTCCCGAAGGGACAGCAGCGGGTAGCCGGCGGCTTCAGCCGCCGGATCACGGGCCAACCCCGGGACCAGTCCCGAAGGGACGGCAGAGCCCCGCGGCAAGGCAGTCCACCAGACCCTTCTGCCGTCCCTTCGGGACTGCGCCAGCGCTGACACCCGAGTCCGGCGGCTGAAGCCGCCGGCTACCCACTACGCTCCCTTCGGGAGCAAGAGGCCGAAACACCCGCACTTCCGCCGCTCATTTGTGGAGCGGCACATTGAGCAGCTCACGCGTCCAGCGCGAAACGGCTGGAAGCGAGAGTGCCTGGGCGCGCTCGACGAGCGCCTTGAGAATCCGGGCGTGGGTCGCGCCCTCGGCCCGGGCGCGGAAGTCGAGCAGCACGCGGTGCGAAAGGGCCGGCTCGACGACGTCGAGGATGTCGCGGCGCGAGACGTGGAGGCGGCCGCGTGCGAGGGCCAGCACCTTGCCGAGCATCAGGAGGGCCTGGGCGGCGCGCGGCGAGGCCCCCAGCCGCACGGTGCCGTGGGTCTCGGGCGCCGCCTCGGCCTCCCCGGGGCGGCTGGAGCGGACGATCCAGAGCGCGAGGTCGCGCACGGAGGGCACCACGGGCACCTCGCGGGCCAGGCGCTGCATGGCCAGGACTGTTTCCGGGCCGGCCACGCGCTCCGGCGCCGTCGAGAAGGTGCCGGTGGTGAGAGCGAGCATCTGCTTCTCCTCGGCCGCCGAGGGGTAGTCCTGCTCGATCATCACCATGAAGCGGTCCACCTGCGCCTCGCCGAGGTTGAAGACCCCCTCGGTGTCGAGGGTGTTCTGCGTGGCGACGAGGATGAAGGGCTCGGGCAGGCGAAGCGTCCGGCCGCCGATTGTCACCTGCCGCTCCTGCATCGCCTCAAGGAGCGCGTTCTGGGTGCGGGTCGGGCTGCGGTTGATCTCGTCGGCGAGGAGGAGATTGGCGAAGACGGGGCCTCTGAAGAAGTGGAAGCGTCGGTCGCCCGTGGCCCCCCGGCCTTCGAGGACCTCCGCCCCCACGATGTCGGTGGGCAGCAGGTCGGGCGTGAACTGGATGCGGCGGTATTCTAGGCCGAGGACGTGGCCGAGGGTTTTCACGAGGAGGGTGCGGCCGAGGCCGGGCGCGCCCTTGAGAAGGACGTGGCCGCCCGCGAACACCGCCGCGAGGAGGTGTTCCACCACCCGCTCCTGGCCGACGAAGGCCCGGCCGAGCTGCTCGCGCGCGCGGCGGAACGTCTCGCGGAACTCCTCCACCGTCACGGTCTTCATCTCTGCCATAGCCTCACTCCGCGGTAGCCCGCCCCTCCGGGGCGGAAGGGTTCCGCATCGGAGACGCGGGCCACGTGCCGATGATCTTACCGCCTGGGGGCGGGAACTTCAAGAGGGCTCCCGGCCCGGAGTATGGCCCCCAATTCTGGTGAACTGATCGGGCGCCCCGACAGGGGCGCACTATATCAGCCCAGGGCGAAGCCCTGGGAAGCGGGGCCGTGCGTGGGCTAGCCCTGAAGGGGCGTACTACGGGGCACGGGCGGCACCGTCTCCCCTCGCTGGTTAGTACGCCCCTACAGGGCTAGACCGGGGCGGCCCGCTATTCCCAGGGCTTCGCCCTAGGCTGATATGGTACGCTCCGTTCGGAGCTTCGGAGCCCCAGACCGTTACCAGAATTGGGGGCCATACTCCCCGGCCCGGCATCGGTGTAGCGGGCTGGGAGGAACCCCGCCAGCAACCTTGTTGAGATCGCGAATCTCATCTCGGCGCCCACCAGTCGGGATAGCCCATCCTGCTGCGGAGCCAGGTGAGGCGAACCGTCCGCCGTCCGCCAGGGTCGGACAGATAGAGGTCCATCCAGTCCACCAGCATGAACTGCCGGACGAATTGGTGATAGGCGGCCTCGTGGTAGTCGGGGCCTCGGACGAAGAGGATGTAGCGGCTGTTGGGCGCCCAGGCGGGGCACTCGTTGTACATGCGCCGCTCGGGCATCTCGGAGCGCCAGTGGGGCAGCATCAGGTGCTCGGCGAAGCCGAGGTCGGTCTTCGACAGGTGGTCCTCCGAGCGGCGGCCGGGGGTGATGGAGTCGCGGAGCCACGACCAGCGGAACTGCTCCCAGCGAATCCCGCCGTGCGGGTGGCTGGTGTTGGCGGCCGTCTGCCTGCCGTCGGGCGAGATGGCGAGGCCGCGGGTCGGCCCCCACAGATACCTGTCCCATTGCTTGTCCACGAGTTGCCAGGTCTTGGGGTCGAGGTGAGCCACTCTCGCCGCGCCCCAGCGGTCCTCGATCTCGGTTTCTTCCAGGCTGATGAAGAAGAGCCGCTTGCCGTCGGGCGCGAAGCAGGGCATAGAGGGCTCAGTGGCCTCCGGCGGGGTGTGGGAGATGAGCGGGGCCACAGGCGGGACGCCTGTGCCACCAAGACCTGTGCTGCCAAGGGGCAGGATGTTGATGCGCGGGGGGCTGTGCTGTGCGAAGGCGATGGCGGTGCCGTCGGGCGCCCAGCAGGCGTCGGAGCCGAGGCCCTTGGCCGGCCAGAGCCGCTTGGGCGGCGTCTGGCCCTCGATGTCCACGGTGTAGAAGACCCCGAGCTCTTCCCAGACGTTCCGCGGGACCTTGCGCATCTTGAGGACTTCGTCCCAGGTGTCGCGGAGCGAGAGGAAGAGGACGGTCTTGCCGTCGGGGCTGATCTTGGGAAATACGTCGGCCGCGGGGTGCGCGACGATGGCCTTGAGGCCCGAACCATCGGGCTTCATAGTGTAGATGTCCCAGTTCTCCTTCATCTCCGGCTCGCCTGGCTTGTGGACTTGGAAGGCGATGACGCCCGGGAGCGAGGGGAGCTCGGCGCGGAGGGCATTCTGGGCGGGGGTTTCTTCGGCCAGGGTCTCGTCGCGGGTGAGGTGGAACTCGCTCGTGAAGCGGATGTCGCCAATGTCCACCTCGCCCCAGATTCCGCCCTTGTCGGTGAGGTTCTCGCACTGGACGGCCAGGAGGTTTTCGGCGCCGTAGGCCACCTTGTCGGCTACGTCAACTCCGAAGCGCCTGCTCCAGCCGTCGTTGCGTGCGATCTCGGCGCCGTTGAGGTACACCACGCAGCGATCGCGCACGCCGCCGAAGCGGAGCCCGACCCGCTTGCCCTTCCAGGCGGGCGGGACGCTGAAGCGCTTGCGGTAGAGTGTGAACTTCTCGTCGTAGGCGGCCTCGCCGACGTAGATGTTGATCTTCTCCCACTTCGCGTCGTCGAAGGCCGGCTTCATGAAGTCCTTCGGGATGTCCTTGGCGTCGCCGAGGCGCAGGAGCCGCCAGTCGAGGCCGAGGTACTGGCCGTGGTAGCGGTCGGGGCGCGGCTTGGCGGGCGGAGGCGGCACGGCCGGAACGTCCATCGGCAGGAGGCGGGAGACGCCGGTGTCGGGCAGCGCCCAGGCGTAGAGGCGGCGAAGGCCGTCGAGGCGCGTGTAGCGCCAGGCGAGGCGCTCGATCTCCCACGGCCTGTCGGGGCGCAGGTCCCGGTCGCCCCCCATCACGTAGCGGGCGTCGGTGAGCTTCTTCAGCAGCGCATCCTCGTTCCCTGCGATCTCCCAGGGCACGACGATCATCAAGGCGTCCTCGTCGAAGGTCAGGTGCTGGTCGGTGAGCGCCAGGAGCGTGTACTGGCCGTCCCAGGCGCGGAACAGGTATCGCACGGGGAGGTGGGGCGGGCAGCTCTGGAGCCAGTCGGTCTTCTTGCCGATCTGGAAGCGGATGAAGAGCTGGAAGCCATCGAGCATGTCGCGGAAGATGGGCATGAGGCGGCGGAGCTTCTGGAGTTCGGCCGGCGTGCTCCGTCTTCCGATTTCGGATTTCGGATTTCGGATTTCGGATTTCCCGCCCGGCTCTTCAGGGCTGGGCGGGATGGTGTAGGCCCAGAGCTGGCGAATGCCCTGCACCTCGTCGTCGGCATACTGGAAGGCGATGAGGGCCTTCTGCCAGTAGGTGTTGGTGGTGGGGGTGGGCCAGGGGTAGAGGGGGAGCCGCAGGTCGCGGATGTGGTCGAAGGTGTAGGAGGCCGTGGACTGAAGGCCGCCGTCGCGGGTCCTCTCTACCTTGAACGCGACGAGCTTTGTACCCATGAGCTTGGCTCGTTCGCGGGCCTGGTCCTCGACGAGCAGCTCTTTGAGGCCCACGGCCTCCTTCAGGTCCTTCTCCAGCATCAGGACCTTCTGCTCGATCTTCACGACCTCAGTGAGGACGCCGCGGGCGTCGTCCTCGAGCTGGATGTAATACATGATCTTGAGGCAGCCGGAAGAAAACAGAGCGGCGCAAGCAAGGAGCGCCAAGGAGAGCCATGACACGTGACGCGTGACGCGTGACGCGTGACAGGAGGCAGGCATCGTTGGGTTTCCTCTTTCGGCCGGTCACGCGTCACGCATCACGCGTCACTTGGGCCGGCTGTAGGTCAGAACATCCTTCGACAGGATGGCGAGGGTCTTGCCCTGAATGGCCCAGGACATCTCGCCGTAGTTGCCCCAGAGGCCGAAGCCCTTGACTTTCAGTTCGTGGACGAGTTTCCTCGTTTTCCTGTCGAAGGCAATCAGGGCGTGCCAGTTCTGGCGGTCCTTCACGCGGGCGACCAACACGTCGCCGTAGGGCTCCGGGCACAGGCATATCTCGGGGTGCTCGAAGGAGCCGTGGCTCCATTCGAGTGTGCGTGCCCCGCTCTGTCGGTCGTGGCCGACGATTTCAACCGCGGTGCGGTCCTGGCGGTGCGTGAGGCCGTAGACGCTCGCAGGGTCCCAGACCGCAGAGTAGAAGGCTGTGGTCTGTGTTTCGCGCTTGCGCCCGTCGCGCCGCGAGCCGGCGCCGCTCGGCCAGAGACGCACGCCCGCCGTGGCGTCGAACATCTCGACGGCGGGAACGTCGTATTCCTGCTTGAGCGCGAGGACGCTCCCGCCGCTGGCCCACAGGCGATAGGGGAGCACCTGGTCGCGGTCTACGTTCTCGATCCTGATCCGCCACCGCACGCTCTGGGCGCGGGTGTCCACGCCGATGTAATCCCAGCCGTCCGTCAGGACGAGCAGGGCCACGCCGTCGAAGGCCACGGGCGGCGCGGGGTCGGCCGAACCGAGGATGGGGTGCTCGAAGGTGCGGAGCAGGCCAGGGATGTCGAGGTGAACCACCAGCCTGCCCGTTGGCAGGCTGCGGAACGAGACGCCCGAGGGGTCGAGCCGCACGGTGGCAATGGTCGGTGGCACAGGCATCTTGCCTGTGTCGCCCACAGGCGGGACGCCTGTGCCACCAACACCTGTGCCACAGACGACTGGCGGGCAGTAGAGCTCGCCCTGCTCGCGCGCCTCCCAGACAAGCGAGCCGTCGGAGTAGTGGATGGCCAGGGTGACGAAGCGGCCGCTGAGCACGATGAGGTCGTCGGCGGGCGTCATGGCCTCGATCTCGAACTCGTGTGGGACGCGGAACTGCCAGGCGGGCTGGCCGTCGTCGAGGCGGAAGGCCAGGACGTCGCAGCGGCCGTGGACGACCAGGAGACCCTTGTGGACGAGTGCCTCCTCGAAGCCTGCTTCCTCACCTTTGGTTTCGAGGCGTAGGTCGCGCTGCGCCCACTTCACCTTGCCAGCCGCGGCATCAAAGCAGAGGACCCCGTGCTTCACGGCGTGGGTCTGCCTGCTGCGAACACCGAGGAAGAGGAGGTCCTCGCCATCCGAGCGGCTCCCGCGCCGCTCAAGCAGCCGGAGGGTGGTCTTCTCGCCGAACTCGAACTTGTGCGTGAGGTCACGATAGGCGGCGGCAAGTGGGGCGGGCGGAGCGTGCTTCACCACGATGGCGCCGCCCGCCTTGGCCGGGTCGTACTTCAGGCCGTTCAACTGGGCAAGCTCTTCGAGTTGCCACCGCCGGATGTTTCGGGCGGGGATGGGGAGCTTGTCGGACTCGGAGAGCATGCTGTCGAGCGCGGCCTGGGCGGAGGCCGTGGCGGGGAACTCTCCCGCCAGCCGCTCCAAGATGGTGTGCTCTTTGTGCCCCTCGAAGGCGGCCTTCGCCGCCTCCTCGTAGCCGCGGCGGAACTCGGCAGTCGTCGTGGGGAGGACCCGGCGGAACCAGTCGCCGGCGAACTGCCCGGTCTTCACCGTGGAGTCCGGCTCGATCGGCGCGATGAGCGAGAAGTAGTTGGGCACAGCGCGGAGCATGCTCCGCCCGGCGATGCCCAGCTCGCGGCCGAAGAAGTGGCGTGGCGACTGCGCGATGAGGTTGCCCAACACGGCGCTCGCCTGCCGCACGAGCGGCTCGGGCTCGCCCGTGACCAGAGATGAGACCGGGTAGTAGACGTCGCCGTAGTGCCGCAGGATGGCCCGCAGGCATGCGGCGGCGCGGTCGGCCGCGGCTTTCCGTCCGAACACCTCGGCCATGGCGAGCACGGTCTGAATCTCCTGTCGCGACGTGGTGCAGCAGGTGGCCATGAGCGCGACGGCCTTCTCGACGCCCGCGATGTCGCCCGCCCGGAGCGCCGCCTGTGCCTGGCGGGTGTAGAGGCCGAAGAGCTGGCGGTTGACCTCGATGCGAAGCCCGCCCTTCCCCTCGGGCAGGCTGGCGCGCAGCTTCTCGAACTCGGCGATGGCCTCCCCGGCGCGGCCGGCGAACTGGTGGAGCTCCGCCCGGTCGTAGCTCGCCTGAAGCCCTTCTGCCTTCGCCACCGCAGCCTGCACCTTCGCCACGTCGTACTTCATCGTGAGCTTCTTGGCGTCCACCTCAATCTCGCAGGGCACTCCCCAGAGGCGGAGGCCCATGCGCGACTTGGTGAGGAAGAAGGGGTCCTCGTTGACGAGGGGCTTCAGGCCCTTCTTCACCCGGTTCTCGTTGCCGCCGCGGGCGAAGTCGTTGTACCAGGCGCGCTGCGCGACGATGGCGGGCGGCTCGCGGCTGATGTCGGCCACGACGTCGTAGTAGGACTGCTCGGTGCCGCTACAGTACCAGCCGCTGGAGTGGATTCTGCCGTCGGCGCCGATGGCTTGCATGCCGCGGCGGAACTCGGCGCCCGAGTCCACGAGCGGGAGCTTGAAGCGCTGGCGGCCGGTCGCAATGTCCCAACCGGTAAGGAAGCCGGAGCCGCCCACGATGGCCTGGTCCTTCCACACCCCCACGAGGCGCAGGGCGTGGCCATCGCCCACGCGGCTCCAGAGCACCTTGCCCGTGAAGCGGTCCAGGCAGTAGAGCCGGGCGCTGTTGTCCACGGGCATGGCGAGCAGGTAGGGGCCGAAGACGATCGGGGCGGCGTTGGCGCAGAAGAGCTTGCTCTGGTGGGTCTCGGGCAGCACGGTCGCGTCGAGCATCACAGGGTTCTGGTCGTAGCGGGTGGTCCAGCGCACGTCGCCGGTCTCGGCGTCGAGTGCGGCGAACACGCCGGCGTTGGTGCCCGCGTAGACCACGCCGTTGGCGTAGAGGGGCGGGGAGCAGAAGACGCGGATTTTGCGGCGGAGTCGGCTGATGGTGAACTTGCCTGGCGTGAGGCGGCAAAGGGTGCGGCGCCAGAGGAGCTTGCCCCCGCGGGCGTCGAACGCCGCCACGCTGGCGGTGGAGCTGAGGTGCGAGTCCCCCTCTACATCGTCGTGAACGACGGTGGCGTAGACGCGCCCGCCTCCGACCGCGGGCCGCGCGGCGTAGCGGTCGTCCAGCTCGGCCTTGGACGAGGCGGCCATCGGGCCTGCGGCCCAGCGCCGCTCGCCCGTCACGAGGTCGAGCGCCACCAGGCTCGGCCCGCCCCGCACGATGAAGGTGTAGACCATGCCGTCGGCCACGACGAGGTCCTGGTAGGGGTACTCGTCGCGCCAGCTCCATTGCCCGCCCGTCGCGCGCTCGAAGTCCCACACCAGGCCCCCCTCGGCATACTCCCACTTCAGGTCGCCCGTGAGGAGCGAGCGGCAGTAGACGATGTTCTTGTCCTTGTAGAGCAGGCTGTTGCCGGCGACGACGGGGATGAGGTTGTCGGGGTGCCGGAAGCGCCAGCCGAGCTCGCGGCGGACCGTCCACGTGCCCTCGTAGGTGCTGATGTCGGGCACGAGCGGCTCGAAGAGCGCGTAGTCCGACAGCGACAGCGCATCCGGACTAGCCTTTTGGCTGAACGTAGCCCGCGTCTCCTCTGCCCCCTCTCCCTCGGGGAGAGGGCGGGGTGAGGGTGCCTTGCTGAGGCGCAGGGCCAGGTCCTCGGGGCTGATGGGGCTGAACCTGTGGTAGTTGCGGATTTCGTCGAAGTAGTGGCGGGCGAGCTCCGTGTTGCCGGAATCGAGGGCCGCGTTGCCCAGCTCGAAGAGCGCCAGCGAGCCGTAGGTGGTCGCCGCGTAGCGGGTCGCCACGTCCGCGAAGTCCAGCGGCGAGTAGTGCTCCTTGGCCTTGTCGAAGAGCGCCTTGGCGTAGGGGTCGTAGACCGTGCGGTAGTAGTCGAGCTCCTTCTTGGGCAGCTTGAGGAGCTGGCGCTGGCAGTAGAGCGTGGTGGGGACGAAGACGCCGTGCTCGGCCACGGGCCAGAGGTCGTTGGGGTATTTCTCGATAGCGTGCTGGTAGAGTCCCATCGCCTCGCGGCACTCGCCACGGGCCATCAGCTCATCGGCCTTCTTGACGATGGGCGGCACGCGCCAGTCCTGCTCCAGGTAGGCCCGGTTGTCGTAGGTCGCCTGCGTTGAGAACTTCAGCCAGTCGGGCCCCCCTTCAGGCTCGGCCTTCCAGCGTGCGAGCTGGGAGGCCTCGGCGGCGAAATCCGGTCTGTAGCCCGCGTAAGTATCCGCGAAACTCGGGCCAGGGCGCGCTACTTCCCCTGCGAAGGCGGAGAGCCAACAAGCCAGGAAGAGATAGGTAAAATGATTACGGGTAAAATGATAAGAGAAGAAGCAATCAGGAGAATGAAGCCAAAGGGGGCCGAAACGAGCGAATCGCCTCGCGCCCGTGCCCGGCGACCCCAGTCTGGCTCTTCTTTCTTTTCTTATCATTTTACCCGTAATCATTTTACCTTATCTCTTCTCTTCCGCCTCATCGAATGAGTCGAGCGTCGGCCCAGTTGGCGCAATCGCCGAGGTCCATATCACCGGCCGAGCTGACCTGGAGCGTGAGCGTGTTGACGCCCGCCACCGGCACGGACAGTTCCTTCGGCGCCTTGTCGCCGCCGCGGAGGACATCGGTCTTCGCGAGCAGCTTGGCATCGCCGAGGAGTGCGAAGACGACGCTGCCCTGTGCGCCCACCTTGTCGTCAATCCCCACGGTCGCGGCAAAGGTCTTGAACCGCCCGCCGATGGCGTAGCTCAGCTCGGAGTCGGCGTGGACCCCGAGGCCCCAGGAGTAGTGGTTCCCGCCCAGCGAGAGCACTTCGCCCTTGCAGTTCCTGTTCCGCCGGTGGGGCTGGGTGGGCGCAAGCTGCGTCCGCTCCTTCACCGCGCTCGGCTCGAGCTGCGAAAGGTAGAGCGTGCGGCCATTGAGGACTTCGACGTAGACGATCTCGTCCACGCGCACGGGAAGTGTCCGGCGCTGGTCCCAGAGGGGGCGCAAGCGCCATAGGCCGAACTCGATCTTCTCGAGCACGCCATCCAATGCCCCGCCATCGCGGGTCTCGATGCGCATGAACACCTCAGACGGGAGCTGCGGCCTGGGCCGCTTCGTGGCCTGCGCCAGGCGTGTGCCAGCAAGGTAGAGGAGCTTGAGCGACGTGGTGCGCATCAACTGCTCGTCGTCAATGTCCACAGTCTCAGGACTGAGTTCCTCGATGACGCCCTCGTAGGCGGCGCTCCGGCGGTCCAGCAGCCGGTCGAGCTGGGCCAAGAGAGGGGTCGTTTCGGGCTCCATCATGAGCTCTTCGGCTCGGCGGCCCGCGGCGCCCTGGACCGGGAGCGCGAGGAGGCCGTGGATTTCCGACATGGGCAGCTCCACCGGCCCTACCGCGTGGCTATCGAGGGTCAGGATGTCCTTCTCGCACTTTACGACTCGGCCGCGGAAGCGGTCGCCGCCGACCAGGAGGACCTCCTGCGTGCCGGCCAGGATGCTGCGGGGCCGCCGCCCCCAGAAGCGGATGGTGACGATTTCCTCGACCGCGGCCTCGCGTGCCTCGCCCGAGGCCGAGAGGAGCCGCAGCTTGCCGCCGCCCGTCACGGAGTCCACCATCGCCATCGCCCGCGCGCCGTCGTGGAAAAACACCTCTCCCGCCTCCGCCGCGAAGGAGAAGAAGACCACGGAAATACGGAGAAGAGGAAGAAGTAAGGTAGAATGATTACGAGTGAAATGATAAGAAAAGAAATGGGAATTGGGGTCAGACAGGAAGACCGGCTTCGCCCTCCCGATCGCTTCTTCTCTTATCATTTTACCCGCAATCATTTTACCTGTTTCTCTTCTCGCACCTGGCGATGGTGTCGAAGTAGGCGTTGACGAGCTCTCTGTACTTCGGGTCCACGGGCCGCTTGAGGGCCTCGATGAGCTTGGGCTTGTAGGCGTCGGGGATCGCGGGGGATTCCGCGATGCGCTTGATGAGGGCCGGGGGCTCTTCGTACTTGAGCAGTTCCTCCCGCACTTTTTCCAGCACCTCTGGCTTGGCGAGGTCGGCCGGCTTCACCTGCACGACCTCGGGGGCTTCAGGGACACGTTCCTCTTCCGGCACGGGCACCTCGACGCGCACGCGCTCGTCGAGGAGGTCCCTGAGCGTGCTGGTGGCTTGTTGGAGCCTGCGGAGGGATTGCTGATTGCTGATTGCTGATTGCTGATTGAGGTCCGGAGAGGCAAGGTTGGCCTTCGCCCATTCCGCGAGCCTGGGACGAGCGTTGCTGCCGAACTGCTCGACTGCCTTCGTGACCTGTCCGATCTCGCGGAAGGTTTCTTCGGCAAGCGGGGCCGCCTTTGCGGAATCGGCCTCGCACGCCGCCTTGTCCTCTGGGGGAAGGCCGTCGGGGAGCGGGGACGCCTTGCGGCCGGCGTCGCGGAGAAGGAGCGTCGCCCAACTGAGGGCATCAACCATGTCGGCGGCGCGGGCAAGGTCGTCGCCGCTGAGGAGGTAGGCGCGGCCAAAGGAGTCCTTGCCCTCCGATGCCCTGTGGTCTTTGAGGAGGGCCTCCACCTGGGAGCGGGCCTCGAGGAAAAGGCGGAGGTCGCGCACGCCGTCGGCCACGCCGCTCTGGAGACGCTGGGGCCAGGGGCCGACCTTGCCCGACTTGGCCAGCGCGATTGCGGCGCGGGCCTCAGCGGCCAGAGCCGCCACGCGCGGGCCAACCCGCCGGCACGGGTGCGCCGCCGAGCGGGAAAGGGCATCAGAAACCGTAGCCTCGAGTTCCGTGCCGTGCAATGCCAGCATGCCCAGCTTGAGTTGCACGAAGCGGGGCATTGGCGATTGCTGATTGCTGATTGCTGATTGCTGATTGGGCAATCCGAAATCCGAAATCCGAAATCCGAAATGGGCCAGCTTGGCGTGGATGTGCCTCGTGCGGTCGAGGAGGCGGGTCTGGCGCTCCTGCCAGAGTTGGAGGGCGTATTCGAGGGTCTGGGCGGCCTTGACCTCAGCCGGCTCCGCGACCGCCGCGGCGGTCAGCTCGGCGTCGTCGGCCGCGGCCTCCACGACCTCTTCGCCGGCCGGCTTCAGGCGGTCGTCGGCCAGGATGGCCGCAATGTCCTCCTGAGTGAACGGGGCGCCGGGCTGGAGCTCGTCGCCGGCGCGGACCAGGCCGTCGCGCACCCAGGTGAGGCCCTTGACGGCGAGGAGCTGCGCGTCGAGGATCGTGTGGGGGCGGTTGTCGGCTATCGCCATCGCCGCCAGGCGCATCTGGTCGTTGACGAGGTGGCTCTTGAGGCCCTTGAAGGCGGCCATGAGCGCGACGTAGATGGCCTTGCGCCGCTCGCGCTCGCTCTTGACGATGAGCCGTGCCAGTTCTTCTTCGAGGGCGCGTTCGGCCTCGTAGATCGCGTGCTGCTGCTGCCCAATCGTCGCCAGCTCCTCCACGCTCTTCTCGTCGAGGTCCTCGATCTCCTTCCCCTTGAACTTCGGGGTGATGGCGAGCGTGGCGGCATGGGACTCGCCCTGCTGCTCGGCAAGGCGGGCGGTCTTGACGAGGACGTTTTGGAGGTCGGACCAGTCGGCGACGTAGGCGTAGACGCGATAGAGGGCGAGCGCGGCCTCACGCTGCCTGGGCTGGGCCTTGCGTGCGGCGGCCTGCATCTTGGCCAGCGCCTTTGCCACCGCCGCCTCCTCGCCAGTGGCCGGCTCCCCAGCGGCGAAGGTCCTCTCAATCTCCGGCAGCAAGCCCCCAGCAAAGGAAGATGCACCCTCACCCTGCCCTCTCCCCGAGGGAGAGGGGAGAAGAGGGGCCAGGAGGGTCGCAATCTGGTCGAGGCGGCGGCTCATGAACTCCCGCTGCATGGCGTTGGCCTCGATTGCGGCGCGCAGCTCGCCGAGGTGGAACCCCACCGCCTCCGCCGCGCGGGCGGCGTAGTCCTGCTCCGAGCGGCCGCGCTTCAGGAGCTCGGGCGGCTCGATGGGGCTTTTCGGGTCGGGGGCCGTGCCCGCCAGCCAATGGCCGATGTCCAACAAGGCGTATTTCTGCTGTTCGTATGCGGTCTTCGCCTCCGTGAGCATCGCCTTGGCCTGGAGGACGACTTGCATCTGAAGTTCGGTCGGGCTCTTGAAGGCAATGCGAAGCCGGGGCGAGTCGCCGACGCCCCGGCCAGACGGGTTGCAATCCTTCGCCCAGAGCCAGAAGGCCAACTGGTCGCCCGGCTTGGCCCCGAGGGGCTGGAAGTCCCACGCGAAGTCCGCCTGGCTCGTCTTCCCCTGCTGCGCCATCGGGCCGGTCACGCGGTCCGAGAGCACCTGCTGCTCGCCGCCGTTGAGCTGGTAGCGGACTTCCACCTGGGCGAGGCCGAAGTCGTCGGTGGCCCGCACGGCGACCTTGCGCCTCCCCTTGGGCGTCGCGATGCCGTCCTCGGTGGGAGCGAGAATCTGCGCCACCGGCGGCTCGTCGGGCACGACCTGGATGGGGTAGACCTCAGGCTCGCGCTGGGCAAGGCCCGTGACCCCTTGGAGGCGGACCTCGTAGGAGCCGCTCGTCGTGAGGGTGAAGGTGTGGGTGAAGGAGGAGCGGCCATTCTGATGCGTGATACGTGGTACGTGATGCGTGACAACGGATGGCTTGAGGCGCAGGACGAGCTCGGCACGGGAAAGCTCCTGGTTGGCAGTGAAAAGGAGGGTGACGTTTGTGCCTTCGAGAGCGGAGACGGCGCCGCCCTCGACGCGCTTGGGCGGCAGGCGGCTGTAGAGGGGATACTGGTAGATGGCCTCGACGCGGGCCAGGGCGGGACGCTCGACGACGCGGACCTTCAGCCGCTCCGTCTCCGCGTCGTTCGCTCGCAGCGTGAACACGATGTCCTGCGTGACCTCGGGGAAGTCCACGGTGCAGGTGTCGTCGGGGTCAACTCGGAGGCTCTCGTGGAGCCAGCGCCCCGCGCCGCGGTAGGCTAGCTCGGCCTCGCGGGGGACCACCTGGCCGCCGAGGCGCGCCTTGAGGCGGAACGCTTCGCCGCGCGGGGTGGGCCAGCCCTCCGGCAGCATCGGGCCGGCCGGCTCCACGACGGTGATGCGGGTCTTCTGGGGCCAGGGGATGTCGGCCAGCGGCAGGAGGAGCCGCCCAAGCCCCGTGGCGCTGTGGGGCAGGGTGAGCACGAAGGCCACGCCAGCCAACAGGATGGCAGCGGCCGCACGTAGCGCCCAGCGCCGTGGCGCGTCGTGGTCTATCGCCTCGCGGAGCACGATGTCCTCGACGAGCGGCGAGAGCTGCTCGCGGGCGCCCTTGATCATCGCCCGCCCCTGCTCGGAGCTCGACTCGGGAATCTCCGCCGGCTCCCCCAGCTCGCGGAGCACCGTCAGCCCCACCAGGCTGCCAGGCAACGTGCCGTCGAGGTGGGCCAGCACGTGGGCGTCCGACCAGGGCTCCCGCAGCGGCCGCACGAGCGAGAGCCAGGCCACGGCCGCCGTCACCACCAGGAAGGCCGAGCTGCTCGCCATCCGCCCCACCGTGCCGAACCGCAGCCACCAATCGAGAAGGATCAGCGGCGCCGCCGCGGCCAGCGCCACAATCAGCGTGCGCGAAAGCCCGGTGAGGAACTGCGCCGCCCGAAGGTGCGTGCGGAACTCAGAGCAAATCCTCTCTAGCGCCAACGCGACCATGCTCACCTCTGGTAGAGCGGCATGTAGCCCAGGGGCGCCTGGAGCACGATGGCCGCCACCGCCGTGGGGTAGACGGCGTTCCCGCGGTGGTCGAACACCTGGCCATCCTCCTGCTGCACCTTCTTGAGGGTCGAGACGATCTTGCGGTAGTAGGGGTGCCAGAACTCGTCGCCCGCCCGATACATCGCCTGGCTGGTGTACCAGGTGCCGTAGATGAAGTAGGGGACATCGAGCAGGTCATCCTCGCTGTGGCGCTTGTGGTAGAAATCAATGTACTTCGTGGCGGCGACGAGGAGCGGATGGTCGAACTTGCCCTGGAGGTGGAAGGCGAGCGCGCCGACGCCCGAGATGGCGACCGAGCCTGGAACGCCGCCCGTCATGTAGAGGAACCGCCCGTCGGGCAACCCGTTCCCCTCGATGAACCTGTAGCCGCGGTCGAGCACGTCCTTCGGGATGGCGAAGCCCGCCGCGATGCCCACCCGCAGGGCGTAGAGGACGTTCAGCGTCACCAGCACGTCGCTCTCCCCCTCCTTCATCATCTTGTAGCGCCAGCCGCCGTCGGGCTTCTGGAACCGCAGGACGATCTGGATGGCGCGGGCGATCTTGTCGCGCATGTCTTTCCGCCACGGCACGTTGCCGTAGACCTGTAGGAGCACGAGCGTGCTCCAGGCGTGGCCGTACATCGGGCCGTACTTGTAGGTGTCGCGGGCCACGATCTGCCCGTCCTCCTTCACGTGGTCAAGGAGGAACTCCACGCCCTTGGCGAGGTTGCGCCCCGACGGCCCGACGCGCGGGAGGCTGCCGTCGCCCATGAGGGCCAGGCAGGCCAGGGCGCTCACGCCCACCTCCTGGGGGAAATCCTTGTCGCCCCACCCCCCGTCGGCGGCCTGCGAGCGGCGGATGAACTCGAGCGCCTTGCGGGTCATCTCGCGGACCTCGGGCGTCAGGAGCTTCATCGCCGAGCTCTCGCGCCGGGTCTGAGTGCGCGGAGGATAGATGAGCGTGCCGACGACCCGCTTCTGGTCCTCAGGCAAAGGCTCAGCCTTCTCCGCAGCGAAAGAGGAAGATAACCACGGAGACACGGAGAGCACGGAGAAGAGTAAGACAGCGACCTTGGCTGAAATCGGAAATCGGAAATCGGAAATCGGAAATCTCATATCAACTCCCACTGCTTCCTCAACACCCATTCCGTGCCGATGATGGCGAGGAACGCCAGAAGAAACAAGGGGCTGTCCCAGAAGTCCTCGATGGTCTGGTGCGCGACGAGCTGGGGTTCCTTCGGGACTTCGTCGGCCAGGGACGCCACGTCGCGGAGGGATTGGCGTGCGAATGCCTTGCCGCCGGTCTCGGCGGCGAGCTTCGCCATCGTCTGAGGGTCGGCCGTGGCGTTGACGAACTCAAGCGACTGAAGCTCGACGCTGAATGGGCGCGATTCGTTGAAGAGCGGCTTGCGGTCGGACGAGCCGCGCGCGAGGGCGTGCTGGACGTTCACCTTGTAGCGCCCGACCCGCCGGGCACGGTAGTCGGCACGGTACTCAGAGAGCCCCTCGCCGCTCACTGGCCGCATGGGCACGCGCAGCTCGGCGCCGCTCTCCTCGATGACCGTGGCCGCAATGGCCTCCTGGCGCAATTGATTGAGGAGCGCGGGGTCGAGGACGGCGAGGGAAATCTGGACGTTCTCGCCCGGCGAGTAGGCCGCCTTGTCGGTGTAGAGGGCCACCTGTTTCTGCGTGCCGAGGAGCTTCGCCTCGCTGAGGTAGCGGACGAGTTGGCGCCAGAAGCGGTCGTAGTCGTAGTTCTCATACGGGTAGCGCCAGCGCCAGAGGGTTTGGAGGCCGGTGTAGAAGACGACGCCCTTCTCGTAGCGCTGGAGCGCCATGAGCACCTTGCCTCGGTCCACAGGCGGGACGCCTGTGCCACCCTCCCCACCCACGCGTTCGAGGAGCGAGACGGCGGTGGGCTTGGCGGCGAGGACCGGGTGGTGCCAGTGGAAGGTGGGGAGAGTGGCCCAGACCTCGCCGTTCGCCTTGTCGTCCATCTCGAATCGGAAGATTGGGTGCTTGCGTCCGGCCTCGGTGCGTTCGGCGCGGAAGGCGGCCTCGAAGACCTCCTCGTGGTCGCTGCGGCGGTCCTTGTCTATCTCCACGGGCAGGAGCGCCCGCATCCGGGCGCCGCGGACCTGGAGGAGTTTGTCCATGCCGTGGGTGCGTCCCGCGACGAAGAGCAGGCCGCCTCCGCCACGCACCATCGCCTCCAACGCGGTCTCCTGCTCGTTGCTGAGCAGGTTGGGATCAACGTCATAGAGGACTGCGACGTGGTACTCCTCCCAGTCCCGCAGCGTGCGGGGGAGCCGCTCGACCGGGGTGTCGCCCGGCTGAGCGTAGTTGATGTCGGCCCCCTGGAGCCAGCCGCTCACGTTGATGATCGGGTCGCGGGAGAGCGACTGCATGATGAAGTGGTATTCGATGCTCGGCGCGCCGGCAACGAAGAGGACGCGCAACTCGCGCTCGACGACGTTGACGCTGAACTCCTTGCGGTTGTTCTCGTGGGTCAGCTCGTCGGGGAACTCGGGGAGCTCGAGGCGGAACTTGCGCTCGCCCTTGACCTTCGGGATGGCGGTGACGACGCGGTGGTTCCGCCCCCACGCGAGGGTGAGCTCCTGGGCGGCCACGGGCTGGCCCTCCTCGACGACCTTCAGCTCGACCGTGAGGTTCGGCCTGATGTGGTTCACGATGGCCACCCGCACGGCCATGACGTCGTTGAGGCTCGCCTCCTCGGGGGCGATGAGGTTCTCGATGGCGAGGTCGCGGAGCGGGTCCTCGGTGCCGCAGGTGACGGTGTGGATGGCGACGCCGCGCTCGCGGGCGGCGCGGATCGCCGGGTCGAGGCCGGCCGCGTCGGTGGCCCGGCCGTCGGACACGAGCACGATGGCCGACACCTTGCTCCCCTTCAGTTCGTCGAGCGCCCGCACGACGGCGTCGGAGATGTCTGTGTGCTCGCCGGTGGGCGCCTTGAGCGCTTCGCGTATCGTCACAGGCGGGACGCCTGTGCCACCAACGCCTGTGCCACCAACGCCTGTGGCACCGCGGTAGGCGATGTCCTTCACGAGGTCCAGCTTGTCCGAGAAGGTGAAGAGCTTCACGCGGTGGCTGGCCGTGAGCGGCTCGGCCAGGCGGCTGACCGCCTCGGCGGCGACCGCATACCGGCTGCGCGCTGGTATGGGCATCCCTGGTGGCACAGGCCTCCGGCCTGTGGGCGCCACAGGCGGGACGCCTGTGCCACCAACGCCTGTGCCACCAAGATCTCTTGCGCTGAGGAGCGGGTTGTCGTGCTCGACGGGGAGGGTCATGCTCAGCGATTCGTCCACGAGGAGTGCCACGATTGGCAGGCGCCTCTCGCCGCGAAGGATGTCGAACGCCGGCCGCAGGAGCATCAGGAGCACGCCCACGGCCAGGACGATCCGCAGGACGTAGAGCGCCCGCACCTGGCGGCGGCTGAGGCGCCGGCCGTCCCGCCGATACACGCCTCGATAGAAGAGGTACACCAGAACGACGAGCGCCAGGAGCACCCAGGCGGGGAGCCAGGGGTCCGAGAAGATGGGCCGCGCGCGGCTCGCCGCGTCCAGCGGCGTGTCAAGCCCGAAGAGTCTTTGGAGCAGCCTGCCCATCAGCCTCGCCGTCTCCCGAATCGGAAGGCCAGATACGTCTCGACGGCCAGCACCGCGAAGAGCGCGCACAGGATGCCGCCGGCCGCCTCCCTGACCGAATGGAGCTCTTCCACGAAGCGGCGCACCCGCGACGGCGCGGGCAGGAACGTAGCCCTCGCGTCGCCGAACGCCATCGCAAAGCGGTCGGGGTCCAGCCGCCGCAGGTCCGACTCCCTCGGCGCAAGGTTCACCACGAACCGCCGCTTGGCAAGCACTTCGGGGATAGTGTCCACCTGGTATACCCCGGCTCGATCTGTCTCGGCGTAGCGTACGCGCCGGACCGTTTGACCCTCGGACTTGGATGGCGTGAGGCGTGCCTTACGGCCGTCGGGGCGCCGCAGGGTGAGGTGCTGCGAGGCCATCAGCACCGGCTGGTCGAAGGCCCCGTCCACCTCAAGGTTCACGTCGCGGTTCGGATCGCCGACCAGCCCGCGGAGGATTCCCTGGACGAGTATGGGGAAGTTCTCCGAGAGCGCCAGGTCGCCCCAGCCTGGCCTTGTGGAGCCGGCGAGCATGAGCACGCGGCCGCGGCCGAAGGCCTTCTCGACCAGTGCCGGCGAGCCATCGCCAAACCGCGCCAGCACGCGGCAGGCCTTGTCGCCCGCATCCAGCTCTAACGGCAGGCGCTTCCGGATTTCGGATTTCAGGTCTTGGTTCCCAATCCGCAATCCGAAATCCGCAATCCGCAATTCCGTCGCGCCCTCCGCGGCGGGTGCTTCAGCGAGGGCGCAGGGGAGGAGGCCGCGGCCCTCCTTGTGCAGCTTGCGGTTGTGCTCGAAGGGCACCACGCGGTCGCCCAGGAGGACGATGAGGGAGCCGCCCTCGGCCACGAAGACCTCCAAGGCCCCGACGAGTTGCGGGGCGAGCTGCGCCAGGTTGGCCAGCACCACCACCTCGTAGCCGGCCAGGTTCTGGCGCGAGAAGTCCTCGGGCGCGCAGGCCGTGGCCAGGAATGGCGAGAGCTTGTCGCGCCCCGGCTTCTGTGGCGGCGAGATGGCCACCGTGAGTAGCCCGCTGTCGGTCTCAAGCAGGGGTGGCCCGCCCACAGGCGGGACGCCTGTGCCACCACCATCCACCACGAGAACCCTGTGGCTTTCGGGGACGCTGAGGAGGACGTAGCGGACGTTGTCCATCGTGTGGCTGTCGCCCTGGAGCGCGGCCTTGAGAAGGTAGGTTCCGCCGCGGAGGAAGGTGTGCTGGAAGAGCGCCGTGTGCGGCTCCTTGCCCAGCGCGAAGCTCTGCGTGCTCTGCTTCTCGCCGTCAACGTAGAGGGTCAGTTCCGCCTGGTTCGCCCCGCCGGGCTCGAGGTTCGTGGCTTCCGCCGTCAGTGCGAAGGTCGCCGGGATGCCGGCCACCACGATGCTCTCCGTCGGCTCGAAGCGGGTCAAGAAATAGTTCGCAGTGGGGCCGCCGCCCGTGTCGGCCAGGAAGACCCGGTTTCTCTCACAGAGGCGCGTGAAGCTGGCCTTGGGGTCCACAGGCGGGACGCCTGTGCCACCGTCTGGGCGCTTACCCCAGGTGGCGTCCTGCATGTCGGACAGGATGTAGATTTCGGCGGGGGCGAGCTGGCGTGAGG
>Ga0194110_10001120_pt1 | contig 34607 bp, 32 predicted proteins | sample TA2Kig1200mmetaG_FD_146192 | JGI IMG/M metagenome (GOLD analysis project Ga0194110, IMG submission 146192) | Freshwater microbial communities from Lake Tanganyika, Tanzania - TA2015032 Kigoma Deep Cast 1200m | ecosystem: Environmental > Aquatic > Freshwater > Lake | place: Tanzania: Lake...
CGCGAGGAATTCGTAGAGGCGCTCGATACCGAGACCGCCCCGATACTTCCCCGCCCCGCCCGAATCCTGGCGCAGGTTGTACTGCCGGATGCGGATCGACGGCAGGCGCGACTCGACGACTTCCACCGGATTGTTGCGCGCCGTCGAGCCGCCGAAGATGATCATCGCGGATTCGCCGTCGAACGTCGGCCGCCCGCCCGTGCCGCCCGCGTTGAGATCGCCCTGGATGTAGAGCTTGCCCGTCTCCGGATGCGTGCCGAACGCGATGGTCGGCATCTGGTCGCCGTACGCCGCCCCTGGAATCCGGTCCTTCATCGCGGGCGCCAGCGCCTTGAAGCCCATCTCGATCAGCAGATTCGTCGGCACGTAGTAGCGCGCCGTCGGCGCCGGTTCCTCGCACTTCAGCACCGAGCGGTCCGGGATGATCACGGTCAGCGGACGGAAGCACCCTTCGTCGACCAGGTCCATCGGCGTCGTGAGCGCCTTGATCAGCAGCCGGCACGAGCTGATCGTGATGGCGTCGCCGCAGTTGAACGGCCCGGCCACCTGCGCGTCCGAGCCCGTGAAGTCGAACGTCATCTCGCCCTTGCCCACCGTGATCGCCATCTCGACGCGCACCGGCTTGTCCAGCGTGATGCCGTCGTTGTCGAAGTGGGCGACGCAGCGGTACGTTCCCGCAGGAATCTGCGCGATCGCGGCGCGCGTGCGTTTTTCGGACTGCTCCATGTAGACGCGCGTCGCTTCCAGCACGGTGTCGCGACCGTACTTGGCGAGGATCTCCTTGAAGTACGCCTCGCCCGCCCGGCACACGGCGATCATCGCCTGCACGTCCTTCAGCGTCCCGCTCTCGGTGCGGATGTTGGACTTGATGACGCGCAGCACTTCGTCGTTGAGCTCGCCGCGGCTGAACAGCCGCACCGACTGGAAGCGCAGCCCCTCCTGCCGGAACTCGCGCGAGCCCACCTGCATGCTCGACGGCACCGGCCCGCCCACGTCGCTCCAGTGCGCTTTCACCGACACGAACCCGGTCAGCTGGCCCTCGAAGAACACCGGGGCGTACATCGCGACGTCGTTCAGGTGATTGCCGTTGCCCGAGTACGGATCGTTGTGGATGAAGACGTCGCCTTCGCGGAACGCGTCGATGCCGCGCTCCTTGATGGTCGCAAGGATCGGAAACCCCAGGTGACCTTGAAACACGGGCAATCCGATGCCTTGAGCGATCATCTGCACGTCCGGATCGAAGATCGCGCAGCCGAAGTCGAGGCTCTCGCTGATGATGTGGTTGTACGCGGTCTTGATCATCGTGATGCGCATGCGCTCGGCGGCGGCGTTGAGCGCGGCGCGGATGACCTCGACGCTGATGGCGTCAACTGGCTGGTTGCCCATTACGCGACTCCCTTCGCGACGTCGATGACCAGACAGCCGTGGTCTTCCACCGTGAGCACGTCCCCCGGCTCGATGACGGTCGTCGTGCCGGCTTCTTCCACCACCGCCGGGCCGTCGATGCGCTCGCCCGCGCCGAGCCGCTCGCGCTGGTACACGCGGTACTCGAGCGCGTCGCCGAGCAGCGTGGAGTAGATCTTGCGCGTTTCGAACGCGGCCCTGGCGCCGCGCGCGATCGTCGCCACGCGCGGGCGCTCCAGGGCGAACACCACCGTCAGTCGCAGATTGATCAGCTCGACCTCGACGTCCGGCGCCGCGTAGCCGTACGCGCGCTCGTGCGCGACGTCGAACTCGCGGCGCAGCGTCGCCCAGCCCCCGGTGTTCGCCACCGCCACCGTCACCGTGTGGATCTGGCCCTGGTAGCGCAGGTCGGCGGCGCGATGCAGCACCGGCGTGCCGACGTTGGGCATCGCGGACTCGATCTCGCGCTGCATCTCGGCGAACCGCGCTTCCGCCCACGCGGCGTCGGTCCTGTCGAGTGGCTCCAGCACCGTACGCACGAGGTCGTGGCGGAGGTCGGTCGCCAGCATCCCCCACGCCGAGAACGTCGACGGCGACGGCGGGATGACGACGCGCGGAATGCCGAGCTCGCGCGCGATCGCGACCGCGTGCAACGGCCCGCCGCCGCCGTACGCCACCAGCGCGTAGTCGCGCGGGTCCAGACCGCGCTCGGTGGTGATGCTGCGCACCGCGAGCGCCATCTTCACGTCCGCCAGTCGCACGACGCCGGCCGCGGCGCTCGTGCGCGCGAGCCCGAGCGGCAGGGCCAGCTTCTCGTCGATCGCCTTCGAGGCCGCTGGCCCGTCAAGCGGCATCGTGCCGCCGAGGAAGCGGCTCGCGTCGATGCGGCCGAGCACGACGTTGGCGTCGGTGACGGTCGGCTCGGCGCCGCCGAGCTTGTAGCAGACCGGCCCCGGGTCGGCGCCGGCGCTCTGCGGTCCCAGCGCCAGCGCGCCGCCGGCGTCGATCCACGCGATCGTGCCGCCGCCCGCGCTCACTTCCTTGATGTCGATGACCGGGATGCGCAGCGGCAACCCGTCCACGTGGTACTCGTCGGTGGTCTGCACCAGCCCGCGCTCGACGATCGCACACTTGGCGGTCGTGCCGCCCATGTCGAACGAGATCAGGCGGTCCATGCCCAGCGTCTCGGCCAGGCTCGTGCAGCCGACGGCGCCGGCGGCGGGTCCCGACTCGATCGTGTGCACCGGCTTCGAGCGCGCGGCTTCCAGCGAGAACGAGCCGCCGTTCGACTGCGTGATCAACAGCTGGCCCTCGAAGCCGCGCCCGGCGAGGCCTTTGCCGAACGCGCCGAGATAGCAATCCATGATCGGCTGCACGTACGCGTTGACGACCGTCGTGCTCGTGCGCTCGTACTCGCGCCACTCCTGCGTGATGCGATGCGAGACGGACACGGCCGCGCCCGGGATGACTTCGGCGACGATCTCGGCCGCGCGGCGCTCGTGCGCCGCGTTGCGGTACGAGAACAGGAACACGATCGCGACCGACGTGACGCCTTCGGCCGCGAGCTGCCTGGCGGCGGCGCGCACGGCGTTCTCGTCCAGCGGCGTCAGCACCTCGCCGCGCGACGTCAGACGCTCCGCGACTTCGAGCCGGCGGCCGCGTGACACGAGCGGCGTCGGCCGCTGGTAGAGCACGTCGTACATCCTGAGAAAATTGCCGCGGCCGATCTCGAGCACGTCGCGGAAGCCGTCGGTGGTGATCAGCCCGGTCACCGCGCCCTTGCGCTCCAGCAGCGCGTTGATGCCGATCGTCGTGCCGTGGATGACCAGCCGCGTGTCGCTGAGCTGCACGCCGGCCTGGTCGACGCAGCGGAGCACGCCTTCGAGCAGATCGCGCGGCGTGCTGAGCGCCTTGGTGTTGTGCACCGCGCCGGTCGCTTCGTTGAGCGCGACGAGGTCCGTGAACGTGCCGCCGATGTCGACGCCGATCCTCAATGCCACACGCGACTCCTTGTACGCGATCTCGCGCGAGTATATCGTGCGCGAGCGATGACGCCCGCTCCGGACTACTCCCGCGAGGGCCTGCTCGACGCCGTCAAGGGCCTCGCGCCGGCGCTGCGCGCGGCGTCCGCCGAGATCGAGCGCGGCCGATCGCTGACCGAGCCGATCGTGCAGGCGATGGTCGACGCCGGCCTCTATCGCATGTTCCTCCCCCGCGCGCTCGGCGGCGGCGAGATCGATCCGCTGGTGTACCTCGACGTCGTCGAGGCGCTCGCGCAAGTGGAGAGCGCGGCCGCGTGGAGCGTGCTGATCTCGACCAGCTCGATGACGATGACCGTGCGCGCGCTCGCGGACGAACCGCGGCCGAGCAAAAAGCCGCATCTCTCCGAACCGAGCTCCAGGCCTACGAGGCGTCGGCCCAGTGGCTGTTCAAGGCTCCGCCGGTTGAGTGGGTGGCCGAGCGGCTCGCCACCGTCAAGCAGGTACTCGAAGCAGAGCCGACGACGTCAGCGCTGAGCCTTCGACGGGTGCTGGGCCCCATCAAGCTGGTCCCGGTTGTTCCCCAAGTCGGCAGGTCTTACTACAAAGCCGAAACCGCCCTCCAGGTCCTCGATCTGATCGAGGCTCCGGAGGGCGGTTCGAATTGGTTGCGTTGGTGGAGGCGGTGGGAATCGAACCCACGTCCGAAGACCCTCAGCCGCAGGCGTCTACGCCGATAGCCGGTTTACTTGACTGCTCTCTCGCCCCTCGATCGTCCATCCGGCAGGAGGACCTCGGGGCCAGCCTCAAAGTTCTCGCTCGTCCCCTGAGACAAGGTTTCGAGCCAGCCACCGGAATATGACGCCGGTTCCCACGCCCCGCTGGCGCAACGTGGCCGACGCTAGCGGTTGTTAGGCCGCCAGGGCTAGCTGTGTGTCGGCAGCTATACCGTGCCCACTTATTAACGAGGGGTGAGCAACCTCGAGACGCAGCCTGGACCTCACTGATCCCCGTCGAAGCCTGTCGCCCCCATTTGTCCTTGGAGGGACACGAGACGCTCCCCCCCAAGCCCCCCTCCGCAGTCCGACGACGCGTCCTGCGACGGGGTGGTTCCCTACCATTGTCCGCGACGCGTGGCGCGCACCGCCTTCTCCATTTCCCGTCGAGTTTCTCGCTCGCGGAGGGCGGAACGCTTGTCGTGGAGCTTCTTGCCACGCGCGAGCCCGATCTCGAGCTTCGCGCGCCCACCTTTGAAGTATAGACGCAGCGGGATGAGCGTCAACCCGCGCTCGGCGACCTTGCCCGTCAACCGCGAGATTTCCCGCCGGTGGAGCAGCAGCTTCCGGTCGCGCTCGGGGTCGTGATTGGCGTCGGTGCCGTGGCTGTAGGGGTTGATGTGGCAGCCGACGAGCCACGCTTCGTTGTTCCGGATCGTCGCGAACGCGTCCTTGAACGTCACGTGCGAGCCGCGCAACGACTTCACCTCGGTCCCGCGCAGGACGAGGCCGGCCTCGATCGTCTCGAGGATCTCGTAGTCGTGACGGGCGCGCCGGTTCGTGGCGATCGTGTGATCGCCGTCCCCTTGACTGGCCATGTCTCATCAGTATTATGAACCCCGCCCTCCGAGCCGAAGTGGCGGAATTGGCAGACGCGCATGATTCAGGGTCATGTGCCCGCAAGGGTGTGGGGGTTCGAGTCCCCCCTTCGGCACCAGCTCGTTAGCAGCAACCCCACGCGTCAGCTGACGTGCTTGAATGCGCGCGTCTAGCGGATCTCGCTGAGCGCGACTTCGCGGCGAAGGCGTGACGATCGCGCGGCGGCTTCGACGATCTCGAGCGCGTGCACGCCATCGGCCGCCGGCACGGCGTTGGGCCGTCGTCCCGCGCACGCGTCGAGGAACGCGGCGAGCTCGAGGCGCAGCGGCTCGTCCGACGCGGTGGCGATGGTCTCCACCGCCCCGGCCGTTGCGTCCCACGCGTCACCGCGGCGGTGGTGCTCGCCCGCGTGAAACGTCACCGCGCCGCGGCCGTAGTCGGCCACGAGCGTGCCGCGCTCGCCGACGATCACGCACTGACGCTGCGTGCCGGGAACGAAATAGTCGGCCTCGACGATCGCCGGCACGTCGCCATAGTGGACGACGGTCACGGAGAGGTCGTCCAGGCCGCGGCCCAGGTGATCGCGCTGGAGCGCGGAGACCGCGGACGCCGGACAGCCGAAGAGATATGCGAACAGGTCGAAGTAGTGGATGGCGTCCGTCTGCGTGACGCCGACGTCCGTGCGCGGACGCTTGAACCCCGCGAAGCGGCCGGTGGCGAAGCGCACGCGACCGAGCCGGCCGGCACCGAGCTGCGCGCAGAGCGCCGCCGTCACCGGATGAAACCGAAAGATGTGGCCGACCTGCAGCACGCGGCCCACCTCCGCCGCGCGCGCCGCGAGATGGCGCCCCTCCCCGACCGTCAACGCCAGCGGCTTCTCCACGAAGGCGTGGAGACCGACCTTCAGACACGTCGCGGCGATCGACGCGTGGCTGTCCGCCGGCGTGACGACGTCGACGGCGTCGACCGTGTCGAGCGCCTCGCGGAAATCGACGAACGCGCGCGTCGGCGCGACCCCGCGCTCGACGGCCCAGGCGCGCCGCGCCGGCGAGACGTCGGCGACCGCGAGATCGACGCCGAGCTCGCGCAGCACGCGCACGTGTTTCTCACCCCAGCGCCCGAGCCCGATGAGGAGAACGCGCATGGCGGTCAATCGCGAACGCGGTCGCCGCCGAGGTCTTCAGCGACCTCGTACCGCAGGAGGCGCGCCTTCATCCAGCGCACGGCGAGCAGATCGACGAACGCGACGAACGCGCGGTTCATCACGCCGTACTTCGACCTCCCGAAGCGGCGCGGCCGGTGGTTCACCGGCATCTCGAGCACGCGGTAGCCGCGCATGCGGAGGAGCGTCGGAATGAAGCGGTGGAAGCCTCGATAGAGGACGAGCCCGCGCAGGCACTCGCGACGAAACGCGCGGAACGTGCAGCCGCTGTCCTGGATCGTGTCGTCGCTGAGCCGGCTGCGGATGCGGTTCGCGATGCGCGACGACAGCTGGCGCACGAGCGAATCGCCTTCGCCGCGCTTGACGCGCCAGCCGGTGACGGCATCCCAGCGCTCGATCTCGTGGAGGAGGCGCGGAATGTCGTGGGGATCGTTCTGCAGATCCGCGTCCATGACGACGACGCACCGCCCGCGCGAGGCTTTGAAGCCGGCGTCGGTGGCCGCGGTCTCGCCGGCATTCTCCTTCAGGCGCACGAGACGAACGCGGGGATCGAGATCACGAAAGCCGCGGACGAGATCCGCGCTGCGGTCGCTACTGCCGTCGTCGACGAAGACGACTTCGTAGCTCAGGCCGAGCGCGTCGAGCACGCCGCGCAGCTCGGGCCAGAGCAGCGGGAGGTTCTCCTCCTCGTTGTACACGGGCAAGACGACGGACAGATCAAGCATCACGATCACGAGCTCCGGGAGGTCGCGGATGCGTCCCCTGCCATTCCGGAACGATCGTCTGCGGCAGGTTCAGGCGATCGAGGATCCGCGCCACCGTCCCGTTCACGATGTCGTCGAGATCCTTGGGGCGGTTGTAGAACGCCGGCATGGGCGGCACGATCGCCGCGCCCATCTCGGCGAGAGCGGCGAGGCAGCGGAGGTGTCCGAGGTGAAGCGGCGTCTCGCGCACGACGAGGAGCAGCGGGCGTCCTTCCTTCAGCGTGACGTCGGCCGCGCGCGCGATCAGGGTATCGGTGTGGCACGAGGCGATCGCCCCGGCGGTCTTGATCGAGCAGGGCGCGATCACCATTCCCGCGGTGCGGAACGAGCCCGAGGCGATGGAAGCCCCGATGTCGCGGTTGTCGTAGCGATGGGCGGCGAGCGCCTCGACATCGGCGGCCGTCCAGTCCGTCTCCTCGACGATCGTCCGTTTCGCCGGCACCGACAGGACGAGGTGGATCTCCACCGTGCCCTGACTACGAAGCAGCTCGAGCAGCCGGATGCCGTAAATGGCGCCCGTGGCGCCGGTGATCCCGACCACGAGCCGTGTCACAGACGGAACCTGCGCTTGAACACTTCCTCTCGCGTCTTCTGGTAGAGGACCTCCCACTCGCGGCTGCCCTCGGGCATGTTGCGCGAGTAGGAGCCGAGGATCTTGCGGACCTCGCCGTCGATCGATTCCTCGAGCTTGGACTCCTCGGTGAGCGCGCGCATGATCTCCGGCCGCAGATCCTCCGCGTTCTTCACCTGCACGGCAGGGCTCGCCTCCAGCTCCTTCACGATGAGGTCCGTGAGATGGAAGATGCGCTCACGGCTCATGCGCATCAGAGGATGAACCCGCGCTCCCGCGCGAGCTTCTCCTTCACCTTGCCGAGGAGCTGACGGTAATCGGCGGCGGAGTCCTTGATGAGCTTCGCATTATCGAGAAGAAGCTTGCGCGCGTCGGCGTCGATGCGGTCCTCGGAGGCGAGGTTGTCGATCACGACGTGCCGGATCGCCGACTTCGCGGCCGCCTCGTCCTTGACGTCGACGACCTTGCGCGTGGCGAGCCGCTTCACGATCGCCGCCGCCATCCGTTCCGCGATCTCGTCGTGTCGAGGCACCCGCTCAGACTACTCGCGCGCGACGCGGGGTGTCAACGACGAGGCGGTCACGCCGGCGCACGCGGAAGCGTGAACGAGATCTTCGTGCCGCGCCCGACCTCGCTCTCCACGTCGATCCCGCCGCCGTGCGCCTCGACGAGCGCTTTCACGACCGCGAGCCCGAGTCCCGAGCCCGGCGCGGCGCCGTCAGCGCCGGGCGCGCGATAGTACGGTTCGAACACGTGCGGCAAGGCGGCGGTCGCGATGCCCGGTCCATGATCCTCGACGGTGAAGCGCACGCGCGCGGCGCCGTCGGGCGCCGCGACCACGTGAACCGGCGCGGTCGCCGGCGAGTACTTCAGCGCGTTGGTCACGAGATTCTTCAAGATCCGGTCGACGGCGTCGGGATCCGCGTCGATGTCGGGCAAGGCGTCGCCGCATTCGATGACCAGCCGCGGCCCCGCATGGCGGAAGAGCTCCGCGACGGCGGAAAGCGCGCGCGCGGGACAGAGCGCGGTGCGACGCAGCGTCGGCGTGCCGCCGCGCTCGAGGCGCGAGAGGTCGAGCAAGTCGTCGACGAGGCGCACCAGGCGCTGCGTCTCGCGCTGCACGTTCGCCGCGAGCCGCTGCACTTCGCCGACGGAGAACCGGCGCGTCGCCAGCAGCTCACCGAAGCCGAGCAGCGCGGTGAGGGGCGTGCGGAGCTCGTGCGAGGCGATGGCGACGAAGGTGGACTTCGCGCGATCCACCTCCTGCAAGTGACGGGTGGCTTCCGCCACCTTCGCATCGAGCTCGTCGGCCGCCCGGCGCTGCCGCGCGGCGAGCCGAGCGTTCTCGAGCGCGAGCCCGATGTACGCGCCGAGCGTCGCGAGGTCCGCGCGATCGGTCGCCGGGAACTCGTCGGCCTCGACGACGAGCGCGCCGACGCGCCCGCCACTGCCGATCAGCGGCACCACGGCGACGCGGCACGGCCGGCCATGCTCGCCGGTGTCCGGAATGAAGCGGGCGTGGCCCGTCGCCGCGACCTCCGCCGCCACCGAGCGCGCATCGGCGACTTCCCCGGTGTCCGTCGCGCATGAGCCCTCGACGAGGACGAGCGCCACGTCGCGCACCGGAAGCCGCGCCAGGAGCAGCGCGCGGAGCCGGCGCAGGAGGACCTCGATGACGTCGTCACGCGCGAGGAGGTTGTGGACGGCGAGGAGCAGCCCGAGCCGCCGCGATTGTCGGCGTGTCTGGGTGCGGAGCATGCCGACGATGGCGCCGAGGCCGAGCAGAAGGAGCGTGGTGACGATCGCCTCGGCCACGGGCGCCGTGAGGCCGTGGCGCTCGATGTCGGGCAACACGATCGGCGCGAAGAGGAGGACCACCCCGGTGCCGGTCGCGAGCGCGCCTCTGACCCCGAAGCCGAGCGCGCCGAGCGCCAGCGGCACGGCGAAGAGATGACGCAGCGGCGAGGCCGGATCGGCGTCATCGAACGCGATGCCGGCGGTGACGAAGGCCAGCAGCGCGGCGATGACGATCGGCAGCACCGCCATCGCGCTCAGCCGTTCGAGAGCAAGCGGTAGCACGCGAAGAAGATCGCGGCGGCGGCGAGACCGGGAAGCAGCGAGCCGGACCAGCGGCACAAGACACCGTTCAGGATCGCGAGCATCGTCATGTAGACCGCGGCGCCCACGCGCAGCTCGGTGGTGGCGACGAACGGGTCGAGGCAATACCGCAGCGCCGCGGCGACCGAGGCGCTCGCGAGCGCGAGCGCAAAGCTCGACCGCCGCCACACGTGGTGAAGGAGCGCGCCGCGGAAGAAGAGCTCGGCGGACACCACGTTGGCGCCGACGTCGTACGCGAGCGCCGGCACCACCTCGCTCGCGTCGACACGGACCACGTAGCCCAGCGTCCGCGAGGCGCACGCGATCAGATGGAGCGCGAGCCCGACGCCGGCGAGCGCGCCGACCGTCACGGGGCCCCACGGCCACGGCGGCCCGAGCTCGAGGCGCGCGAGACGACCGGCCCGCGCCTCTCGCGCGAGCCACAGCGGGACGACGAGATAGGCGAGCGCGCCGAGCGGGTGGAACGCGACGCCCGCGCGCGCTGCGGTGAGCAGGAGGATCGGCTCGGCCGCGCGGGCGACCGGCAGGCCGCTCCATATCAGTGCGACGGCGAGCATGCCGCCGTGCACCGCACCGACCGCGATGACGGCGGCCGCCGCGGCCGGGATGACGCCGGCCGCCGCGACCACGCCTGCCACGGCGCACAGTGTCGCGACGACGCGCGCATCCGTCCATCCGGCGAGCGGCGGCAGCGCCGCGCGCTCTGCGGGGTGGCGCAGCGCCCACATGACGGATCAGAGCTCGTGTTGCGTCAGCGCGAAGAAGGCGGCGACCACCTGGTCGTCCAGCGTGTCGCCCGCGGCGGCGTCGAGATGTTTGCGCGCCTCGGGCGCCGTCATCGCCGGGCGATATGGCCGATCCGACGTCAACGCGTCGTAGACATCCGCCACCGCGACGATGCGCGCGCCGAGCGGAATCGACGCCCCGCTCAGGCCGTCGGGGTACCCGCTTCCGTTCATCCGCTCGTGGTGATGCCGAATGACGACCGCGCCGGCGGTGAAGAACTCGAACGGCGCCACGATCTGCGCGCCGATCAACGGGTGGCGGCGCATCTGCGCCCACTCATCGTTGCTGAGCGTCCCGGGCTTGCGGAGGACGGACTCGGGCACGCCGATCTTGCCGATGTCGTGCAGCAGTCCCGCGCGCGCGACGATCTCGACCTCGGGCGTCGACAGGCCGAGCGCGACGGCGAGGCGGCGGCTCGTCGCGCCGACGCGCTCCGAGTGGCCTCGCGTGTAGACGTCCTTCGCCTCGAGGGCGTTCGCCAGACCGAGCAGCGACTGGTAGATGCCGCGCTGGAGCTGCTGGTACAGCACGCGGACGTCCTCCGCGTAGCGCAGCGTCTGCTGATAGGCCGCGTTGAGCCGCCGATACGCGGCCGCGAGATCGTCGCTGCATGCGGTGGCTAGCGGAGTTGCCATGGCGCGGCTCCCGGCGAGAGCGTGTCGACGAGCGTGAGCAGCCGAACGGGCGAGAACGGCTTGGTGAGATATTCCGTCGCGCCGGCCTCGAGACCTCGGCGCACGTCCTCCGGACGCGCCGCCGCGGTGAGCATGACGATCGGCGTGCGCGCGAAGCGCGCGTCGGCGCGCAGCCGGCGACAGACTTCGACGCCGTCATGGCCCGGCATGTTCACGTCGAGCAGCACCAGGTCGGGCGCGATCTGGTCGGCGAGCGAGAGCGCGGCAACACCGTCGTGCGCGGCAACGACGCGCACGCGCTCGTCTTCGAGCGTGACGCGTACCAATTCGAGCACGCTGTCTTCGTCGTCGGCGATGAGTACGTTGAGCATGCCGAGCAGGTAAGGCAACGCGCATGCCACGCGCGCGTCCGCGGAGAAGCGCGCGCTTTCGCGGGTTGTGACCCGCGCCTCGCGGGTGCCGATGCTCGACCGAGGCGGCGTTCCGCCCTTGCGCTTGTGCAGCAGAAGGGGGACGCAGTCCCCCTCCGAGGGTCAGCGCGCGACTTGTAGGCGGGTGAGCGCGCGCGCCAGGGCGACCTGGCAGCGCACGTAATCGACGTCTTCCTGCGTGCGTCCGGAGAGGCGGCGCTCGGCGCGCTCTCGCGCACGCTCGGCACGCGCCCGATCGATCTCCTCCCCACGCTCGGCCGTGTCGGCGAGGATGATCACCTTGTCGTTGCGGACCTCGGCGAAGCCGCCCGCCGCCGCGAGCTGATGCTCGTCACGCCCGATCCGATACGTGACGACGCCCACGCCGAGCGTGGTGAGGAACGGCGCGTGGCCGGGCAGGACACCGAAGTAGCCCTCGATGCCCGGCGCGACCACCTCGTCCACCGGCTCCGAGACCACGAGCCGCATGGGCGTCGCGATCTCGAGCGTGAGCCGATCGGCCACTACGAGCCCTCGCGGAGCTTCTTGGCCTTCTCCATGGCCTCGCCGATGTCGCCGACCATGTAGAACGCCTGCTCCGGCAGCTCGTCGTGCTTGCCCTCGACGATCTCCTTGAAGCTCTTCACCGTGTCGGCCACCTTCACGTAGCGGCCGGGCGAGCCCGTGAACTGCTCGGCCACGAAGAACGGCTGCGACAGGAAGCGCTGGATCTTCCGCGCACGCGCCACCGTGAGCTTGTCCTCGTCGGAGAGCTCTTCCATGCCGAGGATCGCGATGATGTCCTGCAGGTCCTTGTAGCGCTGCAGGATCGACTGCACCGCCCGCGCGGTGCCGTAGTGCTCCTGGCCGAGGATGTTCGGGTCGAGGATGCGCGAGGTCGACGCGAGCGGGTCGACCGCGGGATAGATGCCGAGCTCGGCGATCTGCCGCGACAGGACCGTCGTGGCGTCGAGGTGCGCGAACGCCGTCGCCGGCGCGGGGTCCGTGATGTCGTCGGCCGGGACGTAGATCGCCTGCACCGAGGTGATCGAGCCCTTCTTCGTCGACGTGATGCGCTCCTGGAGCTGGCCCATCTCGGTGCCGAGCGTCGGCTGGTAGCCGACCGCCGACGGCATGCGGCCGAGCAGCGCGGACACTTCGGAGCCCGCCTGGGTGAACCGGAAGATGTTGTCGATGAAGAGCAGCACGTCCTGCCCTTCCTCGTCCCGGAAGTACTCGGCGGCGGTCAGCGCGGTGAGCGCGACCCGCAGGCGCGACCCGGGCGGCTCCGTCATCTGCCCGAAGATCAGCGCGGTCTTCTCGATGACCCCCGATTCCTTCATCTCGTGATAGAGGTCGTTGCCCTCGCGCGTGCGCTCGCCCACGCCCGCGAAGCACGAGATGCCGCCGTGCTGCTTGGCGATGTTGTTGATGAGCTCCTGGATCAGCACGGTCTTGCCGACGCCGGCGCCGCCGAAGAGGCCGGTCTTGCCGCCCTTCGTGTACGGCTCGAGCAGGTCGACGACCTTGATGCCCGTCTCGAACATCTCGACCTTGGTCGACTGCTCGTCGAACGGCGGCGCGGGCCGGTGGATCGGATAGGTCTTCTTCGCCTGGATCGCCGGGCCCTTGTCGACGGGCTCGCCGACGACGTTCAGGATCCGGCCGAGCGTCTCCTTGCCGACGGGCACGGAGATCGGGCCCCCGGTGTCGAGCACGGACATGCCGCGCGTGAGCCCGTCGGTGGACGCCATGGCGACCGCGCGCACCTGGCTCTCGCCGAGATGCTGCGCGACCTCGAGCACGAGCTTCTGCGAGTACGCGAAGATGTCCTTGTTCTCGATCCCCTGGACCTCGAGCGCGTTGTAGATGGACGGCAGCTGGCCGGTCTCGAACTCGACGTCCACCACGGGGCCGATGACCTGCGTGATCTTGCCCGTGCTCATGCTCCCGCTCCTTGCTTGAGCGCCTCGGCGCCGCCGACGATGTCGAGCAGCTCCTTGGTGATCTTCTCCTGGCGCGCCTTGTTGTACTGGATCGTGAGGATCCCGATCATTTCCTTGGCGTTCTTCGTCGCCGCTTCCATCGCCGTCATGCGCGCGCCGTACTCCCCCGCGAGCGATTCCATCAGCGCGCGGTAGACCTGCATGCGGACGTAGCGCGGCAGGAGGTCGCCGAGGATCGCCTCGGGACTCGGCTCGTAGATGTAGTCGCCCGACGCGTCCCCCTCGGCGCCCGCTGCCTCGCTCTTCGGAATGGGCAAGAGCTGCGTGCGCACGGGACGCTGCACCGCCACGGACCGGAACTCGTTGTAGATGAGATGGACCTCATCCACCTCGTTGTCGAGGTACTGCTGCATGAGGTAGTCGGCGAGCTCCTGCGCGTGGCTGTACGCGAGCTTGTCCCAGAAGCTGATCATGTCGCGCTTGATCGTCCACGGGCGGCGTCGATAGAAGTCGCGGGCCTTGCGGCCGACGACGACGAGCGTGACTTCCGTCGTGTTGGAGGTGCGCACGAACTCCAGCGAGCGGCGGAGCACGTTCGAGTTGAACGCGCCGGCCAGGCCCTTGTCGGCGGTGACGATGACGATCTGGCGCCGCGGCCCTTCGCGCTGCTCGAGCAGCGGATGCGGCGCCCCGTCGCTCCCCTCGCCCGTCACGAGGTTGCCGAGCAGCTCGCTCATCTTGTTCATGTAGGGCCGCGCGGAGAGGATGCGCTCCTGCGCGCGGCGGAGCTTCGCCGCGGCGACGAGCTTCATGGCGCGCGTGATCTTCTGCGTCGACTGGACGGAGCGGATGCGCCGCTGGATGTCCCGGAGGGTGGCCATCGCGCGCTACGCCGCCTTGATGCCCTTCGTCGCCATGAACTCGGTCTTGGCGTCGTTGACCGCCTTGGTCAGCGCCTCGCGGAGCGTGTCCGAGATCTCCTTCTTGTCCCGGATCTCCACGAGCATCTGCGGCTGCTTCCGCTCGAGCCAGCCGTAGAAGAACGTCTCGAACTCGCGCACGTGCTCCACCGGCACGTCGTCGAGCAAGCCTTGCGTGCCCGCGAACACGATCGCGACCTGCTTCTCGACCGGGAGCGGCTGGTACTGCCCCTGCTTGAGCAGCTCGACCATCCGCTGGCCGCGCGCGAGCTGGATCTGCGTCGCGCGATCGAGATCGGAGCCGAACTGCGCGAACGCGGCGAGCTCGCGATACTGCGCGAGGTCGAGGCGCAGCTTGCCTGCGACCTGCCGCATCGCCTTCACCTGCGCGGAGCCCCCGACGCGTGAGACCGAGATGCCGACGTTCACCGCGGGCCGGATGCCGCCGTAGAAGAGGTCGGACTCGAGGAAGATCTGGCCGTCGGTGATCGAGATGACGTTGGTCGGGATGTACGCCGACACGTCGCCGAGCTGCGTCTCGATGATCGGCAGCGCGGTGAGCGAGCCGCCGCCGAGCTGATCGTTGAGCTTGGCCGCGCGCTCGAGCAGCCGCGAGTGCAGATAGAAGACGTCGCCCGGGTAGGCCTCGCGGCCCGGCGGGCGACGGAGCAGCAGCGAGAGCTGGCGATAGGCGGTCGCGTGCTTCGACAGGTCGTCGTAGATGCAGAGCGCGTGGCGCCCGGAGTCGCGGAAGAACTCGCCCATCGTGACGCCGCAGTAGGGGGCGATGTACTGGAGCGGCGCCGGCTCCGACGCCGACGCGACGACGACCGTCGTGAACGCCATCGCGCCCGAATCCTCGAGGACCTTCACGACCTGCGCGACCGTCGAGCGCTTCTGGCCGATCGCCACGTAGAAGCAGAAGACGTCCTGCCCCTTCTGGTTGATGATCGTGTCGACGCCGATCGCGGTCTTGCCGGTGCCGCGGTCGCCGATGATCAGCTCGCGCTGTCCCCGCCCGATCGGAATCATCGCGTCGATCGCCTTGAGGCCGGTCTGGAGCGGCTCCTTCACGGAGCGACGGTCGACGACGCCCGGGGCGTAGCGCTCGATCGGCCGGAACTCCTTGGTCTGGAGCGGGCCCTTGCCGTCGACGGGCAGCCCGAGCGCGTTCACGACGCGCCCGACGAGCGCCTCGCCCACCGGCACCTGCGCGATGCGGCCCGTGCGCTTGACGGTGTCGCCTTCCTTGATCGTCTTGTCCTCGCCGAGGAGGACGGCGCCCACCTGCTCCTGCTCGAGGTTGAGGACCATGCCGACGACGTCGCCGGGGAACGTCAGGAGCTCACCGGCCATCGCGCGGTCGAGGCCGTACACGCGCGCGATGCCGTCGCCGACCTCGATGACCCGGCCGACCTCCTGCAGGTCGACCTCGGCCTCGTAGCCCGCGAGCTGTCGCTTGATGATTTCGCTGATCTCAGCGGCGTTGATCATGTGGCCTTTCCTCTCGAGGCAACGCTACGCCCGCGCGAGCCGGTCCCGCATGCGGTCGAGTTGCGTGTCGAGACTTCCGTCGAGAATCATGCTGCCGACTTCGGCGACGAAGCCGCCGAGGAGCTGCGGGTCCACGCGCTCTTCCAGGACGAGCGACTTGCCGCCCAGGAGTCGCGAGAGTCGTGCGGTCAGGTCCCCGCGTTCCTTCTCCGTCAGCGCGACCGCGGTGCGGAGCTTCACTCGCACGCGGCCCTGCGCGGCGTCGTCCAGCGCGCGGTACGCGGTGGCGATGGCCGTGAGGTAATCCGCGCGATTGCGCGTGGCGATCAGCGCCAGGAAATCGCGCGTCAGCGCGGAGACGCCGAGGCGCATCGCCAGCTCCGTCGCGGCGCCGCGCTTCGCCGCGCCCGAGACCCATGGACGTGACAGAAACGCCAGGAGCGCGGGCTGCTGGGCGAGCACATCGCCGATCGCGGCGAGGTCGTTCGCGACGGCGTCGACCTGGGTGCGCTCGCGCGCCAGCTCGAACAGCGCCTTCGCGTACGACTTCGCGACCGCCTCGTTGAGCTTGGGCATGTGCGCTCGCGGTTACGCGCCGATCTTCTGGATGGCGTCGTCGACGATGCGGCGGTGGTCTTCGTCCCGGAGCGACTTTCGCACCAGTTTCTCGGCGACGCCGACCGCGAGTCCGGCCACTTCGCGACGCAGCTCTTCGCGCGCGCGGCGGATGTCGGCTTCGGTCTGGGCCCGGGCGCTCTCGACGAGACGCCGCGCCTCGGCCTGCGCGGCTTCGACCAGCTTGCGCTGCTCTTCGGCGGCTTCCTTCAACGCCTGCTCGCGGATGGCCGCGGCTTCCTGATAGGCGGTGCGCAGCCTGGTCGCGTTCTCTTCCTGCTGGCGCGCGGCTTCGGCGCGTGCCGACTGCGCTTCTTCGAGGGCCTTCTGGATGGCGGCGGTCCGCTCCTCCATCTTCGCGACGATCGGCTTGTAGAGGATGCGGTAGAGCACGATGAGCAGGATGAGGAAGTTGATGCCCTGCACGATCAGCGACTTGTCGACGCTGATCAGGCCGCCTTCGCTCGCGGCCCAGCCCGCCGCCGGCGCCCACAGGACCAGGGCGGCGGTGCACAGGATGCGAGCGAACCAGTTGCGTGCACGCTGAGCCATGAAGGGTCTCCCGGGGCGCTAGCTACGCCGAAGGTTTGTGAAAACTATCACTCAATTTCGAGGGCTGTCAACGACGGGCAATCACCCCGCCACCGATCACCAGGTCCCCCTGGTACCAGACGACCGACTGCCCCGGCGTGACCGCCCGCTGCGCTTCTTCGAAGGCGACCGTCGCGGTCCCATCGGCGTTCGCCGTCACGGTCGCCGCGGCCGGGACGTGGCGATGGCGAATTCGCGCCTCGACCTTGACGGGCTCCGCCGGCCGCTCTCCGGCGATGAAGTTCACGTCGGTCGCGACGAGCGTATCGCGCTCGAGGTCCTCGACGCTCCCGACCACGACGGTGTCGCTCTCCGGGTCGAGGTCCACGACATAGCGGGGCGAATCCCCCGTCAGGCCGAGGCCTCGCCGCTGCCCGACCGTGAAGTTGGCGATGCCGCCGTGCCGGCCGCGCACGGCGCCGGTCGTGTCGACGATGCGGCCCGGGCGGAAGACGCTCGGGTCGCGACGCTGGAGAAAGCCGCGATAGTCGTCGTCCGGGATGAAGCAGATCTCCTGGCTCTCGGGCTTCTCCGCAGTCACGAGGCCGAGACGCCGCGCGTGCGCCCGCACCTCCTCCTTCGTGAGATGCCCGACCGGAAACCGCGCCGCCGCGAGCTGCGCCTGCGTGAGGGGCCAGAGGAAGTCGGACTGGTCCTTGCGGGGATCGACGGCCTTCCACAGGAGGAACCGCGCGCTGACGGGGTCGCGCGTCACGCGCGCGTAGTGGCCCGTCGCGACCGCGCGCGCGTCCCAGGCGAGCGCCCGGCCGAGCAGCGTTCCGAACTTTAGGTCTCTATTACACGCCACGCACGGGACGGGCGTACGTCCCGCGCGATAGTCCTCCACAAACCTATTAATTACATCACGCGCGAACGTCTCCTCGGTGTTGAGCAGGTAGTACGGGATGCCGAGGCGCCGCGCCACGTTGCGGGCGTCGTCGACCGTCTCCGCGGAGCAGCAGCTCCCGAACCGGCGCGCGGCGTCGTCGGGCTCCTTCCACGGCCAGACACGGAGCGTGACGCCGACCACGTCGTAGCCGTCCTCGACGAGGAGCGCGGCGGCGACGGACGAATCCACGCCTCCGCTCATGCCGACGACAATGCGCTCTCTCACGCGACGACTACCCTCCCAACATGCCGCTGAGGCGCTCGAGCTCCTCCGGCGTTGCGTACACGATCTCGATCCGACCACGGCGATCGTTCCCGACGATCCGCACCCGCGTCATGAGCGCCCGCTGCAGCGCCTGCTCGACGGCGGCGAGCTCCGCCGACCGCCGCTTCGGCACGAGCGGGCGGCGGCCCTTGACGTCTGCCTCGGTGGCGCGCACCGACCACGAGTGCGCGAGGATCTGCTCCCTGAGCTTCAACTGCTCGTCGAGGCTGGTCAAGGACAGGAGCGACAGCGCGTGGCCCATCGTGAGCCGGCCGCTGCGGAGGTCATCCTGGATGAGGGCAGGGAGCTTCAGGAGCCGAAGGGTGTTCGCGATCGAGCTGCGGTCCTTCCCGATGCGCTGGCCGAGTTGCTCCTGCGTCCATCCGAAGTCGGCGAGCAGCTGGCGGTAGCCTTCCGCCGCTTCGATCGGGTTGAGATCCTCGCGGAGCAGGTTCTCGACGAGCGCGAGCTCGAGGCTCTGCGCGTTCGTGACCTCCCGGACGACGGCGGGGATGCGCTCTAGCCCCGCGGCCCTCGCCGCGCGCCACCGGCGCTCGCCCGCGATCAGCTCGTAGTCGTCCCCGTCGCGGCGGACGACGATCGGCTGGATCACGCCGGACGATCGAATGGACTCCGTGAGCTCGGCGAGCGCCTCCGGATCGAATCGCTTGCGCGGCTGGCGCGGGTTCGGGCGAACGCGGTCGAGGGGGACCTCGAGCGCGGGCTCCGTCGAAGCCTCGGATTCGGGACCCAGGAGCGCGCCCAGTCCGCGGCCGAGACCTCGCTTGTTCATGCGGCTGAACCTCCGTGGTGGATGAGCTCGCGCGCGAGCTCGAGGTAGGCGATCGCGCCGTTCGACCGCAAGTCATGAAGCATCACCGGCTTGCCGTGACTCGGGGCCTCGGTCAGCCGCACGTTGCGGGGGATGACGGTCTCGAAGATCTTGCCGGGGAAATAGCGATGGACCTCGTCCCGGATCTGGAGCGCGAGGCTCGTGCGACCATCGAACATCGTGAGGACGATCCCGCCGATGTCGAGCGTGCTGTTCAGGCGCTCGCGGACGAGCTTCACGGTCTTCACCAGGTGCGTGAGCCCCTCGAGCGCGTAGAACTCGCACTGGAGTGGGACGAGCACGCTGTCGGCCGCGGCGAGCGCGTTGATCGTCAGCAAGCCGAGCGACGGCGGACAGTCGATCAGCACGAAGTCTTCGTCCTGGGCGGCGCCGGCGAGCGCGTCGCGGAGCCGATACTCGCGCCGCTCCATTCCGACGAGCTCGATCTCCGCGCCCACCAGATCGATGTCCGACGGGAGGAGCCGGAGCGAGGGGAGGGCCGTCTGAAGGGTCGCCTTCTCGGTCGGCTCACCGCCGAGGAGCACATGGTAGACCGTGGGGTAGAGGCCGGTCTTGTCGACTCCCAGGCCGGTCGTCGCGTTGCCCTGAGGATCGAAGTCGACGATCAGCACCCGGCGCTCGGCCAGCGCCAAGCCCGCGGCGAGATTGACCGCCGTCGTTGTCTTGCCGACTCCGCCCTTCTGGTTCACAACGGCGAAGACCCGGCGTTTCACGATAAACACTGCTCGTCTAGTGTTTGGCGGTGTTGCACGTGAAACAGTCTCGCTGCATAACCGCCTAGCGGTCAATGTCCAAATTAGGACCCATCCGGTAGCGGTGGAACGTCCGCAGGGTACCGGTTGGCGTTCGAACGGTGAGCGACTCGGCACCGGAGGCGGGCTCCGCCGAAGGGCCGGCGCTCATCACAACGGTCCCGCGCGGGCGGACAAACCGCATCGCCACGCCGAGGATCGACGTCGCCCGACCCGCACAGCGCATGACCACCGCGTCGAAGCGGCCGTGGTACTCGGTACCCAGGCTCTCTGCGCGAGTGGCCACGACCTCGACGTGATCGAGGCCGAGCTCACGGACAACCGTCGACAGAAACGAAGCCCGACGCTGCCGAGCCTCGATGAGACAGAGCTGGAGAGCAGGCCGGACGATCGCGATCGGGATTCCAGGAATTCCCGCGCCAGAGCCGAGGTCGGCGACGCGAGCCACATCGGCGGGTAGCGCTTCGAGAAACGCGAGGCTGTCCAGGACCACGTTCTCAGCGACCCACGCCGGCTCCACGGAGCCGACAAGCCGATGCACATTCTGCCATTTAGTTAGTAATTCCAGATAGTTATCAAATTGGCCCGCCTCGCTGGCAGTGAGCCCTCTCCCGATCCCCGGAAGGGGACCGCGGACGAGCGGGCGCGCGAACCCGGTCACTTTCCGACGCAGAAGGTGGAGAAGATCCGGTCGAGCACGGCTTCACCGAGGTCGAGGCCGAGCAGCTCGGACGTCGCGCCCAGGGCCTCGCGAAGGTCGATGAGCACGGCCTCGAGTGGAACGACTCCGAGCGCTCCGGCGCCCGTGGCGAGCGCGCGAGAGATCTTCGCGAGGCCCTCGCTCTGGCGCAGCGACGCCGCGACTTGACCTTCGTCATCGTTGGACGCGACGATCGCCGCGATCTCCTGCGCGATCGCGGCGCGCAACGCAGGGAGGCCGGCCCCCGTCATCGACGACACGGCGATCGCGTCGCCGAGCGCCTCCGCGTCGGGATGCGCGCCGAGATCGGACTTCGAGCGCACGACCAGCGCGCGTCGCCCGATGAGCGTTCGCTCGAGGTCCGCGTCCGCGCGCGCGACTCTGCCGTCGACGACCACGATCACGAGGTCGCTCTCATCGACAGCGGCCTGGCTGCGCTTCATCCCCTCGGCCTCGATCGCGTCGCCAGGCGTGCCGAGTCCCGCGGTATCGAGCAGGCGCACCGGAACGCCGGCGATCTCCACCACACCTTCGACCACGTCGCGCGTGGTTCCGGGCGTCGGCGCGACGATCGCGCGGGCGCGGCCGAGCAGCGCGTTCAACAGGCTGGACTTGCCGGCGTTCGGGCGCCCCACGAGGGCGATCGTGATGCCGTCGTGCACGAGGCGTCCGCGCCGCGCCGCCGCGCGCAGCGCCTCGACGTCGCGAACGAGCGCTTCCGTATGCGCCCGGGCGTCGTCGACGTCGACCCCGACCCCGTCGTCGGGGAAGTCGAGGCTCACTTCGAGCCCTGCGACGAGATCGAGCAGCGCCTCGCGCAGGCCGCCGAGCCGTGCGCCGAGCTCGCCCTCGAGCGCGCGCGCGGCCAGCGACACCGCGCGCTCGGTGCGCGCGTTGATGAGGAGCGCGCCGGCTTCGGCGCGCGCGAGGTCGATCCGGCCGTTCAGGAACGCGCGGCGCGTGAATTCGCCCGGGGCCGCGAGCCGAGCCCCCGCGCGACACACACGCTCGACGACCATCGCGAGCAGCGCGGCGCCGCCGTGACACGACCGCTCGACGACGTCGTCGCCCGTGTACGAGCGCGGCGCGCGCATGATCGTGCAGAGCGCGTCGTCGATGGGCGCGCCGGTGCCGGGGTCGAGGATCCGGACGCGGCGCGCGGTGTGCGAGGGCTGCGCGTCGATCGCCGCCGGCGACTTCACGAGCGCGGCGGTGAGGGGAATGGCGTCCGGGCCGCTCAGTCGAACGACGCCGAGCGCGCCGACGCCGGGGGGCGTCGCGATGGCCACGATGGTGTCCGCGCCCGTGTCCTCGCCTCCTCGCCGCTCGTCAGGCGCGCCCGGCTTCCTTCGCGGTCTCGCGCCCGCCCTCGCGCTTCGCCTTGCCGGGGCGATCCATGTACCACTGCTGCAGGATCTGCAGGATGTTCGAGACCGTCCAGTAGAGGACGAGGCCGGACGGCAGGTTCAGGAACATGAACGTGAACACGAACGGCATGAGCAGCATCATCTTGGCCTGGCGCGGATCGCCGGCCACGGGCGTCATCTTCTGCTGGACGAACATGGTCACGCCCATGAGGATCGGCCACACGTAGGTCGGGTCGTAATCTGCCAGATCGCAGACCCAGACGTTCTTGCCCCCGAACCAAAGCGCCCACGAGGGGGCTCTACCGATGCAGCCGAACGTGGCGCCTTGCAGCTCCACGGACGCCGACAGCGCGAGGTACAGCGCGTAGAAGATCGGGACCTGCGCGATCATCGGCAGGCAGCCGCCCGCGGGATTGACCTTGTGCTTCCGGTAGAGCTCGAGTGTCTCGCGCTGCACGCGCTGCGGATCGGCCTTGTACTTGTTCCGCAAGGCGTTGATCTGCGGCTGCAGAGATTGCATCGCCTTCATAGACCGCATGCCCTTCACCGTGAGCGGGTAGAAAAGCACCTTCGAAACGACCGTGAGAAAGATGATCGCTATGCCGTAATTGCCAACGACGCCGTAGAGCCAGTTCATCGCCAACAGAATCGGCACCCCGAGCCACGACATTGGCGGCCCGCCGTAGTACCACGGGAGCAAGAAGCCGCCGAAATTGATCGTCTCTTGCAGCCCAAGCGCGCGTAGGCGGTCGTACTCTTTCGGCCCGATGTACACGAGCACCGCGCCTTCCCACGCTTGTCCGGGTGCGATCGTCGGCCGCGCCTGGACGCCGATCGTGACGTGTCCCCGCGACGCCGCCGTCCCGTTCTTCGCGGGCGTGGGTTTGGCGATCGAGGCCGTGAGTTCAAAGCCCGGTGTCTTCGGGACGAGCGCCGCGACGTACCAGATGCTGCCCAGCGCGATCCAATCTCCGGGCCTGCCGAGCTTCGGCGCTTCCGCGATGTACTCGAGCAGCGGATTCATCGCATGGGGCGCGCGATCGACGCTGCCGCTTATCGACCACACGACTTCGACTGGCCGCTCTCCCAGGAACTTTTCCGGCTCGGTGCCCCAGCTCATGGAACTCTGCCACGGTAGTGCGACTGTCACCGGCACGGCGGAGCCCGTTGTGTTCTCGATCCGCACCGCGATCTCCATCGCGTACGTTTCGGCGTTGAAACGCAGTGCCTCACGGACCGTCAGGCCATCGACTGCCCCGCGAAAGGCCACGGCCCCCGTCGGCATCTCGCGTGAGAGATTCAAGCTTGGTTGCTCCGGCGTCATCGCGATGGGTTGAAGGGCGCCGTCTTCTCGTCCGACCAAGAGTCCCACCGGCCCCAACTCGCCGACGACAACCATCGGTTTCGGGCCGCGGTAATCCAGAGTCCACTCGAGGAGCTTGCCTCCCTCGCTGCTGACCTGCGCGCGATAAAGCGGGCTCGCGACCGGTACGATGCGCTGCGCCGGTCGCTCGACAGGCTTCGCGGGTGCCGCCGGCGGCGCGGCGGGCCCGGGTGCGGGCGGCGCGGGCGCTTGCGCGGTTGGCGCCGGTGTGGGTGCCGGGCCGGGAGCCGGCGTCTTCGGTGCCTGCGCCTGCTGGTCCGGTGGCGGAGCCGACGGCGTCGGAAGGAAGAACGTCTGATACACGATGAGGAGCGCCGCCATCAGCACGGCGGCGAGGATCGCGCGTTTCTCCATCGTCACTCTCTCCGCCGCGCCATCGGCGGCGGGTCGAACCCTCCAGGGTGGAACGGATGGCATCGAGCGAGCCGGCGGACCGTCAAGCCGATGCCGCGCACGAGCCCGTGATGCGTGATCGCTTGCGCGGCGTACTCCGAGCACGCCGGCGCGAAGCGGCAGCTCGCCGGCAGGAGCGGGGATACCAGCCGCTGATAGCCGCGCACCGCGAGCACTGCCGCGCGCGCCACGAAGCTCACGGTCGTTGCGTCGCCACGACGCCGAACGCGGCGCGCATGTCGTCGACGAGCGCGCCGAGCGCGAGCGTCAGCGCCGCGCTGCGGCCGATCACCACGAGGTCCACACCGGCCGGCGCGACGGCGCGCGCCGCTCGATACGCCTCGCGCAGGCGCCGACGCACGCGATTGCGTCGCACGGCACCGCGGATTTGACGACCAACCGCGAAGCCGACGCGTCGTGGACCGTCGCTCACACGCCACAAAACGATCATCGACGGTCGCTCGACTCGCTTGCCCCGCTGGAACAGCGCCTGAAATTCGGCGCCGGTGGTGAGCCGTTCGGGACGGCGGAGCCGTCCGGTTACACCGTCAGCCGTTTGCGCCCCTTCGCCCGCCGACGCTTCAGCGTTTTCCGTCCGCCCTTCGTCTTCATTCGCTCGCGGAAGCCGTGCGTCTTCTTCCGGCGGCGCACATTCGGCTGAAACGTCCGCTTCATGAACCGTGCTCTCCTTGAAACCGCGTCGATGGGCCGAGCCGACGTAGTGTAACAGTGGGCTTTTTCAAGTCAACACGCGCACGAGCGCGCGCGAGACCGAAACGTTGTTGACATCGTCGCGGTCGGCGTCGTAATGTGCGCGCCACTCACGCAGCGGAAGAGGTTTTTGTGTCGATGCGCGCGCGCGCTCGCGCGGACGTTCCTGCCGCACAAGGCGACCAGACTATCCACACCTGTGGATAAGTCTGTGCGTAACTGGGGGCCTCGCTAGTGTTAAGTGGCTTGTGGACTCGCCTTTTGGACGTCTCAGCCCGCAAGCTTCCGGGCGCCGTGCTGGACTCGTGGCTGCGGCCGTGCCGTCCGCTTTCGCTCGAGGGTGACCATCTGACGATCGCCGCGCCGAACCGTTTCACGCGCGATTGGCTGATCCAGCACCACCTCGACGTGATCCAGGCGGCCGCCGCCGACTGCCTCGGCGGACATCCGCGCGTCTCGATCGTGATCGACGACGCGCCTGCCGATGGATCCCAGGCAGAGACGGGCGCGCCGGCGAGCGCCGCGCGCGGCGCCGCGAACGTCGAGGGGCTGAATCCGCGCTACACGTTCGACGCGTTCGTCGTCGGCTCGGCGAACCAGTTCGCGCAGGCGGCCTGCCAGGCCGTGGCCGAGCTGCCGTCGCGCGCGTACAACCCGCTCTTCATCTACGGCGGTGTCGGACTGGGCAAGACGCACCTGCTGCACGCCGTCGGGCACCAGGCGGCGAAGATCTTCGCGGGCCTCTCGGTCGTCTACCTGTCCTCTGAGCGGTTCACGAACGAGCTGATCAACGCGATTCGCTACGACCGCACCGCGGAGTTCCGCGCGCGCTATCGCACGATCGACCTCCTCCTGATCGACGACATCCAGTTCATCTCCGGCAAGGAGCGCACGCAGGAGGAGTTCTTCCACACGTTCAACGATCTCTACGGGTCGCGGAAGCAGATCATCCTCTCCAGCGACTGCTCGCCGAAAGATATCCCGGAGATCGAGGAACGGCTGCGCTCGCGGTTCGAGTGGGGCCTGATCGCCGACATCCAGCCGCCGGACTTCGAGACCCGCGTGGCGATTCTCAAAAAGAAGGCGGCCGTCGAGCGGGTACACCTCGACGACGACGTCGCCTATCTGATCGCCGGCCGGATCAAGTCGAACATCCGCGAGCTGGAAGGCAGCCTCACGCGGATGATCGCCTTCTGCGCGCTCACCGGCCGGGAGATGGGCGTCGACCTCGCGCAGGAGGTCCTCGCCGATCTCTGGGGCGCGGACGAAAAAGTCATTACGATCGAGCAGATCCAGCGCAAGGTGGGCGAGCATTTCGGGATCAAGGTCGCCGACCTCAAGGCGAAGAGCCGGACCCAGGCCGTCGCCTTCCCGCGTCAGGTCGCCATGTATCTCGCGCGCCAGCTCACCCACGCGTCGCTGGCTGAAGTGGGCCGGGCGTTCGGCGGCAAGGACCACACGACGGTTCTCCACGCTGTGGACAAGATCCAGACGCTCCTGCAAGAAGACCCCAAACTACGCAAGGCCGTCGACGGGATTATCCAAGGGATCACACTCTGATCCCCAGGCATCCCGTCGCCGTCCACCGGCTTATCCCATGAGGGGCGTCTACCGAACGGCCGATGCCCGGCGCATTTCCATGCTCGCGGCGTTCTCCACACGTCCTACGGCTTTTCCCGACTACGAAGTTGTATTTCTGTTTCTCTAAACAACACCGGAGAACCTCATGGAAGTAGTCCTTGACCGTGACGCGTTCCTCAAAGGCCTCCAGATGGTCCAGAACATCGTGGAGCCTCGGCAGACGCTGGCGATCCTCGCGAACGTCCTGCTGGAGACGGACGGCGAGACGATCTGTCTGAGCGCGACGGACCTCGAGGTCGGCGCGCGAGTCACGGTGCCGGCGCGCGTGGCGTCGAAGGGCTCGATCACGATCTCCGCCCGCAAGCTCGCGGAGATCGTCAAGGAGTTGCCGGCGGCTACGCTCACGATGAAGGTGGGCGAGAACGCGGCCGTGGGCATCCGGTGCGGAGGCGTGTCGTACAGGCTGGTCGGCCTTGCCCCGGACGACTTCCCGGCGGTCGTGCCGGCGTCGCCGTCGTCCTGGTTGACGCTGGACGCCAAGGTGCTCAGGGAGATGCTCTCCCACACGAGCTTCGCGGTCTCGCACGACGAGACGCGGTATGCGCTCAATGGTGTGCTCTTCGTGATCCAGCCCAAGGAGATGCGCGTGGTCGCGACCGATGGGCACAGACTCGCCATCGCGTCGAAGGGCCTCGGTCAGACAGCCGGACCGGTTTCCGGCATCGTTCCGCGCAAGGCGGTCTCGGAGATTCAGCGTGCGCTCGGAGCCGGGGAGGAAGTGCAGCTCGCGATCACGGACAACCAGTTCGTGCTGCAGATGCCGAACTTCGTCATGACGGCGCGGTTGATCGAGGGACAGTTCCCGAACTACGAAGCGGTCATTCCAAAGGGACATCCCGGAAAGCTCGCGTTGAGCCGTCCGGCGCTGATTGCCGCGTTGCGTCGGGTGTCCGTGATGGCGGAGGAGCGCAACAAGCCCGTGAAGCTCACGCTGTCGCCCGCGTCGTTGAAGCTCTCCGCGTCGAGCTCGGAGCTCGGTGAAGCGGAGGAATCCTTGACCGTGGATTACGCCGGAGAGGAGGTCACGATCGCGTTCAACTCGCGGTATTTCCTCGAAGCGCTCGCGCCCATGGAAGACGACGCGGTGCTCTTCGAATTCAAGGACGCATTGAGCCCCGGAGTCGTCAAAAGTGCGGAGGACGACGGCTACCGCTGTGTTATAATGCCCATGCGTATTTGACAGGCGTTTTCGCTCGAAAAAACAAGGGTTTTCGCTCTGAAGACAGGAGCGCCGCCGGGTGCAGATTGGGTGGATTCAACTCGTCGAATTCCGTAACTATCGCACCCTCGAATTCAGCCCGTCTTCGCACCTCAATCTGCTGACCGGACCGAACGCCCAGGGCAAGACGAATCTGCTCGAAGCGCTCGGCTTTTTGCTCACTGGGCGGTCGTTCCGGACCTCCCGGCTGAGCGAAGTTCCGCGGTGGGAGGCCACGTCGAGCTCGGTCGCGGGTGAGATTTGCCGTGCGGAAGGCGGTCGCACGGTGCGGCGCATGATTCGCAAGCTCGACAACGGCGGCGCGCAGGCGAGCGGCGACACGTGCGAGTGGGCACGCGTCATCGCGTTCGGGTGGCAGGACCTCGACATCGTCACCGGCGCGCCGGGCGCGCGGCGCAACTTCATCGACGGATTCGCGGGCCGGCTCTATCCGGGTCATCTCGCGACGCTGCTGCGCTACCGCCAGATCCTGGCGCGGCGTAACCGCGTGCTGCAGTCGCGCGAGCTGGATGCCGAGGCGCAGCTCGAACCGTGGGACGAGCAGCTCGTGAGCGTCGGGATGGAGCTGATCGGGCGGCGCCGCAAGGCGGCCGCGATGCTCCAGACGGAGCTCGGCCGGGTGTTTCCCGCGCTGTCGGGCGTGAGGCAGAAGGTCGAGATCCGGTATCGGACCGCGCTCGCCGAAGCGACGGAGGCGGCCGAGATGCTGGCCGCGCTCGTGCGGCTCCGCCGTGTGGAGCTGCGGCGCGGCGTGAGCCTCGTGGGACCGCATCGCGACGACCTCGCGATCGAGCTCGACGGCATCGACGTGCGCTCGTTCGGGTCGCGCGGCCAGCAGCGGCTCATCGCGCTGGCGCTGCGGCTCGCCGAGGTGCTTCCGGTGACCGAAGCGGCCGGCTCGACGCCGGTGCTGCTGCTCGACGACGCGCTGTCGGAGCTCGACGCGCGCGTGCGCCAGAACGTGTTTCGCGAGATCGACGGCGCCGAGCAGGTGTTTCTGACCTCGCCGGAGGCGCTGCCGGCGCGGCGCGCGGCGTGCTGGACGGTGCGCGCGGGCGCTGTCTTGAGAGAGGGCGACGCGGACGTCGCCAGGGGGAGTGTGGCGCAGGCATGAGCGCGGACTACACAGCGAGCGACATCAAGGTTCTCGAAGGGCTGGAGGCAGTCCGGAAGCGCCCCGCCATGTACATCGGCGACACGGCGACGTACGGCCTGCACCATCTGGTCTACGAGGTCGTCGACAACTCCGTCGACGAAGCGCTCGCGGGTTACTGCGACTCGATCAAGGTCATCCTCCACTCGGACGGCTCCGTCTCCGTCGGCGACAACGGGCGCGGCATCCCGGTCGACACGCACGAGGAGAGCGGCAAGTCAGCGGCCGAGGTCGTGCTCACGGTCCTCCACGCGGGCGGCAAGTTCGAGCACTCCGCGTACAAGGTGTCCGGCGGACTCCACGGCGTCGGCGTCTCGGTCGTCAACGCGCTGAGCGAGTGGTTCGAGGTCGAGGTTCGCCGCGGCGGGCTCGTGTGGACGCAGCGCTACGAGAAGGGCGGCGTGCCGACCGGGCCGCTCATGCCCGGCGACAAGACGCCGAAGCACGGCACGATCATCCGCTTCAAGCCCGACACCACGATCTTCGAGGTGACGGACTTCTCGTTCGACACGCTGTCGAACCGGCTGCGCGAGCTCGCGTTCCTCAACCGCGGGCTCAAGATCGTCATCGAGGACGAGCGCGACGCGCGCACCCACACGTTCCTCTACAAGGGCGGCATCGTCGAGTTCGTGAAGCACCTCAACCAGAACAAGACGCCCATCCATCCCAAGGTGTTGTTCTTCGAGGGCCGGAAGGGCGACATCGAGGTCGAGGTCGCGCTCCAGTACAACGACGGCTACCAGGAGAGCGTGTTCTCGTTCGCGAACAACATCAACACGCGCGAGGGCGGCACGCACCTCACGGGCTTCCGCGCCGCGGTCACGAGCCGCATCGCCGCGTACGCGGAAGCGAACGGCTTCCTGAAGAACTTCAAGGGCGGCGTCACGGGCGACGACGTGCGCGAAGGCCTGTGCGCGGTCGTCTCCGTCCGCATCCCGGATCCCCAGTTCGAGGGCCAGACGAAGGCCAAGCTCGGCAACAGCGATGTGAAGGGGCTCGTCCAGCAGATCGTCAACGACAAGCTGGCCGAGGCCTTCGAGGAAGATCCGACCACCGCGCGCAAGATCGCGGACAAGGCGACGCGCGCCGCGCAGGCCCGCGAGGCCGCGCGGAAGGCGCGCGAGCTCACGCGGAAGGGCGGGCGCGACGACGAGGGGCTGGCGGCGAAGCTCGCCGACTGCTCGGAGCGCGACCCGCAGTACCGCGAGCTGTTCCTCGTCGAGGGCGATTCCGCCGGCGGCTCGGCCAAGCAGGGCCGCGACCGGCGCACGCAGGCCGTGCTCCCGCTCCGCGGCAAGATCATCAACTCGGAGAAGGCCCGCTACGACAAGGTCCTCTCCCACAATGAAATCCGGCTCCTCATCTCGGCGCTCGGCACGGGCATCGGGACCGAGGAGTTCGAGCTCGCGAAGCTGCGGTACCACAAGATCATCCTGATGACGGACGCGGACGTCGACGGCGCGCACATCCGCACGCTGCTGCTGACGTTCTTCTTCCGCCACATGGTGCAGACGATCGAGGCCGGCAACCTCTACATCGCGCAGCCGCCGCTCTTCAAGGTGAAGAAGGGCCGGACGGAGAAGTACCTGATGAACGAGCGCGAGTTCGAGGACTTCTTCCTCTCGGCCTGGGTGGAAACCGCCAGCGTCAACGTGGCGGGTGGGAAGGTGCCGATCAGCGGCGAGCGCCTGCACGAGCTGCTCCGCAACGTCTCCGAGTACCGCACGCTGTTCCACAAGCTCACGCGGCGCGGTGTCCCGGCGCCGGTGCTCACCGAGCTGCTGCGCTCGAAGTTCCGCGGCAACAAGCGCGGCATCGATCACGCGGCGATCGGCGAAGCGATCCAGATCGCCGCCGCCGCCGTCGACGGGTACGACGTGCAAGTCCACGGCGGCGAGGCGAATGAAGGGCATCGCGTGACGATCGCCGGCCCGCCCGCGGTCTCGTTCAGCACCGACCTGTTCAAGTCGGCGGACTACGCGAGGCTCGGTGAGCTGTGGGAAAAGGTCGCGGCCGTCGCGAAGGGTCCGACGACGATCGTCGAGGACGGCAAGGAGACGCCCGTCACGAGCCTCGAGCACTTCCACCGCGTCGCCCTCGAGCTCTCGAAGGAGGGCGCGAGCTTCCAGCGCTACAAGGGGCTCGGCGAGATGAACCCCGAGCAGCTCTGGGAAACGACGATGAACCCGGAGACCCGCACGCTCCTCAAGGTGACGATGGAGGATGCGGTGGGCGCCGACGAAATGTTCACGATCCTGATGGGCGACGCCGTCGAGCCGCGGCGCGCCTTCATCGAAGAGAACGCCCTCGACGTCGCCAACCTCGATATCTAGACCCGTAGGAGCTTCCGTGCCGAACGAGCGCCAGGTCCCGGTCCCGATCGAAGAGGAGATGCGGAAGTCCTATCTGGACTACGCGATGTCCGTCATCGTCGGACGCGCGCTGCCGGACATCCGCGACGGCCTCAAGCCCGTCCACCGGCGCGTGCTCTACGCGATGCAGGACCTCGGGCTGGCGTTCAACCGGCCGTACAAGAAGTCGGCGCGCGTCGTCGGCGAGGTGCTCGGCAAGTACCATCCGCACGGCGACTCGCCGGTCTACGAAGCACTCGTGCGGATGGTGCAGGAGTTCTCGCTCCGCTATCCGCTCGTCGACGGGCAGGGGAACTACGGCTCCGTGGACGGCGATCCGCCCGCGGCCATGCGCTACACCGAGACGCGCCTGGCGAAGATCGCGCACGAGCTGCTCGCGGACATCGACAAGGAGACCGTCGACTTCACGCCGAACTTCGACGAGTCCCTGCAGGAGCCCGTCGTCCTGCCGACCCGCGTGCCGAACCTCCTCATCAACGGCTCCGCCGGCATCGCCGTCGGCATGGCGACGAACATCCCGCCCCACAACCTCTCCGAGATCGTGGACGGGCTCATCGCCATCATCGACGTCCCCGACACGCCGGTCGAGAAGCTGATGACGATCGTCACGGGGCCGGACTTCCCGACCCGCGGCTACATCTACGGCAAGAGCGGCATCCGCGAGGCGTATACGACGGGGCGCGGCACGATCACGCTCCGCGCGAAGGTGCGCACCGAGGAGCTGCGGGGCGGCAAGAAGGCGGTCGTCATCACCGAGCTGCCCTACCAGGTGAACAAGGCCTCGCTGATCGAGAAGATCTCCGAGCTCTCGAAGGAGAAGAAGATCGACGGCATCTCGGAGATCCGCGACGAGTCGAATCGCGAGGGCATCCGGGTCGTGATCGAGCTCGGGCGCGGCGAGCTTCCCGACATCGTGATCAACCAGCTCTACAAGCACACGCAGATGCAGACGAGCTTCGGGATCATCATGCTGGCGCTCGTCGACCGGCGCCCGCAGGTGTGCACGCTGAAGGAGATGCTCGAAGCGTTCGTTCGCTTCCGCCGCGAGATCGTCACCCGCCGGACGCGCTTCGACCTCTCGCGCGCGGAAGAGCGGGCGCACATCCTCGCCGGCCTCCGGAAGGCGGTCGAGCAGCTCGACCTCGTGATCCGGCTGATCCGCTCGGCCGAGAGCCCCGACGCCGCGCGCGAGGCCTTGATGACCCAGCTCGAGCTCTCGGAGATCCAGGCCAAGGCGATCCTCGACATGCGCCTGCAGCGCCTGACGCAGCTCGAGCGCGGCAAGATCGTCGAGGAGCACGAGCAGACGCTCGCGCTGATCGAGGAGCTGAAGAGCATCCTCGCGTCCGACGCGAAGCTGATGGGGATCATCAAGACGGAGCTGCTCGAGATCAAGGAAGAGTACGGCGACGCGCGCCGCACCGAGATCGTCACCGAGACCACGGAGCTGACGATCGAGGATCTCCTCGCCGACGAGGAGATGGTGGTGACCATCACGCGCTCGGGCTACATCAAGCGCACCCACGTGGCGACGTATCGCAGCCAGCGCCGCGGCGGCAAGGGCGTGACCGGGATGGAGACGAAGGAAGAGGACATCGTCGACGACCTCTTCGTCGCGTCCACGCACTCCTATCTGATGTTCTTCACCACCCTCGGCAGGGTGCACTGGCTGAAGGTCCACGAGATTCCAGAGGGCGGCCGCCAGGCGAAGGGCAAGGCGATGGTCAACCTGCTCTCGCTGGGCGAGGGCGAGACCGTCGCGACGTGCGTGCCGGTGCGCGACTTCACGGCCGGCGGCTTCGTGCTCTTCGTGACCAAGCAGGGCAAGGTGAAGAAGACGGAGCTCGAGGCGTACTCGCATCCGCGCGCCGGCGGCATCCAGGCCGTCGGGCTCGAGGACGACGACGAGCTGATGTCCGTCGAGAAGACGGACGGCCAGCGCGAGGTGATGATCGCCACCAAGCAGGGGATGATCATCCGGTTCGCCGAGGACGAGGTGCGGCCGATGGGCCGCGGCGCAGCCGGCGTGCGGGGCATCGAGCTCGGCGAGGGCGACGAAGTGATCGCCGCCGATGTCGTGCAGGAAGGCGCCCAGATCCTGACGGTGAGCGAGCGCGGCTACGGCAAGCGCACGCCGCTCGAGGAGTACCGGCTCCAGGGCCGCGCGGGCAAGGGCATCATCGACATCAAGACGGAAGGCCGCAACGGCCACGTCGTCGGCATGCTCCAGGTGCGCGGCGACAACGACATCCTCGTCGTCACGACGAGGGGCAAGCTCATTCGCATGCGCGTCGACGACGTGCGCCTCCAGGGGCGCAACACCATGGGTGTGCGCATCATCGACATGGAGCCCGACGATCGCGTCGGCTCGATCGCGCGCGTCGAAGCGGAGCAGGCGCCCGCCGAAGCGCAGTAGCGCCGTGCTCGACATCAAGCTCATCCGCGAGCAGCCCGAAGCTGTCGAGCGCGCGCTCGCGCAGAAGGGCGGCGCCGAGCTCATCAAGCAGATCCTCGAGGTCGACGGCGAGCGCCGGCGTCTGATCAAGGAGACCGAGGACCTCAAGGCGCTGCGCAATCGCGCGTCCGAGGCGATCGGCCTGGCGAAGCGGAAGGGCGAAGACGCGAGCGCCGAGATGGCGAAGATGCGCGAGGTCGCCGACCGCGTGAAGGCCCTCGACGGAGAGCTGAAGACCGTCGACGAGCGCGCCGACGAATTGCTCGTCCAGGTCCCGAACATCCCGCACCCGTCCGTGCCGCCCGGCAAGTCCGACGCGGACAACGTCGAAGTCCGGAAGTGGGGGGCGCCGCGCCGCCTCGACTTCACGCCCAAGCCTCACGAGGACGTCGGCGAAGCGCTGGGTCTCCTCGATCCGGAGCGCGGCGTGAAGCTCGCGAAGTCGCGCTTCACGGTGATGTGGGCGGGGGCGGCGCGCCTCGCGCGCGCGCTCGCGCAGTTCATGCTCGATCTGCACACACGCGAGCACGGCTACACCGAGATCTGGATCCCGAACCTCGTGAGCGGCGCCACGATGCTGCGCGCCGGCCAGCTGCCGAAGTTCGAGGAAGGGCTCTTCAAGACGATCGACGCCGACGAGGGCCGGACGCTCTACCTGATTCCGACGGCCGAGGTCTCGCTGTCCGCGCTGCATTCCGGCGAGACGCTGTCCGAGGCGAGCCTGCCGCTGCGCTACACCGCGTTCTCGCCGTGCTACCGGCGCGAGGCGGGCACGTACGGCAAGGACATGAAGGGCATCTACCGCCAGCACCAGTTCGAGAAGGTCGAGCTGGTGAAGCTCGCCACGCCGGCGCAGTCCTACGACGAGCTCGAGTCGATGGTGGCGAACGCGGAGACCGTGCTGCAGCGCCTGAATCTTCCGTACCGCGTCGTCGAGCGGTGCATCGGCGATCTCGGGTTCAGCGGCGCGAAGGGCTACGACATCGAGGTCTGGCGCCCGCACATGGAGAAGTACACCGAGATCTCGTCGTGCTCGAACTACGACGCGTTCGGCGGCCGGCGTGCCGACATCCGCTATCGTCCTGCCGGCGGCGGCCGTCCGGAATTCGTCGCGACGCTGAACGGCTCCGGTCTCGCGGTCGGGCGCACGCTGATCGCCGTCCTCGAGAACTACCAGCAGGCGGACGGCACCGTAATGGTTCCCGAGGCGCTACGCCCCTACGCGGGCGGGCTCGAGCGCCTCACCGCGCACCGCTAGTACTACTGTGTCAAAAAAGTTAGGGTTTTCATGGGGTACGCTGGCCGCCTCGGCGTATGCCCCACCTCGCGAGCGCCCGCGCCCAGCGGTTTCGCACGTATGTTGAGCGTCTCACCGCCGCCCTCGGCCATCAGGATCGGCACGGGCCCCTCCGGGACTATGTCACGGGGCTGTGCGTGCCGGGGGACCGGAAGAGCATCGAACCG